>JAABUZ0100000384.1_pt1 | contig 111129 bp, 118 predicted proteins | sample 5562091 | NCBI WGS metagenome assembly JAABUZ01 (sample SAMN12813069, study PRJNA571459) | rock metagenome | isolation source: Antarctica rocks | place: Antarctica: Victoria Land, Linnaeus Terrace sud | collected 2015-12-21 | reverse complement strand
CTCGCAGGCAGATACCCGCGCGCCCCGAGGCGGGGTCGTTGAGACGGGCCGCCATCGCCGCCACCTCGGGCCACGTCGGCTGCGCGGGCATGGTCATCCCGGCCTGCTCGAAGAGGTCCTTGCGGTACATGAGGAATGACGATTCACCGTAGAACGGCACCGAGTACATGTGCCCCTGGTAGGAGAGCGCGTCGCGCACAGTGGGGACGAAGTCGGCCTGGTCGTAGCCCGGGGTCGCGTCGATCAGCGGTTGCAGGTCGGTGAGCCAGCCGTTCGCCGCCCACTGGGGCGTCTCGTAGTTCGAGACCATCACGACGTCGAACTCGCCGCCGCCGGTCGCGACCGACGCCGTGATCTTCGCGCGGGCCTCGTTCTCCGACAGGCTCACGAACCGGAGCCGGATACCCGGGTTCTCCTGCTCGAACTGTGGCGACAGCGAGATCGCGTCCTTCATCTGGGGATTGGACACGATCGCGATGGTGACGGTCTGCGCGTCGCCCCCGCCCCCGAGCGCGCCTGCACCGGAGCACCCCGCGACGAGCGCGAGGGCCGCCGCGCAGAGCGCCGCGAGCAGCGGGCGCCGCACGCGCCCTCGGGGCCCGCGCGGACTCCGTCCTGCGAACACGCCGCCTCCTCGCGTCACCCTGTCGACGTGACCTGCGCCACGCCGTGAACGGACCGTAAAGCGGAACTCGCATCCTCGCAAGCGCTTGCCTCGCCGAGAAGGACCCTACGATCCCGCCGGGCGCTTCGGCGGCCTCGCGGCGGGAGGGGAAGGGGGGCCGATGTCCACGATGGCCGACGTCGCACGCCGTGCGGGGGTCTCCAGCGCGACGGTGTCCCACGTTCTGAACCGGACGCGACGGGTCAGCCCCCGGACCCGCGACGCCGTGCTCGGCGCGGTCGCGGCGCTGGGCTATACGCCGAACACGGTGGCCCGTTCGCTCGCCACCGCGCGGACGACGACGATCGGGCTGGTCCTCTCGGCGATCTCCAACCCCTACTTCGGCGATCTGCTCTCCGCCGCCGAGCAGAGCGCCGCGGCCGCCGGCTACACGCTGCTGCTGGTCGATCCGCACGAGGACCCCGGGTACGAGGCGACGCTCGTGTCCCGGCTGCACCACCACCGCGTCGAGGGGATCGTCCTCGCCCCGTCGGCCCGGCCCGACGAGGCGCTGCGCTACCTGCGCCGGCACAGCGTCCCGACGGTGCTGCTCGACCGGCTCATCGACGCGGACCTCGACCAGGTCGGCAGCGAGAACCGCATCGCGACGGCGACGCTCACCGCGCACCTGATCGACCACGGGCACCGGCGGATCGCCCTCGTGGCCGGGCTCGACGGGCTCGCCACCACCATCGAGCGCCGCGACGGCTTCCACGATGCCCTCGTCGCGCGCGGAATCGGGTCCGATCCCGCGCTCGAGGTCTCCGGCGACTCGGCCACGGAGCCGGCGCGGATGGCCACCGCCCGGCTCCTCGCGGAGGAGGACCCGCCGACGGCGATCGTGGCCGGCAATAACAGCATGACCATCGGCGTCGTTGCCGCGCTGCGCGACGCCGGTGTCCGGGTCCCCATCGACGTCGCCGTCGCCGGCTTCGACGACTTCGCCTGGGCGGACCTGTTCTCCCCGCGCCTGACGGTGATGGCGCAGCCCTTCGCGCGGATCGCCGCCGAGTCGGTACGGATGCTGCTGCGCCGCCGCGACGAGCCGGCCGCCCCGCCCACGACGCTGCGGCTCCCCCCGCGGTTCGTCGTTCGCGACTCCTGCGGCTGTATCGACGGACGGCCCCCGTGGTGAGGGCCGCGGGGTGATACTCGGACGATGTCGCTCGTCGCCGGTGTCGACTCGTCCACCCAGGCCACCAAGGTCGTCGTCGTCGACCCGGAGGAGGGCCGCGTCGTACGCGAGGCGCGGCGCCCGCACCCGGACGGCACCGAGGTCGACCCGGCGGCCTGGTGGGACGCCCTGTGCGGGGCGCTCGAGGAGGTCGGGACCGACGACGTCGCCGCGGTCGGGGTCGCCGGCCAGCAGCACGGGATGGTGCTGCTCGACGAGTCCGGTGCCCCGGTGCGCGACGCGCTGCTCTGGAACGACACCCGCTCCGCCTCCGACGCCGCCGACCTCGTCTCCGAGCTCGGCGGGCCGCAGGCGTGGGCCGACGCCGTGGGCACGGTCCCGCTCGCGAGCATCACCGTCGCGAAGCTGCGTTGGACCGCGCGCGCCGAGCCCGACACGGCGTCGCGGGCGCGGTCGGTCATGCTCCCGCACGACTGGCTGACGTGGCGGCTCATCGGACGCGCGGAACCCGTGACCGACCGCGGCGACGCCTCGGGCACGGGCTACTGGTCGACTCCCACCGGCGAGTACCGAGCCGATCTGCTGCGCACCGCGTTCGGCCGCGACCTCGACCTGCCACGGGTGGCCGACCCGGGCGAGGCCGTCGGACGAACCGACGGCGGGCTGGTGGTGTCCCCGGGCACCGGCGACAACATGGGCGCCGCGCTCGCGGTGGGGATGCGCCCCGGCGACCTCGTGGTCTCTCTCGGGACGTCCGGGACGGTGTTCGCGCAGCACGACACGCCCACCACCGACCCCACCGGGCAGGTCGCCGGGTTCGCCGATGCCCGCGGCGGCTTCCTCCCGCTGGTGTGCACGCTCAACGCGGCCCGGGCGCTCGAGGCCGGGGCGACGCTGCTCGGCGTCGACCCCGACGGCTTCGACGCCCTCGCGCTCGACGCCGACCCCGGCGCGGGCGGGCTCGTCCTCCTGCCCTACCTCGAGGGCGAGCGCACCCCCGACCGCCCCGACGCCCGCGGTCGGTTCGTGGGCCTGACCGGCGCCAACGCGACGCGCGAGAACCTGGCCCGTGCGACGGTCGAGGGGATGCTGTGCGGGCTCGCCGACGGCGTCGACGCGCTCGCTGATCAGGGGGTCCCCGCCTCGCGGCTCCTGCTCGTCGGGGGTGGGAGCCGCTCGCGCGCGGTCGCCCGTATCGCACCGTCGGTCTTCGGTCTCCCGGTCCAGGTGCTCGCCCCCGTCGAGTACGTGGCGCTCGGAGCCGCCCGCCAGGCCACCTGGGCGCTGCACGGCGAGGAGCCGGAGTGGTCACGCTCGGCGGACACCGACGTCGAGGCCTCGGCGGAGGACCGCTCGACCGCCGAAGCCGTCCGGGCCGCCTACGCCGAGGTCCGCGACGGTCGCGCGCCCTGAGTCACCCCGATGCTGGGCGGTGGGTCCATAGTTGGTCGGCGTCGCCGGCGGCGAACCGGTCTCGGTAAACGTTGATCTTGTGGTCGATGAGCTCGAGGTTCTCCTGTATCTCAGCGAGCTTGGCGGTCACGTCGGCGCGGTGGGCCTCCATGAGGGCAAGTCGTTCCTGCTCGTTGCCGTGCCCGGCGGATACGAGTTGGGCGTAGCGTCGGATGTTCTTGATCGGCATGCCGGTGGCCCGCAGCTTGGTGCAGATGGTGATCCAATTCAGGTCTTGCTGCTGGTAGCGCCGCCGGCCGCCGGCGGTGCGGTCGACGGTGGTGACGACCAGGCCGGCGCGTTCGTAGTAGCGCAGGGTGTGCACGCTGACCCCGGTGCGGCGGGCGGCCTCGGCGATGCTCAGGCCCACCTGGGGGTCGGAGCGAGAAAGCTCGGGTTCCGGCTGCGGCTTGACTTCGAGCATGCTCCAAATCCTAGCGTCGTGGTCATGAGTGATTCGACGCTGCCGAAGACCACGGCCAGCGAAGGCGGGCCGGTGTGGCGCGGCGTGCCCGAACTCGGCCAACGCCGCCGATTCCTGGTGCTCGCGATCTGCTGCGCCAGCATCGTCGTCGTGGTGATGGACATTTCCATCGTCAACGTCGCGTTGCCGGCGATTCGTCGGGACCTGAACGCCTCGGTATCCGGCCTGCAGTGGACGGTCGACGCGTACACCCTGGTGCTGGCCAGCTTCCTGTTGCTGGCCGGGTCCACCGCCGACCGGATCGGCCGTCGGCGGATCTTCCAGGTCGGCCTCGCCGCTTTCGGGCTCGGCTCGCTGTTGTGCAGCCTGGCGCCGAGCATCGGTGGGCTGATCGCGGCGCGTGCACTGCAGGCCGTCGGTGGCACGATGCTCAACCCGGTGGCGATGGCGATCATCGCCACCACGTTCCCCGACCGGGTTGAGCGGGCCAGGGCCATCGGTGTGTTTGGCGCGATGTCCGGCCTGTCGCTGGGGCTGGGTCCGATCCTCGGCGGCGCCCTGGTCGACGGCTTCGGCTGGCGCTCCATCTTCTGGATCAACGTGCCGATCGTGGCCGCCGCGATCGTGTGCACCGCGCTGTTCGTGCCCGAGTCCCGGGCCGCCCGGGCGCGCCGGTTCGACCCGGTGGGCCAGACCCTGGTGATCCTGGTGCTGGGCAGCGTCGTCTACGCGGTCATCGAGTCCGGCAGATTGGGCTGGACCTCGCCGGTCATCCTCGGCCTGCTCGCCGTCGCCGTGCTCGGCGTGCTGGGCATCCTCGGCTACGAGCCGCGCCGTGGCGATCCGCTGCTGGAGCTGCGCTTGTTCCGCAGCGTGCCCTTCAGCTCGGCGCTCCTGATGGCGCTGTTTGCCTTGTGCGGGTTCGGCGCGTTCCTGTTCGTGACCACCCTGTACCTGCAGGACGTGCGCGGCATGTCGGCGCTCGTGGCCGGGCTGTGCCTGCTCCCGGTCGGGGTGCTGATCGTGGTGCTCGCCCCGCTCGCCGGCCGGCTGGTCGGCGGGCGCGGTCCTCGACTGCCGCTGGTGGTCTCCGGGGCCGCGCTGGCACTGGGCGGCGGCGCGTCGATCTGGCTCGGACCGGCCACCCCGCTGCCGGCCGTGCTCGCGACCTATCTGCTGTTCGGCATCGCCCAGGGCACCATCAACCCGCCGATCACCAACACGGCGGTCTCCGGAATGCCGGCCTCGATGGCCGGGATGGCCGCCTCGATGGCCTCAGCCGGCCGGCAGACCGGCATCACCCTGGGCGTCGCGATCTCCGGAACGATCGTGGGATCGGCCTTGGCCCGCGGCGGGACGGCGTTCACGAGCGCGGCGCACGGCGTGTGGTGGCTGGTGCTCGGGCTCGGCGTCGGCATCCTGGTCCTGGGGCTGCTCAGCACCGGGCGCTGGGCCGTGGACACCGCCGAGCGGGCGGCGGCGCTGTTCGAGCGGGTCGACCGGGGTGCGGATCGTCGACGGCCCCTCTCGGCCCCGTGACATGCCCACCTCGACAGGATCTTCGGGCCCCTGCTCCGAGACAGCCGATCGGCAGCGCGACCAGTTAGTCGCGTTTGACTAAGACTCATAGTCGCGGTTGACTATGCCGGTGAACAGCACGCGACTCTTCGCTCTCAGTGCGCTGGCCCGAGGCGGCCCGATGCACGGCTACCAGATTCGGCGGGCGGCCAAGCTCGACCGCACCGAGCTGTGGACCGACGTCAAGCCGGGGTCGCTGTACAACGCGCTGCACCGCATGGGCCGGGAGGGACTGGTCGAGGTGGTGCGCACCGAGCGCGAGGGCAACCCGCCGGAGCGGACGGTGTACGCGATCACGATGGAGGGCCGTCAGGAGCTCGTCGCCCAGCGCGACGCCGCGTTGCGTGACACCCGGTTGTGTCCGGACCCGATCGATCTGGCCTTGGCCTACACCCCGGACCTGGCCGAGGAGGAACTCGCCGCGGCCCTCGGGGCCCGGCGTCAGGCGATCGCGGCGCAGCTGGCGATGCTCGAGCAGGAGTATCAGACCGCGGCGCCGCATCTCGTGGGCGTCGAGCCGATGACGTTCGAGCACTCGCTGGTGCGCCTGCGCGCCGAAGTCGGCTGGCACGACGCCCTGATCGAGGAACTACCCAAGCTGCTCCACAGAGGGCCACTCCGCGAGCCCGGAGGCGCCGGGGACGCGACCGGGGCGCCGTGAGCAACGACCACGGCTCAGGGGCGGGCTCCACGTCCGCCCCGGCCACCCCGACGTTGCCGCAGGGCGCGGGACCCGGTGGCGAGCCACCTTCCTGCTCGTGTTCGCGCTCCCCCGACCACACGCCGGCGGCGCACGGCCCCGCAGCACGCAGCACGCAGCACGCAGCACGCAGCCCAAGGCTCGTACCCGATGAAGGAGAACCCCGCCATGATTCTCGTGACCGGCGCCACCGGCACTGTCGGCCGTGCCCTCCTCGACCGGCTCCTCGCGTCCGGACAGACCGTGCGGGCGATGAGTCGGCGCCCCGAGGGTGCTGACCTCCCCGCCGCCGTGCACGTCGTCGGAGCCGACCTCGGCGACCCCTCGACCCTGCCGAACGCCCTGGACGGAGTTGAACGGGTGTTCCTGCTCTCCCGCGGGCCCGACGGGCCCCAGCACGATGCACATCTCAGCGCAGCCGCCCGCGACGCCGGTGTCACCCTCATCGTGAAGCTCTCCGCGCTCACCGTCGGCGACGAAACCTCTCACGACCCCATCACCACCTGGCACCGCGCCGGGGAACAAGCCGTCCGCGACAGCGGGGTCGCGTGGACGTGCCTGCGGCCCACCGGATTCATGTCCAACGCCCTGATGTGGACCGACACGGTGGCCAGCCACGACACGGTCTACACCCCCTACGGGGCCGGCCGCACCGCGGTGATCGACCCCGACGACATCGCCGCCGTCGCAGCGGCCGTGCTCACCACACCTGGAGACGGCCACGCTCATCAGGCGTACCCGCTCACCGGGCCCGAAGCGCTTTCTCCCGCAGTGCAGGTCGACATCCTCGCCGAGGTCCTCGGCCGCCCTCTGCGCTACATCGACGTTGCACCCCAGACCGCGCACGAGGCCATGACCGAGGCCGGCATGCCCGCCGACGTTGCCGAAGCAGTGCTCGCCCTGCTCGCCACCAGCCTCGAACCCGACGCCGCCACCGTTCACCCGACCGTCAAGAAGATCACCCGTCGAACGGCCGGCACCTTCCGTGACTGGGCCCGACGCCACCAGAGCGCCTTCACACCCTCCTGGGCGAGTCGATAACACCCGGCGCAGGGAAACGGTGAGGCTACCTCCGGACCCGGCTCAGCTCCGCCCGCGCCCGCCCCGACGTGCGCCGCCGGCGCGGGCGGAGTGGGCGGCCGCCGAATGCGGCGCGCCCGGGCCCCCCGATGCCGAGGAGGACGTCGAGTAGGTGGGCGCGGATCCCGAGGGCGCACGACCGGTCCCCGCTCCGCGACCCCCTCCCCGGCCCCCGGTGCCCCGCCGGGATCCGCTCGCATCCCCGGACGGGACGTCCGGGGACGATCCGCGGCGGCGTCCGCCGGCCTGCCCGCCCGAGCCGCGCTGACCGCCCGGGCCCCGCTGACCGCCCGGGCCCCGCTGACCGCCCGACCCCGCCCGCGGGGGCTGGGCCGCGGGCTTGCGTGCCGCGGCCGTCGGCTGGTCCCCGGCGGCCACGAGCGGAGCCGCCTCACCGACCAACGCACCGATCTCGGCGGCACCCGGGGCGACGGTGGCGGTCCGGGGCTTGATCCCGGCCTGCCGCGTCATCTTGGCGACCTCGGCGCGTTCGGCCGGCGGGACGAGGGTGACGACGTCGCCGGACGAGCCGGCGCGCGCGGTCCGCCCGGAGCGGTGCGTGTAGGCCTTGTGCTCGGACGGCGGGTCGACGTGGACCACGAGGGCGACGTCGTCGACGTGGATGCCCCGGGCGGCGATGTCGGTGGCCACCAGCACGCGCACGTCGCCGGCGTGGAAGCCGGCCATGTTGCGGTCCCGCGCGGGCTGGCTGAGGTTGCCGTGCAGCTCCGTGGCCGGGATACCCGACGCGGTGAGCTGGCGCGACAGCTTGCGGGCGGCGTGCTTGGTGCGGGTGAACAGCATGCTGCGGCCCAGGCCGCGGGCGAGCTCCTGGATCACCGCGGAGCGGTCCGCGGGCGACACCGTGAACACGTGGTGGGTCATGTCCGGGATCGACTCGGACGCGGAGTCCACGCTGTGGGTCACCGGGCGCGACATGAACTGTTTGACGATCCGGTCTACTTCGCCGTCGAGCGTCGCCGAGAACAGCAGCCGCTGCGAGCCCGCCGGGGTCCGGGAGAGCAGGCGGCGCACGGCGGGCAGGAATCCGAGGTCGGCCATGTGGTCGGCCTCGTCGAGGACGGTGACCTCGACCCGGTCGAGGTCGAGGATCCGCTGACCGATGAGGTCCTCGAGCCGGCCGGGGCAGGCGATGAGCAGGTCGACGCCGCGCCGCAGCGCCTCGGCCTGCCGGCCCTGGCCGACGCCGCCGTAGACGACCGTCTGTCGGAGGCCGAGGGCCTCGACGAGCGGTGCGAGGGCGTCGCGGACCTGGCTCGCGAGCTCGCGGGTGGGGAGCAGGACGAGCGCCCGGGGACGACCGGGGCGCGTCGGCGCGTCCCGGTGGGCGAGCCGCTGCAGCACGGGGAGCCCGAAGGCGAGGGTCTTGCCGGAGCCGGTGCGGCCGCGACCGAGCACGTCACGCCCGGCGAGTGCGTCGGGAACGGCGGCGGCCTGGATGGGGGTCGGCTCGATGATGGCGCGCTCGGCGAGCAGGTCGGCCATACGGGGATCGACGCCGAGGTCGGAAAAAAGGGACATGGTGATGCGGACGTGCCTCTCCACGGGGGACGATTGCGGCCGCGGGACCCGGTCCACCCGAGGTGACCACATCGCGCCGCGGACATCCCTGTCCAGCGCGTACCGGCCGACGACCCCACGGGTGCGGCCCGTTCGGCGGCATCCCGTGCTCCACGATCATCTCAGATGTGCGGCGACCGTGTCGCACCCGGGACCGTGAGGCGCGCGACGCCACCTTCGGTCGTGAGCCCTGTCACACTCGGGTTCGTGATCGCGTGCGCCATCGCTCCCCCGTCCCTGCTCCTGCGTGTCGCCGAGGTGGGTTCCGCCGAGGCGCGCGAGGCCGCACTGCGCACGCTGCAGCTCTCGGAGTCCCTCCGCGGCCGCCGCCTCGCGGTCGGGGCCGCGCTGCGAGCGCGGGCCGCGGGGCAGATCGCCCGGCCGCCCGACGTGGTGGGCCGTGCCGCGAACACCGTGTTCGACGTCGGCGGGGGCGAGGAGGAGGCGCTGCCCGGGCGTCGCGTGCGCGGCGACGGCGACCCGCGGTCCGGCGACACCGCGGTCGACGAGGCCTTCGACGGCGCCACGACGACTGCGGCGTTCTACCGCGAGCTCTTCGAGCGCGACTCCATCGACGACCGCGGACTCGACCTCGTGTCGTCGGTGCACTTCGGGCAGCGGTACGACAACGCATTCTGGACCGGCGAGCAGATGGTCTACGGCGACGGGGGCGGCGGCACGTTCGTCGTGGGCGGGCTGACCCGCAGCATCGACGTCATCGCCCACGAGCTGACCCACGGCGTCACTCAGTACTCCGCGGCGCTGGTCTACGAGGGTCAGAGCGGAGCGCTCAACGAGTCGTTCTCCGACGTGTTCGGCATCCTCGTCAAGCAGCGCGCGCTCGGGATCCCCGCGGCGTCGGCGAACTGGCTGGTCGGCGAGGGCGTCCTCGAGCCGTCACTGGGCGGGGCGCTGCGCAACATGATCGCGCCCGGGACCGCCTACGATGGCGACGATCAGCCCGCCGACATGGACTCCTACGCCGATCTCCCGATCGACGACGACCCGCGCCACGACAACGGCGGGGTACACGTCAACTCCGGCATCCCCAACCGCGCCTTCGCCGAGGCCGCCCGGGCGCTCGGCGGCAATGCCTGGGAGGACGCGGGCTCGATCTGGTACGAGACGCTCACCGGGCGCCTGCGCGCCGACGCCGACTTCGCCACCGCCGCCGCAGTGACCGTCGCGGTGGCCGGCGAACGCTTCGGGGACGGCTCGACCCAACACGACGCCGTGCGCGGCGGCTGGGATGCGGTGAAGGTCGTCCCGACGCCGGACCCCCGGTGAAGGTGTCGGCGGTCCGCGGCGGCGGGGTCGGGGGCATGGTCGTCACCATCAGGCTGGACTCCGACGCGCTCGACGCGGGCGCCGTGGCGACCCTGCGCGGCCTCGTCGACGCCTGCTCCTTCGCCGACCGACCCCCGACACGAAGGGCGGACGGGGTGCGCGTCGAACTCACGGTCGAGGACGGGAGCCTGGTCTCCCGAGCGCGCTTCGACGAGCATGACCCACCCGACGGGGCGGGGCCCCTGCTCCGGTGGCTGCTCGACCAGCCCAACGCGCGGCGGTCGGTGGGCCGCTGACCGGGTCAGGAGAACCCGACGACCGCCCCCTCGGCGGCCGAGCCCACCAGCCGCGCGTACTTGCCGAGCACGCCGGTGCGGTGCTTGAGAGGAGGCGCCTGCCAGCCGTCGCGGCGCCGAGCGAGCTCGGCGCCGTCCACCAGCAGGTCGAGGGTCCGGGCCGTGAGGTCGAGCCGGATGCGGTCACCGTCGCGGACGAAGGCGATCGGCCCGCCGTGCGCGGCCTCGGGGGCGACGTGGCCGACGCAGAGCCCCGTCGTCCCGCCGGAGAAGCGGCCGTCGGTGAGCAGCAGGACGTCCTTGCCGAGGCCGGCGCCCTTGATGGCCCCGGTGACGGCGAGCATCTCGCGCATCCCCGGTCCGCCCCGCGGACCCTCGTCGCGGATGACGACGACGTCACCGGACTCCAGCGGGCGGGGGCCGTGGCCCGCCACCGCGTCCATCGCGCCCTGCTCGCCGTCGAACACGCGGGCGGTTCCCTCGAAGGAGTCCGAGTCGAAACCGGCCGACTTGACCACCGCACCGTCCGGGGCGAGCGAGCCGCGCAGGACGGTCAGGCCGCCGGTCGGGTGGATGGGGGCGGACAGCGGGCGCAGGATGTCGCCGTCGAGGGCGGGCGGGTCGAGGGAGGCGAGGTTCTCGGCGAGGGTGCGCCCGGTGACGGTGAGCGCGTCACCGTACAGCAGGCCCGCGTCGAGCAGGGCCCGCATGACGACGGGGACGCCGCCGACCTTGTCGACCGCGGTCATCATGTGGCGCCCGAACGGCTTGACGTCGGCGAGGTGCGGGACGCGGTCGCCGATCCGGTTGAAGTCGTCGAGCTCGAGGGGCACCCCGGCCTCGCGGGCGATGGCGAGCAGGTGCAGCACGGCGTTGGTGGAGCCGCCGAAGGCCATGACCACGGCGATCGCGTTCTCGAAGGCCTCGCGGGTCATGACGTCGCGGGCGGTGTGCCCGCGCGAGAGCATCCCCACCACGGCGTCGCCCGACGCCCGGGCGAAGCCGTCGCGGCGGCGGTCGGCCGAGGGCGGCGACGACGAGCCGGGCAGCGCCATGCCCATCGCCTCGGCCGCGCAGGCCATCGTGTTGGCGGTGTACATGCCCCCGCAGGCGCCCTCGCCGGGGCAGATCGCGCGCTCGATGCGGTCGACCTCCGCGCGGGAGATCAGCCCGCGGGCGCACGCCCCGACGGCCTCGAACGCATCGATGATCGAGACCTCGCGGCCGTCGACCGTGCCCGGCATGATCGACCCGGCGTAGAGGAAGACGCTCGCGAGATCGAGGCGCGCGGCGGCCATCAGCATCCCCGGCAGGCTCTTGTCGCAGCCGGCAAGCAGGATCGTGCCGTCGAGGCGCTCGGCCGACACCACGGTCTCCACCGAGTCGGCGATGACCTCGCGGGAGACCAGCGAGTAGTGCATGCCGACGTGGCCCATGGAGATGCCGTCGGAGACCGAGATCGTCCCGAACTCCATGGGGAAGCCGCCCGCGTGGTGTACGCCCTCCTTACACGCCGCGGCGAGCCGGTCGAGCGAGAGGTTGCAGGGGGTGATCTCGTTCCAGCTGGACGCGACGCCGATCTGCGGCTTGGCGAAGTCGTCGTCGCGCATGCCCACCGCGCGCAGCATCCCGCGGGCCGCGGCGCGCTCCATCCCGTCGGTCACGTCGCGGCTGCGGGGCTTGAGGTCTGCGGGAGCAGCGGTGCGGTCGGTCACGAGGTGACGGTAACGGTTGTCGCCCCGAGGGCTTCGGTGTAGGACAGTTGCTCGTGGACAGTGGCGACCTCGAGCGGTTCTGGCCGAGCCGCCGCGTCCACCTGTACGACGACACTCGCTAGGACGCCGCCCGCCGCGCCCGGCTCGTCCCTCGCATGCCCTCCCGGACGGTCCTCGCCGGCGCTCGCTCGCGTCCTCGAGTACCTTCCGTGCGTCCGAGAGGTAGCTCCATGCCCGCCATCACCTTCTCCGTCTCCGGCTCCGGCTCCGGCGTCCGCCAGGACGTCGACGTCATCGGCTCCGGCCACGTCATCCCCTCCGATGCCTACGAAGCCTTCGGCGGCAAGGACGAGTTCCCCAGCCCGCTCGCCTACACGCTGGCCTCGCTGAGCACCTGCAATCAGGTCACGGCGTCGATCGTCGCCCAGGAGCAGGGCATCACCATCTCGTCCTACGCCTTCGAGGTCTCCGGCGACTTCAACCCGACGGTGATGACCACGGGTGCGGCGAACGGCGACGACTCGTTCCAGAACGTCCGCGTCGCGGCCACCGTCGAGACCGACGCCACGCAGGAGCAGATCGAGGCCCTCGGTGCCGAGGTCGAGCGCCGCTGCCCGGTCAGCGCGCTCTTCCGTCGCGCCGACACCGGCCTGACCAGCACCTGGACCGCGCGCACCACCGCGTCGGTCTGACCGACTCTCTGGCGAGGTCACCATGTCGATCATCACCACCCACACCACCGACCACCGGAGCGACGTGGTCCTCGACGGGGTCCGCCACGGTCTCGTCGACGCCGCCGGCGAATGTCGCGACCTCGAGGCGGTCCTGTCCGTCGCCCGTGCCGCGGATCGCGACGGGGCGTCATGCGTGGCGGTCCCGGCAGTCGACGCCGAGGCCCCTGCCGCCGCGCACAACGCCGTCGCCGCGCAGGCCCTCGCCGTCCTGCTCGCGACCACGCGTGTGTCGGTCGCGGTCGAGGTGCACGCCCCGGCGTGGGGTGCGGACGCCGTCGCCCGGTGCGCCGGGACGGCGGCGACGCTCTCTCGCTGAGGCGGCCCGGTCGGGCGAGGATCTCAGCTTGCATTTCATCCGACAACTCCACCAGCTGATCTGTCGAGAACAGGAGACCTACGAGGCCCGGGACCAGTTCGGGAGGACGGTCCACCTTCCACTGCATCATGGTAGCTGGAAGAAACAGGTCAACCACGTCGTGCGCAAAGACGGCACACTTCTCGAATACACACCTCCCGAACACGTGCAATCCCAGATGGAACACCTCATCGGGATCTACACGCAAATGTCCGACGAGCATCCGGTGGTCAAAGCCGCCTGGCTCCACCATCGATTCATCCGAATTCACCCCTTCGAGGACGGCAACGGGCGCGTCGGCAGGGCTCTCACGCTTCTGACGCTTCTCCACGCTCGCCATGCGCCTCTCGTAGTTGACCGGACGATGCGCACCGCTTACATCGAGGCGCTCGACCAGGCGAACTCGGGGGAACTGCGGCCTCTCGTCCGAATGTTCGCCCGGCTCGAGATCGTCGCGCTCCGCTCAGAACTCGAGCGGCCGGTCGAACCACCTCTTGCCGGTGCAGGCGCCGTCGACGTCGCACGCGCCTACGCCGATCGCCTGCGGGTGCTTCGAGCGGCAGACCATACGGACCGAGTCGACCGCGCCATCGCTCTCGCCGACGCATTGCACGAGCGGATCGCGGCCTACCTCGGCGACCTGGGCGACAACGTCCGCGACCAGTTCGCCCCCATCGACGAGCACGCTCGGTCGAACGTCGTTCACGCGGCGCCACCCGACGAGCAGGCCCGATACTGGTACGCGCAGCTCGAAAGAACCGCGGGCGAGGTCGACTTCTTCACGAATCTCGCCCAAGGCAGCTGGTGGTCCCGCCTGCACCTGACGGTGGACGGCATGACGATGCGTTACGTCGTCGCGATCCAGCGCGTTGGTCACGGCGACACTGGAGTGCTCGCCGTGACGGTCTTCGCGGAGACGCTTCCCTCTCGCACCAGCGACACCAATGACCGGGCCCTACCTGCGCCTCTCCTGCGCTCGACCCCCAACGACAGCGTCACACTCGTGTTCAGCGACGAACCTGCTTCTCGGTGGGACGAGGTCGAGGACCTCATCAACCGCACGTTGGCTCCCGCCGTCTCGGGCTTCGCTCAGCAGCTCGGATGATTGCGGTAGTGCAGCCCGAGGGACGGTTGCGACAACTGCTAACCCTTGACGACGGCCCAGTCCGCTAAGGTTTGACCTCTCAAACTATAGCCGGTAGCGGACTCATCAAAGGATGCGACGTCATGGCCACGTGGCTGGAACAACGCTGGGAACCCCGACTTGAGGCACCGGGACGCCGCCAGCAGCAGGGCGGACGTTTCCTCGCCTATCAGCCGGACGTACTCACTGAGCGCTCACTCGCGCTCGACGCGCAAGTGGCCGCACGGGCCGCGGACGTCGAGCGAGCGGTCCGCAGCTGACGGTCGACGCGCTTCACCGAGAACGCAGCCCTCGTCGCCGACAACATCACGCTGCTGCGAGACGCGGCGACCACCCTCGCGGGCGCACCCTCGGTCACCGTCGACGGCGTGCTGGCCCTGCACCGCGCGCTGCTTCCCGACGAGGAGATGCACGGACTGCGCACGAGCCAGAACTGGATCGGCGGGAGCGCCTGGCACCCGCTCGACGCTGAGTTCATTCCGCCACCACCGGCGCTGGTACCGGAGCTGATGAACGACCTCGTCCGCTATATCGACAGCGGCCTGCACGCTCCGCTGATCCAGGCGGCGCTCACCCACGCCCAGTTCGAGACGATCCACCCGTTCGCCGACGGCAATGGTCGCGTCGGTTGGGCACTGATCCACACCGTCCTCACCCGACGCGGGCTGACACCGACCGTCGTCCTCCCGATCAGTGTCGTGCTCCTGACCAGGCAGGACGGGTACGCTGAGGGGCTCACCGCGTACCGGCAGGACGGCCCGTCGAGCAGCACCGCGGCCACGACGGCGCTCAGTGCCTGGGTCGAATTGTTCCTGGACGCCACCGCGACAGCAGTCGACCAGGCGTCCCGGTTCGCAGCCGACCTCGCCGCGCTGCGCGCGGAATGGAATTCAAGGTGTCAATTCCCCCGGCACGCGCGGCGCTGGAGGAACTGACCGACGCCGGGATCGTCGCCCGCAAGGCGGTCGACCGGCGGACCACCGGCTATCTCGCCACCGAGGTGTTCGACCTCCTCACGTTCGCCGAGCGACGCCTCGCCAGCACCCGCTGAGATACGCGTGACTCCGAGCCGAACCGAGCCGTCCCCGAACGACATCCCGGACCGGCCGTCGACGTCTCCCCGCCGGGCGGCACTCCTCCGTAGGGTGACGCGAGTGCGGACGGCCCTGGTGCTCGGCGAAGGCGCAGACCCCGGCGCCGAGCCGACCCGGAACGGGGCCCTCCTCGTGAACTGTACGGAGCGCGGTGGGCCCGATCGGGGGGGAGCGGCTGGATCGACCGTGTGGGGGACCGCCACACTGGCGCCCGAGAGCCGCAACATCCGTAGCCGTCGCGAAGGAGCAGCCGGTGGAGTTCGACGTCTTCGTCGAGGTGCCGCGGGGCAGCCGCAACAAGTACGAGGTCGACCACGAGTCGGGTCGGCTGCGGCTGGACCGGACGCTGTTCACCGCGACCCAGTACCCGGCGGACTACGGGTTCATCGAGGACACCCTCGGCCAGGACGGCGACCCGCTCGACGCCCTGGTCCTGGTCTCGCAGCCGACGTTCCCGGGGTGCCTGGTCCGCAGCCGGGCGATCGGGATGTTCCGGATGACCGACGAGGCGGGCGACGACGACAAGGTGCTCTGCGTGCCCTCCGACGACCCGCGGCTGGAGCACCTGCGGGACATCCACCACCTCGACGAGTACCACCGTATGGAGATCCAGCACTTCTTCGAGGTCTACAAGGCCCTCGAGCCCGACAAGAGCGTCGTCGGGCACTGCTGGGTGGGCCGCGCCGCGGCCGAGACGGAGATCAGGGCGTCGGTGGAACGCGAGCAGAAGGCGAAGGCCGAGACCGCGAAGTAGTCGCGCGGTACCCGCACCGTCCGGGCCGCGGGGAACGGCCATGACGACACCCGAGGACGGTCCGACCCCGCTCATCACCCTGATCTCGCGCGTCTGGGCCGCGGTCGGGGCCCTCGCGCTGGTGGTCGCTCTGGTGACCACCTCGATCCAGGTCGGCGTCTTCGGTGGGCTCGCGCTCGTCGCCGCCGGGGTGCTGTACGGGCTGCAGAGCGCGCGCGACCGCTCGGCCGAGCGTGCGCAACGCGTGCTGCACCCGCCGATGCCGGCACCCGCACCGCGCGCCTCCGACGTCCGCGGAGGCGCCTCCCGCTCCGACCCCGCGCCCGACGACCAGCCCGCGGCACCGGCGGGAGGAGGCGGCGGCAGCGACGAGGACGGGGGGACCGAGGAGACTCCCCACCCACCACCCCGATCGGGTCCCCGCCCCCGCCCCGAGCCCGACGTCCCCCGCACGGCTCGTAACCGGGGTCGACGCAATCCCACCGCCGGCCGCCACGACCCGACGCCCCGCCAGGAGACCGGGCCCGCACCCGCCGACGTCGACGAGTCCGCCGAGGAGACGGACGAGCGGCTCGGCGACGGGACGGGCGAGGCCGAGGTCGTCGACGAGCCGGAGCGGCGGCGCGAACCCGGCGACGCCGAGATCACCGACGCCGAGACCGTCGACGACCCACCCGAGGACCGGAGCGAGCGTCGCGGCTGACCTCCGTCGAGGGTCCTGGTGCTGTGCCGTGCGCCGTGGCGGCAGGAGCGGGCGGTGCAGCTGCCCGTCCGGACCGGATCCGGGTGGGAGCGGGCCCGCGCGGGAAGAAGGGCGTAGAACACCCGCACGACATCACCGTCCGCACGGAGGAGCGCACCATGACCACGCCCACCGACGACAACCCCGAGCTGCTGACGTCATCGCCCGCATGACCGCCAGGCCGGGCAAGGAGTCCGAGCTCCGCAGCGCCCTCGAGGAGCTGGTCCCGACGACCCTCGCCGAGGACGGGAACGTCAACTACGACCTCCACGTCTCCGCCGACGACCCCGCCACCTTCTTCTTCTACGAGAACTGGGAGAGCGGGGAGTCCCTCGACGCCCACCTGGCCAACGACCACCTCGTGGCCTTCGCGAACCGTCTCGACGACCTCCTCGTCGGCGGCGCCGCCGGGCTCGCCATCACCCGGCTCTCGCGGATCAAGTGAGCGAGACCTCCGCGAGCGCCGCGTCGGCCATGGCCGACGCGGCACTCGCGTGGCACGACACCCTCGACGCGGGCCAGCGCGCGGACGGCGTCTGGGACTGGCCGGGGTCGAAGGCGGCGGAAGCCGAGCGCCTGCGCTGGTACTACACCCCGACCGACCACGGCGGGTTGACGCTGCACGAGATGCTCCCCCATCAGCAGCGCGCCGCGATGCGCCTGCTCGCCTCCGGCCTCTCCGAGGCCGCGTACGTCACGGCGTCGACGATCATGGGGCTGGAGAACGTCCTCGATCGCACCGAGGGGTTCTCCACCGGCTTCGCCCGCGACCGCGGTCGCGACCCGGGGATGTACTACCTGCGGGTGTTCGGCGAGCCAGGGGGCGAGGCGCCGTGGGCGTGGCGGTTCGGGGGGCACCACGTGTCGGTGCACCACGTCGTCGTGGACTCCGAGGCGCTCGGCGGCGGTCCCTGCTTCCTCGGGGCCGACCCGATGGTCTCCCCGCTGCTGGGCGGGCGGGAGCTGCGCCCCCTCGGCGGGGTGGAGGACCTCGCCCGCGGCCTCGTGCGCTCCCTCGACCCCGACACCCGGGCGCGAGCCGTCCTCACCCCGACCGCCCCGGCCGACATCATCGGCGCCAACCGCGTGCACGTCTCCGCCGGCGACCGGCTGATCCCGCTGCCCGATCTGTGGCGCGGGCACTTCGATGACCAGGTCCTCGAGGACCGGTTGTGGTCGATGCACGACGGGCTCGAGTCGCAGCTCGGCGTCACCGAGTCCGACCGGTCCGCCACCGAGATCACCGCTACCCCTCGGGGGATCGCCGGCGCCGAGCTGGACGCGGCGCGGCGGGAGCACCTGCGCGAGCTCCTCGACGTCCATGTCGGGCGGATGCCACCCGGCCTCGTCGAACGCGAGCGCGAGCGGTTCACCGGCGACCGGATCGACGCGGTGCACCTCGCGTGGGCCGGAGGCCTGGAGCGCGGGGACCCGCACTATTACCGGCTCCAGGGCCCCGGGCTGCTCGCCGAGTGGGACAACACCCAGCGCGGGGTCAACCACGCCCATTCGGTGTGGCGCTCCCCCGGCCGCGACTTCGGTCTCGACGCGCTCGCCGCCCACCACGCGGCGCACCACACCGGCACCCGGTGATCGGATCGCCCCGCTCGGCCACACCGGGGACGCCGCGTGGCTCGCGTGCGGAGCGGGCACACTGGTGAGGTCCGTCCGGAGGAGGAACCCATGCCCCTGATGCGCCGGGTCGCCATGCTGGGTGCGGTGGTCGCCGCCGCCCGCAGCTACGCGCGCCAGAACCCCGACAAGGTCAACCGGTACGCCGACCGGGCCGCGGAGTTCGTCAACTCGAAGACCGGCGGGAAGTACCGCCGCCAGGTCGACGGTGCGCTGCGCCAGGTCCGCAAGGAGACGTCGGTGCCCGGTCGTCCCCACGTGCCCGAGGCGGCCGGCGGCACCTACCGCGCGCCGAATCCGCGAACCCCGAACGACCGCGGCCCGGGCTCCTACTACCCGAGCAGCCGCGCCGACCGCCCCTGATCCTTCTCGCCGGGCCGCTGGCGTCGCCCGACCTCGCCCGGGTCAGGCGACCTCGTCGGCGCGCGACCCCGACACGGGCTCTCGCTGCGTGGCGTCGGCAACCGCGAGGACCGGGCGCGCCGCGGGCTGCAGGACCGCCAACACCTCCCCGGGGTCGACGCCGAGATCGCCCAGGATGGTCGCGCTCCGTCCTCCGGGCAGGAACATGGCCGTGGCGAGGTGGAGGGTGGTGACCTCGGAGCGGCTCGCGCAGCGCGCGCCCTGACGCGCGGCGCGCACCACGGCGCTCGCCGCCGTGCTCCACCCGGGACGACCGTTGGCGTTCTCCATCGGCCCCGGCGGGGCGCCGCGGAGCACGGCGCGCCGCACCCCGGTCAGCGTCGCTCCGCGCTCGACCAGGCACCGGCCCACCGGATCGCCCATCCGCACGAGTGCGAGCAGGAGGTGCTCGGTTCCCAGCCGGCGGTGGCCCAGCTCGAGGGCCTCCTGCTCGGCCAGCGTCGCCACCCACACCACCGACACCGACAACCGGACGTCCCCCGTCGCCTCCGACGGCGTTCGCGGCGACGGTCGGGGGCCCGGTGGCTGCAGGGCGCGCGCGACCGACGGCACCGCATCGTCGGCGTCGGCGGCGTCGGCGGCGTCGTCGTCGGGGTCCACGGGCTCCGCGACCCCCGCAGGCGCCGGGGGCGGAGACGGCGGGGGCACCGTCAGCGGGCTCGTCAGCGCCGAGGGCATCGGTGACGGGGCGGGCTCCGGCCCCGCCGGCACCGCATCCGGTGCCGCCCACAACCCGTCGAGGATCGGTGCCGCGCCCATCTGGATTCCCCTCCCGCTCCGGTCTCGTCACCGGTATCTAGCGGGCGCACGGCGCGCGTCCAAGGAGCCGTCGGGCACCGGTCGGCGCGGCGTCATCCGGTCCGTGAGCAGCGCGGATGCCGCGCCAGGCGAACGGGTGACGACGATCGGCACGGACGGGATCCGTCGATCCCGGCCGGTGGCACTCCGGTGCTCCACACGCGACGCTGCCACTCGACCCGGCCCGAACCGGGTTCACCACGACCCGCGTCGGCGTGTTCCCCCGGTCGTGGCACGGCGTCGGGTGACTCGTCGGGGGCGTTGCGCCGTGTGCTTTTCTCTCGCTCACCCCGCACCGACCACGATCCCGACCGTCCGAAACCGCCGAGGAGTGCCGCATGACGACGCCCGCGGCCGGTCTCGCAGAGGCCGGCGCGGGGAAGGCCCCCGAGAAGGTGCGCCCGGTGTCGGTCGGGAGGCGGGTCGGGTCCGTGGTCGACGCCCTCGCGGGCGTCGCCCTGCCGTCCCGCTCCCGCGTCCTCGCCGCCGAGGCCGGCGGCGTCCTGCGGTGGGCCGCGGAACCCGTCGTCGGGCGCGGCCGGGGGCTGACCGCGGTCGTCGACTCGCCCGCGGTCGCGGCCCGCCTCGTCGCCCTGCTCACCCGTCTCGGCGTCGAGGACGGGACGGTGCACGCCGACCCCGCCCGGGGCCGCTGGAGGGTCGTGCTCGGCGACGGGCACGGGGCCGAGGTCGCGGTCCGGGTCGGGCTCGTCGGCCCCCGAGGGCGCGGCATCGCGGGCCTCGCCCCGTGGGTGCTCGCCGGGTCGCTGCCCGAGGCGGTGGCGACGTGGCGCGGCGCGCTCCTCGCCGCGGGCCGGCTGGCTCCCCGCGAGGAGGGTGGGGCCGAGGGACGCGAGGACCCGTCGCTCGTCCTCCCCTGCCCGAGCGCGCCAGTCGCCCGCGGGATGGGTGAGCTCGGGGGGCGCCTGGGCGTCCGGGGACGGACCCCACACGCCCCGCACGCCCCAGGGGCTCCTCGGGAGCTGGTGGTCGACGCCCCGGGCGAGGCGGCCCTGCTCCTGGCCTCCTGCGGTGGCGCGGCCGCGCTGGTCGCGGCGGGGCTCGCCCCGGCCGTGTCGGACGAGGCGCCCGGATCGGCCAACCGCACGCGGGCCGCGGTCGCGGCGTCGCGCGCCACCGCGACCGTTGCCGACGCCTTCGCCGTGCTCGAGTCCGCGGGGGTGCGGGTCCCGGGGACCCTCGGGGACGCCGGGCGGCTGCGGCTCCGTCACCCCGAGGTGGGGCTCGAGGAACTCGCCGCCCTCGCCGACGCCCCGATCTCCAAGGACGCCCTCGCCGGCCGGTTGCGACGGCTCGGCGCACTCGCGGCCCGCCACCGTCGTGCCGCGGGACCGTCGCGCTCCTAGAGTCCTCCCCGTCACGACGAGGTGAACGCGGCGAGCGAGGAGTTCGGGACATGCCCCAGGTGGAGACGGTCCGCGGCCCGGTCGAGGTGGACGCCCTCGGCGCGACCCTCATGCACGAGCACGTGTTCGTGCTGACACCGGACATCCTGGCCAACTACGGCGACGAGTACTGGGACGAGGAGCTCCGCGTCGCGGACGCGATCGACAAGCTGCGACGGCTGAAGGACCTCGGCGTCGACACCATCGTCGACCCCACCGTCGTCGGGCTCGGGCGCTACATCCCCCGCGTCGCGCGGGTGAACGCCGAGGCCGACATCCAGATCGTCGTCGCCACCGGCCTCTACACCTTCGACGAGATCCCCCATTTCCTGCACTACCGCGGGCCGGAGACGCTGCTCGGCGGCGAGGAGCCGATGGTCGAGATGTTCATGCGCGACATCCGCGAGGGCATCGGCGGGACACAGATCAAGGCGGCGTTCCTCAAGGGCGTCGTGGAGGAGCGGGGGCTGACCCCGGACCAGACGCGCGTGCAGCGCGCCATCGCCACGACGCACGTCGAGACCGGCGTCCCCATCACCGTCCACACCAACGCCGCGCACCAGACCGGGCGGCTCGCGCTCGACCTCTACGCCGAGCACGGCGTCGACCTCACCAAGGTCGTCGTCGGCCACTCCGGCGACTCCAACGACCTCGACTACCTGCGCGAGCTCATGGACCGCGGCGCGACCATCGGGTGCGACCGCTTCGGGCTGGACATGTTCAACCCCACCGAGCAGCGCGTGGCCACCATCGCCGCGCTGTGCGCCCAGGGCTACGCCGACCGGATCGTCCTGGCCCACGACGCGTCCTGCTACATCGACTTCTTCTCCGGCGAGGCCTCCCAGGCCATGCTCGCCCAGGCCGCCCCGAACTGGCACTACGAGCACATCAGCCGGGACGTGCTCCCCGCCCTTCGCGAGCAGGGCGTCACCGACGACCAGATCACGACGATGATGGTGGAGAACCCGCGCCGCTACTTCGGCTGACGGTCGACCGTCACCGGTCCGGGCGAACCAGAGCAGGACGGCGCGCGGACACGGGTAGGTAGCGTGCGGACGGACCCTCGGGAGGGACGCGTCCCTGCCCGCGACACGGCAGCCGACCGGAGGAGCTCTCCCTGACCACGACCTCGCCGCCGGTGGAGGAGACCGCCGGCGAACCGGTCGACCCCGAGGCCACACCGGCCGGGCACGGGGGGTCCGGGGCGAGGTCGACCGGTGCGGCACGGGCCGGTTCGGGGACCTCCGGCCCCGGTCGGGACCACGCCGGGATCCTCCGCCTCGTCGTGGCCCTCACCGCCCTCGTCGTCGGGGTCGGGACGATGGTCGTGGCCGCCCTCGTCGCCGTCGCCCCCGTCGAGGCATCCACCTCGACGGCGACGTGGCCGAAGGCGGGCACCACCCCCGTGTCGACGACGCTGTTCCTCGCGCCCTACCGGCCCGCGACGCTGGACGTGACCGTGCCGTGCACGGCGATCCGCACGGCCCTCGCCCGCCCGGACCGCACCACGATCCTGGCCACCGGCGCGGGGTCCACCGGACTCACCGTGCGCACCGAGGACAGGGCGCTGCGCGTGTTCGCGAGCGGGCGGGCCGTCCCGGTCTCCATCCCGACCGGAGACTGCACGCTGCGCGTCGCGGCCGACGCCGCGGGGCTGCGCCTGACGGTCGGTCCCCCCGCTGCACCCGTGGCCGCCGCCTTTGCCGGTGACCCCGTTCCCGAGGTCTTCGCCGTCACGACCGACCTCACCGGGCCCCAGGCCGGCGGACTCGCACTGCGCGCACGGACTCCGTCCTGGTTCGACAACGCCCCTACACCGGAGAAGTCCGGGCTGGTCCAGCTCCAGCTCCAGCTCGCCGCGGTCGCGCTCGGGCTGGTCGTCATCCTCGCTCTCCTGGTGTCCGCCGGGACGGGGCCGGGGTCCGGGGGCGGGGGGGGGGGGTCGTTCGCACGGCACCGGCTACGGGCGGCGTTCTCGAGGCCGCAGCTGCTCACGGCACGGTCGCGCCTCGAGGACGCGGCGCGCCGCGAGGGCGAGTGGGTGCTCGCGGGCCTGCGGAGGCCCCGGTTCCTGGCCCTGGCCACGGTCGACGTGGTCGTCGCGCTCGGATCGGCGTGGTGGTCGATCATCGGGCCGACGACGGACGACGACGGCTTCGCCGTGGTCATCGCCCGCCGCTCGCTCGACGGCGACGTCGGCAACTACTACCGCTGGTACAACGCCTCGGAGGCCCCGTTCGCCTCGGGCCAGCGGATCCTGTCGTGGTTCCTCGACGAGGGTCTCGGGCCCGTCACCCTGCGCCTGCCGAGCGTTCTGGCCGGGTTCGCGCTGTGGCTGGTCGTCACCCGAGGGGTGCTGCGTCCGGTGCTGGGATCGCTCTGCGGCTCGGTCGCGGTCCGGTGCCTCGCCGCCGTCGCCCTGGCCGTCTGGTGGCTGGCCTACAACCTGGGGACCCGCCCGGAGCCGCTGGTCGCCCTCGGCGCCACGACGGTGCTCGCACTCGTCCTGCGGGCGGTCCGGGACGCGCCCGCGGCAGGCACCCGCTCGCCGCAGCCGGTCGCCCTGCTCGGCCTCGCGGTGCTCGTCGCCGGCCTCACCGCCACCGTCGCCCCCTCGGGTCTGATCGTGGCGGCGCCGTTCCTGCTCTACGCCCGGCGGGTCGGGCGCGTGGTCCTGGGCCGGTCCGCCTCGGTGGACCCCGCACCCGACGCCGCGGCGCCCGCGCCGACGCCCGTCCTCGAGCGTTGGGGCCGGTTCGTGCGTCCGGTCGCCCATCTCGCCGTCCTGGGCGGGCTCGCCGCCGTCGCCGTCGTCGTCGTGTTCGCGGACCAGTCGTGGCACGGGCTCCTCGTCTCGACGGCCGTCCACAGCCAGATCGGACCGAGCCAGCCCTGGTACGCCGAGTGGCTGCGTTACGGCTACCTGTTCGGCGACGACAGCTGGGGGAACGCGGCGAAGCGGGTGCCGGTCCTGCTCGGCCTCGTGCTCACCCCGACCGCCGGCGTCCTGCTCGTCCGCGGTGCCCGGCTCGGGGTGTCGACGGTGTCCACGGGCCTGCTGGCGCTCCTGCCCGTCGGGCTGGTCCTCCTCGCGGTGACGCCGTCGAAGTGGTCGCACCACTTCGGAGCGCTCGCCGGCTTCGGTGCGGTGTTCCTCGTCGTGGTCGTCGTGGCTCTGGCGCGTCTCGTGACCGCCGACCGCGACGACCCCGTGCTGCACGTGACCGGACTCGTCACCGTCGTCGCCGCCGCGTTCGTCGCTTCCTTCGCGTTCTCCGCACCCATGGCGTGGTGGGGGTACTCCAACATCGGTCAGCCCGGCGCGACCGGCCCGCAGCGCCCCTTCGACTCGCCGCTGCTCTGGCTCGTGGTGAGCGCGGGGGTGGTCGTGGTGCTCCTCGCGGTGCTGGCGCTGCGCCGTCTCCGCGGCGGTTCCGGGGTGGTCTGCACCGCGCTCGCCGTCCTCACCCCGGGGACCGTGACCGTGCTCGTGGCGTGCACCTCGGTGGCGGTGCTCCTGTCCTCGGCCGCCACGGCGGGCGATCGCGGGGACCGGTACTCGCTGGCCGGGCAGAACCGCGCGGCCCTCGTCGACCCGTCTTCGCCGACCGCGTGCGGGCTGCAGGACCGGATACAGGTCCTCACCACCGCACCGGGGGGCCCGTTGCTCCCGGTGGCGGGCTCGACGGCCACTCTCGAGGGCTTCGTCGCCGACGGCGGCTGGGTCGACCCGCCGCCGCCACGACCCGGCGCCGCCGATGAGGACACCCCACCCACGAACGACTCCACGCGCACCGTGGGCAGCGGGAACGCCTCCGACGCGGGACGCGGCGCGACGACGGGAGACAGCGCGAGCGTCGGCAAGACCGGGAAGGCCGACGCCGCAGCCGGCGGCGGTAAAGGTGACGGGCGCTTCACCTGGGGGAGCAAGGCCGACGGGGCGTCGGCCGTCGGTGACCTGACGAGCCCCTGGTTCGGGCTGCCTCGACCGGGCGCCGGACAGGAGCTGGCGGCGAGCGTGTCCGGGCGCACCTCCGAGGGCGCGTCGGTGACCTGGGAGTTCGCGCGGGGCGACACGACGCTGGGCGAGCGTCCCGTGGTCGAGGCGCCCGAGCCCGAGCGCGGCTACCGCGGCTACGCCGCCGACGCCGAGACCCAGCGGCTGCAGGACCAGGACCGCTACATCAACCGCTGGCGCACCGTGACCGTCGCGCCGACGGACATCCCGGCCGGGACCGACCGCGTCCGACTGCTGGCCACCGACGACCGCGCCGACGACGCGGGGTGGGTCGCCGTGTCCGGCCCCCGACTGGTCGACGTCACCCCGCTGACCCGATGGCTCGCCGGGCGGGGACCGGTGCTCGTCGACTGGGCGATCGTCTTCGCCTGGCCGTGCCAGGACGACCTGCCGCGGGTCTCGAGCGGCGTCGCTCAGGCGCCGGGCGTCATCATCACCGGTCCGTCCGGTCCCGGCGACCCGCTGCCCAACGAGCGCACGACCGACGTCGGAGTGCCCGGGGACGTCGTCCCGGAGCGGTGGACGAGCGGGACCTCGGGGCTGTTCACCGACTCCGACACGGGTGGCACCTTCGCGGGCGTGAACGCGGCCGCGACGACCGCCGAGGTCGACACCCGACTGGCCGGCGAACCGGAACGGCGGTGGGGCCAGGTCCTCGTGCCGGACTACGGAGACCTCGAGCGCGACGCCTACGACGCCACCGTCACCACGAGCCGGATCGACGGCACGGCGGGTGACCCGCCGCCGGTCCGGCAACCGCTGCCCGCCTCCGGCCCCTGACCCGGGTCAGGGCCCGACGATCACCACGTCGAGACGTCGGGGACCGTGCACGCCCTCCACGCGGGCGAGCTCGATGTCGCTGGTGGCCGACGGCCCGGAGACGAACGTCAGCGGGCCCGTGGGGTCGAGCCGGGCGATCGCTTCGGGAACGGAGCAGACGACGTCGGCGGCGCGCACCACGCACACGTGATGGTCGGGGACGAGCGTGATCGCCCGGCGTCCCTGGCCCGGGGCGCCCGCGGCCAGCACGAACGTCCCGGTGTCGGCGATCGCCACGGCGGTGCCGGTGACGACGGCGTCCACGGTGTCGAGCTCGGCCACCGTGAGCGGCGGGTCGTCGGCGCGCCGTCCCGGCACGGCGTCGCCCCACGCCGGCAGCCCCGGCGGGACGAGGACGGCCGACGCCCCGCCGAGCACCGAGGCCAGCACCGACGCCACCTCGGCCTCGGAGGTCGCGCGGTGCACGGTGGCCTTGTAGTCGGCGACCGTCTCGGCGAACCGGTCGACGACCCCGGCGGATCCCGCCGCGAGCGCTCCGCTCGTGCGGTACTCCCGGGGAACCGCCGGCACCCCACCGCGCGGCGCGCCCGCGTCCCGCGCGGTCCGCATCCGGGCCAGCACCTCCTCGCGCGCGGCGCTCACCGCCGCTCACCCCGCGTCCGCGCCCACCACTGCCGGAACGTCTCGGCGGGCGGCGCGGGGGCATCGCGGGCCGAGGTCCACAGCGAGCCCGGCCAGGGCAGCGCGGTGATCCGTCGCGAGCGCCCGGCGAGCGCTCGCCCGAGCCCGAGCGCGCGCTCCGCGACGCGGAACCGGCCGGGGGAGGACATCGCGGTGGCCATCGCCTTCATGGCGAGGTCCTGCGCGGTGGGCCGGCCGTGCGACGCGACGGCGGCGGCGCGCTGCTGCACGAGCAGGTGCGGGATGTCGATGCGCACCGGGCAGGCGTCGAAGCACGCCCCGCACAACGACGAGGCGAAGGGCAGCGAGGCGTTGACGTCGTCGGGTCCGGAGATGCCGGTCATGAGCGGGGAGAGGACCGCCCCGATCGGGCCGGGGTAGACCGAGCCGTACGCGTGCCCGCCGGCGCGCTCGTAGACCGGGCACACGTTGAGGCACGCCGAGCAGCGGATGCAGTGCAGCGCCTGGCGGCCGTCGGCGTCGGCCAGGACCGCCGAGCGCCCGTTGTCCATGAGCACGAGATGGAACTCCTGCGGCCCATCACCGGGGGTCACCCCGCTCCACATCGACGTGTACGGGTTCATCCGCTCCCCGGTGGACGAGCGGGGCAGCAGTTGCAGGAAGACCTCGAGGTCCGACCACGTGGGGAGCAGCTTTTCCACGCCCATCACGGTGATCAACGTCTGGGGCAGCGTCAGGCACATCCGCCCGTTGCCCTCGGACTCGACCACCGAGATCGTCCCCGAGTCGGCGATCGCGAAGTTCGCCCCCGAGATCCCCACCCGCGCCGAGAGGAACTTCCGCCGCAGATGCGAGCGTGCGGCCATGGCGAGGCGGCGCGGCTCGTCGGTGAGCTCGGGGTCCACGCCCGGCATCTCGCGCAGGAAGATGTCGCGGATCTCCGAGCGGTTGCGGTGGATGGCGGGGACCAGGAAGTGCGAGGGCCGGTCGTCGGAGAGCTGGACGATGAGCTCCGCGAGGTCGGTCTCCAGCGCCGCGATGCCCTCGGCGGCCAGCGCCTCGTTGAGCCCGGTCTCCTGGGTGGCCATCGACTTGACCTTGACGACCTCGTCGGACCCGGTGGCCGTCACCAGCGACGCGACGATCGCGTTGGCCTCGGTCGCGTCCCGGGCCCAGTGCACGACGCCGCCGCGCGCGGTCACCGCGGCCTCGAGCTGCTCGAGCAGCTCCGGCATCCGGGCCATGACGTCGGCTTTGATCGCCGACCCGGCGCGGCGCAGCTCCTCCCAGTCGTCGACCTCGCCGACGACGGCGGCCCGCTTGGCCCGGATCGTGCGGGTGGCGTGGCCGAGGTTCTGGCGCAGCTGGGTGTCGGCCAGCGCCCGGTGGGCGGCGACCGGGAACGACTCGGTGCCGCGCAGGTGGCCGACCCCCGCGGGGGCGACGGTGGGCATCCCGATCTCGACCGCGGTCACGTGGTCAGCTCCTGTCGATCGAGCACGACGTCCCGGGCCGGCGAGTGCTGCTGGGTGGAGGCGAGGATTTCGGCGAGGTGCACCGTCTTCACCCCGCTGCGCAGCCGGGACAGACCCCCGCCGATGTGCATGAGGCACGACGAGTCGCCCGCGGTGCAGATCTCGGCGCGCGAGGTCAGGACGTTCGCCATCTTGTCGGCGAGCATCGCCGTCGACGTCTCGGCGTTCTTCACCGCGAACGTCCCGCCGAAACCGCAGCACACCTCGGCGTCGGGCAGCTCGGTGAGGGTGAGGCCCCGGACCGCGCGCAGCAGCCGCAGCGGCTTGTCGCCGACGCGCAGCATCCGCAGGGAGTGGCACGTCGGGTGGTAGGTCACGCGGTGCGGGTAGTAGGCGCCGACGTCGGTGACCCCGAGGACGTCGACGAGCAGCTCCGAGAGCTCGTAGGTGCGTCCCGCGACGTCCTCGCCCGCTCGCGCCAGCCCCTCGTCGCCGCCGCGCCGGGCGACCATCGCGTGCTGGTGGCGCACACAGCCCACGCACGACCCGGACGGCGCGACGACGGCCTCCGCCCCCTCGGCAAGGGCCCGGTCGAAGACGTCGACGTGGTGACGCACCAGCGGCAGCGCCTGGTCGAGGTAGCCGGTGTTGACGTGGGCCTGTCCGCAGCAGGTCTGGTCGGCGGGGAAGACCACGTCGTGGCCGAGCCGTTCGAGCAGCTCCACCGTCGCCTTCGGGGCCTGCGGGAACATCGCGTCCCCGAGACAGGTGGCGAACACCGCGATGCGCACGCCCCAACCCTCCCCCGCGCACCGACCGGCCGCGACCCCGGTCGGTCAGTCGCGGTGGAACCGGGCGTGGACGGCGAGGTGATTGTCCATGGTCGTGGGGCCGCTGCTGACCCTGCGGGCCGGACGAGGTGGACCTCGACGCGGACCTGCACGTCGAGAGAAGTCGGTGGGGTGGCGGAGAACGCTGCCGACCGGTCCCGTCGTCATGACGCCGGCGAGTTGCCGCCGGCGCGTCGGGTCAAGTAGCGATGCTCGGGCCGGCTGAGGGCGCGTCGGGCGGCGAGGTGGTAGGCGGCGTATGCGGCGGCCGGCTCGCCGGCGGTCTGCCTCGTCGTGGACGGCGACGATCGCCGCCTGGAGTTGGTAGACGCCGAGCGGGCAGCGGGACAGGGCGTCGGAGAGCAGGGCGACTCCTTCGGCGATGCGGTCGGCGTCCCATCGCGCGCGGTCCTGGTCGGTGAGGGGGATGAGGTCACCGCCGGCGTCGACGCGGGTGTCGCGGCGGGCGTCGGTGAGCAGCATGAGGGCGAGCAGGCCGAGCGCCTCGCCGTCGTCGGGGATCAGGGCCACGAGCAGGCGGGCCAGGCGGATCGCCTCACCGGTGAGATCGACACGCTGGAGACCCTCGCCGGCGCTGCTCGTGTACCCCTCGTTGAAGATCAGGTAGAGCACCTGCAGCACCGATCTCAGGTTCTCGGCGCGCTCGTCCGGCGGGGGCGGGGTGAACCTGGCGCCGGCGGCCTTGACCCGCGACTTCGCGCGGCTGATGCGCTGGGCCATCGTCGCCTCGGGAAGGAGGAAGGCCGCGGCGATCTCGGCGGTGGTCAGCCCACCGACCGCGCGCAGGGTCAGCGCGATCTGCGTCGGCGGGGTCAACGCTGGGTGGCAGCACAAGAACAACAGCGTCAGCGAGTCGTCGGAGTCGGCACGGGCCTCGTCCGGCGGCGGAGCCAGCATCTCGGAGGCCGGGGACGCGGCGCTCACGCGGTCCTCGCGCTCGCGGCGGGCACGGTCGGCGCGCAGGTGGTCGATCAGCCGGCGCGCGGCGACGGTGTGCAGCCAGGTGAAAGGGTTGTCGGGCCGGCCCTGGTCCGGCCACGACGTCGCCGCCGCGAGCAGAGCCTCCTGCACGGCGTCCTCGCACGCGTCGAACTGCCCGTGCCGGCGCGCGAGGGCGCCGAGGACCTGCGGCGCCAGCCGGCGCAGCAGGTCCTCGACGGTCTCCTCGTGCTCGGTCACGCCCGGCCCGGGGCGGCTTCGTGCTGGACCGGCCAGAGCTCAACGGCGCCCACCGACGCCCAGGGCAGCTCAGCGGCGATCTCGAGGGCGCGGGCCTCGTCCGGGCAGTCGAGCGGGTAGTAGCTGGCCAGGTACTCCTTGGTCTCCAGGTAGGGCCCGTCGGTCACCGCGGGCAAGCCCGCGCGGACCCGCACCGTGCGGGCATTGACGGCGTCGGCGAGGCCATAGGCACCGAGCAGCTCGCCGGAATCGAAGAACCTCTGGTTGAAGGCGTCCTGCGCGGCGATGGCCCTGGGCCACTCCTCGGCGGGGAAAGAGTCCCAGGTCTGCTGGTTGGCGTAAATCATGAGCATGTACTTCACGGTCACTCCTCGGATGCTGGGTCGGTGGGAGAGGGAAGGGTCAGGCGCGGGTACGGGCGAGGCGGCGGGCGGTCACCGGGATGATGATCGCGGCGGCGATCAGGTGGGCGCCCATCAGCACGATGCGGGTCGAGACCGCAGCCGGTGCGAGCAGCGGCGCGGCCAGCGACAGCACCGTCAGCGCTACCGTGACCACCAGGTAGGTCCGGCTCGGCCGGGCCGCGAAGCGGCCGAGCACCACCGCCAGCAGCACGCCCACGACGGCGCAGGTCACGGTGCCCATGGCGAAGCAGCCCGCCGGCAGCGGCTCCGCGACCGCAGAACCCACATCGCCGGCGGCCATCGGCACGCCCACCAGCCGGGCCCCCAGGGCGAACAGCTCGGTCGCCGCGGCCGCGACCAGCGAGGCCACCGTGGCCACCGTGGCCACCAGCCACCCGGGGCGCGGCCGGCGGGCGGTGGTCGAGAAAGACGTGGTACTTGGATCACAGCGATGGACATCGGAAGCTCCTTGGTCGTTGCGGGGGCCTCCTGCCCCTGCTCACAGCCTCTGGTCGGAGCCACCGACCCGACCTCGACATGAGTTCACCACCGGCGCCCCTACCCCACCGGGCCCGCGCCCGGCTGACCCCGCGACGAGCGAGCTCGTGCCGGACTTCTGCGTAGCGACGTCGGTGGCGGGCAGTGTCGGCAAGATCGTGGTTTCGTGGGGCCATGACCCGGCTGGCGTTGTGCGGCGGGACCTACTCCAACCCCTACGCGTTGCGGGCGTTCCTCGCCGACGCCCGCGCCCGCGGGGCCGACCCGACTGCGGCTGCGGGTACGCCGACGACGCCGACAACGCGTTCGCCCAGATCGCCTACGACTACACCTTCACCCACACCTCGGCGGAGTTCGCGGCGTGGATGCGAACGCTTCCCACCGAGCACCGCGAGCGCACCGACGGCGTCGACATGCACTGGGTCCACGGCTCCCCGCTCGCGCTCAACGACTTCTGGTGGGACTCCCTCGAGGAGCGCGACCACCGGATGCGGGTGGACGCCTCGGGCGCCGACGTCGTCTGCTGCACCCACTCGGGCCTGCCGTGGACGCGGCGCGTCACCCGCTCCGACGGCGACGAGACGCTCGTGGTCAACGTCGGCGTGCTGGGGCGGCCGGCCAACGACGGCGGTACCCACGTCTGGTACGCCCTGCTCGATCTGTCCGACGGTGCGGCCACGGCCGAGCTCGTGCCGCTCGACTACGACTGGGCCGCCCACGCCGCGTCGATCCGCGCGGCCGAGCTGCCCGAGGCGTTCGCGACCACGCTCGTGGGGGAAGTTCCAGCTGTACAAGTCCGCGATCCCCGCCTTCGACGGAGACGGTACGTCGTGGGGCGAGGCCCCGGGGATCCCCGACGATGCCCGGTGCTGCCGCTCTTCGGCTCGGCCCTCTTCCCGCCGCGGCTGTGGGTGTACACGAACTTCCACTGCAACCTGGCCTGCGCGTACTGCTCGGTGGCGTCGTGGCCGCAGGCACGCCCGCGGTCGCTGGGCCGGGAGCGCTTCACCGCGCTGGTCGACGACGCCGTCGCCGAGGGCTTCACCGAGCTCTACGTCACCGGGGGCGAGCCGTTCCTCGAGCCCGACCTCGTTCGACATGCTCCTCGAGGCCACCGAGCGCCTCGACGTGGTCTGCCTGACCAACGCGAAGCTCTACCGCGGGCGACGCCGCGAGCAGCTCGAGCGCCTCGCGGGCCGCCCGCGCCTCACCCTGCAGACCTCCCTGGACGGCGCCGAACCCGCGACCCATGACGTCCTGCGCGGGGCAGGGTCGTGGCGCCGGGCGATGGAGGGTCTCGACGTCGCGGTGTCGCTCGACCTGCCGGTGCGCGTGGGTATGACCGAGACCGAGCACAACGCGGGGCAGGGCGACGCCCTGCGCACCCTGCTCACCGACCACGGCGTCCCGCCGGAGCGGGTCGCGGTGCGCCCGTTGGTCGCCCGCGGACACTCCGACGCCGGCATCGCCATCGGACCGGATGACACCGTGCCGGAGCTCACCGCCACCACCGACGGCTGGCACTGGACCCCGCCGGAGCCGACCTCGCCACCAGCCCCGACATGCACCTCGGCGGGCCGGAGATGACGATGGCCGAGGCCAGGCGTCGCGTCGTCGAGCGCTTCTTGACCTTCCGGCAACGCGACGGGTCGCTACCGCTGATCTACCAGTGCGCGGTCTGAGTGGATGAGTGGGCCGAGCGTGCGCGGAGCTTCGGCCAGGTCGCCGAGCTCTACGACCGCTACCGGCCGGGCTACCCCGACCAGCTCTACACCGACGTTCTCGCCCTCGCGCCGGGGCGTCGCATCCTGGACGCGGGCGCCGGAACGGGCCGGGTCACCGTCGAATTCGCTCGTCGTGGTGCGGCGGTCCTGGCGGTCGAGCCGGACCCGGCCATGGCCGCCCTCGCGCGGCAGCGCGCTCGCGGCCTGGAGGTCGTGATCGAGCAGAGCACCTTCGAGGACCACCGCGTCGAGCCCGAAGCCTTCGACCTCGTCGTCTCGGCCCAGGCCTGGCACTGGATCGACCGTGACGCGGGCGCGGCGGTCGCCATCCGCGCACTGCGCGAGGGCGGCGCGCTGGCGGTGTGGTGGAACCGTCCTCGCGAGCTCGCCGGACCGGGCTGGGACGCCGTCCACGACGCCTACGCCCGGCACGCGCCCGAGCTCGACCGCCGCGACCGCCCCCACACCCACACCCACACCCGGCCCGAGGACGCCGTCGGCCCCGGCCCCGGCTTCACCCCCTGGACCTCGCGCACCTACGACTGGTCCGCCCGCTACGACGCCCCGAGCTACTGCGGGCTCCTGCGCACCCATTCCGATCATGTGCGGCTACCCGCGGCGCAGCGAGACCGACTCCTCGACGCCGTCCACGACGCGATCATGGAAGCCGGCCACGGACAGCTCGAGTACCGCTACCGGACTCTGCTGCTGTCCGCGCACCCGCACGCGCCACCACCCTCCTGACCCGTTCGGGGCGCGGCGCGGTCTAGCGGCGTCGGCGCGCCCAGCGTCAGCCACGGAAGTCACCTGCACCAAGTCAACGAGCCGCTCGTCCCCCGGATCAAGTAGACGACCATGCCGTTGCCGCTGCCAAACACTGCGGTGAACATGCCGGCGTTCGGCCTGGCAGAGACGTAGGGCTCTCCGGAGTGCGGAGACACCTCCAGTTTCGAGTCACCGAGGGCCATCGGTTCGGTGCGCGTTCGTCGATTGGTCTGCGCCGTTCCGACTCCAGCACCGAGTCGGGCCGGCGGGTGTGCCCCGGGCCACGGTGGGGCACTGAGGAAGCGTGGCGAGCGCTGGGAGTCGACGATGACGAATCTGGGGACCGTTCTGGTCGGGGCCGCGGACGAGCACGGGGATCAGCCCGCGCTCCGCCTCGACGACCAGGTGATGACCTACCAGAAGTTCCTCGATGCCGCCCGCGGTGTCGCTGGCCTGCTGCGGGCCCGCGGCATCGAGCCCGGATCCCGGGTGGGCATGGTCCTGCCGAACGTTCCCGCGTTCCCCATCGTGTTCTACGGCGCGATGCTCGCGGGCTGTCCCGTGGTGCCGATGAATCCGCTGCTCAAGGCCCGGGAGATCCAGTTCTATCTGGAGGACTCGGGAATGTCCGTGGTGTTCGCCGGGGAGGAGATGGGCAAGGCGGCCACGGAGGCCGCGCAGGACTTCGGCATCGAGGCGGTCGCGGTCGGTGCGGGCGGGCCGAGCACCGAGCAGCTCTCGGGGATCGACCCGCTGGACGAAGCGGTCGATCGGGCCGACGACGACACCGCGGTGGTGCTCTACACCTCGGGCACCACGGGGACGCCGAAGGGTGCCGAGCTCACGCACGCGAACCTGCGCACGAACGCCTCCACCTCGGCCCGGACGCTGATGGAGTTCACCCCCGACGACGTGGCGATGGGGTGTTTGCCGTTGTTCCACGTGTTCGGCCTGACCTGCGGGCTGAACGCGGCGGTCGCCAGCGGCGCCTGCCTCACGTTGCTGCCCCGGTTCGACGCGACGAAGGCGTTGTCGATGATCGGGCGCGACGGGGTGACCGTGTTCGAGGGCGTCCCCACCATGTACTCGGCAATGCTCCAGGTGCCCGACGCCGCCCAGTACGACGTGTCCTCGCTGCGGGCGTGCATCGCCGGTGGGTCGGCGATGCCGGTGGAGGTGCTGCGGGCGTTCGAGGACACGTTCGGGTGCATGGTGCTCGAGGGCTACGGGCTCTCGGAGACCTCGCCGGTGGCCTCGTTCAACCATCCCCACGCGGAGCGCAAACCCGGCTCCATCGGTCTACCGATCGAGGGGGTCCAGATGCGTCTGGTCGACGACGACGGCAACGACGTGTCGGGGGACGACGTCGGTGAGGTCGCGATCCGCGGTGAGGGTCTGATGAAGGGGTATTGGCAGCGGCCGGACGCCACCGCCGAGTCGATCCCCGACGGCTGGTTCCGCACGGGCGACCTCGCTCGCCGCGACTCCGACGGTTACTTCTTCATCGTCGACCGGAAGAAAGAAATGATCATCCGTGGTGGATACAACGTCTACCCACGGGAGATCGAGGAGGCGTTCTACGAGCACCCGGCCGTCGCGGAGGTCGCGGTGATCGGTATCGAGCACCGCGACCTCGGGGAGGAGGTCGGCGCCGCGGTCGCGCTGAAGTCCGGTGAGTCGGCGACCACCGAGGAGCTGCAGGCCTTCGTCAAGGAGCGGGTCGCCTCGTACAAGTATCCCCGACGGGTGTGGTTGCTCGACGAGCTGCCCAAGGGCCCGACGGGCAAGATCCTGCGTCGTGAGGTCCGGGCGCCCGCCGAGGCCACGGCCGAGTCGTAGGTCCTCGGGTCACTTGATGAGCTCCTGCACCTCGCGGAACGCGCGGTTCTCGCTGGTCTGCAGCCACTCGAAGAGCACCATCTCGGTGGTCACCACGTCCACGCCGTGCGCGCGCATGCGGTCGAGGGCGCGCTCGCGGCTGGCCCCGGAGCGGCTGCCCACGGCGTCCGCGACCACGGCGACGTCCCGCCCGGCCGCCCGCAGCGCGAGCACGCTCTGGAGCACGCACACGTGGGCTTCGCAGCCGGCCACGACCACCGTGCCGGGTCCGGGCTCGACGTCCGCCGCGAAGCTCGACTTGGGGCTCGCGGGTGCGGGAAGCAGCGCCGAGATCGCGTCGACGGTCCCGGCGAGCCCTGCCGGGTTCTGCTCGGTGGCGTGCACGGGGACATCCAGCCGCGTCGCCGCCGTCACGAGGCGGGCGGCGTTCGCGAGCACCACGTCCGCGTCCGTGATCGCGGGCATGAGCTTCTTCTGCAGGTCGACGACGAGCAGGCGGGAGCGGTCGGCGACGAGCAGGGGCACGACGCGACCCTAGTCTGGCCGCATCGGCGACATGCTCGCCGATCCACGGAGAGCGAAGGGAACCACATGACCATGCGCGTCGGCGTGCTCACCGGGGGTGGCGACTGCCCCGGCCTCAACGCGGTCATCCGGGCCGTGGTCCGCAAGGGCGTCTCGGTCTACGGGTACTCGTTCGTCGGCTTCCGGGACGGGTGGCGCGGCCCGCTGGACGGTCTCATCACACCCCTCGACATCTCGGCAGTACGCGGTCTGCTGCCCCGGGGCGGCACCGTGCTCGGGTCGTCCCGGACGAACCCGCTCGAGGTCGACGGCGGTCTTGATCGGATCCGTGCGCGCTTGGCCGATCTGGGCATCGACGCGCTGATCGCGATCGGTGGTGAGGACACCCTCGGCGTGGCCACCAAGCTCCACGAGGTGGGGGTGAAGGTGATCGGGGTGCCCAAGACGATCGACAACGACCTCTCCGGCACGGACTACACCGTCGGCTTCGACACCGCCGTGGCCATCGCCACCGAAGCCATCGACCGGCTGCACACCACCGCCGAGTCGCACCACCGCGCGTTGATCGTCGAGGTGATGGGCCGGCACGCCGGTTGGATCGCACTACACGCCGGAATGGCCGGCGGTGCCAACGCCATCCTGATCCCGGAAGTCCCGTTCGACATCGAACAGGTCTGCACCTGGGTGCAGGACCGGTTCCGGCTGGACTATGCCCCGATCATCGTGGCCGCTGAAGGCGCGAACCCCACCCACGGCGGCGAGGTGCTGCTGACCGGGGGCAAAGACAGTTTCGGTCACGTCCGGCTCGGCGGGATCGGCGAGTTCCTGGCCGGCGAGATCGAGGCGCGGACTGGTAACGAAGCGCGCACCACGGTGCTCGGTCACGTACAACGAGGGGGCACACCGACCGCGCGGGACCGGTGGCTCGCCACCCGGTTCGGACTGCACGCGATCGACGCAGTCCACGAGGCACGGTGGGGCTCGATGACCGCACTGCACGGGACCGACATCGTCACCGTGCCGCTGGCCGAGGCAACAAAGGTACTCAAGGTCGTCGACCCCGGGCTCTACGCCGAGGCCGGCGTCTTCTTCGGCTGAAGACCGTAGTATTCGATCTTGGGTGGTCGGTGGGACAGGATTCCTTCATGACGGCAACGACCATGTGGGGACGCACCGACCGCGTCACCGGCTACACCGCCCGCTTCGCGAGCTTCCTCGAGACCGAGGTCGGCCCGCTCGACACCGAGCTCGCCGCCCGGGACGTCGGCACCGCGTGGCAACCGAAGCTCGACGAGGCCGGCCGCATGCACCCCGCGGTGTGGGAGGCGCGTCGCGAGGTGCAGCGCCGCTCCGCGAAGGCCGGCCTGCTCAACCCGCACGTGAGCGCCACACTCGGCGGCGGCGGGTTCGGACGCGTGGAGATGCAGCACGTGGAGGAGTTCGTCTACCGCCACGCGGGCCTCGGGCTCGGGCTGGCCGCGCTCGGCTGGACCGAGGGCGCGAACCCCGCCATCGAGCACTGCAGCGACGAAGCCCGCGCCCGCTACCTCGACCGGCTACTCGCCGGGGAGATCACGGCCGCGTTCGCCAACACCGAGATCTCGGTGGGCACCGACGTGCTGGCGATGCACACGCACGCCCACCGCGACGGCTCGGACTGGATCCTCCACGGCACGAAGGCGTGGATCACCAACGCCCACTTCGCCGACGTCATCCAGGTCACCGCCGTGACGGAGCCCGGCGCCGGCACCCGGTCCCTGTCGATGTTCCTCGTCGACGCCGACGCCCCCGGCGTCCGGCGCGGCCGCGACATCCCCACCATGCTCGGCGACGGGCTGACCGGCGAGCTGCACTTCGAGGAGGTTCGGGTGCCGGCGGAGCACGTGGTCGGCGAGATCGGCGACGGCTTCGCCCTGGCCATGACCTGGATCAACTGGCGGCGGCTGTGCCGCGGCGGCATGTGCGCGGGCTGGGGCGAGTGGCTCCTCGCCCGCGCCATCGACCGGGCCCGGCAGCGCACCTCGGGCGGGCGCCCGATCGCCGAGCTGCAGGCCGTGCAGCACATGCTCGCCGACATGGACGCCGACATCTACACCGCGCGCGCCGCCTCGCTCCAGGCCCAGGCCGAGCTCGACGAGCTCGGCCGCTACGGCATCCCGCCGCACCCCGACGCCCCGCGCCTGATCAGCCTGGTCAAGCTCGTCAACGACGAGGCGTTCTTCCGCGTCGCCGATCGCGCCGTCCAGATCCACGGCGGAACCGGACTCCTGCAGGGCTCCCCGGAGGAGAAGCTCTTCCGCGTCGCCCGCAACCTGAAGATCCCGGCGGGCACCGTGGAAATCCAGCGCAACGCGATCGCCCGCGGCCTCCTGCGCCGCCCGAGCGCCGCCTCGTCAGGGGCGACGTGAGCCTGGCCTGCGTGACCGGCCGCTTCCAGCCGGTGCACGCCCAGCACCTCGAGCTGTTCGCGCTCGCGCTGGGCGAGTGCGACCACCTGGTCGTCGCCGTCACCAACCCGGACACGAGCGCCCGACACGAAGCGGCCACCTCCGCCCACCGGCACACCCCGGGCGCCAACCCGTTCACCTACTTCGAGCGGGTCCGGCTGCTGACCGTGGCGCTGCGCGCCGCGGGGCTGGCCGAGCGCGCCACCGTCGTCCCCTTCGACCTGACCCGCCCCGAGCTGTGGCCGCAGTACGTGCCCCACGAGGCGCGCCAGTTCGTTCGCGCCTACAGCGCGTGGGAGAAGGAGAAGGCAGCCCGCCTCACCGAGGGCGGGTACGAGGTGGTGGTCCTCGACGGCAACCCGACGGGCAAGCTCGACGCCACCGACATCCGCGGCCTGCTCGCCGAGGCCGACTCCCCGGAGCAGGCGTGGGTCGGGAGCGTCCCGCCAGCGACGGTCCCCCTGCTGCGCGAGCTGCTCGCCGACCGCCCGATGGGCGAACGCCGGTGAGGCCACCCGGGCACGGCGAGACCCAGCCGCGCCTCGACGACGATCGCATGCCGGTCGTGCTCGTCGTCCTCGACGGGCTCGGGGACCGGCCCGTGCCCGAGCTCGGCCGCGACGGTGATGCCCGGGGCCGCACCCCGTCCGAGGCTGCCGCAACCCCACAGCTCGACGCGCTCGCCCGACGCGGCGCGTCCGGCTGGCACGTGCCCTTCGGGTGGGGCTGGGCGCCGGCCTCCGAGCTCGCGCACTGGGCGATGTTCGGCTTCGACGACGTCCCGTTCCCCGGGCGGGCGGTACTCGAGGCCGTCGGCGCCGGAGTCGACGTGCCGTCGGGGGTGGCCGTGACCCACGCCGCCCTGCGCACCTCGACCGTCGTCGAGGACCGCGTGTGGATCACCGGGCGCTCCGGCGGCCCGGACGCCGACGACGCGCGCGCCCTGCTCGACGCCCTGGCCCCGCTCGCGCACCGCCACCGGGCCCGGCTCCACCCGCTCGGCTCCCATGGCGAGGCCCTCCTGGTCCTGCCCGACCACCCGGACGGGTCCGTCACCGACTCCGACCCGTTCTTCTCCGACAGGCACCCCTGGCTGCGGGTCCTGCCCACCGTGCCCAATGCGTCCGATACCGCGAGCGCGCTCACCGCGCTCCTGCTCGACGCCCGCGAGGTGCTCGGCGAGCACCCGGTCAACGCCGCCCGGGTCGCCCGCCGCCTGCCGCCCCTCGACGTGCTGACCACGAAGTGGTCCGGCGCCCTCGGCCCGCTGCCGACGTTCGCCGAGCAGACCGGCGTGGCCGGGGCCGCGGTGACCGGCACCCGCCTCTACCGCGGCCTGTCCCGGGTGCTCGGCATGGCCTCGCGCCACCACTCCCCCGTCGCCGACCTCGCCCACGACCTCCGGACGCGCCTCGCCGCCGCTGACGAGCTGATCGCCGACGGGGCGCGGTTCGTGCACGTCCACACCAAGGCCACCGACGACGCCGGGCACACCAAACAGCCCCGCGCGAAACTCGAGGTCCTCGAGGCCGCCGACCCGGCGCTGGCCGCGCTGCACGACCTGGCCGAGCGGGCCGTCGTGGCCGTCACCGGGGACCACGCCACCCCGTCCACCGGGGGCGTCCTGCACACCGGGGACCCCACGCCGCTCGTGGTCGCGGGCCCGACCGTGCGCCCCGACACGGTCACCGCCTTCGGCGAGGCCCCCGCGCACGCCGGGTGGTACGGCGCTGTCACCGCCCGCGAACTGCTACCCCTGCTCTTCGGGCACGCCAACCGCCCGGTGTTCCTCGGCCACCGCGCCACCGTCCGCCGGACCCTGGCCCTGCCCGACGCCCCCGAACCCATGCGTCCGTCGCGCGGGCGCCGTCAGCCCACCACCGACAGGAGGTAGTCGCCGGACTCGTCGTCCCATCTCATCGTGAGGAGGTCACGGGCCCGGGCCGCCTTGACGAAGGACAGGAAGGTGTTGAAGCCGTAGCGCTTCTCGCTGAAGCCCGGGGTGTGCTTACGCAGTTGGTTCTTCAGGCCGCTCAGCGGGGGCGCGCCACCCCTGCTCTGGAGGTCGCGGACGACGTCGACGAGCAGTCCGAACGCGTCCTGGTCGGCCGTTCCCTCGGGGAAGGCGACCTCGGGGTCGCCCCGGCCCGACCCTTCGCGCAGGGCCACGACGCGGCGGCCCTCGAGGTGCCGCAAGAGCTCACCGAAGCCTCGGAACCCCTCGTCAGCTTCGTCGAAGGTGGGGTCCTTGCGCAGGATCGCCCGCTTGAGCGTCGAGGCGAGTACCGGCCCGTCGGAGTGTCGCGCCAGCCCGGCTAGGGTCTGTGTGATCAACGCTGACACATCCGTGTCCGGGGTGGCCGGCGCCTCGACAGCGTCCGGCTCCTTGACCGGCTCCTCGCGCGTGTCCTCGGCGGGCGCGGGGGTCACGAGGCGCGGGGCCGCGCGGTTCGACCTCGACGACAGTCCCCGCGCGCGCCGCGGTACGGGAGCAGCGTCCACCCCCGGCAGGCGGTCGTAGAACAGGAACTCGTCACAGGCCGGAGGCAGCAGCGCGGAGGTCGACGAGGCCACCCCGATGCCGATGACTTTCTTGTCCAACTCGCGCAGTTTGTGCACCAGCGGAGTGAAGTCCGAGTCCCCGGTGCCGATCGCGAACGTGGTGATGAACGCGCGCTCGTAAGCCATCTCTACGGCGTCGACGGCCATCTTGATGTCGGCGGCGTTCTTGCGCGACCCACCCATGCGCTGCGGCATCTCGATCAGCTCGACCTGTGCCCTCGTGAGGAGGCGGCGGTCCTCGCCGAAGGACGACCAGTCGGCGTAGGCGCGGCGGGCCACCACCCGGCCCCGCTCGGCCAGCGCGTCCGCGATCGGGGCGAAGTCGAACTCCGGGATCCCGAGGCCCTCGCGGGCGCCGATCGCGAGGTTCTCGTAGTCCAGGAAGAGCGCGATGCGCTCGTCGCTGCTCATGCCCACACCCTCCCACCCGCGGGACCCGCTCCCGGTGGGCGAGCACCGCCCCGGTGGTCATCTATGCGGTCCCGGATCATCACCACCTACGGGATCGTTCGACCCGATCCCGACCGAGCGGACCCGAGGCCGACGACCACGGGCCGCGAGTCGGTCACGCGCCGGTCGTCTCCGGGTCGTCTCCGGCCCGCTTCTCCTCGACATCCTTGGCCTGACCGTGAAGGTCGGGGTTCACCTCGTGCTGGGCCGCTTCCTCGTCGGAATCGGCCTTGGGTCGTGGGGCGCTCTTCTCACCGGGTGCGGTCATTGAGGACCTCTTCATCTGTTCGGGAACAAGAGAGGCATCCCCTCTCCCGGCCGCTCCGTAACCCACCGTCGTGGGCGTCGACCAGCGCCTTGCCGTACAGGTCCGTCAGCGGGTCGGGAAGGCGCCGCCGCCGGCGTCCGAGACCTTCTTCGACTTCTTGTCCGCCCGCTTCTCCTTGATGGACTTGTCGGACTTCTTGCTCGACGTCTGGCGTGGGGACTTGTCGGACATGGCTGCTCCCTGACGGATCGGAGCCGGACTCCCAGCGTCGGTCCGTGGTGGCTCACGACCGGCGCGGATCGAGCCCCAGGGTGTGCGAGGCCTTTCGCTGTTTCCCGGGAGGCGACATCCGGAGCGTCGCTCCGGGCCGGTCCGACCGACGCTACCCCGGTCGGGCGTGCGAGTGGGGCTTCGTGGCCTCATCCGTGCGGCCGCCCCGAACGTCAGGTCCTCAGGTGCGTGGGCCCGTCCCCTCTCGTGGCCTGACGAGCGTGAGCGCGACGGCGAGCGGCCAGACTGCCTCCGCGGCGGCCAGGATGCGTTCGCTGAGGCCCAACAGATCGCCGCCGCGGAGTTGTACAGCCAGCCACGCGAGCAGCGCGAACAGAGCGGTGGTGGCGACGACACCGGCGATCCTGCGTCCGGGCACGAGCGCGGCGGCCGGCCACAGCGCAAGCGCGACGAAAGCGATCGTGGCCGCGACGACGTGTCCGCCGGCAGGCTGTGGGAGCGCGGAGACCAGAACGGTGGCGACGCCGCCGAGGGTCAGCAGGGCCCGCCCGCCCGCGCGGGCCTCTGTCAGTCCGCTCGCCGTCACGACGTGGCAGACGCCGAGGACGGTCAGACCCGCCGTCATTGTCCACCGGTCGGTCGCGCCGTGCGCCGCCAAGGCGCTGATCGAGTCCCGGACCGGGTCGTAGCCGGGCGGTTGGCGAGACTCCGCCAGCGACCAGCCACCGATGAGGGCGATCGGGGCAAGGGTTGCCGACACCATTGCCCACGCGCGCACGACGCCCAGTGTGCCTGGGCGGCGCCCGCTCACGGTGACCGCCGCGGGCGGCCCGTGCGAGTCAGACGTGGACCGAGGGAACCCACCCCAGGGTGGCGAGGTGTCGATCGAGCGCGGCCAGCGCGCGCTGAGCGCTGACGAGTTCCGGGGTCGACACGAGGTGCACGACGAGCCCATCGACGAGTGCCTGCAGGCCGAGCGCGTGGTCGTCGACCGCGAAGTCGGGGGGCAATTCACCGCGGTCGACAGCAGCCCGCAACCGCCGCGCCAACGGGCCGTTGACCGCCCGCCACACCCGCTCCGCAGCCGCGCCGAGTCCCGGCTGGACCCCGGCCCGGGCGATGAACGCCAGCCACACCAACGCCTCCCGACGACGCACCGCATCAAGCGGGAGCATCTCGACGACAGCGGCCCGCAGGTCTCCCCGTGCGGTGCCCTCGTCGCGGGGCCGCTGGTCGATGCGGTCCTCGATGCGTTCGCCCACGTAGCGCAACGCGAAGACCAGCAGTTCGTCCTTGGTCGCGAAGTAGTGCCGCATCGAACCGACCGACCACCCCGCCTCGGTGGCCACCGCGCGCAGTGACGCGCCGTCCACCCCGTCCCGGGCGACCACCCCACCCGCCGCCTCGGCCAGCTCCCGACGACGAGCATCGTGATCGACATGCTTCGGCACTCGCTCTTTTTAGCACAGTCGTATTAGCATGACTGTATGACATCGATCAATCGAGGCCGCCGGGCTGTCGGTGCGGCCGCCGTGCTGGTTCTCGTGATCGGCGCGAGCGGCCTCGCCGCCGCTATCGCACAGAGCGGTGCGGGCGGGTACTTCACCACTCCCGCTGGGTCGTTCCGCACCACGACATCGGTCTTGCTCACCGATGAGATCGACGTGGGCACCGGCCTGCCGGCTGACCCGGAGCCCGATCTCGGCGAGCTCGGACGCATCCGGGTCCACGTCGAGGCCGCCGACCCCGCCACCCACCTGTTCATCGGGATCGGCAACCGCGACGCCGTCCACGACTACCTCGACGGCACGGCTCACGACGAGTTCACCGGGGCCACGAGCAACCCCATCCACGCGAGCTTCGACCGCGTCCCCGGCGCCGAGACCGTCACCGCGCCAGGCGCGCAGCCGTTCTGGGTCGCCCAATCGACCGGCGGCTCGGACACCACCCTCGAATGGGACAAGACCGCCGGACCCTGGTCGTTGATCGTCGCGAATGCCGACGGCCGTCCCGGGCTCGACGTCCGAGCCGACCTCGGGCTGCGCTTCGGCTTCCTCGCCCCGCTCGGTGCCGCGCTCCTCGCCACCGGCGGGCTCCTCCTCGTCGCCGCCTTCGCCGGGCGGCCGTCTCGACCTCGCGCAGGGCCAGGGGCGGCGACGATCTCGACCACCGGTCGCTGGCGCTGCTCCGTCAGTGCGTGGGCCGGGAGGCGAGCAGATCCGGGAAGCGGCGGACCCATCGGCGCTGCCACGGGGTCTCGACCGCCCGGTACTCGTAGTGGCGCCGGGTCCAGGACACCGCGTGCTCCGGGTTGAGCCCGGCCAGGATCGCCATGCAGGCGACGACGGTGCCGGTGCGGCCGCGTCCGGCGCGGCAGGCCATCTCGACGCGCTCACCGTCCCGCGCGCGCTGGTATGCCCGCTCGATCGATCGTGCCGCGGTCATCGCGTCCTTCGGGACGCCGAAGTCGGGCCAGTCGATGGACTCGTACGGCCAGGACGGGCGGTAGTCGACACCGAGGTAGAGGCCGAAGTCGGGCTCGAGCCCCGCCGGGACGGGGTCCCGGACCCCACGGCCCCGGATCCGGGTCCGATCGGGGAGCTCGATCGCCCTCCGCCAGCTCGCGTCGCCTCGGTTCGTCACGGGCCCACTGTGCACGGGCTCGCACTCGACGAGGCGTCGGGATCAGGATCCCGCGGGGTGGGCGAGGACGCCGGCGAGGGCCCGCACGCACATGTCGCGGACGTCGTCGCGAGACACCTCGTCGCGCTCCAACCACTCGACGCAGACCGCGCGGATGAAGGCCAACCATCCGTGCAGCGCCAGCGACACCACGGTGCGGTCGCGACCGTGCGGGTCGGTCGCGTCCAGCACCCGCGTGCGGAGCGTCGCGAGCTCCTCGGAGACGATCGCCTGCACCCTCGGATCACCGGCGAGCGCGCCCCGGTTCACCGTGAGAATGGTGCGCCGGTTCGCGGCGAAGTAGTCGAGATGGGCGTCGAGACCGGCCAGCACCTGCTCGTCGAACGGCAGCTCAGGGTCGATGGCGGACGCCTCGAGCAAGCGTTGGGTGGCGCGTTCGAAGATCGCGGCGAAGAGGTCCCGCTTGCTGGGGAAGTAGCGGTAGACCAGCGCCCGGGAGACCCCGGCGCGCGCGGCGACGTCCTCCATCAGCACCTGCTCGTAGGCCTCGGCGGCGAACATCGCGGCGCCGACGTCGAGCAGTTGGCTGCGGCGCCGGTCGGGGGTCAGCCGTCGGCCTACCTCGCGCACCGCGCGATCCTAGTTGACGCGTGTCGACCAACACTCTTACTGTACGTCTGTTGAACAACGCTCCTAGCCGGGGAGGGCTCATGGCCGACCTCGGGCTCGGCTACGAGGAGACGTTCCGCGTCGGGACCGGTGATGGCGGGCGTCGGTCCGCGGAGACCTGGGCACGCGCCGTGTACGAGGACGCACCAGGGGTGGTGCGCCGGTCGCTGCTCCTCGGGTGGCGGGCCGTCCTGGGTCTGCGGCTCGGACCGTACCCGTCGCCGGACCACGTCCTCGGGTGGTCCATCATCTCCACCGCCGGCGACACGATCCGTCTGGAGGCCCGATCGGTGCTCCTGACGGCCGAGCTGGTCCTGTCGGTCGGCCCCTCGACGGTCACCCTGACGTCCCGCGTGCACCACCACCGGTGGCCCGCGCGCCCGGTCTGGACGGTCCTCCTCCCGATCCACCGGCGGCTGACCGTCCTCCTGCTGAGGCGCGCTGCGTCGCGCTCGGCGCGGGGTGACCGTCGACCGGTCGTGATCGGGTTCCAGCGGCACCTCCTCAACCCCGTCCTCCGCCGGCTCGCCCCCGTCCTGCCGGGACAGGCCGTGATCGAGACCGTGGGTCGCCGCTCCGGCCTCGCCCGCCGGACCCCGGTCGGGGGGCGGCGGGTCGGCTCGAGCTTCTGGCTGGTCAGCGAGTTCGGCCGGCGCGCGAACTACGTGCGCAACATCGACGCCGACCCCCGTGTCCGGCTGCAGATGCGCGGTCGGTGGTACACCGGAACGGCCATCGTCCTCGACCACGACGACCCCCGACGGCGCCTGGAGTACCTGCCGCGCGTCAACGGCCTCGTCGTGCGCCTGGTCGGGACCGACCTGCTCACGGTTCGCGTCGACCTGGACGACCCGCGCCGCGCCTGACCCGCCCGATTCCGAACGGCGATGACCCGAGCGCGACGCCGGCTCTAGGCTGAGCGTCGGAGCGCGCTCCGTACCGGGCTCACGACACGGGAGTGAGCGTGGAGCTGGGTCCGTACCGCCTCGAGGAGCTGATCGGCCGGGGCGGCATGGGTGAGGTGCACCGGGCGTGGGACGGCCGTCGCAGCCGGTGGGTGGCGCTCAAGCTGATCGACCGGCGGACGAGCGGCGACGCCGGGTACCGGCGACGGTTCCGGCGCGAAGCGCAGATCACCGCACGGCTCAGCGAGCCCCACGTCATCCCTGTCCACGACTTCGGCGAGATCGACGGGCAGCTGTTCCTGGACATGCGGTGGGTGCCGAGCCCGACTCTCGCGCGCGTGCTGGAGGAGGACGGTCCGATGCCGCCCCGGCGGGCGGTCGGCTTGCTCGTCCAGGTCGCCGCGGCCCTCGACGCGGCCCACGCTCAGGGTCTGGTGCACCGGGACGTGAAGCCGTCGAACGTGTTGGTGTCCGCCGGCGACTTCGCCTACGTGGTCGACTTCGGGATCGCGCGCAGTCGGGGCGACGGCGCCGAGACCGGGACGGACCCTGCGTCGTTGGTCGGGACCCTCGCCTACATGCCGCCCGAACGCCTGCGCGGAGATCCGGTCGACCACCGCGCGGACGTCTACGCGCTGGCGTGCCTGCTGTACGAGTCGCTCACCGGACGTCGCCCGTTCCCCGGGGACGACACGTCCGACCTCGTCGCCGCCCACCTCCACCGCGACCCTCCCCGACCGAGCGACCACGGGGCGCCCGCCGCCTTCGACGAGGTCGTTCGCCGCGGGATGAGCAAGGACCCCGACCGGCGCCCCCGCAGTGCGGGCGCGCTGGGGGCCGCCGCTACCGCAGCGCTGACCGGGAGCGACACCACGGAGGTCGCGCCGTCCCCGGGCCGCGGCCTGCGCGACCGGCGCGTGCCGACGCTGGTCCGGCCGCGCTCCACGACGGTGCGAGGACGGCCACGACCGCGCGGACGGCGTCGCGCTCTCCGGATCGGCCTCGCCGCCCTCCTGGCGGTCCTCACGCTGACGGTCGCCGTGCTCGTGGTCCGCAACTACGTCGGCGACGGGACCGCCGTCGGCCTCAGCCCCGTCGCGCTGTCGGTGATCCCCGAGCGGCCCGGCATCGTCATCGTCAACGCGGGCGCGCGGTTCGTCACTCTCTTCGACGTCCGCAGCCGGAGGGTCACGGCGCGGGTCCCGATCGAGGGGCGGGCGGCCGGGGCCGTCGCGGACGCCCGCGGGCGCGTCTACGTCGCCACCACCGACGGCCGCTACCGCAACGCGATCAGCGTGATCGACCCGCGCTCGGCCTCGGTGACGTCGACCGTCGCCCTCGCCGAACCCCCTCGAGCGGACCCGGCCGTCGACCGGGACGGCACCGTGCTGTTCGTCCCGGGCGAACGGTCCATCCAGGTCGTCGACCTCGAGCGGTCCGCGTTGTCGGCCCCGATCCCGCGGACCGCGGCGTCGGTGGCCGCCGGTCCCGGCGGGCGGCGCCTCTACCTCGCCGACGGCCGCGGCACCGCCGTCGAGGTGATCGACACCGGACGCGGCGACACCGTCGCGACGGTCCTCACGGGGGGCACGGTCCGGGCCCTGCAGCTCAGTCCCGACGGCCGGACCCTCCACGTGGCCGGCGACGCCCCGAGCCACGCGCTCACCGACATCGACACCACGACCTACGCCCCGGCGGCCTCGGTCAGCCTGCCCGGCGGCGCCTCGGCTCTGGCGACGTCCCCCGACGGAGCCATGGTCTACCTCGCCCTGACGACCTCGCCTCCGTCCCTGGCCGCCGTGAACGCCTCCACCCGACGCCGGGGAGGGACGTACTTCATGGAGCCGTTCACCGGCCACGTCGCCCTCGCCGTGAGCACCGACGGCAACCAGGTCTACATCGCGAACACCGATCTCGGCACGGTGACGATCGACGACGTCCCACGCTGACCGAGGGCGGTGAGGTCCACGTCTGCTCCCCTGGCGGCATGGCCGGTGTCACGATGGGAGCCGCGGGGTTCAGAGCGCTCACATCGAGTTCTCATCCGCCTCGGTGCACGGTCGGCCCCATGACCCGAAGCCAAGAGCCGACCGCGACGGCAACACCCGTCCCGATTCCCGGGGCTCCTCCCCCGGGCGCGGGAGACCCGGTCGGCGAGCGGAGCGCGGGCACCGGCGACCGGCGGGAACGACCGCAGCGCCGGCGCGCGCGTCGGGTGTCCCTCCCCGCGTTCCCGACCGCCAGGGGATGGCGTGCGGCGGCGGCGGCGGGCCGTGCGGCGGCGGCGGTGTCGAGGTGTCTGGGAGTGGGCTCCGGTTCGGTGATCGCCGGGCGGGTCGCGCTGGCGCTGTGCCCGGACGTCCTCGCTCGGCTGGCCCGCGGGCGGACGTCGGTGGTGGTCACCGGGACCAACGGCAAGACCACGACCAGCCACCTCGTCGCCGCGGCGCTGGGCGGGCGCGGCCCCGTCGCGCACAACGCCGCCGGGTCCAACATGACCGACGGCGCGGTCGCCGCGCTGATCGACGCACCCCGGGCCCGGCTCGCCGTGCTCGAGGTCGACGAGCTGCACCTCGGCCCGGTGCTCGATGCGGTGGAGCCCGACGTCCTGGTGCTGCTCAACCTCAGCCGCGACCAGCTCGACCGGGTCTCGGAGGTCCGCGCCACCGCCCACGCCATCCACGTACTGCTGGCCCGCCACCCCGAGACCGTCGTCGCGGCCAACGCCGACGACCCCCTCGTGGTCTGGGCCGCAGGGGCCGCCCGACGGGTGGTGTGGGTCGCCGCGGGGACCCGCTGGACGGAAGACACCCTGGCCTGCCCCGCCTGTGGGCAGGGACTGGCCCGCCGCGTCGTCGGCGACGAGCCCGGACCGTGGTGCTGCGCCGGGTGCGGCTTGTGCCGCCCCCGTGCCGCATGGCGGTGGCGGGGCGACGACGGAGGCCCCACCGTGCGGTGGGGAGCCGCCGCACCGATCGAGCTGGCGCTGTCGCTGCCCGGCCGGGTCAACCTCGGCAACGCCACCATGGCGCTGGCCGCCGCCGCGCAGATCGGCACCGACCCGGCGACCGCGGCCCCGCGCCTCGCCCGGGTCGGGGAGGTCGCCGGCCGCTACGGGTATCTGTGGCTCCAGGGCCGGCGCGTGCGGACGCTGCTGGTCAAGAACCCCGCCGGCTGGGGCGAGGCGCTGGACATGCTCACCCCCGACCGCCCGGTGCTGATCATGGTCAACTCCCGCGAGGCCGACGGCCGTGACGTGTCCTGGCTGTGGGACCTGCCCGTCGGCACCCTCGCGGGGCGCGCGGTCGCCGCCGCCGGGGACCGCGCCGCCGACATCGGGGTCCGGCTCTCCTACGCCGACATTGCCCACCACACCGATGCCGACCCCCGCACGGCGCTCGAGGGGTTGCCGCCCGGAGAGGTCGACGCGGTCGCGAACTACACCGCGTTCCTTGACCTGCGCCGCCAGCTCGACCCGCGCCCGCCCCGACCGGAGCGGGCTCCCGACCGGCCGCCGGGCGGAGTGGGTCATGGGCGCTGACTCCCGGGTCGAGATCGCGATCCTGCTGCCCGACGTGCTGGGCACCTACTCCGACGCCGGCAATGCCACCGTCCTGGCCCAGCGCCTGGCCTGGCGCGGCATCGACGCCCGGGTGATCGCGGTGACCGCTTCCGACGCGCCCCCCACGAGCTGCGAGCTCTACCTGCTCGGCGGCGGCGAGGACACCGCGCAGCACACGGCCGCCGAGTGGCTCGGGACCGTCGCCGGGCATCGTGGCGACCTATCTGCACGGTCCCGTCCTCGCGCGCAACCCCGCGCTGGCCGACCACCTGCTCACCCGCGCCCTCGGTGGACCGCTCCCCGACCTGGACCCGGCGCGGCTGGCTGACCTACCCGCGCTGCGCCGCGCCTACCTCGGCCCCGGCGCGACACGGTGACCCGCGCCGCCCCGATCGCCGCCGGTCGTCCGGTTCTCAGCTCCTGCACAGCACCTGGATGCCCTCCGTTGACCTCGACCGGATACGACGGAGCCATCTCCCGGACCCGTTGGAGCGTTCCCCATGCCCGATGCCACCGCCCGCCTGCGCGAACCCGTCCTGGTGGCGGGGACCCGCCTCCCGAGGCGATCGCCGTACACCGGGAGGCGGGTGGTGATCCTCAGCGCCACCGTTGGTCAGGGCCACGAGGGGGCCGCCCGCGAGCTCGCCCGTCGCCTCGAGGACCGTGGGGTCGACACCGAGGTCCATGACTACCTTCATGCGCTGCCCGCTCTCGGGCGGTGGGTCGTGCGCGACGGCTACCGCCCCGCCGTGCAGCACACGCCGCGCTTCTTCGACTGGCTGTTCGAGAGCCTGGAGAGCCGCCGGTGGGTGCAACGCATCGGCGCGTGGCTGTGCCGGTCCGCGGAGCCGACCGTCCTGCGGTGGGCGCGCGGCGCCGACGTGGTCGTCTCGACGTATCCGCTCGCCAGCCAAACCCTCGGCGCGCTGCGTGAGGCGGGGTCCCTGGGAGTACCGGCGGTGACCTATCTCACCGACCCGGCTGCGCATCGCCAGTGGTGCCATCGCGGCGTCGACCGTCATCTCACGGTGACCCAGGCCACCGCCGACGACGGCGCCCGCTATGGGATCGACATGCAGGCGGTCGGCGCGTTGTGCGCCCCGCGATTCACCCGCCCGATTCACCCCGGGACTCGGACGCAGGTCCGTCGGGAGCTGGGGCTGCCCGCGGCGCTTCCGGTGGTGCTCATCAGCGCCGGGTCGCTGGGCATGGGGCTGATCCCGGACGCCGTGCACGCGGTGGGCGAGCACCCCGACGCGTGGACCGTGGTGCTGTGCGGGCGCAACACCGCCCTGCGCCGCCGACTCGCCGGCTTCCCCCGTGTCGTCGCGCTGGGCTGGCGCCACGACGTCCCCGAGCTGATGGCCGCCGCCGACGTCCTGGTCCACAACGCCGGCGGCTTGTCGTTCACCGAGGCCCTCGTCGCCGGCCTGCCGGCCATCACCTACATGCCGATCCCCGGGCACGGCCTCGCGAACGCCGCGGTGCTCGCCGCTGCCGGGCTCGCCCCCTGGCCCTGCACCCCCACTGGGCTGGTCACCGCGATCGACGGCGCCCTCGCCCGCCCCCGCACCGCCGCCACGGGCCCGGGGACCCGGGACGCGGCCGCGGTGGTTGCCGGCCTGGCCGGCCGGCCCGTCGTCCCTCTCGGCCGGCCGTACCCCACCCGCGATCCGCGGTCCCCCCAGGGGCCCGCGACGGTCACCTCGGCTGCCGGGTGATGCTCACCGCTGTCCTCGCCGCCGCGGCAGCCATGTTCGTCGGGATCGCGTGCGCGACCCAGGACCGCGCCACGCACCAGGTGACGACCTACCCGACCCTCCATCCGGGCCTGGTCATCGCGCTCACTCGCCGGCCGTGGTGGCTGCTGGGCACGCTGTCCTCGATCGTGGCCCTGGGGCTGCAGGTGAGTGCGCTGGCCCTCGGGTCCATCATCGTCGTGCAGACCGTGATGGCCACCAGCCTGGGTTGGACCACGCTGGGCGAGTGTGTGCTGGCCCGGCGCCGCCCGACCGGCCGGGCGCTCGGTGGCATCACCCTGGCCGCGGCCGGGCTAGTCGGCCTGCTGCTACTGCTCGCCCCCACCTCGAGCGCCGTGACCGCCGCTCCGAGCGCGGGCGCCGCGACAGGGGTCGTGGCCGGGTGCGCCACGGTCGCAGCGGCCGGGCTGGGCTGGTCGCGGTGGGGCCCCCGGCCCACCCGGGCGCTGGGGCTGGCGGTGGTCACCGGCACCGGTTACGGCCTGACCGCGGCGCTGCTCAAGCTGGTCAGCGCCCAGCTCCAGTACAGCTGGACCGAGCCACTGGCCCATCCCGCGCTCTACGCGGCGTGCGTGCTGGGACTCGTGTCGATCCTGGTCAGCCTGAACACCTTCCAGCAGGGACGTCTCGCCACGCCGGCGGTGACGGTCATCCTCATCCTCGATCCCGTGATCGGCCTCGTGACCGGGGTCCTGTGGTTCGGTGAACGCATCACGACCGACCCGGCAGCCATGCTCGGGGCGGTGGCAGCGGCATGCGCCGCGATCCTGGGGGTGGCGTTGATCCAGTCCGCTGCGCGACGCCTCGTGCCGCAGTTCTCATCGAGGACACATGATCCGGGCCTAGCCTGCACCACGTGAGGATGCTGGTCGTGGAGGACGAGGTGCGGATGGCCGCCCTGCTCAAGCGCGGCCTCGAGGAGGACGGTTATGCCGTCGACGTCGCCGCCACCGGCACCGACGCGATCTGGCAGGCCGGCGAGTTCACCTACGACGCCGTCATCCTCGACGTCATGCTCCCCGGCGCCGACGGGTTCGAGGTGTGCCGTCGACTGCGCGAGGACGGACGATGGGCCCCGGTGCTGATGCTGACCGCCCGTGACGCCGTGGACGACCGCATCCGGGGCCTGGACGCGGGCGCCGACGACTACCTGACCAAACCGTTCAGCTTCGGCGAGCTCTGCGCTCGGGTCCGGGCGTTGATCCGCCGCGGTGGCGGCGACCGCCCCACCGTGCTGCAGGTCGGGGACCTGCGCCTCGACCCGGCGTCGCGGCGGGCGTGGCGCGGGCCGCACGAGCTCGTCCTGTCGACCAAGGAGTTCGCGCTGCTCGAGCTGTTCCTGCGCCACCCCGGTGAGGTCCTCAGCCGGAGCACGATCCTCGAGCACGTGTGGGACTTCGCCTACGACGGCGTCTCCAACATCATCGACCAGTACGTGTCCTACCTGCGACGTAAGGTCGACCGGCCCTACGGGGTCGACCAGATCGAGACCGTCCGCGGCGCGGGGTACCGGCTGCGGACGATCGACGTCGGGGAGACCGCGTACCGCCTCCCCGCCGAGCCGACGACCCCCGAGGGCTGACCGCCGCCCGCCCGACACCTCAGCAGGAGGCGCCCCCGTGCCGCTCCGGTTACGGCTCGGCCTCGTGTTCGCCCTGGCCACCGCCGCCATCGTCGGGGTGGTCGGACTGGGGTTCCTGCTGCAGCTGCGCATCAGCCTCGATGCCTCTCTCGACGCGGGGCTCACCAGCCGTGCCGTGGCGTTGCGCGACCAGTACGCCACCGGAGGAGCGGACTCGCTGCGCCTGACCCAGGACGAGGAACCGGTCCAGCTGCTCACCGTCGACGGGCGGGTCGTGGCCTCCTCCCCGGTGCTCGGCGGTTTCCCGGTCCTCGACGCCGTCGGTCGCCACGACGTCCTCGCCCGTGCGCGCAGCGGTGAGGCCCCACTGGCGTTCACCGGAGGCGACGGGTACGTCGACCCGACCCGTGGGGGTGGGCCCTCGGAGCCGCCGCCGCGAGGAGACGAGGACCGCACCCGCTACGTGGCCACGGTCCTGGCGGACCCCGAGGGCCTGATCCTCGTGGTCGGCACCGGCACCGACATCTCCGACGCCGCCGACGAGCACGTCGAGAAGGGCCTGCTGATCCTCGGTGCCCCCGCCGTGCTCATCGCCGGGTTCGGGGCGTGGTGGCTCGCCGGAGCCGCTCTCCGGCCGGTCGAACGGATGCGCCGCCAGACCGCGGAGATCAGCGAACGCGACGACGGTGTCCACCTCGCCGTGCCCTCCACCCACGACGAGATCGCCGCGCTCGCCACCACCATGAACGGGCTGCTCGACCGCCTACGCAACGCACTCGCCCACGAACGTGGGTTTGTCGCCGACGCCGGCCACGAGCTGCGGACCCCGCTGGCCACCCTGCGCGCCGAACTGGAACTCGCCTCACGCCCGGGCCGCAGCCACGACGACCTGCGCGACGCGATCACCTACGCCTCCGGGGAGACCGACCGGCTCGTCCGGCTCGCCGAGGACCTCTTGCTGCTCGCTCGCGCCGAAGGGGACCAGCCGTTCCTGCGCGAGACCACCCTCGACCTCACCCAGGTCACCGCCCTCGCCGCCCGCGGCGCCGCCACCCTGGCCGACCCCCGCGACATCGACGTCGTCGTCGAGGGCCCCGACTGCCTCGAGGTCCCCGGGGACCCGGACCGGTTGCGCCAGGGGATCGACAACCTTCTCCGCAACGCCGTCCACCACTCCCCCGACCACGGCGTCGTCGTCGTGTCGATCACCGACTCGGCATGCGGAACAGCGGCCCTCGCGGTCGCCGACCACGGCCCCGGCTTCCCCGAGGAGTTCCTGCCCCACGCCTTCGAACGCTTCCGGCGGGCAGACACCGCCCGGGCCCGCGCCGACGGCGGCAGCGGCCTCGGGCTGGCGATCGTCGACGTCATCGCCCGTGCCCACCACGGCCGGGTCAAGGCCGCCAACCGTCCTGAGGGCGGGGCCATCGTGGAGATCGAGCTCCCCACGAGCGCCGCTGGCGGAGAGTCCGGGGCCCGAGCGCCCGCATCACGCGCTCGCGACGGAGCGGGGTCAGGCCCCGCCCCCACAGCGGCGACCCCCGCGGTAGCCGGAGCGCTCTCTGGGCCGGCTGCCGAGTCGTTGCGCCGGGTGCTCTAACCGCCCGGCGGTGCACACGTGCACGCGTGTCGAGGTGCTTGTCGGCACCCGTGCCCAGGTGTGACTGTGCACGCCAAGGGGTGGTGAACGGTGCGGGTCGCGGTGGCGAACAACAAGGGCGGGGCCGGGAAGACGACGGTCATCGCCTACCTCGCCGAGGCGTTGGCGGCTCGCGGGCGTCGGGTGCTGGCGGTGGACATGGACCCCCAGGCCAACCTGTCGCGGCGTCTCGGCTACGGGGAGGCGGAGCTGAGCGGGATGGTCACCGCCGCCGAGGTGGTGGCCGCCAACCAGAAGGGCTGCGCCGCCGACGCCGTCGTCGGCTGCCGCTGGTCGCTGCCGACCCATCCCGGACTGGTCGAACGCATCGACGTGCTCCCCTCGCGCTACGACCTCGAGGCCCGGGTCTCTGAGGCCGGGCAGCTCGGCTCGCACGAGCGCCTGGACCGGAGCCTCGACGGCGTCGCCGAGGACTACGACACCGTGTTCCTCGACTGCCCGCCCTCGCTCGGGCACCTCACCCAGCTCGGCCTCGCCGCCGCGGACGTGGTCGTGCTGGTGTTGCGGCCCGAGTACGACCACCTCCAGGGCGCGATCCGGGTTCGCGACTTCATCGACACCTACCGCCGTCACCTCGGCCGGCCCGCCCTGGACATCGCCGGGGTCGTCGTCAACGAGCACGACCGCCGTCGCGGCCTGCACGCCTGGCACACGGACTCCGTCGTCGACACCTTCGGCGGCATGGTGTGGCCCCCGCCGGTCCCGTCGCGGGCGGTGCTCGCCGAAGCCATCGACGCCGCCCAGCCCCTGCGAGCCCGCGGTGCCGCAGCCCGCCCCCTCATCGCGATCTTCAATGCCCTCGCCGACCAGCTGGAGACCCAGGACCATGCCGCAGCCTGAACCCGATACCCCCGACACGAGGCCAGCGGACACCGGGCCCCCGCGCGCCGCGTACCCCCACGCCGGGCACGCGCGAGGAGGTCGCCAGCGCCCGGGTCCGACGTCCGGGCTGGCGCCCTCCCCCGCCCCGCTCATGCCCGTCCCCGACCCCGACGGGAGCACCAGGAGCGCACCGGCCGGGCGACGCCAGCACCACCGGACCGCCGTGCCCGCTCCGGGAGAGGAGCTGGTGTACCTCTCGGGCCGGGTGCCCCGAGCATTGCGCGACGAGCTGCACATCCGGGCCATCCACGACGGTCGCCCAGTCGTGGAGCTGCTGCGCGAGGCGATCCGCGCCTACCTCGACCACACCCCGAGCACCCCGTCGCGAGCACCGGGCCGCGGCACCGAGCAGCGGTAACAGGAGATTCGCCGCAGCACTACCACAGCGGGTCCCGCCGCCGACGGGCACGTGTGCACAAGTGGGGACAACCCTGTGCATGCGCGGACGCGCACGCCTGAGAGACCCCACTCTTCTGACCCTGCGGAGCAAGCCGATAGCTCGTTCGGGCAACCGGACGCCCCGGGTCGAGCTCCGCCAGACGCCCGTTCGGCCGCGAGGAGTCGGCGCCGCGCGAGCGTGGACCCGGGTCCCGCTGGCATCATCGCGCTGGCACACAAGACCGCCCGAACGGGTCCGTCCAGGACCGGGAACGCGGAGGGTCCGGATGCGGCTGGCGTTCCCGCTGCGGGTCGGCGCGTACGCACGCGTGCCCGCGTGAGGATCTCGGTGGTCGTACCGGTCCTCGACGAACAGGACCTCATCGCCGAGCTCCTGCACCACCTCGGGGAGCGGGCGCGGGGCTGCGAGATCGTCGTGGCCGACGGTGGCAGCACCGACCGCACGCTCGAGCAGGTGGCCCGGGCCGCCCCGGCCGCGCACGTGGTGCACGCCCCGCCGGGACGCGGCCCACAGGCCGACGCCGGCGCCGCCGCCGCGTCCGGTGACGTCCTCTGGTTCGTCCACGCCGACACCCGCCTCACCCCCGGCGCGCTCGAGGAGCTGCATGTCGCCCTGCGCGACCCGGACGTGGTCGGTGGCGGGTTCCGCATCCGCTTCGACCGCGGCGGGCCCGCTCTGCGCTGGCTCGAGTGGACCTCCAACCTCCGTGCCCGGCACCTGCACTGGATCTTCGGCGACCAGGCGATGTTCGTGCGACGGGAGCACTTCGAGGCCGCCGGCGGGTTCGGCGACCTCGTGCTCATGGAGGACCTCGACCTGTGCCGCCGACTGCGCCACCGTGGGCGGCTCACGGTCCTGCCCGGGCCCAGCACGGCGTCCGCCCGTCGGTTCACCGAGCAGGGGACGGTGCGCATGATCGTGCTCATGCAGTGGTGCAAGCTCCTGTACTTCGCCGGCGTCGGGCCGGAGGACATCCGGCGCCGGTACACCGCGGCTCGGCGCAGGATCGGCGGGGGCCGGGTGACCGGGTCGTGAGGAACCGGCTCCGGCGTCTCCGGGAGCGCCTGCGCCCCGTCGACCCGGCCTTCGCCGCGGCGCTCACCCGTCGCTGGGCCGAGCTCCCACAGGGGGTGCGGACCCCGGGCCAGGTGATCGGGCGCCACGGCGTCGGCTGCGAGGGCACCCACGGCGTCTTCCCGCGCTGCAACCTCGCCTGCACTCCCTGCTATCACTCCCGCGACACCAACCGCGTCCGCGTCGACGGCCCGCACACCCGGGCCCGCGTCGAGGAGCAGATGGCGACGTTCGAGCAGGTCCGGGGCCCGGTCGCGCACGCGCAGCTCATCGGCGGCGAGGTCACCCTGCTCGATCCCGACGACCATGCGGCGGCCCTGCAGATCATGCGCCGCCACGGGCGGGAGCCGATGAGCATGACCCACGGCGACGTCGATCCGGCGTACCTGCACCGGCTCGCCGTCGGCCCGGACGGGCGCCGGCGGTTCCGGCGGCTCTCGTTCGCCGTGCACATCGACTCGCTGATGTTCGGGCGCCGCGGCATTGCCCGACCGCCCCACGAGCGCTCCCTCACCCCGTACGCCGACGCTTCCTCGACGCCGTCGGCGCCATGCGGCGCGAGCTCGGGATCCGGTCGTTCGTCGCGCACAGCATGACCGTCACCCCGGCCAACGTCGGGCAGGTCGCCGACGTCGTCCGGGACTGCCTGGCCCTCGGCGGTGGCGGCCCGGGCTTCGGGATGCTCTCGTTCCAGCCCGCCGCCTTCGTCGGGGACGACCGGCGCTGGCGCGAGGACTACCGCGACGCCGACGCCGACGCGGTGTGGGCGGAGATCGAGCGCGGCGCGGGAGCCCGGCTCGACGCGACGCTGTTCCAGCACGGCGACGTGCGCTGCAACCGCGTCGCCTACGGCGTCGCCGTCGGAACGCGGTGGGTGCCGCTGCTCGACGCCGCCGACCCGTGCGACCTCGCCGTCCGGGACACCTTCTTCCGGCGCTTCGGCGGCGTGAACTTCGCCGGGGCCGCGCCGGCGCTGCTCGCGATCCGGCTCGCGCTCGTCGTGGCCCGCCACCCCTCGACGGTGGCAGTGTTCGCCGGGTGGCTCCTGCGGACCGTCCGCCGCGTCGGGGTGTGGTCGCTGCTGCGCCATCGGCCCCGGCCGCTGAGCTTCGTCATGCACAGGTTCATGGACGCCGCCGACGTCGGGCCCGCGTGGGAGCTCTCCCGGCGGGGGGAGACGTCCGACGACCCCCGGATCCGGGCGACCCAGGAGCGGCTCGCCGCCTGCCACTACGCGATGGCGCACCCCGAGGACGGCACCGTCGTCCCCGCGTGCGTCCAGCACTCCGTCCTCGATCCCGCCGAGAACCGGGAGCTGCGCCGCCTGCTCCCGCTCGTCGAGGTCCGTCGGTGAGCGTTCCCCCGGCCCCCCGAGCGGTCCGCGTGCTGCGGTCCCCCTGGCCCCGGCTGGCGCTGTTCGCGGTCCTGCTCGCAGCCGCGGCGGTCCTGGCGATCACCCGCGGGACCTCGCTGGTCGCCGACACCCGCGCGTGGATCGCGGGTATCGGGCCGGCCGGCGCGCTCGTGTTCGTCGTCGTCTACGCGCTGGCGTCCATGGCGCTGCTCCCGGTGTCGCTGCTCTCGGCGGTGGCCGGGGTCCTCTTCGGGCCGGTGGCGGGGGTCGGCGTCGTCTGGGTCGGCGCCATGATCGGAGCGGGCGGCTCGTTCGCCGTGGGCCGGACGCTGTCGAGGCCCGCCGTGGAGGCGCTGGCCGGTGAGCGCCTCGAACGCCTCGACCGCTTCCTCACGCGGCGAGCGTTCCTCGCGGTGCTCGTCGTGCGGCTCGTCCCGCTGTTCGGGTTCGTCCTGGTCAACTACGGGGCCGCGGCGACCGCAGTCGGTGTGCGGCCCTACCTCGCCGGGACGGCGCTGGGGATCGCTCCCGGTGTCGTCGCCCTCGTCGTGCTCGGGGGGACGGCGGGCGACCCCACCTCCCCCGCCTTCCTCGCCGCCGCCGCGGGCTTCGCCGTCCTCACCGTCGGCGGCGCCCTCGTGGCCCGGCGCATGAGCCGCTCGCGCGCCCGCTCCGGACGATCAACTGAGCCAGACGCCGTGCCGCGGGGCGGTTCAGGGCGTCGCCCACCTCGGCGAGCGCGGCGTTCCACACCCCGTCGCCCCAGCCCGGGTAGGGGTGCGTGACCCCGACGAGCTCGCGCAGGCGCCCGCGCCGGGTCGTGAGCGCGATCAGCTCCGGGAGCATCTCGGCGGCCCGGGGCGCGACGATCGTCGCCCCGAGGACCCGGCCGCGGGCGTCGAGGACGACGCGCGTGACCCCCTCGGTGTCGTCCTCGGTGACGGCGCGGTCGACGTGGGCGTGGCCGAGCACCCGGACCCGCACGCCGTCCCCGACGACGGACCGCGCCTCGGCCTCGGTGAGGCCGACGTGGGCCACCTCGGGCTGGGTGTAGGTCACCCGCGGCATCCCGCGGTGGTCGACGCGGCGCAGCGGCGCGAGGACCGCATTGGTGGCCGCGACGCTCCCGTGGACCCCCGCGACGTGGGTGAAGGGTGCGGCTGCTCCGGACGGAACGGCACCCACGGCGTCGCCCGCGGCGAACACGCCCGGCACCGTCGTGCGCAGCCGGTCGTCGACGACGACGTGGCCCGACTCCGAGACCTCGACCCCCAGGACGTCGAGGCCCAGTCCCGCGGTCGCGGGCCGGCGCCCGAGCGCGACGAGGATCCGCTCCCCGGTCACCGTGGCTCCCCCGTCCAGCTCGACCTCCCACCCGTCGCGGCCCCGGCGCACCGCCGTCGCCCGTCGCGCCGTCCGCACGTCGAGCCCCTCCCGGACGAGCGCGGCACCGAGCAGGGCCGAGGCCTCCGGCTCCTCCCCCGGAAGGACCTGCTCTGCGCCCTCGACCAGCGTCACCGCCGTGCCGAGCCGGGCGAACCCCTGACCCAGCTCGCAGCCGATCGGGCCGGCGCCGAGTACCACGAGCGAGCGCGGCCGCTCGGTGAGGTCCCAGACGGTGTCGGTGGTCAGCGGCTCGGCGTCGGCGAGCCCCGGGAGGTCGGGCACGACCGGGTCGGCGCCGGTCGCGAGGACCGCGCACCGAAACCGGATCGGCACTCCGTCGACTTCGGCGCGTCCCGGACCTGTGACCCGGGCCGTCCCGGTCCGGACCTCGACGCCGTCGGCAACCAGGGACTCCACCGAGTCCACCGGCGCGATCCGGTCCCGCGCCCGGCGGACGTGCGCCATGACCGCCGCGAAGTCGACCGTCGGCTCGGCGACGTGCACCCCGAACCGGGCGCCGTCGCGGGCCGCCTGGGCGTGTGCGGCGGCGGCGAGGAACGCCTTCGACGGCACGCAGCCGGTCCAGAGGCAGTCACCGCCCGTGCGGGCCCGCTCGACCAGCACCACGCGGGCCCCCGCCCGGGACGCGGTGCGCGCCGCCACCAGCCCCGCCGTGCCGCCCCCGACGACCAGGAGATCGATCCGTCGCGGCACGCCCACTCCGTCCCGGGCACCATCGGAGGATGCCCCGTCGTGACGACCGTCCGGTCGACCTCACCGGAATCGTCCTGCCCGACGCCCGCACCGGCGACCCGGTGGACCTCGGCTCCCTCCCGGGCGTCACCGTGCTCACCGCGATCCGGCACCGCTTCTGACTGCCCTGCCAGCAGCACCTGGTCCAGGTGCAGGACGCCCTCCGGGGTACGGCGGTGGACGCCGTCGCCGTCGGCTTCAGCCCGCCCGAGGCGCTCGTCGAGGTGGCCGACCACCTGGGGTGGGAGGGCCGGTTCCTGTCCGACACCGGGCGGCGCCTCTACGGCGACCTCGGCCTCGGGCGGGCTCCGTGGTGGCGGATCTACTCCCCGGGGACCCTGGCGATCTACCTGCGGGCCGGGCTCCGCGGCCAGCGGGGGACGGCGCCGGTCGAGGACACCCGCCAGCTCGGGGGCGACGGGATCGTGCGCGACGGCGTCGTAGTCGTCCGGTGGAACCCGCGCCGCCCCGACGACCGGGTGGACCCCGCCCTCCTGGCCGCCGGGGCCGTCCGGCTCGCAGCGCCCGGGCAGGAGATTCCCGGGCGCCTCAGCGGCGCCGGAGGGACGCCCCGTCGCGCGGGTCCGGACGGTCGGGATGGGAGTCCCCGGCATCCCCCGCTCCCGTCGGGTCGACCACGGATCCCTCGCGGGCGTGCACGACCAGCCAGGCCAGCCACCCCACGGCGGCGACGCCCAGGAAGCTGACGACGCGGTAGAGCAGCACGGCGGCGAGCGCGGGGTGCGACGGCACCCCGCCGGCGACGAGGGCGGCGAGCAGCGCACCGTCGACGAGCCCGAGCCCGCCCGGCAGGAACGCCGCGCTCGATGCGGCCGTGGCGGCGGCGTAGGCGACGAGGACCAGCGCGAGGGTCATCCCGTTCGCCCCGACGGCCGCGCAGCAGGCCGCGAGGCACCCGATGTCGAGGATCCAGTTGAGCAGGGCGGTCGACCCGACGACGAGGCGCCCCCGACCCTTCAGCTCGATGAGCTGCAGACCCGCGATCTGCGCGCCCAGCGTCTCGACGCCGGTGTCCCGCGGACGCCGGCGGGCACGGTTGACCAGACGCAGGCCGGCGGTCCCGGCGCGCACGATGAGTCCCGGGCGGCGGCTCACGACGACGATGGCCGCGCCCAGCACGGCGACCCCGACCACCTGCAGCACCAGCCACGGCAGCGATGTCGGCCAGCCCCCGACCACGAGCGCGGACCCGAGCGCGATCGCGGCGAGCGAGAGGCTCGCCGCGACCCCGCCGGCGACCATTGTCCAGGTCACCGCCGGGGCGCTGGCGCCCCACAGGCGGCGGCGTCGGAAGGTGTAGGCCGTGGAGAGCGCGGCGCCGCCGGGCACGGTGAGGTGCAGCGCGTTGGCCGCGAGGGTCACCAGGGTGACCTCCCGGAGTCGGACCCGGACCCCGGCGGCCGACAGCAGCCGTTGGTGCAGCGCGGAGAACGCGACGAGCGCGCCCGCCTCGCAGGCCACGGCCACGACGACCCAGAACGGGTCGGCACCGACGAGCTCGGCGGTGGCGGCTTGGAGGGTGGGTGCCACGACGACGATCCCGGTACTCGCCGCGGCGGCGGCGACGAGCCCTACCGTTATCCGCGCGGCCCGGCCGAGGGTGGCGCGACGCGCCCGGCGATCATCGCCGGCGTCATCCGCACCGTCACCGGCTGTTGCGCTCACAGCGTCCACTGTCCTCCTCGGCTCCGGCGACCCGCCATGCGGGGAGCCGTCGAGCATGGTTCACCCGACGCGCCACGCATCACGGGGGACCCGCGGGGGAATCGCGCCATCTCGCCGACTTCAGCGTCGCCATGTACTGCGGCTTCGGAAGACAGCCGGGACAGGGCCCAGCCGGCGACGCTGCGTGAGCAACCGCGTGGACGGTCCGTGCGATCCGGGGGGCGATCCCCGGTCCCGGCCGCTCTAGTATCCGGCGCTCGACGCGTAGCTGGCCGCGATCACGGCGAACACGATGACCAGGATCAGCAACGCGAGCTGGACGAACCCGATGATGATGCCCGCGGTCGCGAGCCCACGCCCGTCCTCTCCGGTCCGGGCGATCTGACCTCGCCCGACGAAGCCGAACACGATGCCCAAGGGGAAGAAGACGAAGGCGAAGACCAACGCCAGGATCGCCATGGTGTTCGTCTTCTGCACGACCGGCGGGTATCCGGGCTGGCCGTAACCCGGCGGCTGGCCGTACCCGGGCTGGCCGTAACCCGGCGGCTGGCCGTAGCCCGGCGGCTGGCTGTACCCGGGCTGGCCGTACCCCTGCGACGGGTCGTAGCCCGGGGGTGGAGCGTACCCCTCGGACTGACCGTAGCCCGGCTGCTGGCCGTAGCCCGACTGGCCGTAGCCCGGCTGCTGCCCGTAGCCCGGCTGCTGGCCATAGTCCTGTTGCTGTTCGTAGCCCGGCTGCTGGCCGTAGTCCTGTTGGCCCGGATCCTTCTTGTCGTAGGGGGACTGCGGATCGGTCACGGCGCGCTCCTCGTCGGACGTTCCGGTCCCCTGCAGCGACCGGCGTCGGTAATCTGTCACATACGTCACCATCCCGGCTGTCGTTACGTCCTGCGCCGCGCCGAGGAGGAGGGGGCCCGACCAGGAGGGATCGCACATGACGTCAACCCAGCAGCTGCCGGCCTCGGGATCGGGAGCGTCGGACGCGTCGGCGGTCCCGGAGTCCCCCGGGGCCTCCGGTCCCGATCTGGATGCGCTGCGCGGCGTCGAGGACCGGGTGCTGTGGTTGTCGGCCGCGATCGTCGACCATGCGAACCGCGTCCGCCCCAACCCGGGCGGGCTCAAGGTCGGCGGGCACCAGGCGTCGTCGGCGTCGATCGTCTCGATCATGACTGCTCTCTGGTTCGGCGAGCTCGGGCCCGAGGACCGGGTCGCGGTGAAGCCGCACGCGTCGCCGGTGCTGCACGCGATCAACCATCTGCTCGGCGAGCTCGACGCCCGATGGCTGGAGACGCTGCGCGAGCGTGGCGGCCTGCAGAGCTACCCCTCGAGGTCGAAGGACCCTGACCCGGTCGACTACTCGACGGGCTCGGTGGGCATCGGCGCGACCGCCCCGATCTGGGGCGCCATCGCCCGCCGCTACGCCGAGGGGCTGACGCCGGGAGCGCGCTCACCGGGCCGGCAGTTCTCACTGGTCGGCGACGCCGAGCTCGACGAAGGCGCGGTGTGGGAGGCCGTGCTCGACCCGATGGTCCGCGAGCTCGGCGAGGTCTGCTGGGTCGTCGACTTCAACCGGCAGTCGCTCGACCGCGTGGTCCCCGACGTCTCCGCTACCCGGCTGCTGGGGCTCTTCGAGGCCGCGGGCTGGCAGGTGATCGCCGTCAAGTACGGGCGTCTGCTCTCCGAGCTCTACGCCCGCGAGGGCGGCGACGCGCTCCGGCGGCGCATCGACGCCATGGCCAACCCGGAGTACCAGCGGCTCCTGCGCTGCACCGCCGCCGAGCTACGTCGACGCCTGCCGGGCGACGGGAGCCCCGAACACCCCGACGACCCGGCCGCGATCGGCGGACTCCTGGACACCATCGACGACGCCGCGGTCCACGCGGCGATCCGCAACCTCGGCGGCCACGACCTCGGCGCGCTGCTCGACGCCTTCGCCCGGATCGACGACACGCGGCCCACCGTCGTCTTCGCCTACACGGTGAAGGGGTACGGCCTCGCCATCCAGGGGCACCCGCAGAACCACTCGTCGCTGCTGAGCGAGGCCCAGATGCGGGGCCTCGCCCGGGAGCGCGGCGCCGACCTCGACGACCCGTGGCGGCCCCTCGCACCCGACTCGCCGGCCGCTCGCCTGTGCGCCGACACCGCACATCGGCTCCGTCGGCCGACCCCGTCGACGCACCCGGTCCCGACGGTCCCGACCGACGTCGGGCGCACGCCCCACGGCGTGGGGAACACCCAGCAGGCCCTCGGGCGCGCCCTGCTCGACCTCACGCGCGAGGCGCCGGACGCCGCCCGACGGGTCGTCACGGTCAGTCCCGACGTGGCCTCGTCGACCAACCTCGGCGGCTGGCTCAACAAGGTGGGGACCTGGTCGGCCCGGGAGCGCACCGACTGGTTCGCCGACGACGCCGAGACGATCCTGCACTGGCGTGAGCGCCCCACCGGTCAGCACATCGAGCTGGGGATCGCCGAGACGAACCTGGTCGGTCTCCTCGGAGAACTCGGGTCGACCTGGTCGCGCTGGGGGGAGCCCCTGCTGCCGATCGGGGTGCTCTACGACCCCTTCGTCTCCCGCGCTCTCGAGCCCTGGGCGTTCGGGATGTACGCCGGGGGGCAGTCGATCCTCGTCGGCACGCCGTCGGGGGTGTCGCTGGCCCCGGAAGGCGGTGCCCACCAGTCGGTGACGACGCCGTCGATCGGACTGGAGCAGCCGGGCTGTGTGGCAATCGAGCCGGCGTTCGGTGTCGAGGTCGCCTGGTGCCTGCTCGACGGGCTGGGGCGGCTCGGGCGCCCGGACGGCAGCTCCACCTACCTGCGGCTGTCGACCGCGCCGGTGGACCAGGGGCTCGCCGCCGTCCCCGCCGACCCGGCGGCCCGCGAGCGTCGGCGCCGGCACGTGGTCGCGGGCGGGTACCTCCTCCGGCGCGCCGAGGGGTCTCCAACGGTGACGCTGGCGGCCGTGGGCGCGACCGTCGGGGCGGCCGTCACGGCCGCCGACCGGCTGGACACGGAGGGCGTCGCCGCCGACGTCGTCGTGGTCACCAGTGCCGACCTCCTGTTCCGCGCCCTACGGGCCCGTGGCGGCGACACCGCGCACACGGGGTCCGGCTCCGCGTCCCACGCCCCCACCTGGATCCTCGACGCCGCGTTCCCCGCCTCGCGGGCGGCCCCGCTCGTCACCGTCCTCGACGGGCACCCGCACACGCTCGCGTTCCTCGCCGGCGTCCACCGCGTGCGTGCCACCCACCTCGGGGTGACGTCGTTCGGCCAGTCCTCCGACCTTGCCGCGGCGTACGCCCTGCACGGCATCGACGCCGACGCGATCGTCTCCGCCGCCCTCGACGTGGCCTCCTGAACCACTCGGAGCGGGCCGCGCGCGCCACCACCTCTACGACGTCACGTTCTCCCTCGGGGACGTGCTCCGGCAGGTCGCGGTGCGCACGGCGATGAGCCCGCCCGTGGTGGGCGGGCTCATCGCCTCTCCGGGCCTCGGGATGGTTATCCGGTGAGGTCCCGCCGCTCACGCAGGTCGCCTCCGTCCACCGCATCATGTCGTGGCGTCTGGTCGCCGGTCGGCGGCGCCGGCTGGGTGCGCAGGGTCAGCGCGGTGAGGACTGCACCGGCCGCGGCGATCCCGGCGGCGCCGAGGAAGGCCGTGGAGTAGCCGCCGGTCAGAGCGACCGGGTCACCGATGCGGTCGGCGCCGTAGCTGGTGGCTAGGGCGGTCATGGCGGCCAGTCCGAGTGCGGAGCCGACCTGGTAGCTGGTGTTGACGATGCCCGAGGCGAGCCCGCCTTCCTCGGGGCGGGCGCTGGAGATGGCTGTGCCCAGCGACGGGATGAACGCAAGGGCCTGGCCGAGGGCGGCGACCAGTGAGGCCGGGAGCACGTCGACGGTGAAGTTGCCGGTGGGGCGGGCGAAGGCCAGCCACACCAGCCCGGCGGCGAGGGCAATCATCCCGCCGATGATCATCGGCCTGGGGCCGGTGCGGGCCAGGATGCGCGGGGCGACCCCGACCATCAGCACCATGATGAGCACGGTCATCGGCAGCAGCGCGGCGCCGCTGGCGAAGGCGCCGTAGCCCAGTACCTGCTGCAGATAGAGGTTGAGGAAGTACCACAGCGGGACCCAGGCCGCGCCGAGCAGCAGCTGCGCGAGGTTCGCGGCCCCGAGGTTCGGGGTGGCGAGGATACCCAGGCGCATCAGCGGGGTGCGGGCGCGGGCCTGCACGAGCAGGAACACCGCGAGCAGCGCGACCGCAGCGGTGAGCGTGCCGAGGGTCGCCAGCGAGCCCCAGCCCTGCTCGGGGGCGCGGACGACGGCGAACACGGCGAGGGCGAGGCCGGCGGTGACCGCGACCGCGCCGGTGACGTCTACCCGCCCGCGGCTCGCGGTGGTGGCGGGCATCAGCACGGTGGTCGCGGCGAGGGCGAGCGCGGCGATGGGCACGTAGAGCCAGAACACCCACGGCCAGGACAGCCACTGGGTGATCACTCCGCCGAGGAACACTCCGGCGGTGCCGCCGGCGGGAGCGGCGGCACCGTAGACCGCGAGCGCGCGGGCGAGCTGCTTGGGCTCGGCGCCGAACAGCATCATCAGCAGGGTCAGCGCGGCCGGCGCGATCAGCGCGGACCCGACCCCTTGGAGAGCGCGGCCGGCGAGTTCGACCCCGGCGTCGCCGGCGACCGCGGCGACCACGGAGCCGCCGAGCAGGACTGCCCAGCCGGTGGCGAACATCCGCCGCGCTCCGAACAGGTCGGCCAGGCGTCCGCCGAGCAGCAGCAGTCCGGCGAGGGCGACGACGTAGGCGTTGAACACCCACTGCAGGTCGGGCGGGGCGAACCCGAGTTCAGCCCCGATGCGGGGTAGCGCGACCCCGATGATCGAGGTGTCCATGATGACCATGAACTGGGCCAGCGCGATGAGCCCGAGGGCCCATCCGCGACGCGTGATCGTCGACATCACCGTTCTCCTCCGCTCCGATCGGATACCCATGGGGGGTATGCCGCGTGGGCGCCACGCCTACACCCCCTGGGGGTATGCAGCAACCCTTGCGCAGAGATACCCCCTAGGGGTACCAATACGTTGTCGTAGATGAGAGGAGCCCCGAGATGGCGACCAACAGCTACGCCGGGAGCAAGGACGAGTACCTCACCCGGCTCCGGCGGATCGAGGGCCAGGTCCGCGGGATCGCGACGATGGTCGAGGACGACACCTACTGCGTCGAGGTGCTCACCCAGGTCTCCGCGGCCACCCGCGCTCTGCAGAACGTCGCGCTCGGCCTGCTCGAGGACCACATGAGCGGCTGCGTCGTCGACGCCGCCCGTGCCGGGGGACCCGAGGCCGACCAGAAAGTCAGCGAGGCCTCGGCGGCCATCGCTCGCCTCGTCCGCTCCTGACCCCAAGACCGGGGGCCACCTCGGAGCTGGTGAGGTCGACCTCGCGCTCCCCGGCCGGGGCGGGTAGGACCAGTGCGCGCCCGCGCTCGGCCTCGCGACCGCGGCGGAGGCACGAGTGCCCGCGTATACCTCCCCCTCCTGGGCACGGCCCGCGCGCGGGGGCAGGATCGGGTCATGGGAACCCTCTGGCACCCCTTCTCCGACATGGCCGCCGTGCGCGAGCACGAGTTCGTGGTCGACCACGCCGACGGCGTGTGGGTCCACGACGAGGCGGGACGCCCCTATCTCGACGGGTGCGCCAGCCTCTGGTATTGCAACGTCGGGCACGGGCGGCAGGAGATCGTCGACGCCGCGACCGCGCAGATGTCGAAGCTCGAGGCGTACTCGTGCTTCGCCGACATCGCCAACCGCCCGGCGCTGGAACTCGCCGACCGGCTGTCCTCCCTCGCCCCGATGGACGACGCGAAGGTCCTCTTCGGGAGCGGGGGCGGCGACGCCATCGACACCGCGATCAAGCTCGCCCGCGGCTACTGGCAGTCCCGCGGCGAGACTGGGCGCGTGCACGTCGTGTCGCGGGAGACCGGCTACCACGGCACCCACGGCTACGGGACGTCGATCACCGGCATCCCGCCCAACCGCGAGGGCTGGGGGGTGCTCGCGGGGGAGAACACGGTGGCCCCGCTGCACGACCTCGACGGCGTCGAGAAGGTCTTCGCCGATGTCGGTTCCGAGCACATCGCCGCGTTCGTCGTCGAGCCGGTCACGGGCGCGGGCGGGGTGCACCTCCCGCGCGAGGGCTACGTCGAGGGCATCGCCGAGCTCTGTCGCCGCCACGGTGTGCTGCTGGTCGTCGACGCCGTGATCTGCGGGTTCGGCCGCCTCGGCACGTGGTTCGGCATCGAGCGCTTCGACGGCGTCCGTCCCGACATGATCACCTTCGCCAAGGGCGTCACCAGCGGCTATCTACCGCTGGGCGGCGTCCTGGTCACCGCCGAGGTCGCGGCGCCGTGGTGGACCACGCCCGGGGAGCGGACCCTGCGCCACGGTCCGACCTACTCGGGTCACCCGACCTGTTGCGCGGCCGGCCTCGCGACCGTCGACATCTACGAGCGTGAGGACCTCATCCCTCGCGGAGAGCAGCTGGAGACGCCACTGCTCGAGGCGCTCGCCCCCCTGGCCGGCCACCCCTACGTCCACGAGGTCCGGGCGGGGTTCGGCCTGATCGCCGGGATCGAGCTGGAGCCCGAGGTCCTCGCCCGGGTCCCCGACGCCCCGAACAAGCTGCTCGCGGGGACCCGCGAGGCGGGGGTCCTCGTCCGCGGTCTCGGCAAGGGCGTCGCCGTCTCGCCGCCCCTGACGATCGAGCCGGCCGAGATCGGCCTGCTCGCCGAGGGGATCCGCGCGGGACTGGACGCACTGCCGGCCGAGAGCCCGGTGCCCGCCGCGACACACGGGTCGCTGTGACCCTTCGCGTCCTCAGAAGCGTCCGAGTGCGACCAGGACGGCCGCGAGGAACAGCAGGGCGTTGAGCCCGACCTGCGGGTACTCGCGCAAGCTCCGGTGACTCGCGGCCGCTCCGACCATAACGACAGCGAGCGCCAGCGCCGCCAACGGCGTGAGCACCTCGGCGACCCCCGTCGCCTCCGGGAGCACCAGACCCAACGCGGCAAGGATCTCTGCCGCCGCGGTGAGCCGGATGACCGGGAGGGGAAACGGCGCGACGCCGGTCTGGCCGGAAGCGATCATGCGCTCCTTGCTCATGACCAGCTTCGCCGATCCCGAGGCGAGGAAGACGGCGGCCAGCACCCCTTGGACCACCCACAGCGCGACATCCATCGACCGCTCCCGTCAGTAAGTGGTTACTGGCACCCGGCCCCCCGGAAGGGTCGACCCGCGAGGAATCGAGGGACGAGATGGCCGACGAACGACCTACCCGCGAGCGGATCGTCGACGAGGCGATGCGCCTGTTCGGCGAGCACGGCTACAGCGCCACGAGCGTCGCCGATATCGAGACCGCCACCGGCCTCGTCGGTGGCGGAGGCGGGCTCTACCGGCATTTCCGCTCCAAGCGGGCACTCCTCGAGGCCGGCGTTCGCCGTCAGATCGCCTCGAACCGCGAGCTCCTGACCAGGGTCCGGTCCTCGCTCGCCCCGGCCGGACGGCTCGTGGACCGGCTCCGGGCGCTGGGGCATGCGGGGATCGACCGCCTCGAGCGGGAGCGCGACCTGAACCGGTTGATCGTGCGCGACTTGCGCCACTTCCCGGATCTCCTCGCGCTCGCGGCCGAGGACGAGCTCCACCCCGTCCACGCGGCCCTCGCCGAGTGGATCGCCGCCCAGGACGGGGCGTCCGACCTCGACGCCCCCGCGGTCGCCGCCGTGCTCGCGGGCGCGACCGCGCACTACTGGCTCCTGCGCGACGTCTTCGGTGCGCACCCCTCCGGCGTCCCGGTCGACCGCTACGTCGACGCGCTCGCCGGGCTGATGGCCGCGGCGCTCGCGGACCCGTCCGCGGCCGGAACCTGACCCGGCCCGCGCCGGGTGGTCGGTGGACGTCGAGCCCTTCTGCAACCACCCGCGGCGTCGGACGATGCCGACAGTCGGCGCATTCTCGTTCTGCCGCTGTCCGACCAGCGAGGCGTTGACGGCGAGAAGGCGTTCCAGGAGCTGGCGGAAGCCGTCGGCGGTCGGTGACCTCGGTGACCTCCGCGACGTGGTCGGCGACGTCGCGCAGCCCGCGGTGCAGCGGGACCGGCTCGGCGTCGTTCTCGGTCTGGTCCATGAGCCGGTAGATGCGCTGGCGGCTCGGCGCCGAAGATCTGGGTCTCGATCTCGTCGAGGTCGTGGCGCAGCTCCCGGATCACGGGCTGGTAGTCGTCGACCACGCGGTCGAGCACCGCGTACACGCCCGCGCGCGGCCCGAGGCGCAGCAGGTCGGGTCGCCTCGAGGCGGGCGCGGACGTCGGCCAGGTCAGGCTCCTCCGCGTGCCGGACCCCCACGACGAATCCGCCCCGAGGAACACGTGCAGCTCCCCGACCTGCACGTCCTCCTCCTCGTCGACGTATCGCACCGGGCGGAGGACCACGAAAACAACGTCGCCGTACTGCTCGATCTTCGGCCGCTGATGGGCGTTGACGGCGTCTCGACGGCGAGCGCCGGGAGGGAGAAGTCGCGGGCGAGGTGAGTCAGCTCGGCATGGTCGGGGCGCAGCAGGCCGATCCAGGCGAAGCCGTCGTGCCGCAGGAGCGCCATCGTGCCGTCGATGGAGTCCGGCTCGGCGGATCGCCGTCCGTCCCGGTATACCGCATTGTCGACGACGCTCCCGCCCCGATCGTCGCAGGCCACGCACCCCACCGCGGACAGGGCGACGCGCCGGCGACGTCGTTGCCCCTCGTCGTGACACACGCCACCATCGTGCGGTCCGCGACCGCGAGGAGGACCCGTGTCCGACGACCCCGTGAGCTTCGAGCTGCACGTGCAGGATCTGTTCTCCGAGCGCGACCAGGAGGCGATGATCCTACAGTTCGACCTGTGGGACGTGGTGGACGTGCGCGAGCACTCCTCGGCGATCCTCGAACAACTCCAGTCCGGCCGGATGCCCTGCTACGGGGCGTGGCCCGACGCGGACATCGCCGTGTTCCGCCGGTGGGTCGACGGCGGCATGGCCGACTGAACGGGGTCCTGCCCGGAGGCGGGCTCGCCTAGCGGATGGGCACCGACTTCGTCTCGCCCGGGGCCGCGGGCTCGTCAACTGCCTGCGCCGACGACCTACCCGCGGGCGCCGCGCTCTGGGTCGGCGCGCTCTGGGGCGCAGCGCTCGTCGTGCCCGCCGGTGCGCTCGATTGCGTGGCGGGTGCGGTCCGGGCGGCGGAGCCGCTCGATCCGGCCGACGCCGCATCAGCGGAGCCCGCGGCGGCCGAGGTGGTGCCCTGGGTGCCCTGGGTCGTGTCCTGCGTCGCGCACTGCTGCGCCATGGACGACGACGGGAACGTGGAGGCCATGCCGTACTGCAGGAAGACGTCGCAGGGCGTGGGCACCGACACCGTCGGCACCCCGACATCGACGGTCGAGGTGCCGGACTGGGAGGTGCCGGACTGGGAGGTGCCGGACTGGGAGGTGCCGGACTGGGAGGTGCCGGACTGGGAGGTGCCGGACTGGGAGGTAGCGGACCACGTCCCGACCTCCTGGGCCTGCGCGAACCCGGCGCCCCCGACCAGGGTGGAGACGGCGGCGGCCCCGAGGAGACCCGAACCGGCGACACGCCGCACCGTGCGCGCGGTGCCGGCGCACCGCCGCGGACGAACACTGTGAGCCCCCATGCCGGGCCTCCCCTGGTCCTCCGGTCCGCATCGCACCGGCCGCGACGCCCGCCGAAGGTCTCGGTTTCATCACGACGGTATCCCGAGAACGTCTCGTCTACACGTTCACGGGTGGGTACTCCTCCCGCGTGGCGAGATATGTCGACGTGCACCCGCAGGATCCCCAGCCCCGCGCGATCCGGCAGGTCGCGGCGCTCGTCCGCGACGGCGGCCTGATCGTCTATCCGAGCGACTCGGGGTTCGCGCTCGGTTGCCGGGTCGGCAACCGGGAGGGCGTCGACCGGATCCGCACCTTGCGACGACTCGACGAGAACCATCACTTCACCCTCGTCTGCCGCGACTTCGCGCAGCTCGGGCAGTACGTGCAGGTGTCGAACCCGGTGTTCCGCGCGGTGCGCGCGGCCACGCCGGGCCCGATCACCTTCATCCTCCCGGCCACGAAGGAGGTGCCGCGACAGCTCATGCACCCGCGCAAGCGCACCGTCGGCGTCCGCATCCCCGACCACGTGGTCGTCCGGGCCCTGCTCGACGAGCTCGGCGAGCCCCTGCTGTCATCGTCGCTGCTGCTGCCGGGTCGGGAGGAGCCGCTGTCGCAGGGGTGGGAGGTCAAGGAGCTGCTCGACCACCAGGTCGACGCGGTGCTCGACTCGGGGGACCAGGGCACCGAGCCGACCACCGTCGTCGACCTCTCGGGCCCCGAGCCGGAGATCGTCCGGCAGGGGGCCGTCGAGTTCGTTCTCTAGGTTCTCAGCCGAGGAAGGAGATCAGTGCGCGGTTGAACTCCTCGGGGTGCGTGCCGTTGAGCCCGTGCGGCCCACCCTCGATGAGTGCGAGTGTGCTGCCCGAGATCGCCTCGTGGGTGCGCTTGCCCGACACCTCGAACGGCACGACGCTGTCGGAGTCGCCGTGGATGACCAGGGTCGGCACGTCGATCTTCGTGAGGTCGCCGCGGAAATCGGTGCGTCCGAAGGCGGCGATGCAGTCGAGGGTGCCCTTCGGTGAGGCGAACTCGGCGATGGTGCGGTGGTAGAGCCGGTTCGGCTCGCTGACCAGCAGCTCGTCCGACGCGCTGAAGAAGCTCGTGGTGAAACCGTCGAGGAACGCGATCCGGTCGCCCCTCACGCCGCCCTCGAACTGCGCGAGGGTGGCGTCGTCGACTCCGCCGTCGGGGTTGTCGTCGGAGAGGTAGAGGTATGGCGGAACCGCGGCGGCGAACACAGCCTTCGCGACACGCGCGGTACCGTAGCGGGAGATGTAGCGTGCGACCTCTCCACCGCCCATCGAGAACCCGACCAGCGTCACGTCGGTGAGGTCGAGACGGGTCAGCAGCACATCGAGGTCGGCGGCGAAGGTGTCGTAGTCGTAGCCGTTCCACGACTGCGAGGAGTCGCCGAACCCGCGACGGTCGTAGGTGATGACGCGGTGGCCCGCGTCGATCAGGGCCGGGACCTGGTTCTCCCACGACCGGCCGGAGAGCGGCCACCCGTGGATAAGGACGACGGGGCTGCCCGCGCCCTTGGCCTCGTAGTACAGCTCGACGGGAGCGTCGTTCTCGGTGCCTACCTGGACGCGTGCCATGTCGTTTCCCCTCGTAGACGATTCGGATCGTGCACGAGGCAACTACCCGTCGTGTCGGCCCGGGTATTCCCGCGCATGCGAGAGCCCCCCGCCGTTCGGCGGGGGGCTTCGGGCGATCACCGGGTCAGGCGGCCTGCTCGCCCTCCGTGGGGGCGTCCGTCGCCTCGGTCGCGCTCGGCGCCACACCGGAGACGTCGATGCGCCGGGTCTCCGGCTGCACGTGCACGCCGGCGACGCGGACGCTCAGCACACCGGCGTCGTAGGACGCCGACACGGCGTCCGCCGAGACGTGCGTCGGCAGGGGGAACGAGCGCCGGAACGATCCGTAGCGGACCTCGCGGACGCGAGGGCCACGGCGCTCTGTCGCTTCCTGCTCGTCGCGGCGCTCCCCCCGCACGACGAGACGGTCGCCGACGATCTCGACGGTGACGTCGGAGGCGGTCGAGATCCCGGGCAGCTCCAGCCGGACGACAGCGTCGTCGCCGTCGCGGACGACGTCGGCGGCGGGGACGAAGCCGGCTTGGGGGACGCCAGCGAAGGAGCGCCGCACCAGCGAGGCGTCGGAGAACGGGGAGCGGGCGTTCCAGACGGACAGTGTGTTCATGGTTTCTCCTTGTGAGGGCCCGAGCTTGCGGGCTACACCTCACTAAACATGAGTTGGGGCCGCTCAATTCCCCGATCACGCGCTCGCGGGTGGGTCCGACATGTCCGTCTCCCAGTCGAGGTGGTGGTCCGTGATCCAGGCACCCGCCGCGGAGCCCCCGCGCGCGATGCTCCGCGCGAGCCAGGGCATCACCAGGTGGTCGCGCACGAGACGCCCCACCGGGCCGGGCGCCTTCTGGTCCCCGGTGCGCTTGCCTCGGGCCACGATGGCTTCCACCCGTCCTCGCCGGGCCTGCTCGTAGCGGGCGAACGCCGCGGCGACGTCCGGCTGGTCGCGCACGCACTGGGCGAGGACGACGGCGTCCTCGATCGCCATCGAGGCGCCCTGCCCGGCGGAAGGGGAGACCGCGTGGGCGGCGTCGCCGAGGATCACCATCCGGTCCCGGTGCCACGTCGGGACCCGCGGGAAGTCGTAGGTGTTCCACCCCGCGAAGACCTCGCCGGTCGTGCTCAGGAGCGCGTCGAGGGGCAGCTCGTCGTCGGCGAACAGCTCGCGCAGCCGTGCGCGCCACCCGTCCTCACCGATCGCCTGCAGGGCTGCGCGGCCGAGCTCGTCGCGGCTCGGGGGGTTGGCGAACCACCAGACGTCCCCGTCGGGAGCGAGGAACCAGCCCAGGAAGCATCGCCGTCCGAAGCAGAAGTTGGCCACGCCGACCGGAGCGTCGAAGAGGTCGGGGTCCGGCCGGCGCGCGCTCCCGCCGGTGTTGAGCAGACCCGTGTAGCGGGCCCGCGGGGCTCTCGGGTCGATGGCGGCGCGGACCCGGGAGCCGAGGCCGTCGGCACCCACCAGCAGGTCCCCGGTGGCCGTCTCGCCGGTGGCGCAGCGCACCTCGACGCCGTCCGGCCGGCTCCCCGCGTCGACGACCCGGCGTCCGTAGACGATCTCGGCACCCGCCTTCTCGGCCTCGTCGCGCAGCGCGAGGTAGAGGTCGGCACGACGCAGCGTCCGCACCTGCAGCCCGTCCGGTCGCGGAGCGCCGGAGGGGAAGGCCACGAGGCGGCGTCCCTGGTGGTCGCGCAGGACCATCTCGGGTGTCGCGAACCCCAGGTCGGCGACGGCGTCGGTGAGGTCGAGGGCCGCGAGGGCGTCGAGGCCGTTGCTGCCGAGGGTGAGGAACGCACCGATGCCGTCGGACGCCCGGTCGGCCGCCTCGTACACGGCGACGTCGACACCGATCCGGCGGAGAGCGATGGCGGTGACGGTCCCGGCGATCCCGCCGCCGGCTACGAGAGCGAACATGGCTCCTCCATATGCTTCGTTCGATCGAACGAAACAATAGTGATGGCTATCCTCGGTCGGTGTCCAGCGATCGGGAGCAGCTCGTCGACGAGGTACTCGCCGCCGGCCGCGTCCTCAGCACCGCCGCGGTGATGTTCCACGCGACGCTCGCCGCACAGGTCGGCCTGTCCGCGACCGAGAACAAGGCGCTGGAACTGATCGACCGGCACGGACCGATGACACCGGCCCGGCTCGCCGAGGAGTCGGGGCTCGCACCCGCGTCGGTGACCGCGCTCCTCGACCGCCTCGAGCGCAAGGGGGCGGCCGTCCGCGTCCCGCACCCGCACGACGGGCGCCGGGTCCTCGTGGAGATCCCCGCGGGGCACCTCGAGCGCACGGCCGCGCTCTTCGGGGAGTTCACCGACGCGCTCCGGGGCGTGTGCGAGGACTACGACGACGGGGAGCTGCGGGTCGTCATCCGCTTCATCGCGGAGGCGGCATCCGCCCAGCAGCGCTCGACCGCCCGGTTGACCGGTGGCTCCGCCCCGTGAGCAGACGTCGTCGAGCGACGGAGACCTCCGCTCATACGGCGAAGCCGCAGCGCGCGGTGATCGCGTCCGGCGCACCGGAAACGGCCGCCGACGCCGCCCACACGCCGTCCGGGTCGGCGGGGTCGGGTGAGGCCCCGGCCGCCACCCGCTGCCCGGCGAACACCGGGCGCCTCAGCCGGTAGTCGAACGAGGTGACGGGGCGCGCGCTGTGGCGGCGCGGGAGCTCCAGCAGCAGCATCGCCAGCAGCGGGCCGTGCACCACGAGACCCGGATAGCCCTCGACGCCGGTGGCGTAGGGCTCGTCGTAGTGGATGCGGTGGGAGTTCCGAGTGAGCGCGCTGAAGCGGAAGAGGACCACCGGCCCCGGGTGCGTCGTCAGCGACCAGCGGTGCGCGGGGTCGGGTCCCTCCCGGGGCGTCAGGGCGCCGACGGCGCGGGAGGCGCCCGGCTCCTGCGACCGGTACACGACGTCCTGCTCCTCCACGGCCAGGGTCGTCGCGCCCGCCGAGAAGGTGTGCCGCGTCGTCACGAACAGCATCTCGCCACTGCGCCCGCTCTTCACCGACGCCTCGGCGAGCTCCGAGCGTCGCGTCACCTCGTCGCCCACCCGCCAGGTCCCGGAGAGCGTGAGGCGCCCACCCGCGATCATGCGGCGCCGCTGCGGCACGGGCGGGAGGAAGTGCCCGTCGGCGGGGTGCCCGTCCTCGCCGAGATCGACGGTCCGGGTCCGCTCGAGGAAGGCGAACCAGTGCCAGAGCGGCGGTAGCGGGTCGCCGTCGAGGGCCGCCGGGGACGGGAGGTCGAGCAGGGTGGAGAACGCCTCGACGACGCCGGCGCCGACACGGTCGGTCGCCTCGACGGGGCCCGGGGACCACCACTCGACGGCGCGAGCGAGACCACCGGATGCGGACACGGTCGTCACCCTTCTCCCCGGACCTGGCCCGCGCGGGCGGCGGGGAGGGTCAGGCGGAACCGCGCGCCGCGCTCGGAGTCGACGAGCCGCAGGTCACCGCCGTGCGCGCGGGCCAGTGCCCGGGCGATGGCGAGGCCCAGGCCGGCCCCGCCCCGGTCGCGCCCGCGGGCGTCGTCGAGGCGGACGAGGCGCTCGAAGACGCGCTCCCGGTCGGCGTCGGGGATCCCGTCGCCCTCGTCGGTGACCTCGAGGACCGCCCCGCCGTCGGGGTGGCGCGCCGTCCGCATCCCGATCACCCCGCCCGCGGGCGAGTGCCGGCGCGCGTTGTCGAGCAGGTTCGCGAGGATCTGGGTGATCCGCGCCGGGTCGGCGTCGACGACGACCGGGTCACCGGTGACCTCGACTGACAGTGCCGGGGCGAGCAGCGCCGTGCGGTCGGCCTCCGTGACGGCGAGCTCCGCGAGGTCGACGGGCCGGCGGTCGAGGTCCGCGCCGTCGCCGCCGCCCTCGATGCGGGCGAGATCGAGCATGTCGGCGACCAGCGCGCCCGCGCGGCGCGTCTCGCGCACCAGGGTCGTCGCGATCCGCTCCCGGCGCTCCAGCTCCGCGTCCGGGTGCCGCACGAGGCTCTCCGCGAGGTTCTGCACCCCGGTGATCGGGGTGCGCAGCTCGTGGGCGGCGTCGGAGAGGAATCGCCGGGTGGTCGCCTCCGAGCGCCGGGCCTCCTCGGCGGCCGCCTCGGCGTGGGCCTGGGCGGCGTCGAGGGCGTCGAGCATCTCGTCGAACGCTCTCGCCGTCCGGCCGAGCTCGGTGTCGGTGCAGGCCGGGCGCAGACGACGCCCCCGGTCGCCGCCGGTGATCGCCCGGGCGAGTCCGGTCATCGCGTCGAGGGGGCGCAGCGCGATCCGCACCCCGGCGGAGAGCGCCGTCGCGGTGAGGACCAGTCCGAGGGCGCCCACGACGAGCAGCACCGTGCGCAACCGCCCGAGGAACAACGTCGTCGCGGCGGGGTCGGCGGCGAGGACGAGCCGGGCCCCGTCGGCCAGGGGGATCGTCGCGTGCGGCTCCCGGAGGCGACCGCGAGGCCCGTCCGCGGCAGCAGCGGATCCCTCGACGGGTCCGACGGCGTCGCTCCCGGGAGCGGGACGGGCGCGCACCGGGGCGAGCCGCCGGCCGTCGGCGCCGACGACGACGGCGCGGACGCCCTGACCGTCGACGAGGGGCACCAGGTCCGCGGGTGTCGTGCCCTGGGCCACGAGCACCGTCGCGCGGGCGACGCGGTCGTCGACCACGCTCTGCTCGTCGCGGCGCAGCGTCACCCCGAGCAGCACCTCCACGGCCACGCCCACCAGCACGAACGCCAGGGCGACGACGGCGACCGCCGCCGCGGTCACCCGGAACCGCAGCGACCGGCCCGCGGAGCCGGGCACGATCCTCACGCCCCTTCCGGGCGCAGGGCGTAGCCGAGGCCGCGGACGGTGTGGACGATGCGCGGGCCGTGCGCCTCGAGTTTGCGACGAAGCGCGCTCACGTGGACCTCGACGAGGTTGGGGTCGTAGGCGTCGTAGCCCCACACCTGCGTGAGGATCTGGTTCTTGGTGACGGTGCGTCCCCGCTGATCGGCGAGGTAGCGCAGCAGGCGGAGCTCGGTCGCGGTCAGCTCCAGCTCCGTCCCGGCCCGGGTGGCGACGCCCGCCGCGTCGTCGACGACGAGGTCGCCGAGGGCGAGCACGTCCGGGACCCGCCCGCGCCGCCGCAGGACCGCACGCACCCGGGAGACGAGCTCGGCGACGAGGAACGGCTTGACCACGTAGTCGTCGGCGCCGGAGTCGAGCCCCCGCAGCCGGTCGTCGAGGCCGTCGCGGGCGGTGAGGACGACGATGCCGGCGTCGCTGCGGGCCCGGACCACCTCGAGCAGGGCGAACCCGTCGCGCCCGGGGAGCATCACGTCGAGGACGACGAGGTCGGGACGCAGCCCGCGCAACGTCTCCTCCAGGCCGTCGCCGTCCGCGTGCCCGACGGTGCGGAACCCCGCGTCGCCGAGAGCGTCGACGACGGCTCCGCGGATGACCTCCGAGTCCTCGACGACGAGCACACGCGCGGCGGTCCCCGAGGCGGTCACGCCTCCGATCATCCCGTCCCCCGGCTGAACCCGCGCTGAAGACCTCGGCGGGCGGGCGGGTTCAGCTCCGGTTCAGCCAGATGCCGCAGTGTCGGTCACGTCGTCCCCGCCCCCGCCCCCACAACCCTTCCGAACTCCGATCCCCGAGGAACCCGATGACGCAGCACGACGACGCGCCGACCGATCCCGCATCGCAGTCGGTATCGCAGTCGGTGGAGCCCCCCGCCCGGTCCTCCCCCCCGTCCTCCCCATGGCGCCGCCCGTCCGCCTGGTCACGCCGCGTCGCGGTGCTCGCGTCCGGACTCGTCGGCCTGCTGCTCGGGCTCCTGATCGCCGGCGGCATCGCCCTCGCCGCGCTCCCCCACACCGGGGACGCGGGTGGTCGCGACCGGCCCGTTGCCGGCGACGGGCATCCCGGCCGCCACGGGCCCGCCCACCGACCGGGCCCACGTGGCCCGAACGGGGCGGCGGGGGCCGAACGGCGCGCCAGGACGCCGCCGGGGGTCGTGCAGCTCGGTCCCGGCTCGGTTGTGCAGATCGCGCCGGGTGCGACGGTGCAGATGCTGCCCGCCCCGACCGCGGCCACCCCCGCCGTCCCCACGCCGGCCGTCCCCACGCCGGCCGTCCCGGCCCCCGCCGTCCCGGGCTGATCCATTGGGCGCCGGTCCGCACACTGGAGGCGTGCGCGCCCTGTTCGACCTCCCCTCGGCCCACGAGCCCACCGAGGCCGAGCGCGCGGCGCCGGTTCCTGAGGTGGAGGCCGTGCTCTTCGACTTCTCCAACACCCCCCTCCGGATGATCGGCGCCGATGAATGGCTGCGGCGGATCGCCGGCGACACCGGCCGGACGCTCGACGATGCGGCCCAGCGGGGCCGCGACCTCGGCGGCGCGCGGCACCGGGCCGCGATGCGTGCGTGGTTCGCCCACGAGCCCTTCCCAGTGCCGTGGCGAGCATGCGCAGGTCGACGGTCATGTCGGCGTCCGCGTAGACGTCGGGGACGAGCCGCTGCACGGCAGGGCCCGCGAGCTGTGCCGCCGTCAGCGCGGCGGTCCGACGTGCCTCGCTCCGGCGGAAGGGTGCGCGGGGTCGAGGGCAGGAAGGGTGTCCACACCGACTTCGACGGCGCCGGGCGGCGTGCGGTTCCGTTCCGGGTGACTACAGCGGACGGACGCTTCGAATGGATCTGAGGAGGGCGTCGACCACCATGAGGTCCGTCCGCGGAGGGCCGCACGGCGACGGACGTGGTGTCGATGTCGACCGGCACGACGTCCGTCCGGAGCGTCCGGCGGCGCTAGTCACCCGGTCCGCCGCGAGCTCGGGGCGCAGGTGTGGGCCGACGGCGGCGTCCGGCACCGCGCGACGCCGACCCCGACGCCGCGGACTCGTGGGTGCCCTACCCCGATACCGCGACGGGGAACGCAGGCACGCGGTGCGCGCGGGCGTCGAACACCTCGTCGGCACCTGGGTGATCTCCGGGGAGGTCGGGGTTGGAGACCCGGCGCTCTTCCGCGGGCGTGCTCCGATCTCGGCGTCGACCCCCGGCGCAACGCGGGCTCGCCGACGTCCTGGCGGTCAGTGGCCTCCCGCGCGTCAGTTGAAACACAGCAAGGGCACTCTCGGGTCGGTGGTCAGCGCCGCTCGGCGAGCCACCCCGCCACGGCGTCGGCGAGCGCGGCGGCGTAGCGCTCCTGCCCCGCGGGCGACCGGGCGAGCGCAGCGTCGCCGACGTTGCGCAGGTTGGCGCACTCGACCAGCACCGAGGGCACCGTCGCGAGGTTGAGCCCGGCGATGTCCTCGCGGGGGTCGAGCCCGGCGCGTCCGATGTAGTCGGCCGGCCCGAAGCCCTCCGCCTCGAGCGCGCCCACCGCCGACGCCGCGAGCGTGCGGGAGGGCGCGCCCTGCGCCCCGTTCAGCGGGGGCGAGGAATAGAGGACGTGGAACCCCGAGCCGGATGGCGGGCCGCCATCGGCGTGCACCGACACCACCGGGTCGGCGCCGGCCTCCTCCCCCGCCCGGCCCCGCTCGTCGACGCACGGGCCCACACCGTCGTCGGAGTCGCGGGTCAGCACGACGCGGACGCCGCGTGCCCGCAGCATCTCGGCGAGCCGCATCGACACGGCCCAGGTGAACGCATGCTCCGGGTAGCCGGAGTCGGTCGACGCCCCGGTGGTGTTGCACGGCTTCGTGCCTCCCCGGCCGTCCGGCACGGGTCGGGAGATCCGCGACAACGCGGCGTTGCCGCCGTTGTGCCCGGGGTCGACGACGACAGTGACGGGTCGGGGCGCCCGCGGGACCGGTGGCGCTTCGGGGGACGGCGGCCCCGAGGACGGGGCGGCAGAGCTCGGCGAGGGCGCGACGGGAGGTGGGACCGGCGCCGGAGCGGTGCAGCCCGCACCGAGGAGCACGGCGAGCAGCAGCCCGGTCAGACTCGCAGCGCCCCGTCGGATCACCCGTCGATGGTGACCGACGGGGGATCTGCCGCGTCGCCGAGGGCCGCCTGCGGCACCGGGGGCACGACGCGCCGCCGGCTCGTCGGCAGGAGCACGCTCATGGCGACCAGCCACACGAGCCCGCCGAACCGCACGACGGGCAGCAGCGGCCCGGCCGCCGGCACCAGCAGGATCAGCAGGGCGACGACGCCGAGCGCGGCGATCACCAGCCCGGCAACGCAGATCCCGCGCGGCACCAGCCGCAGGACCAGCGCCGGCACCGCGATTCCGGCGAGGAACAGGGCGAACGCCACCGCGAAGGCCGGTCCGCCGGCGCCGAAGGCGAGGGCGGTGAGAGCACTGACGACGGGGGCACCGGCGACGGTCGAGGACGACGCGACCTCCGCGGCCGTCCAGCCCGCCACTCCGCTCAACGCCAGCGAGGAAGCGGCGAGCACTCCGCCGACGAGGGCGATCGTCGGCCCGGCGACCCGGGCCCCGAGCACGCCGAGCCGGTGGTGGACGGCGGCCGCGAGGACGGCGAGCGGGACGGCGGACGCCAGCAGCAGGACCGCGGAGAGCCCGCCGGTGACGGGCTGCTCGCGTAGCAGCGCCAGGGTGGCCTCGGCGTCGGCACCCGGACGGGTGCCGGGGTGTGTCGCGGTCGCGGCCACGGTCAACGCCGCCCACGCGAGAGCAGGCGCGGGCAGGGGCGGGCCTCCCCGGCCGCGGCGGGTCCGCAGCGGGGGGATGGAGGTGTCGACGGTCGTTGTCATCAGGCGATCCTCTCTCGATCGTTATGAGTTGTAAGCGTTCTCTGTCAGTAACGATTCGTCAAGAGATAGTGTCCGGAGCCGTGGGACGATCGCCGCGCGCGGCGCGGAGATCGGGCTGACGCCGCCGGAGACCGGGCTGCTGCGTGCGGTCGCCGAGGCGCCCGGGCGCAGCCAGCAGGCCCTCGCCCAGCAGCTCGGGACGCCTGCGCCGCGGCTCGTCGCCCTCGTCGACGGGCTCGAGGAGCACGGTTTGCTCGAGCGCCGCCGCAATCGCACCGACCGCCGCCTTCACGCCGTCCACCTCACCGAGCGCGGTACGGGGATCCTGGCCGACGTCGGGCTCCCCGCCCGCCATCACGAGGACGCCGTGCTCGCGGCCCTCCGCCCTGCGGAGCGCGCGACGCTCGTCGATCTGCTGCGCCGGGTGGCCCGCGACCAGGGGCTCACGCCGGGCGTCCACCCGGGGCCGCGCGCCCGGCTACCCCGGAGCGATCCCGCGCCGGGCGCGCGGCGACGTCGCCACGGCGATCAGCGAGGTGGCGGCGAGGGCCGCGAACAGCAGGCGCCCGGCGAGCTCGGCGTCGGGTTCCCCAAGCACCGTCCCGAGGAACCCGCGACCAGGGGGGCGAGCCCCGCGAGTCGCTGACCGAACAGCGGCACGAAGGTCTCCACCGCCGACGCCCCGACGAGCACCGCCCCCGTGACGTACACCGCGCGCAGCGGCGACCCGGGGAGGAACGTCGCTCTGGGCAGGACGCCCACCTCGGTCCGGCGCTCGTGCACGACGAAGGCGCCGAGCAGGGCGAGGGCGACGACGAGCCCGCCCGCGGCGGGGATGAGGCTGCGCGCGAGCCCGGAGACGCTCAGGACCGCGGCCGCCGCGCCCACGAGCAGCACGGACACGAGCGGGAAGCGGTCCCGGGCGTCGGGCGGGGCCGGCGTCGCGGGGAGCGCCCGCCGGACGCCGGGAGCGACGACCGCCGTGGCCGCCGTCATCGCCCCGAAGGCCCACCGCCAGTGCCCCAGCTCGGCGAAGACCCCACCGACCGCGGGACCGACGAGCAGGCCCGCGCCCCACATCATCGAGATCACGGCGCTGGCCCGGGGCCACGTGGGGCGCGGCAGCGTCGTGCGGATGAGCGCGTAGGACATGCCGGCGAGCAGGCCCCCACCCGCGCCCTGCACCGCCCGTGCGACGAGCAGCACCGGCATGCTCGGGCTCACCGCGGCGAGCACGAGTCCGACGCCGAACCCGGCGAGCGCCAGCAGGTAGGCCCGACGCGTCGAGAGGACGGCAAGCACGCGGCTGACCAGCACCGACGCCACAACGCCGGTGAACAGGTAGATCGTGGTCACCCAGGCGTAGAACCGCTCGCCACCGATCTCGGCGATCGCGGAGGGCAACAGGCTCGCGACGACGTAGGAGTCGACGGCGTAGAGCAGCACGCCCGCGGCCAGCAGCGTGACCGGTCCCCGGCGCCCCGGGGCGACGAGCTCGGCCCATCGGACCGACGTGCTCGGAGGACCCACCGCGCCGACGCTACGTCCCGACCGCCGCGTGCGCCGTCGTCGTCCGGCCGGAGAGAGAATCCCGTCGACCTGTCGCTCTGTCGATCTGTCGATCCGGGCCCGGGCCGTTCGTGGAGGAGGTGAACGGCGGCATCCGGCCGCCGGAACACCCGCACCAGGAGGACGTCGTGACCCAGTACCTGCTCGCGATCCAGCAGCCGCAGGGGGAGACCCCGCCGCCGGCCGACCTCGAGGCGATCATGACCGACGTCGAAGCGGTGCGCCGCGACATGATCGGCGCCGGGGTGTGGGTCTTCTCCGGCGGCCTGCACGACGCCGCGACGGCAACCGTCGTGCGCTCCTCCAGCGACGAGCTCGTGGTCACCGACGGGCCCTACGCGGAGGGTAAGGAGCAGATCGGCGGCCTCACCATCCTCGACGCGCCCGACCTCGACGCCGCGCTCGGCTGGGCCGGTCGCCTGGCGACGGCGATCGCGCCACTCGCCATCGAGGTCCGCCCGTTCCAGTGAAGGTCGAGGAGGTCTTCACCGCCGAGTACGGCCGTGCGGTGGCCGCCCTCGTCCGCCTCCTCGGCGACATCGACCTCGCCGAGGAAGCGGTGGCCGACGCGTTCGCCGTCGCCGTGGAGCGCTGGCCGGCCGAGGGCACCCCGTCCCAGCCGGGCGATTGGATCGTCACCACCGCGCGGATGAACCGCGCCGTGGAGCTGTCCCACCACCATCTGTGGCACGCCGTGCGGGCCGATCTCCTCGCCCGCCTCGGCCGCCACGACGAGGCGTCGGCGGCCCTCGATGCGGCGTACGCGGCGACCGGCAACGTCGCGGAACGACGGCTCCTGCATGAACGGCGAGACGCGCTCGACACACCGCGCTCCACCCCCTCGACGTGACCGTGACGTTGGGCCCTACCGTGTCCGGGGTCTCGATCCCCGGGGTCGGGCGCGACCGCTGGGCGCCCGACCGTCACACTGGGGTTTCCGCCCTTCTCACCGTGCGTGAAGATCGTGCCGCCGTCGCGGTGATGTCGGAGGGACGGCGCACGATGACCGGGAAGGGGTGGGGGCGAGGTGGCGGACGAGGACCACCTGGTCGCCGGTCGCTACCGCTTGACCGTACGCGCCGGCAGCGGAGCGATGGGGGTGGTCTGGCAGGCGCGCGACGAGCGCCTGGACCGCACCGTCGCGGTCAAACAGGTCCTGATCGATCCGCGCGCCGACGACGACGCCCGGGAGCTGGCGAACCGGCGGGTCATGCGGGAGGCCCGCATCACCGCCCGGTTGCACCACCCCAGCGCGATCACCGTGTACGACGTGGTCGAGCACGAGGGCTACCCGTGCCTGATCATGGAGTACCTGCCCTCCCGCAGCCTGGCGGCCGTGCTGACCGAGCGGACGACCCTGCCTGCCGTCGAGGTCGCCGCCATCGGCCGGCAGGTCGCCGATGCGCTCCTCGCCGCGCACGCGGCGGGGATCGTGCACCGCGACGTGAAGCCGGCCAATGTGCTGATCGACGAGAAGGGCCGGACCAAGATCACCGATTTCGGCATCTCACGAGCAGCCGGGGACGTGACCCTCACCGCGACGGGGATGGTGGCCGGGACCCCGGCCTACCTCGCACCGGAGATCGCCCGGGGGAGCACGGCCGGCTTCGCCTCGGACGTGTACTCACTGGGCTCCACCCTCTATGCGGCCCTGGAGGGCACGCCGCCCTTCGGCCACTACGAGAACGCCCTGGCCCTGCTGCACCGGGTCGCCTCGGGGGACATCGTGCCGCCGCAGCGATCCGGTCCCCTGACGTCACTGCTGCAACGACTCCTCGAGCACGAGCCGTCCCGCCGGCCACCGCTGGAGCAGGTGCGCAACGAGCTCGAGCGGGTGGCCTCCGAGGCGACCGACGCACCCACGACACCCGGACCGGCCGCCGTGGCGACGGAGCCCGTGTCGCCCCGCCCGGCCACTGCGGCGCTCCCGATGACACCGGTACGTGACGACCCCCCGGCGGACGCCGCCCGACGGCCCCTCCGCGCGGCCGTGAGCCTGGCGCCACCCGCGGCTCCGCCTGAGTCGCCCCCCACGGCGCCCCCCGCGGCGCCCCCCGCGGCTCGTCCGACGAGCGCCCCGCCCCCTTCCCCTCCTGCGCGGGCTCCCCGTCGTCGTCGCGGTGCGCTGATCGCTGGTGCCGTCGCCGTGGTCGCCGCCGCCGGGATCGTCATCGCCCTGGTGAGCGGTCTCGGCTCCGGCGGGAGCGCCTCCCCGGGTACCGCCGCGCCCCCGGCCGGGTCCACCGCCGGTTCCTCGCCCGCGGAGGCCCCGACGAGCACCGCGGCCCAGGGAGCGCCCGGGGACTCGTCGGCGACCACGGGGGCGAACGCTCCGGCGTCGTCGGGGAGCCCCGTGCAGCGCCAGCAACAGGATGCGGTTACCGGCTACTACGCGCTGATCCCGAGCCAGCTCCCCCAGGGCTGGGGGCAGCTCACGCCCTCCTACCAGCAGAAGACCGCCGGCGGGTACGCCGGGTACGAACGCTTCTGGGGGGCCGTCCGCCAGGTGTCCGTGACCGACGTGTCCTCGCCGTCCGAGGGCTCCGTCCAAGCCACGGTCACCTACACCTCTCAGGGTGGACAGGTGTCCCGGGAGGAGACCCTCTTCCGCATGGTGCTGGTCGACGGGGTGTGGAAGATCGACGAGTCGAGGGTTCTCAGCAGCCGCTGAGCGGTCACCGTGGCACGTCGATCCGCGTCGCGCCGAGGAGACCGTCGGCACCACGTTCCGTCGTGATCGTCACCTGCTGCCCGACCCCGACGCCGCCCGGTCCACCGGGCTGGGGGACCCCGACGACGGTGCGGGGAGAGGTGCGCAGCGTCGTCACCGTCCCGTCCGCGGCGCGCACGGTGATCACCGGACCGGCCGGGGTCGACACCACCCCGTCGACGACGCCGACGGTCGCCGGCTCCGAGCCGGGCCCGGTGGCCGGCGCGCTCGCCCGTCCCACGAGGGCCCCGAGCCCGACCAGCACCACCGCGGCGGCGATCCCGAGCAGCCACCGCGTCGAGCGGGCCACTCCCGGCCGCGCGAGGCGTTCCCGCAGCGGGACGTCGTCGAGCGGCTGGGCGAGGGCGTCGAGCGAGCGCTGTGGGTCGCCGGGGCCGGACGGCATGGGAGCGGATACTAGGCGCACCGACGTCACCGTCGCGACGACGCTGGTGTGGTCCTCGCCTCCGTTCGGCCGCGGCGGCAGGACACCCGATGATGTGGGGGTGGAACACGCATTCCGACGCGCCGTCGCCCTCGCCGAGGAGGCCCTCGAGGCGGGGGACGAGCCGTTCGGCTCGGTGCTCCTCGACACGGAGGGTCGCGTGCTCGCCGAGGACCGCAACCGCATCGGCTCCGGGGACGCCACCCGCCATCCCGAGTTCGCGCTCGCCCGCTGGGCCGCGCGACACCTCCGGCCCGACGCGCGGGCCGCCGCCACCGTCGTCACCTCGGGGGAGCAGTGCCCGATGTGCGCGGCCGCGCACGCCTGGGTCGGGCTCGGCCCGATCCACTACGTGCATTCGTCGGCGCAGCTTGCGGGGTGGCTCGCCGAGTTCGGCGTGGCGCCGCCGCCCGTGCGGACGCTGCCGATCGCCGACGTCGCGCCCCGGATCGCGGTTAACGGCCCCGTCGACCACCTCGTCCCCGCGATGCGCGAGCTGCACCGCCGCTGCCACCAGGACCGACCGAGGTCGTCGGGCGGTCCTCAGGGCGAGGTCGCCGGCCCGACGGTGACGTCGACGAGGCCCCAGTAGCCCGACCCCGGCGGGCCCGTGTTGCCGGTGAGCATCGGCCCGCCCGGCGCCGAGCCCGGCGGATCGAGGTGGCTGACCTGGTAGAGGTCCTGGTCGCCACCCGGGCCGCCGTCGACAGGGAATACGAGCACGGGGCGGAAGCCGGGGACGAGGGTGACCGGCGCGTTCTGGCGGCCGTCGCCGAACACCGTGATCACGTCGTGGCCGGCCGGCACGTCCGCGGTGAGCTGCGGGAGTCCGAAGTTGCCGTTGCGCTCGGCCGTGGGCCCGAGGCGTCCGTTGCGGTAGGCCATCACGGCCAGCGCGTGTCCTTCGTCGCCGCGCTTGATCGTGAGCTCGCTCGAGACCGCCGTCCCGGCCTCCGCACCGTTCGCGGGCGCGGTGTAGACGTCGATGATCGACCCGAAGACGATGTGGTGAACGGAGAGGGTCCACGTGTGGCGGCCGGTGTCGGTGAGCACTGAGCGCTGGGCCGCCGGGTTGTCCGGGCCGTCGCCGGTGGCGATCGCGAGGAGCATGTTGGCCCCGCGCATGGAGTCGGGGAGCACCGCGGTCGCGACGCCGTCCTCCCGCGGGGAGACCCCCGTCGCGGCGTCGAGGTAGCCGACGTCCCCGGCCCCCGGCGGGGACGTCCCCCCGCAGGCGGTGAGGGCCGCGACCGCGACGAGGACCACCAGTGCACCCAGCACGCGTCGACCCATGTGCGCGTCCCCCTGACCACATCGACGAGATCGACCGGTGTTCGCGCCGGCGTGGCGCGGAGTTCGGCCGGTGGCGCCGCACGCTCACCGGTGCTGGCGTCGGCTCCCACCGTGCCAGTCCTCCTGCACGCCCGCCTCGTCTGCGGAGACGCCGAGCGCCGGCAGCTGCGGCAGCTCGCGCAGGCTGCGCTTGAGCTCGGCGAACCCGGGGAACCGCGCCAGCCCCACGACGTGGTCCCACAGCTCGCCCGCCTGCTCCTCCGACGGCAGCCGGCTGATCACCGGACCGAAGAACGCGACGCCCTCCGGCGGTTCGAAGTGGATGATCGGCGCCCCGACGTCCTTGCCGGTGAGCGCGAGGGCGCCGTCGGTCTCGGCCCGGATCGTCGCGTCCCACCCGCTGTCGTCGAGGGCGTCGGCGAGCCCGACGGGTAGTCCGGCGGACCCGAGGATCGGCGTCACGAACTCCCGCGTGCCACGGTGCCCGTGGTCGTCGGCGGTGTCCGGCACGGGGGCCCGCTCGAAGATCGCCTCGCCCGTCGCGGCGTAGAGCCTCCCGACCGCCTCGGGGCCGTGCTCGGCGCGGGCGCGCGCCGCCACACGCAGCAACCGCAGACCGGCGGTGTGCCCGGCCTCGTACTCGGGCGGGAACTGGGCGTCGTAGTCGACGTGGGCGTTGAGCAGGCGCAGGGAGATGAAGCGCCAGTCGACGATGAGGTCGCGCTGGGCGGCCACGGTCCGCAGCCACTTGCTGGTCATCCAGCAGAAGGGGCAGACAGGGTCGAAGAAGAAATGGATGTCGGCGTCGGGCACCTGCCCGAGAGTAGGCGTCACCGCTCGCCGGACGAGCCGCGCCTGCGCATGGGTGAACCTTCCCTCCCCGCGTGCGACCGCCTCGTGGACCCGTGGACCCGTGGACTCGGCCGTCTGGCCGGTACGCTGCGGGCACGTCGGCCGAGGGGGGAGGAGACGCGTGCGCGCTCGTCGGGTCCTGCTCGCGGTGCTCCTGCCGGTGCTGCTCGCGCTCGGCGCCCCCACCGCCGCCGCGGCCGGGCAGGCGCCGAGCGTTGACGCCATGGCGTTCACCGACCGTCTGGTGTTCTCGACACCGATCGAGGAGTTCGTCGCGATCCGCCAGCTCCAGGTCGGCCCCGCTGCCGTGGACTGGTCGAGCGACGGGTGCAGCGTCCCGGTGCTGCACGAACCCCAGCGGTCGATGCCGCACGGTTTCGACTTCCGCGCGGCCTGCGAGCGCCACGACTTCGGCTACCGCAACGAGAAGCGTCAGGGCCGGTTCACCGAGGAGTCCCGGCACCGCATCGACGACGTCTTCCGCGCCGACATGGACGCCGTCTGCGCGCCGCAGAGCGGCTGGTTCGGGTGGCGGGAGCGCCTCTGCGGTCGCGTGGCCGGTGACTATTACTTCTGGGTGCGTTCGTGCGGCGCGAACCCGGCGCCGTACTGCCCGCTCGTGGCGCGCGACTGGGTCGAGGAGCGCGTCGAGAGCTGAGCTCGAGGCACCCGGAGGGCGGGCCGACGCCTACGAGCGACCAGCCACTTGTCGCGGCAAGCGGCACGCCCCGGGGCCACTTGTCGTTGGGAATCAGAACGACAAGTGTCGGTCCGGGTGCGGGAAGCCCGCGACAAGTGGGCGAGCCGGCAGGACCGCGAGGCACGAAGTCACGGCCGAGGTCCGCGTGGCCGCCCTGACGCGCGCCCGCGCCCGGAACCACGTCGGCCGGTGGCCACCCCCCTCGGGTCGCCACCGGCCGGTACGTCAGCGATCGGAACCGTTCCTCGTTCCGGGACGCACCGGGCGTACGCTCGCCGGGCCTCGACGGTTCACGGCGCTCCACCCGGTGCGAGATCGATCCGGGTCGCGGTGAGCGCGCCGTCGCCACCCCGCTCGCTGGTGATCGTCACCTGCTCGCCGGCGCCGACTCCGCCCGGACCCCCGGGCTGGGGGACGGCCACGACGGTGCCGGCGGTGGTGCGCGCCGTCGTCACCGTCCCGTCCGCGGCCCGGACCGTGATCACCGGGAACCCGGCCGAACGGTCGACACCGTCGACCACCCCGGTGGCCGGCGCCGCCGAGCCGGCTCCGGTGACGGGGGCGCTGACCCGCCCCAGCAGCACCCCGACCGCGAAGAGCACCGCCGCGGCGGCCACGAGCAGCAGGATCCTCGTGGATCGCGCCATACCGGGACGGGCGAGGCGTTCGCGCAGGTCCGAGTCCTCGGGCACGGGGCGTCCCCTCACTCCCGCCGGAGCGCGTCGATGGGACGCAGGCGGGACGCCCGCCGTGCGGGATAGCTGCCGAAGAAGATCCCGATGCCGACGGACACGCCGACGGCGAGCACGACCGCGGAGGGCAGCAGGGTGGGCTTGAAGCCCCCCAACGGGACCAGCGTGCCCGCATAGCCGAGGCCGACCCCGAGGACGCCCCCGATGATGCTGAGGATGGTGGCCTCGGCGAGGAACTGCCCGAGGATCGCCGACGGGGGCGCGCCGAGGGCCTTGCGGATGCCGATCTCACGGGTTCGCTCCGAGACCGACACCAACATGATGTTGGTGATCCCGATGCCGCCGACCACCAGCGAGATCCCGGCGATCCCGGCCAGCAGCAGGGTCAGCGCGCCCAGGGTCTGGTCGAGCACCGACGCGAGCTGTCTGGAGCTGAACACCTGGTAGTCGCGGTCGGCGGGGTCGGTGACGACGTGCCGGCGGTCGAGGATCGCCGTGGTCTCGGCCTCGGCGGCGGCCTGGTCGGCCGTGTCGCGGGTTTGCACGATGATCTGGTTGAGGTCGCCGAAGCCGGTCGTCGTCGACTGGAGGGTGGTGAGCGGGACCAGCGCGTTGCGGTCGGGGTCGCTGATGCCCGCGGTGCGGCCCACGAACTCGAGCGTCCCGATCACCTCGTAGGGCTGCCCGCCGAGCAGGACGTCGCGGCCGACGGCGTCCGCACCCACGCCGAAGAGCTCGTCGGCGACGGTGCGCCCGAGCAGCGTCACCTTGGCCGCGCGGTCCACGTCGGACTGGGTGTAGGGCCGTCCCGCCTCGATCTTCGTGTTGGAGCCGGGGAAGTACGACGGCACGCTGCCCAGCACGGTCGCCGACGACGTGAGCCGACCCGACGCGGCGTCCGCGGAGGCCTGCACGACCGGAGACACCGACGCCACGTCGGGCGCTCCGACGGGGTCGGCGAGAGCCGCGGCGTCGGCCGTCGTGAGCGGGCGTCCGGAGGCGCCACCGGTGGGGGACGCCGCCGCCTGCCCGATGATGGTGATGCTGTTGGCGCCGAGCCCCGCGATCTGGCTCTGGATGAACTGGGCGGCCCCGTTGCCGAGCGCGGTGAGCAGGATGACCGCGGCGACACCGATGATGATGCCGAGCATCGTGAGCACCGAGCGCAGCCGGTTGGTCAGGACGCCCCGCACCGCGAAGCGCAGGACCTCGACGCCGCTCACCGGGCGTGGCGCACGGTCGCGCGCCGGGGAACGGGGCTCGGCACGGCGGCGGTGCGCGGCTCCTCGGTGAGCCGGCCGTCGGTGACGGTGACGATCCGCTGCGCCCGCGACGCCACCTCGCCGTCGTGGCTGATGAGCACGATCGTCCGGCCCGCCGCGTGCAGGCGGTCGAGCAGATCGAGCACGTCCGCCGTGGACTCCGAATCCAGGTTGCCCGTCGATTCGTCCGCGAGCACCAACGCCGGCGACGTCACCAGCGCCCGCGCCACCGCGACCCGCTGCTGCTGCCCGCCCGAGAGCTCGTTGGGGAGGTGCCCCGCCCGCTCGGCCAGCCCCACCGAGGCCAACGCCGCCCACGCCCGTTCCCGTCGCGCCCTGCGCGCGAGACCCGCGTAGACGAGGGGCAGCTCCACGTTCGCCAACGCCGAGGTCCGCGGGATCAGGTTGAACGCCTGGAACACGAACCCGATCTGGCGGTTCCGCAACACCGAGAGCTGCCGCTCGTCCAGCTCGGCCACGTCCAGACCCTCGAGCAGATACCGCCCCGAGGACGGCGCGTCGAGACACCCGAGCACGTTCAGCAGCGTCGACTTGCCGGAGCCGGACTGTCCGACCACCGCCACGTACTGGCCGCGGTCCACCCGCAGGGTGACCTCGCGCAGGGCGTGCACCGCGGTCTCGCCCGATCCGTACACCTTCGACAACCGGCGCACGTCGAGCACGGCGGTGCCCGTCCCGGACGCGGCGAGGACCGCTTCGGTGCTCATCGTCCCGCCGTCCGCGTCTGCTGCGCCGAGTTGGGCGGACCCGCACCCGGCCCGAACGAGTTCGCCACGCTCGGATCCGGCAACACCACCAGCTCCCCCGCCGCCAACCCCGATGTCACCTGCGTCGCGGCATCCGACGCCAACCCCACCCCGACCGACCGCTGCGACACCCGCCCATCGGATCCGAGAACCTGAGCCGTCGCCGTCCGCGCCCCCACCCCACCCGAGGCCGTCAACGCCACCGACGGCACGAACGTCGTGTCCCCCGCCTGCGCCACCACGATCGACACACTCGCCGACATCCCCGGCCGCAGACCGCGAGGCGGGTCCATGACGTCGACGACGGTGCCGTACTGCACCGCACTGCTCGTGGCCGGGAGCGTGTCGACCGAGGCCACCGCTCCGGCCGGGTGGTCTCCGGGCAGGGCGTTGACCGAGATCGTCGCGGGCTGGCCGGTGGCGATCCGACCGACGTCGAGTTCGGGGATGTCCGCGACCACCTGTAGCGAGTCGAGGTCGGTGATCGTCATGAGCGGGGTCGTGGCACCGCCGGCCGCCGCCGTGGCGCCGGCCCCTCCTGCGGCGCTCCCGGTGGCCCCACCCGCGGCCGAGCCACCCGACTGTGCACCAGCCGATGCTGAGCCCCCCGATGCTGAGCCCCCGCCCGCGCTGGCGGCACTGCCGCCCCCGGTGCTGGTGGTGGCGACGCCGCCCCCTCCCACGGTGCGGCCGGCCTTGGCGTCCAGGCTCGTGACGGTGCCGTTCTGCGGGGCGACGAGTGTGAGGTCGTCGGTGTTCTGCTGCGCGGTGACGACCTGCGCCTGGGCCTGCGCCACGGCCGCCCGCGCCGACAGCACGGGGCCGTCGGCAGCGGCGGGGGTGCCCGCCACGGCGGCGTCGCGGGTGTCGACCGCGCTGGAGAGCTGCTCGCGCGACGCCGTGAGTTGGGCGCGCGCCGCCTGCAGGCTCGCCCGGGCCGACTCGCCGTCGAGGGTCGCGAGGGTCTGCCCCGCCCGCACCCGATCGCCCAGGGCGACCCGGACGCTCGCGATCGTCCCCCCGGTGGGGAAGTCGACCGTCGAGCTGGTCGCGCTGGACACGGTGCCGGACGCGCTGACGGTCTCGGTCACCGTCCCGCGCCCCACGGGCACGGTCCGCAGACCCGGAGCGGCCGACGAGGAAGACGTGAGAGCGACGACGACCCCGACGACGACGGCGACGATCACCAGCAGGAGGGCGACGTTCACGCGCCACACGCGCCGCGAGCGGCGACCGTCGGTCATGACCCGACCGTAGGAAGGCCGGGCTGAGACGATCTCAGGAACACGACGGCACCAACCCGCTGGGCTTCATCCACAACATCCCACCCGCTGACCGGGCCCTGCCTGCTGGCGGGGTGGAGGCGGAGTTCGTTGCGGGCCGGCCGCACCCGGGGCTGGCCGGCTGCGTTGCCGGCTACAGCGGCTACCGGGAGCACAGCACGCAGCCGCTGCGCCGGCGCCAGGCCCCGACCGGGTCGTGCACGCTCATCCTCGGCTTCGGCGGCCCGATCCGGCTGCACGGCCCGGCGGGTCCGACCGTTCCGGCGGCTTTCCTGGCCGGGATCCACGACGCCGCGATCATCACCGAGTTCACCGGGCACCAGCACGGCGTGCAGGTCAACCTCAGCCCGCTCGGGGTGTTCCGGCTGCTGGGCCGACCGCTGCCCGAGCTGACCAACCGCGCCCCGCGTCTCGACGAGCTCGCGGTCCCCGCCCTGGCCGCGCTACCCGACCCGGCTCGCCGACACCAGCACCTGGGCGCAACGGTTCGCCCAGGTCGACACGGTGCTGCTGCGGCTGCTGGACGCCACGACCGTCCGGCCCGATCCCGAGGTCGCCTGGGCGTGGACACGGCTCGAGCGCTCCGGCGGACGGGTCACCGTGCGGGAGCTGGCCGACGGTACGGGGTGGAGCCGCCGGCACCTGTTGACCCGCTTCCGCGACCAGATCGGACTGGCACCCAAACCGGCAGCGCGAGTGCTGCGGTTCCGTCGGGCGAGCGACCTGCTGGTCCCCGGCGCGGGGCCCGGGCGGCCCCCAGCCCGCCGGGGCATCGCCGAGGTGGCCGCCGAGTGCGGTTACACCGACCACGCCCACCTGGTCCGCGAGTTCCACACCCTCGCCGGCGCCACCCCGACCCAGTACATCGCCGAATGGAACGGCACCCTGACCCCACTTCCCTGACGTACAAGCCGTCGAGCCCGATACCGGCCTAGCGTGCCCGCCATGAGCATTTACCCCACCCTGCGATACACCGACGCCAAGGCCGCCATCGCCTTCCTGACCAGCGCGTTCGGGCTCACCGAAGAGACGGTGAGCACGGCCGACGACGGCTCGGTCGGGCACGCCGAGCTGTCCTGGAACCGTGGGGTGATCATGCTGGGCACCCGCCGCGGGTCCGCGGACCCGTTCGACACCGGCCGGGCCGTGCTCTACCTGCCGGTCGATGACGTCGATGCCCACCACGAGCGGGCCGTCGCGGCCGGAGCCGAGATCGTCTACGGGCTCACTGATCAGCCCTACGGCTCCCGCGAGTACGCCGCCCGCGACCCGGAAGGCAACATCTGGTCCTTCGGTACCTACCACCCGACGACCCGCGCAACGGCCTGAACCACCCGGGTCGTTCGCGGCCATATGGATGGGGGCCGGTGTACACGCCGCCGTGGGCCCAGGGTCCCGCGACGAGACGGTGGCGGGGGTCGCCGGCGAGGGCCTCGGCCAGGCGGAACATCGACGGGGACAGGAAGTCGCGGTAGGCCGCGACCTGCAACAACGGCACGTCGACGCGGCTCGGGTCGGCGTGCACGGTCGGCCGGTCCCAGTAGGCGTCGCCCGGCTCGTGGGCGAGGCGCTCCTGCCACGCCCGTCCGAGTCGGGGGTCCGAGAGCACGTCGACGTCAGTGAGCGGCAGCGTCGCGACGGTGCCCGCCGGGTCGGTTAGGGCCGCCACGACACGCCGGCGCAGGGCGGCTCGCTCGGCGTCGTCGACGTCGAGCCGGCTGATGGTGTCGAGCGACTGCCCGAGGGAGTAGAGCGTCAGGAACCCCAGTTCGAAGGTGCCTCCCGGCCACGACGTGGCCTCCATGTCCGCGCCGCCGATCATCGCGAGCGCGGCGCGCAGATGGGGTGGCCGTGCGGCGACCGCGTTCAGCGCGCTGAGCGCGTGATACGACGAGCCGTAGACGCCGACGCCGCCGTCGCTCCACGGCTGGGCCGCCGCCCACTCGACGGCGTCATAGCCGTCGTCGTGCTCCTGGTGGGCGAAGTCGAGCTCGCCGCCGGAGGTGAACCGGCCGCGGACGTCCTGAACGACGACAGCGAAGCCCTGGCGGGCCAGCCACAGCGGGTCGGCGACGATGGCCGAGACCAGCGTCGGGTCGGTGCGGTCGTAGGGCGTGCGGTGCAGCAGCACCGGCCACCGCCCGCCACCGGCCGGGCGGTACACGTCGGCGAGCAGGGTGACACCGTCGCGGGTGGCCATCTCGACGTCGCTGTCGATCGTGGGGCGCATCCCGCAGACCGTAGGACGTCCGGGTGTGGGTTCCTCCTTTTCCGGGCCCATGACCTGGTCCGGTTCGACGCGGTAGGACATCGTGGCGAACGGACCGTCATCGAGAAGGGAGGCGGTCGCCATGGGCTACACGGCCGATCCGCGCGTCGACGCCTAGATCGCGGCGCTCCCGCCGTGGCAGCAGGCGATCTGCCAAGAGGTGCGGGAGCTCGTCCACGCCGCCGACCCGGAGGTCACCGAGACCATCAAGCGCACCGTGCAGCCGTACTTCGTGCTGCAGGGCAACGTCTGCGCGCTGCTGGGACCGCACGCACCGTGGCGGTGCGGGAGGGCGGAACGGTTCCCGCCGCCGCGCTCCTCGCGATGTTCCGGGAGATCGTGGCCCACAACCGGGCGGGCGGCTGGCGGGCCGTCAAGCGCACGGCCTCCACCTCCACCTCCCCCGACCGGACGGGACCGCAGCCGCCCGCGGAGCGTCCTTCCCTGTATGAGTTCGCGGGTGGCGACGCCGCCTTCGTGGCCCTGGCCACTGCCCATCACGCGCGCTGCCTGCAGGCATGCACTCGGGCAACGGAGAGATGGGCGATCTCGGCGAACGGTTCGTGGCCTGCTTGAGGTGCTGGCCTGTGCACCGGTGGACGCGACGGTCGAGCGGGGGCTGCCGATGCCGCGATGGTCGTGGGACGGGCTCGGAGGAGGTGGGTCCACGACGATGCCCCCCGGGCAGGACGAGCCGCGGGTCCCCTGAGCGCCCTGGCCCCGGTATTCAGGTCGAGGTCGTGGTGATCGTGATCCGGATTGTTGCTCTTGAATCGTTTGCGTGTCGCCAGACCCGCCGTCCCGCGAGTGAGGCGCGGCGACGTGCTGTAGCCGGTAGCGCAGGGTCTTGGACTCGGGCTTCGCGGTGATCTCGGCGCCGCTCACGTGTCCGGAAGCACGTCAATGGACTCGCGTTCGCGGCCGGTGATGGCCGGCTGGCCCCGCCTGGCCCCCGCTGGACGGGATCGCCGCGGTCACCACTGCCGCGATGACGAGCAGCGCGGCCGGGTAGGGCCCGATGTCAGCGATCACACGCCCCATGCGGCCGGGCGACACGACCCAGGACTCGGGGCCGTCAACAAACCGAAAAAATCCGGCGGGAGCCGTTAACGGGTCGTAGAGATTCCGGTCGAGTGCGGATGGCCGGTGGACGCTCGCCTTGCGGCGGACCGGGCGCGGTGTTCGGGCTTCCGCCGCCGACTGGACCGCGTGGGGGTGGGCCAGGCGAGTGGCGCCGCCCGAGCTGGGTCAGTTGAGTCGAACGGGATGAGCCGAGCGGGAGGGGAGCGGGCGGTGCTGGATCTGTTGTACGCGCTGGTGTTCGTCGCGGTGTTTGCGGTGCTGGTACTCACGGTGCGCGGATTGGACCGGTTGTGACCGTCGCGAACGTGCTCGGCGGAGTCCTCGCCGTGGCCCTGTTGATCTATCTGGTGGTGGCGCTGGTGCGCCCGGAGCGGTTCTGATGTCGACCACGGTGGCGGGCCTGCTTCAGCTGCTGATGCTGCTGGTCCTGCTCGGAGCGGCGTGGCGCCCGCTGGGGGACTGGATGGCGCGGGTCTACACCGACACCAAGCACTGGCGCCTGGAGAAGGCGATCTACCGGGTGGTACGCGTCGACCCGAACTCGGAGCAGCGTTGGAGCACCTACGCGATATCGATCCTGGCGTTCTCCGCCGTCGGTGTCGTGCTGCTCTACCTGATCCAGCGGGCCCAAGCGTTGCTGCCGATGAGTTTCGCGCGCGGCGCGGTCGAGCCGGGGATCGCGTTCAACACCGCGGCCTCGTTCGTGACCAACACCAACTGGCAGTCCTACGTGCCCGAGTCCACCATGGGCAACACGGTCCAGATGGCCGGGCTGACGGTGCAGAACTTCGTCTCCGCCGCGGTGGGCATCGCGGTGGCGATCGCCCTGGTGCGCGGGTTCATCCGCTCGCGCACCGACCGGATCGGCAACGCCTGGGTCGACATCACCCGCGGCGCCATTCGCATCCTGGCTCCGATCGCGGTGGTCGCGGCGATCCTGCTGGTCGCCCTCGGTGCGGTGATGAGCCTGCGCACCGGCGTCGACGTGACCGGGGTGGACGGGCAGGCCCACACGATCGGGCTGGCCCCGACCGCGTCGCAGGAGGCCATCAAGGAGCTCGGCACCAACGGCGGCGGAATCTTCAACGCCAACGCCGCGCACCCGTTCGAGAACCCCAACGGAACCTCGAACCTGCTGGAAATCTTCCTGCTGCTGGTCATCCCCGTGAGCTTGACCCGCACCTTCGGTGTGCTGGTCCGCGACACCCGCCAAGGCCTGACCCTGCTCTCGGTGATGGCCACCCTCTGGGGCACCATGCTCGCGGTCATCTGGACCTCCGAGGCCCACGCGACGGGACCGGCCGCTATCGCCGCCGGCGCCAACATGGAGGGGAAGGAGGTCCGCTTCGGCATCCCCTCCACCGCATTATTCGCCAACTCCACCACCAGCACGTCCACCGGCGCGGTCAACGGGGCCCACGACAGCCTGTCCGGATTCGGCGGCGGAGGGGCGCTGCTGAACATCCTGTTCAGCGAGATGACCCCCGGCGGGGTCGGCACCGGGCTCTATTCGATCCTGGTGATCGCGATCATCGCGGTGTTTCTCGCCGGTCTGATGGTCGGTCGGACCCCCGAGTACCTGGGCAAGAAACTCGGGCGTCGCGAGATCACCACCGCGGTCGTCGCCATCCTGGTCATGCCCACCGTGGTTCTGCTGGGGACCGGGCTGGCCATCGCTCTCCCGGCCACCGCCGACGCGCAGACCAACTCCGGGGCCCACGGGTTCACCGAGGTGCTCTACGCGTTCGCCTCAGCCACCAACAACAACGGTTCCGCGTTCGCCGGGCTGACGGTGACCAGCGGCTTCTTCCAGTCCACCCTGGCCGCGGCGATGCTGCTGGGCCGGTTCGTGCCGATCATCGCCGTACTGGCGCTGGCGGGGCTGCTCGCGCGCCAGCCCCGGGTCGAGCCCAGCGCCGGGACCCTGGCCAGCAACCGGCCCCAGTTCGCGGTCCTGGTCGCCGGCACCATCGTGCTGGTCGCCGCGATCACCTTCGTCCCCGCCCTCGCCCTGGGCCCCATCGCGGAAGGACTGGCATGACCATCCCACGCACCCAGGTCGCGCCGGAGCGGACCCGCCGCTCCCCGGCCGACGCCGAAGAGCTGCACGCCCAGCGCACCGGCCGCGCGGCCGGCGCGGGGGCGTTCCGACCGCGCCAACTGCTCGACGCGCTACCCGACGCGCTACGCAAGCTCGACCCACGCCACCAGCTGCGCAACCCGGTCATGTTCGTGGTCTGGGCCGGGTCGGTGGTCGTCACCGTCTCCGCGGTCATCGACCCGAGCGTGTTCGCCTGGCTGATCGCGGTCTGGCTGTGGTTCACCGTGGTCTTCGCCAACCTCGCCGAGGCCGTCGCCGAGGGCCGTGGGAAGGCCCAGGCCGACGCGCTGCGCGCGACCAAGACCGACACCACCGCCCGCCGGCTCGTCCGCCCCGGCGCGGGCTCGCGTTCAGCCAGCCGCTCTGCTGCCGAGGAGGATGTTCCGGCCACCGAGCTGCGCATCGGTGATCGGGTGGTGGTCGAGGCGGGCGAGGCGATCCCCGGCGACGGCGACATCGTCGAGGGCATTGCCACCATTGACGAATCGGCCATCACCGGTGAGTCCGCGCCGGTGGTCCGCGAGTCCGGCGGGGACTTCAACTCGGTCACCGGCGGCACCACCGTACTGTCCGACCGGATCGTCGTGGAGATCACCACCAAGCCCGGCGAGTCCTTCGTCGACCGCATGATCGCCCTGGTCGAAGGCGCCCAGCGCCAGAAGACCCCGAACGAGATCGCCCTGGCGATCTTGCTCTCGGCCCTGACGATCATCTTCCTGCTCGCCGTCGTCGCGCTGCAGCCGATGTCGGCCTACTCCGGCGCCCAGCAGTCGCTGGTGATCCTGGTCGCGCTGCTGGTGTGTCTCATCCCGACCACCATCGGGGCACTGCTCTCCGCGATCGGCATCGCCGGTATGGACCGGATGGTGCAGCGCAACGTACTCGCCACATCGGGCCGCGCGGTGGAAGCCGCCGGGGACGTGAACACCCTGCTGCTGGACAAGACCGGCACCATCACCCACGGCAACCGCCAAGCCACGGGACTCATCGCCCGCCGCGGCGTGGAGCCGGCGGAGCTGGCCCGGGCGGCTCGGCTGTCGAGCCTGGCCGACACCACCCCCGAAGGCCGCTCGATCGTCGCGCTGTGCGCCTCCGAGTTCGGGCTGGCCACCGAAGCCAGCGCCGACGAGGCGGTCGCCGAATTCGTCGCCTTCACCGCGCAGACCCGGATGTCCGGGGCCGACCTGGGCGCTACGGCTGTGCGCAAGGGAGCCACCGCGTCGGTCCTGACCTGGGCCGGCGACACCGAAGACACCGAGATCCACGATGTCGTCGCCGACATCTCCGCCGCCGGCGCCACCCCGCTGGTGGTGGCCGAACGCGCCGGCGAGGGTGAGGATCAGCGGACCCGGGTGCTCGGGGTGATCCGGCTCTCCGATGTGGTCAAGGCGCTGATCGCCGAGCGCTTCGCCGAGCTGCGGACCATGGGCATCCGCACCGTGATGATCACCGGGGACAACCCGCTGACCGCGAAGGCGATCGCTGATGAGTCCGGAGTGGACGACTTCCTCGCCGAGGCCACCCCGGAGGACAAGCTCGAGCTGATCCGCACGGAACAGGCCGGTGGGCTGCTGGTCGCGATGACCGGCGACGGCACCAACGACGCCCCCGCGCTCGCGCAGGCCGACGTCGGGGTCGCGATGAACTCGGGCACCTCGGCGGCCAAAGAGGCCGGGAACATGGTCGACCTGGACTCCGACCCGACCAAGCTCATCCAGGTCGTCGAGGTCGGCAAACAGATGCTGATCACCCGCGGGGCGTTGACCACGTTCTCCATCGCCAACGACCTCGCGAAGTACTTCGCGATCCTGCCGGCCATGTTCCTGGCGTTCTACCCCCAGCTGCGCGGGCTCAACATCATGCGCCTGGCGACCCCGCAGTCCGCGATCCTGTCCGCGGTGATCTTCAACGCGCTGGTCATCGTCGCGCTGATCCCCCTCGCGCTGCGCGGGGTCCGATTCCGACCGATGAGCGCCGACCGGCTGCTACGCCGCAACCTGCTGATCTACGGGCTCGGCGGCGTGATCGTCCCCTTCGTCGGCATCTTCCTCATCGACCTCGTCGTCCGGCTCCTGCCGGGGATCGGCTGACCCACCCATGACCACATCCAGCACCGGCCGGCGCCACGAGTCCCCTCCCACACAGCACGCCGCCGACGCGGAGCCGTCGGAGGGTTCGGCGGGCCTGAGCCCGTCGACGCTGCTGCGCCAGGCGGGGGCCGGCCTGCGCCTGCTGCTGGTGATCACCGTCCTGTTCGGCGTCATCTACCCCCTGGGGGTGTGGGCGGTGGCCCGGATACCCGGACTCGCGTCCCACGCCGAGGGCTCGCTGATCGAGGGTCCCTCCGGACCGACCGGCTCGTCCCTGATCGGCATCGACCCGGTGCCGGCGAACCCCGGCGCCGACCCATGGTTCCACACTCGCCCGAGCGCCTCCGCCCCGAACTCGTCTCCGGCTGGGCTCGGCCCGGCCGACCCGACGACCTCCGGTGGCTCCAACCTCGCGGCCAACTCCACCACACTGGCCGACGCCGTGACCCAACGCCGCGGGGTGATCGCCGGGCGGGAGGGGGTCTCCCCCGAACTCGTGCCGCCCGACGCGGTCACCGCTTCCGCGTCGGGGCTCGACCCGCAGATCAGCCCCGCCTACGCCGCCCTGCAAGCACCACGGGTGGCGCGGGTCACCGGCTTGAGCCTGGCCCAGGTGCAGCAGCTGATCGTGGCCAACACCCAGGGGCGCGGGCTCGGCTTCGCCGGCGAGCCCGGGGTCAACGTCCCCGCCATCGACGCCGCCCTCCGCGCCGCCTCCCCCAGCGCCCGCTGACCCCGCCCGCGAGCTCGGAGATGAGACCCCACCCCCACCCCCGGTTCGACGCGGCGAGCAGCCGCTTGCCGCTGGGGATGGCCGTGGCCGGCGGGTTCTTCGTCGGTCTGCCGGTGGCCGTCACCCTGGGAGCCGTCGCCGGACGCCCGGGGCCCGGCTGGGCTCAAGTGACCCTCGCCGTCGGCCTGGCCGTCTGGTGCACGGCGAGCCCACCGCGGGCCGTGGCGCCGGTGGCCGGGCTGTGGTTCCTGCTCGCCGACAGTTTCCTCGAGAACACCCAGGGCCACCTGACCTGGCATGGCGCACACGACGCGGTGCTGCTCGCCGGCCTGTTCGGCGCCGCAGTCCTGGGGTTTGTGGCCGGCGGTGGCCGGCGGCAGCCGCGTCGACCAGGGCATCGCCGGCGGGGCCCGCGTCGGGCGGCTCCACCGCTGCCCTGTGATGTGCGGACACCGACGCTGGCCGTGCTGCGCGACGGGCCCTGGCGCGATCCCTGGGAGACCGGGCCTGATTCCCTCCGCCCCCACGACGACAGCGACGACCCCCGTCACTTGGGTGCGGACCCGTCGCCGACGACAACCCCACCGTGGCGGCCATGACCACGGCGGAGCACCCCCTGACCGATGAGGTCAGCGGCGGCGACGAGACCGCCGAAGTCCGCGACAATCGCCGGATGACGGCCCCCCACAGCGGTGCACGGCGCGGGGAGCTGCGAATCTATCTCGGCGCCGCTCCCGGGGTCGGCAAGACCTACGCGATGCTCGACGAAGGCCGCCGCCGCGCCGAGCGCGGCACCGACGTCGTGGTGGGGCTGGTCGAGACCCACGACCGGCCCAAGACCGCGGCGCTGCTCGAGGGAATGGAGGTCCTGCCCCGAGCCCGGGTGTCCCACCGCGGCGCGGAGTTCACCGAGCTCGACGTGCCCGCGGTGCTGGCCCGCGCCCCCGAGGTGGTGCTGGTCGACGAGCTCGCCCATTCCTGCGCGCCGGGCTCGCCCCACGCCAAGCGATGGGAGGACGTCGAGGACCTGCTCGCCGCCGGACTCGAGGTGCTGTCCACGGTCAACGTGCAGCACCTCGCCTCGTTGAGCGACGTCGTCGAGCGCATCACCGGAGCGCGGCAGCGCGAGAGCATCCCCGACCACGTCGTGCGCAGCGCCGATCAGCTCGAACTGGTCGACATCACCCCGGAAGCGCTGCGCCGGCGGATGGCCCACGGCAACATCTACCGTCCCGAGAAGGTCGACGCGTCGCTGTCCAACTATTTCCGCACCGGCAACCTCATCGCGCTGCGCGAGCTGGCGCTGTTGTGGGTGGCCGACCAGGTCGACGTGGCGCTGCAGCGCTACCGCACCGCCGAGCACATCAACGAGACCTGGGAGGCCCGAGAGCGGGTCGTGGTCGCGGTGACCGGGGGCCCGGAGAGCGAGACCGTGCTACGCCGCGCCGCCCGCATCGCCCACCGGGCCGGGTCGGCGGACCTGCTGTGCGTGCACGTGCTGCGCGGCGACGGTCTCACCACCAGCCCCTTGGGAGGTCCGACCCGACCGTCCGTCGGGCTGCGCCAACTCGCCGAGAGTGTCGACGCGACCCTGCACACCGTCGTCGGCGACGACGTGCCCACCGCGCTGCTCGAGTTCGCCCGCGGCGCGAACGCCACCCAGCTGGTGCTGGGCACCTCGCGGCGCTCCCGGCTGGCCCGGGTGTTCGACCCCGGCATCGGGGCCCGCGCGGTGGCGGACTCCGGCTCCATCGACGTGCACCTGGTCACCCACAACCAGGCCGCCCGCGGCCTGCGCCTGCCCGGCGCGCGCAGCCCGCTGCCCGCACGGCGACGGCTGGCCGGCTGGCCGCTGGCCGTGCTCGCGCCCGCCGCCGCGACGGCCCTCGGGGTGTTGCTGCGCGCCCAGACCGACCTCTCGACCGACGTGGTGCTGTTCTTCCTGGCCACGGTGGCCGTGGCGCTGGTCGGTGGCCTCGGGCCGGCGCTGCTGGCCGCGCTCCTGGGTGGGGCGCTGCTCAACTTCTTCCTCACCCCGCCGCTCTACACCTTCACCATCGCCGACCCCGCCAACATCGTCACCGTCGTCGCGATGGTCGTGATCGGGGTCCTCGTCGCCCTGGTCGTCGACCGCGCCGCCCGCCTCAGCGCCCAAGCCGCCCAGGCCCGCACCGAAGCCGCCGTGCTCGCCGCCGCCGCCCGCACCGTGCTCACCGCCCCCGACGCGCTGGCGCGGCTGCTCGAGCAGGTCCGGGAAACCTTCGCCCTGACCTCGGTGGCCGTGCTCGAACGCGCCGGCGGCTCATCCGCCCCCGGACCGACGTGGCAGGTCACCGCCTGCGCCGGGCCACTCGACTGCAGGCGCCCCACCGAGGCGGACCTCGACGTCGAGGTCGCCGACGGCATGCACCTGATCGCTCAAGGACGCGCGCTGCCCGCCACCGACCGGCGCGTGTTCGAAGCCGTCGGCAGCCAGGCCCTGCTCGCGCTGCGCCAGCGGCGCTCCGCCGCCCAGGCCGCCGAGGCCCGCCGCCAGTCCGACGCCGACGGGCTGCGCACCGCGCTGCTCGCCGCCGTCGGCCACGACCTCCGGACCCCGCTGACCGCGGTCAAGGCCGCGCTGGGCAGTTTGCGCGACCCCTACCTGTCCCTGCCCGCGGAGGACCGCGCCGAGCTGCTCGCCACCTGCGAGGAGTCCACCGACCGCCTCATCGCCCTGGTCGCGAACCTGCTCGACTCCTCCCGGCTCGCCGCCGGCGCCGTCACCGTCGACACCGGCCCGGTCGGCTACGACGAGGTCGTCTCAGCCGTGCTGGCCGCCACCAGCCCCGAGGGCGGACTGGACCGGGTCACCGTGGAGGTCGACGAAGCCCTGCCCGACGTGCGCGCCGACGCGGGCCTGCTCGAACGTGTCGTGGCCAACCTGGTCGACAACGCGTTGCGCCACGGCGCCGACGCGCCGGTCGCGCTGCGGGCCAGCGCCGACCGCGACCAGGTCGAACTGCGGGTCACCGACACCGGCCCCGGCGTGCCGCGCCGCCACGCCGAGAAACTGTTCGCCCCGTTCCAGCACCTCGACGACCGCCGCACCCAGAACGGGGTCGGGCTCGGACTGCACGTGGCCCGCGGCTTCACCGAGGCCATGGGCGGCACGCTCACCGCCGAGGACACCCCCGGCGGCGGACTCACCATGGTCGTCTCGCTGCCCGCCGCCGACCAACCCCACCCCACCACGGAGAGTTCGGATCGAGAGCAGGCCACTCGATGAGCCGGGTACTGGTCGTCGATGACGACCCACAACTGCTGTCCACCCTGCGGATCAACCTGACCGCGCACGGCTACAGCGTCGTGGTCGCCCCCGACGGGGCAACCGCGCTGCGCGTCGCCGTCAAGGCCCCGCACCCCGACGTGGTCGTGCTCGACCTCGGTCTGCCCGACATCAGCGGCACCGAGGTCCTGGTCGGTCTCCGCGGCTGGAGCACGGTGCCGGTGGTCGTGCTCTCGGCGCGCACCGACTCCACCGACAAGGTCGACGCCCTCGACGCCGGCGCCGACGACTACGTCACCAAACCTTTCGGCATGCCCGAGCTCCTCGCCCGCCTGCGCGCGGCTCTGCGTCGCGCGGCCGCCCCCCGCGACGAGGACGAACCGACCGTGCACACCCCGGACTTCACCGTCGACCTCGCCACCAAGACCGTGACCCGCGCCAACCAGCCCGTGCACCTCACCCCCACCGAATGGGGCGTGCTCGAACTGCTCGTGCGCCACCGCGGCCACCTCGTCACCCAACGCCACATCCTCACCGACGTATGGGGCCCCGACTACCAGACCGAGAGCCACTACCTGCGGGTCTACCTCGCCCACCTGCGACGCAAGCTCGAACCCGACCCCACCCGACCCCGCTACCTGCTCACCGACCCCGGGCGCGGCTACCGATTCGAACCCGCCGCGGACACCACCCAAACGGCATGAGACCACACCAGCAGAACCTTTGCGGCGCTGCCCTACAGCGTCCCGGTGAGGGCCTGGATCCCGAGGCTGCCGGCGCCCACGAGGATCCAGAGCCCGGCGCCGAGCAGGAGGGGACGAACGCCCGCGCGCCGGATGTCGCCGAGGTGCAGGGACAACCCGATCGCCGCGAGGGCCCTGGTGATGAGGAAGATCCCGGCCACGGTCAGGCCCGGGTGCCACGAGGCGGGGATGACGCCGACGGTGTCGAGCGCCGACGCGACCACGAACCCCACGAGGAACAGCGGCACGATCTTCGTCCAGGGCAGGCCGCGCAGGCCGGACCCGAATCCGGGCGGCGGTGGGGCACCGGCGGCGCGCGCCTCGCGGCGGGCGACCCCAGAGGGCCAGGACCATGACGATCGGGATCAGCATGAGGCTGCTGTGCCGCTCGAGCCTCCGAGCAGAAGCTGCCGAAGCCGTGCGTCGGGTAGACCGCCGTCTCGCCCGGCAGCGGCGCCACGAGCCGGCAGGCGGAGTGGTACTGCGCGGGTGAGCTCGACGGTGCGTTCGGGGTCGACGAGATCGGTGCGCCCGACGCTGCCGTAGAGCAACGACCCGCCGGTGAACACCGCCGAGGTCTCGCCGTCGCCCACCACGTAGGACCCCGGGGCCGCGGTGTTCAGCATCGACCGCGTCGGCTGCTGCCGGGACCGACCCGTCGAGTGGTGCCACACCGTCGTCCGCGCCGATCGCTTCGCGCTGTCGGCCAGCTTCGGACCCCGGCACCGGGTTCCGCCTCGGCGCCGACTCCTGGCACCCTCGCTCGTCCTCGGGGTGACGCGGCCGCTGGTCGCGTCCCGTGGCGCCCGCCACTCCCCGACCGCGCGCGAACTTCCGGGCCTCCTGATGATGTGATCGTTGTGGGGGTTGCCGCGCTGGTCGCGACCGCACGGGACCCGGTTTTCCTGCGGTAACGATACTTCTCACAGAAGCCCGAGGGTGTCGGCCCCAGTCACGACTGGCCGCTTCACTCCCCCGGCAGCCGAGGTCCCAGCCAGCTACTTTGCACTACCCCGCAGCATCGGAAGTCTCGGGCCGTGATGGGGCGTAGGGCGCCGGCGAGGGCGGTCAGACCGACTCCGATCACGGTGGCCAGCCCGACGGCGCTGGCGGCGCCGAGCGCCACGGTCGGGGCCAGCGGGTCGACGGAGGCGAACGACTCGATGATCACGGCGCCGGTGACGAGGGCGTACCCGGCGGTGGCCAGGGCGACCAGCCGGTGGCGGGAGCGTTCGCTGCACCGGTGGAAGGCGAGAAGCCAGGCGATGACGGGCAGCACGATGATGGCCTGCATCGGCACGGCGTGGGCGGGCTTGAGCGAGCCGCCGCCGGTCCGCGGCCGAGACCGTCCGCTCCAGCGCCACCCCTTTGGCGATCATCGCGACACCGATGGCCAGGGCCACCAGGAAGATGATGGTGCCGGCGCGGATGGCCAGCACCCCACTGGGCGGGGCCGCGGGCCTTCGCCGCAGGGCCAGCACGGTCATGGCCACCGACGTGGCCACGATGGCGGCGCCTCCTGCGGCGAGCACGCTGGAGATCGCCGAGTCGAAGCCGGTCTCGCGGTTGAAATGCGAGGGCACCTGGCGCCAGGCCTGCGCGGTGACCAGCACGACCTCGAGCACGCAGGCCGCCACGAAGATCCCGACGACCAGCCGGCGGATCCGGGGGGAGGCGACCAGGAACGAGCTCAGCGCGACGAACGCGATCACCGTCAGCCCGAACGCCACCCCGAAGGTAACGGCCTTGCGCCAGGAGACCGGGCCCTCCCACGGGCCCCCGGCGAGGGCGTAGACCCCCAGGTGGGCCACGCCGGAGACGATCAGGACCGCCCCGATCAGGTAGCTGGCCCGCTCGAGCCGGCGCCCCGCGGTCCACAACGACCGGGAGGACTCGGTCAGCGCCCGGAGGGACGGGCTCGCGGACGACCCGGCCGTGGGAGGCGCAGCTCGCTGGGTCCGAGGCGTCGCCGCGCCACGGGTCACATCCACGGCGCGCTCGCCGTGGGCGAGGGCGGGATCGGCAGGCGGCGCCCACGGGGTTCCGCGGGTGCGTGCTGACATGAGGGCTTCCCACCTCGGGATCGCGTCGAAGCGAACACCGGGGTCCGGGGCGTCGATCGGAGCCCGAGAGGCTCCGCTGGGTGAAGGGTAGCGCCGGCCGCGCCCGTTCAGAGGGTTCATGGGGTTGCGATCCCGGCGCCGACGGTGGGAGCCGATCATCTGGTGGGCCGGGACGACGCCGGTGTTCCCGCTGGCGGGGGGGCGGGTCGGGTGAAGGGTGGGGTGCCGGCGAGCTTGCCGCCGTCGACGGGCAGCACGGTGCCGGTGATGAACGAGGACGCGTCGGAGCACAACCAGACGACGGCGGCGGCGACCTCGTCGACCTCGCCGATGCGGCGCATGGGCATGGCTCGTGCGGCCGCGGCCCGGCCCTGCTCGCCGGCCCGCTCGAGGTGGTGGGTGTGGATCGGGCCCGGGGCGAGGGCGTTGACGCGGATGCCGTGCTCGGCGTAGTCGAGGGCCGCCACCCGGGTCAGCCCGCAGAGCCCGTGCTTGCTGGTGGCGTAGCCGGCCAGCCCGGCGACGGCCTGCAGCCCGGCGGTGGAGCCCATGTTGACGATGGCCCCGCCCCCGCCGGCGAGCATCGCGGGGATGGCGTACTTCATGCCGAGGAACACGCTGCGCAGGGTCGCCGCGATCGCCGAGTCGAACTCGGCGACGGACACGTCGGCCAGCGGGGTGGGTGGGTGCCCGCCGTCGGCGGCGTTGTTCACCCCGATGTCGAGGCGCCCGAACGTCTCGACGGTGTGCTGCATCAGGGTGGCGACCGCGTCGGCGTCGGTGACGTCGGTGGGCACAACCAGCGCCGTCCCGGGACCGGTGTGGTTGATGTCCGCAGCGACCTGCTCGAGCCGGGCCTGGTCGCGGGCGGCGAGCACGACGTGGGCGCCGGCCGCGGCCAGGGCCCGCGCGGTGGCGGCGCCGATGCCCCGGCTGGCCCCGGTGACCACGGCTACCCGGTCGCGCAGCGGCCGTGTCGGATCGCCCAGGGCGCGGTCGTCGTCGGTGGTGGTGGTCGTGGGGGTCATGCCATCTCCTCGTGGGCCGGTAAGGCCGCTGTCGTCGTCGGGCGGGTCTGGGCGGGGCGTCCGAAGCCGGGGTGCACCTGGGGGGGGTCAGGTCCTGCTGGTCGGCGACCCGACGCAGGAGCCCGGCGAGCTGGGCGCGTTCGTCGCCGCTGAGGGCGGCGCACAGCTCGGCTTCGTGCTCGGCGCTGGCGCGGGACAGGCGGGCCAACGTGGCGTGGCCGTGCTCGGTGAGGTGCAGGGCGTGCTGCCTGCGATCCTGGGTGCTGCGGCAGCGCTCGACAAGGCCCCCGCCTTCGAGGTCGTCGACCAGGGCGACGAGGCGGCTGGGGTGGATGCCGAGGTGCGGCGACGGCGTGCTGGCTGCGGCCGGGCTCGGCAGCGATGACGCGCAGCAGCCCACCCTGCGGCGGGGTCAGTCCGAGTGGGGCGATCCGGTCGGCGAACCGGCCGGTGGCGTGCGCGCCGAGCTGGGCCAGCAGGAACGCCGTTCCCGTCGGCCGCCCCGCTGGTCCACCGGCGGCCTCAGTGATAGACATGCCATAACAGTATCAATACGTAATCATTCATGCTAGACACGATATAATGACGAAGAAGAGCACGACGAAGCCGAACACCCGCGACCCGGCCTCGAGGGTCCTGATTGGCGGCCTGGTCCTCGCGGCGGCCGGTCTGGTGATCGAGGTGGTCAGTGGGGTGCCGGGGTTCCCGACGGTTCCGCCCGGGCCGATCATCCTGGCGGTGGCGGCGCTGTTCGTGGCGCTGGCGCCGTGGCGCTGGGCCCCGATCGTCGGCCTGCTGGCCGCGGTGTTCATCACCGTGGGCAACGCGGTCTCCGACTCTGGCGCCCTCCCGCGACTGGGCGATCCGGGTGCATTCGGACCCTTCGCGGGCACCGCGCTGTTCCTGGCTCCTGCTCGCCCTCGTCGCCGGGGTCGTAGCCACCGTCCCATCCGGATCGTTAGCTTGTTGAGCGCTGCTCGCCGAGCGAGCGTTCCCGTAAGCCATCGGCTCACGGGACGGGTGGTCTAGGTAACCGAGGACGAAGATGATCTGGGGTCCCCCGCACCGTGCTGCAGAGCGTCGCGTGCTACCTGGAGCCGCTGGAGGGCTCACGGGCCGAGGCGATCGAGCGGGCCCGCCACCGCGGCGGCTACGAGCAGGTTCCGGGGTCGAGGATGATCCGCGCAGCCGTTAGCTCTGTTGTTGATCTTTTCTGTGTTTCGCTGCCTGGCGGTTGATGTCAGGCAGCGCGGGCCGGTGGCCAGGCTGATGGCGGGTGGGCCTACGGTCCGCTGGCCATGCCGATGGAGTTCCCGACGGGTGCGCAGGTGGCCGGGTATGGGCGTTTTGACGGGGTGCCGTCACGGGCGGACCTGGAGCGGTTGTTCGTCCTCGACGACGCGGACAGGAACCTGCTCGGTGACCGGCGGGGAGATCACAACCGGCTCGGGCTGATGCTGCAGGTCACCACGGTGCGCTATCTGGGCCGGTTCCTGGAAGATCCGGTGGATGTGCCGTGGCCGGTGGTGGAGTACCTGGGCGAGCAGCTGGGGATCGCCGACGTGTCGTGTGTGAAGCGCTACACCGACCGGGCGATGACCGCCTACCAGCACTCCTGGCAGGTCCGGAAGGCCTACGGGTTCCGGGGGTTCGAGGGCGCTGCGGTCAGCGCGGAGTTCCGCGGGTTCCTCGATGGCCGGGTGCGGATCCACGCGGAGGGCCCGGGGGCGCTGTTCGAGCACGGGGTGGGGTGGTTGCTCCGGAACCGGGTGTTGCTGCCGGGGATCACGGTGCTGGTCCGGCTGGTGGCCACGGTGCGCGAGGCGGCGGCCGAGCGGATGCACACGGCGCTGGCCGCGGCCGCCGCCGAGGTGGACCCGGCCCTGCCGGGGCGGCTGCGCGCGTCGTTGAGGGTGCTGGCGGGGTCGCGGTTCTCCGAGATGGAGTCTTGGCGTCGCGCCCCCACCCGGGTCTCGGGCCCGGGCCTGGTCCAGGCTCTGGAGCGGGCCGCGGCGCTGGCCGGGTTGGGCGTGCGGGCTGCGGACTGCTCCGCGTGCACCTCGAGCAGCAGCTCGGGCAGGTCGATGTGGGGCAGCATCGCCGCGGTCAAGCGCGGAGCTTGTCACGATTCCCGTGTAAGCCACGGGTCGGTTAGCGGATTGAACCTATCACAGTGGAAGTCGTCCGGGGAAGAGGACGACGAGCGTGTTGAGCGCTATTTTCCAGCCGTGGGTCCCAGT
>JAABUZ0100000383.1_pt1 | contig 111226 bp, 114 predicted proteins | sample 5562091 | NCBI WGS metagenome assembly JAABUZ01 (sample SAMN12813069, study PRJNA571459) | rock metagenome | isolation source: Antarctica rocks | place: Antarctica: Victoria Land, Linnaeus Terrace sud | collected 2015-12-21 | reverse complement strand
TATACGATCAGGAGAGCGGTACGAGTTCTGTTGCGGCCTTCTCGCCGTCACTGCAGGAGCGCTGGCGGAAGCCGCTGAGTACATCCCTGGAGACGTGGGGCGCCTGCATGTGCCTCATGGTTGGCCCTCAGGGCCGGCTCTTGCTGGGGGATGGCACGACTCTCCGTGCCTACGAGCAGACCGGTGCAGCGACGTGGGCCGTTCACAAGGCGGATGGGATCGGTAGCATCGCGGAGCGACCTGACGGTTCGATCGTAGCCGCTGGGAACCGCCTGCTCACCGCCATATCAGCGGATGGGCGCACGCTGTGGACCGCGGACATCCACGTGCATCACCAGCGCCCGGAAGGTGACGCATCGTATAGACCTTCGCTTGCGGTCGATGCCGTGGGGAAGGCATATGTGGGTACTGGGGATGGACGGGTGGTGGAGGTTAGTCCCGCGGGCCACGTGGTGATGCACATCTCTGCCGGGGGATACCACTACGGCTTCGCCCCGCGGGTCATGCTGGGACCGCGACATTCGCTGATTGTCGGTGGTGTGGACGGCGTGGTGCGTGTCTATCGGTAGCCCTTCATCGACCTGCTCATCGCCTCTCACTGTCCCCACCGGAAAACTGCGGGGGTGGCGCCTCTGCAACCGCCGCCAGGGTGGCATCTATATCGGCCCGAATACTGACGGGGCAGCGGGCCGATAACGAGAGAGGCGAGAGTAAGTTCCTTCCTGGACGCGCGGTAGTCGAGCGCCCGCGCATGCTGACCAAGTTCGAGCTGACGCTGGACTGCTCGCATGCTGTTGCCCTGGCCGGGTTCTGGAAGCTCGCCATCGAGCATCTGGACGCACCGACACCGGCGCCGTCGGGCGTGGCGTGGCTGGTCGATCCGCGCGGGGTCGCGCCGTCGCTATGCCTGCTTGAGGTGCCGGAGCCAAAGACCGTGAAGAACCGTCTGCACGTCGATCTAGTGGTGTCCGGCGAGGGGCTGCTGCAGGAGCAGTGGCAGCGGGTCGCCGACGAGGTCGCGCGACTGCGCGCGGCGGGCGCCTCCCTGCTGGCCGAGTTCGCGGGGCACCACATCGTGATGGCCGATCCCGAGGGCAACGAGTTCTGTGTCACATGACCCCGTTTCAGGGAGACGAGACCCTCCCGATTTAAGGATCACCGCGCGGGGACTCACCCGAGCCATGCTCGGCCGGCAGTTGCTGTTGCGGCGCGAGTCGCTCGGGATCGCCGACGCGGTGCGTCGCGTGGTCGCGCTCCAGGCGCAGCAACCTGCCTCGCCGTACCTCGCCCTATGGAACCGGCTCACCGACTTCGACCCCGCCGACCTCGACGCCGCCTTCGCCGGCCACGAGGTGGTCAAGGCAACCCTGATGCGGATTACCTTGCACGCGGTCCACACCGGGGACTACCGGGCCTTCCGCGAGGCCATGGAGCCGACGCTCCGTGCTGTCGCGCACCGTGCTGGCCGCTTCACGGCGTCCGGACTCACCGTCGCCGATGCCGATGCACTGGTCCTGGACCTGGTCGCGTCCGCAGACCGGCCGCGGACCACCGCGGAGATGGGGGCATGGCTCGAGCAGCGGCTCGGCGCCCCGCTGGATCCCCGTGTGTGGCAGGGGTTGCGGGTGTACGCACCGCTGCTGCACGCCCCCACCCACGCGCCGTGGTCGTTCGGTGCCCGCCCGATGTTCGTCGCGGCGAGGTCGCAGCCGGTGCTCGCAGACCTCGACGACACCCAAGCGACACCCGAACCGCTGCGCGGCGGGGTACCCGCCGCAGCTCTGCAGACGCTGGTCAAGCGCTACCTGGAGGGGTTCGGGCCGGCGTCGGTGGCGGACGTGGCGCAGTTCGCCCTGGTGCAGCGGGCCCGCGTCAAGGAGGCGTTGAAGACGCTATCTGGCGACCTGGAGCGGCTGGAAGGACCCGACGGCTTCCCACTGTACGACGTCCCCGACGCACCGCGTCCGCCCGAGGACACCCCGGCGCCGCCTCGGCTGATGGCCATGTGGGACAGCATCCTGTTGGCCTATGTCGACCGCAGCCGGGTCATCCCGCCCGACTACCGCAGGCTGGTCATTCAGTCCAACGGGGACGTGTTGCCGACCATGCTGGTCGATGGCTACGTCGCTGGCGTGTGGCGCTCGGTCGAGGGAGGAATCGAGGCCACCGCCTTCCACCGCCTCGCGGACGACGCCTGGGAGGGACTGGCTGCCGAGGCACGTTCGCTGGTGGCGTTCCTCGCCGACCGCGAACCGAAGGTCTACCGCCGGTACGGTCACTGGTGGCGTACGCTGCCCAGTGCCGAAGTTCGGCTGTTCCCGGGTGACTGAGTTGACGCGCCACGCATGGCTCGCGAGAACATCGGGATGAGGCACGGTACGCGCTAGACGGGCTCGTGAGGAAAGGGATGGCGGAGCTGGATCGAGCGCCACGAACACCTGCACGGTTGTGGAGGCGGAAGCATCTGGTGTTCCGCGCAGGGCCAAGGAGGATTGGCAAGGGTTCGAGGAACGTCACTCCTGCCGCTCTTCCAGGCGTCGACTGATCAGCCGTTAGTGACCACCCGGATCCTCGATCCTCGCGTGGACCTCTCCCCTGGTCATTGCGGAGATCATCTTTGTGCTGGACAATCCGACGACCTACGCCGTACTGCGTGCCGTGCTTCGGGATCAGCTCCTCCCGCTGCTCTCCCTTCCCAACCTCAAGCTCGAGCGCAAGCGGCTCTATCCTCGGGTCTTCGACCTTTACGTTTCATTGCCCATTGACCTGGTGGACGCCTACCACGCGGCGCTTATCGAGCACTACGGGCAGGACTCGCTCTACAGTTTCGACACCGACTTTGACCGGATTGCTGGCATGAAGCGCCGGGAAGTGGAGCCATAGGCGCCGGCCAGCGCTCACTCCTCTTCCGATTGATACACATAGAACTCGTCATACACGATCGCCCCCCATCGCTGCTTGGTAACCCGATAGTCATCCGGTTGTGCGTCGAGCTCGCCGGCGAGATCGGCCAAGTTCGATGGCGGGGAAAAGCTGGGCCGGACGGCTTCGGTGCGCCCGGGCGCTCGGCCGGTGGCGTTGACCAGCACCACGGGCAGGCCGTGACGGCGAAATGCCGTGGGCAGGCTGGCCGCTCGCTGCACGATCTCATCAATGGCATGCACGGCAGGGACGGCGACGATTCCTTTCTGTAGGTCGATTACGACGAGGGCGAGGCGCCTCGTCGGCAGCCGCTTGGTGGACGGAGCGGCCTCCGCGCAACAGCGAGGCGAGAGCGGCAAGCACCGATAGGGCGGCCGCGACGCTGAACACCACCACCAGGCTCTGGTGGAACGGCCCGGACATCAGGCTCGGAAAGAACTCCCTGCCGGTGAGGATTTGCCGACGGGTAGCCGGCAGCCAGGACAGTACAGCACCCGAAGCCACTCCGCGATGCCTGGCGGGGCGCTGCTCATCGAGTATACAGAAGTCGTAATGCTCCTCCGCCTAATCGATGCCCACGCGATCATCTCTCCAGTATCCTCTATCCTTAAAGACACACAGGGGAGAGCGCAGTGGGGAAGTCTACGCTGGTTCATCGCGTCCAGCCGGCACGGGTAGGGGTGGCGCCGCATCCGGGGTTGCTGTTATTGCATGGGCTTGGCAGCAACGAGGACGATCTGATGGGGTTAGCTCCGCAGGTGGATTCACGGCTCACAGTGGTATCGGCGCGGGCGCCCCTTCCGCACGGCTACGGCGGCTTCTCCTGGTACGAATTCGAGCGGGAGGGACCCGGTCTCGGTAGCAAGAGCATCGAAGCGGCGTTTGATCTGCTGCGAGCCTTTCTCGATGAGATGATCGAAGCCTATACGCTTGACCCGTCCCGGATGTACGTGGGTGGCTTCAGTCAAGGCGCGGCCATGGCGGGCGCCCTGGCACTGCTCGAACCGTCCCGTCTGGCCGGCGGCATCATGATCGGTGGCTATCTACCGCCCGAGGGAAACCGACCGTATCCGACCGAGCGACCGCCCGGCCGGCCGTTCTTCCAGGCGCACGGCACGGTCGACACCGTCGTACCGCTGGAATACGCCCATCTCTCCCGTGACCTTCTCACGCGGCTCGGCGTGAACCTCACCTACGGCGAGTATCCCGTGGGACACTCGGTCAGTATGCCGGAAATGCTCGACCTCTCACGCTGGCTGGGCGGCGTGCTCGACGCGGGCGAACGGGAGCCTGATTCAGCTGGTGAAGTCCTCCGTTAACCATGTCCGACCGCCCTGAACATACACACCCAGACCTACGTGATGGAAGGCCGCGTTCATCAGGTTGAGGTAATGGGCGTGCTGTTCCCACACGCTGGAGGAACAGGAGCCAGGGCAGGGTCCTTCGGCGATCATCATCTGATTGAGCGTGAGTAGAGCATCCGCCGGATTGGCGGGGGCCGTGCCCACGTTTTCTCCGCTGGTCTGATGGTTGACGCAGATGTCCGCCGGGAACTGGTCGTGCGAGATCGCGTTCATTCCCGCCATGTGTTTCGAGTGCTGCTTGCTGCAGCGCGATTGCCGGCTGTCCAGCGCAAGTGGGGCCAGCCGGAGCGCCGCTCGATCGCCGTTAATCGTCGCCAACAGGCTGAGCACGCTGGCATGCAGCGCACTGGCCGCCGGTGAACTCGTGGTGCGCGGTAAGAGCTGCGCGGCCGATGGCGCAGGGGAGCGCATCAGGCGGTTGACTTCGTGGCCGGCCGGGACGGAGGCCGCGGCGGTATGGGGCAAAGAGAAGAGAGATAGTCCTAAAGCCAGGACCGGTATCAGTTGAGTGCGGATCATAAGTTTGCCTTTCACGTTCAGACGTGCCCCGATTGTGCCTGTCACCGCGGGAGACACGCAACGTCAAAATGCTCAAAATTACTTCTTTTGGAGTAGGTCTGACGTCCCGAAGTTCCGCAAAGTGACCGTTTTGGTCGTTTTTGGCCCGCGATTCCTGGCACGCTTTGTGCTTTACATATCACCAGGCACGGTCTTATGCCTGCCACGGTACAGGAGGTCTTTAGAAAGGGGAATGATTATGAAGGGTACTCCGCCCACGCCTCCCTCGAACTCGGGGGACAGTGACACCGGGAGTCCAATCACCGATCAGGTGAAACAGGGCTCTCAGCAGGCACTGCAGCAGACCCAGCAGACCGCGGGCCAGGTTGCCGGCCAGGCGAAAGATCAGGCTCGCTCGCTGTTCGAGACCCAGAAGGGGCAGGTCACCGATCAGGCATCAAAGATCTCGCAAGCGCTCCGTCAGAGCGGCGAGAATCTCGATGCCCAGAATGTGGGACCGGTTGCTACCGTGCTGAACACTGCCGCCACCCGGCTGGATAGCTTCTCCAGCTATCTTCAAGCGCGCAACGCCGATCAGTTGGTGCAGGAAGCTGAGAGCTTTGCTCGACGCAACAGCGCAGCCTTTCTGGGCGGCGCCTTCACCTTGGGACTTTTGGCTGCTCGCTTTTTCAAGAGTTCCGTACCGAGTTCGGGCTCCAATGGTAGCCGGTACGGCGGCCAGCAGTATGGTGGCCAGCAGTATGGTTCCGCCGGCACGAACGACTATGGCTATCAGAGCCAGGGCACGTATAGCTCGGGCGCAGTGTCCAATCAGTACGACGATATTTCCGGTCCGGGCACGACACCGGACGATCTGTCGCTGCGCTCCACAGGTCATGGCGACGATTTCATGACCGATGATCCAACGGTCGAGCTAGAGTCGGGAATGAGGACCACCGATGGCACATCAAGTCGATCACGCTAAAGACGAGCGGCCCTCTGCCGGGGCTGAGCCTTCCCTGGGCGAACTGTTCGCCGATCTGAGCCGGGAGACATCCACGCTGGTTCGCCAGGAAGTGGAGCTTGCGAAAACCGAGATGAGCCATAAGGCTGCTCGTATGGGCAAGGACGTGGGATTTATGGCAGCGGGCGGCGCGGTTGCCTATGCCGGCCTGCTGGCTTTGATCGCGACGCTCATTATCGCGCTGGGTCAGCTTGGTGTCCCCTGGTGGCTCTCGGCGCTTCTGGTGGGTCTGGCGGTTACCGGGCTCGGCGCCTATCTGATCTTTAGTGGCCTGAATCAACTCAAACGTGAAAGTCTCGCTCCTAAAGAGACCATTGCTACCCTGCAGGAGGATGCCACATGGGCAAAGCAGCAGACAAGTTAGACCCGCGTGACGCGGTCGAGGAAGATGTGTATGCTCGCGACCTCGACACCCAGCCGGTCGGTATGACCGAAGCCGGCGCATATCCGGCCGGCCTGGCCACCGGACAGCCATACAGCGAGGGCAATCCTGAGTTGTACAGCGAGGGCGTTGCCACCGGCGCCATGTATAGCGACTTCAATAGCGATACGGATACCACGCCCGAGGAAGACGACCAAGAGATCCAGAAGACCAAGGCGCAGATCGAGGATACCCGCTCGCAGTTGAGCAGTACCATCGACGCGATTCAAGAGAAACTGAGCCCCGAGAACCTGGCCCAACAGGCCAAGGATACGGTTCGCGAGGCGACCATTGGAAAGGCACAGGACATGGTAAGCAACGCCACTGATACCGCCAAAGAAGCGGTATCAAGCGCCACTGATACTGCGAAAGACGCGGTATCGAATGCTGGCGACACCGCGATGGAAGTGGTATCAACTGCCGGTGACACCGTCAAGGATGTCGGCTCCGGTATCTTTGAGACGATTCGCCAGAACCCGGTGCCCGCCGCATTGGCCGGCATTGGTCTCAGCTGGCTCTACATGAGCCTGCGAAAATCGAGCAACTCATCTTCGAACGCAGGGCGCACTCGGTATGGGCAGGGGTACACCAGCAAGGGATATTACGACGCGGGGTACGCTCCGAACCGCGACTATCAGACCCCCTATCAGGGTGGTCAGCGCAGTGACTACCCGACCGGTTATGCTAGCCAGCAGGGCTATGGCGGAACCGACGATCAGAGTTCAGGTGTCAGCGGGACCCTGGGCCAGGCCCAGGACAAGGTCAGCAACGTGGCCGGCCAGGCGACCGACAAGCTCGGTGATGTAGCCGGCCAGGTCCAGGATAAAGTGGGCAATGTAACCGGTCAGGCCGGGCAGTTGGCCAATCAAGTGCAGGACCAGGCGGGTCAGCTAGCTCAGCAGACCCAGTACGGCGTGCAACGAGCTCAGAGCGGGCTGCAGCAGATGATGCAGAGCACGCCGCTTGCGGTCGGCGCAATCGCACTGGCCACCGGTCTCGCCGTGGGCCTGGCCATCCCGGAAACCGATAAAGAGAACCAATTGATGGGCCAGCAGCGCGACCAGTTGGTGCACCAGGCCCAGGAAACGGTTACAGACAAGGCCCAGGCTGTTCAGGCCGTCGCTCAGCAGGCTGTTGGCGCCGCGAAGGATGCCGCCAAGGGTGCGGCGGAGGACCAGGGACTGACTTCGTCTTCGTAACACGGGAGCAACTCTGCGTGCCACCGTCTCTCCGACGTGGCACGCAAGTTGCACTCTATACGTTTTAGGTGTATAGGGCCGCACGGCTCAGACCGGGATCAGGGATGAAACTTATAAGGAGCGGGAAATGAATACAGGAACTCAAGATCCGGCACAGATGTTCGGCAGCGAAATAATGGACTCGGATGGCCACAAGGTTGGCACAGTCGACAATGTATGGGTCGATGATGCCACCAGCGCGCTCGAGTTTGTGGGCGTCAAGATGGGCTTCTTGATGGGCAAGACGCACATCATTCCCACCGCCGACGCCCAGATTGGCAATGGCACGATCACTGTGCCCTATCGCCACGACTTGATCAAGGATGCTCCCAGTTTCGGCGGCGACGAAGAGTTGAGCAACGAGCAGGAGCAGCAGGTCTACAGCTACTACGGAATCCAGCGCTCCGAGTCAGCAAGCCCCACGGGCCTGGCCGGCGGCACGGATACCTCCCAGACCAACACGACCGATCGCAACTATGACACCACTCGCTCCGACCGCGATCTGGGGACGACCCGCACCGACCGCGACGTCGATACCACCCGCACCGATCGCGGCACCACGGGCTTTGCAGCTCAGGACGACCAGGCAGGTGTGGTGCTGAGTGAGGAACAACTGCAGGTCGGTAAGCGTGAGGTCGAGTCCGGCCGTGTTCGACTGCGCAAGGTGGTTCGAACCGAGCATCAGGAAGTGCCGGTCGACCTCCGTCGCGAAGAGGTCACCGTTGAGCGCGTCTCCGCCACCGATGCCAATGTCCCCGGCGATGCCTTCAGCGAGCAAGACGTTGAAATTCCGGTGATGCGCGAGGAGGCGGTCGTCGGCAAGGAAGCGCGTGTGACCGGCGAGGTTCGCTTGAACAAGGAAGTTAGCACCGAGACCCGAAACGTTGGCGGCGAGGTACGCCGCGAAGACGTGGAAATCGAGGGGGCTGACGAAACGCGGGGTAATCGCTCATCCGAGTACACCACCGACACCACGCGAACGGACACCACTAGGCGGTAAGCGGCCAGGTCGGTATCGCGCGCGAATACCGTCGATGACCACAGGGGGAGGGCCATCCGGCTCTCCCCCTCTTGCGTTCAAGGAGATAGGCAGTGGCTAGAAAGATAGACGAGCAGAGCGACGGCCCGTCGGCGAGCCAGGAGGAACAGCCAGCCGAAGCCGGGCAAACTGAGCAGTACCAACAAACGGACGATCCGACCATCATCCGGACCACGCGACCTATCGAGCCCCTCGTTGCAGAGGCGCCGGTCCAAACCGTCCGCAGCACCGCCGGCATTCGAGCCGAGCGCGCCCGGTTCCTTCGCGAGCATTACGGTGGCTTCTTTTGGGGAAGCGACCTGATGGGATTCGCGGTCGCTACCTTTTTCACGATTCTCTTCCTTGGGGTCGTCGGCGCTGTCATCGGTGCGGTGGGCTATCAGATGGGCGCACCCGTGCCCAAGATCGGCGGCACAGTCTCGAACACCACCCAGAGTCTCGGAATTGGCGCACTGGTCGGCTCGCTCATTGCCCTCTTTCTGGCCTACTATCTGGGCGGCTATACGGCAGGCCGCATGGCTCGCTATGACGGCGCGAAGAACGGCTTCGGGGTGGTCATCTGGACCATAGTCGCGGCGATCGTGTTGGGTGTCGCCGGTAGCGCCCTCGGCTCTCGCTTTAACGTCGCCAATCAGGTTCATCTCAACATCAATACGCAAACGCTCACCACCGCCGGCGCCATCTCCCTCGCGGTAACGCTGGTGGTGATGATCGTGGCCGCCGTGCTGGGCGGAACGGTTGGCGAGCGATACCATCGGGCAGTCGACCGTGAGGCAGGAGTAACGGAATAATGGACGACTATGACGGCGCACAGGTCATCGACGCGGGCGGCGACCACATCGGCACTGTGGACCGCACCTACGTGGACAACAATGAAATACCACGTATCATCGAGGTCAAAATGGGCGGCCTGCTGCCCAAACACCGACTCATCCCGATCGATCAAGCAGAAATGACCCACGATGGGCTTCGCGTGCCCTACGTCAAGGACATGATCGAGGAATCGCCACATATTGGTCGCAGCGACAGCCTTGCGGGCGATACGCTGGAACGCGTTCGCTCCTACTACGCCAGTGGCGATGGCATCGTGGAAACCACGGTAGATGAAGCATCGGCCGGCCTAGATGCAGCCGGCGAGGACTCTGTCACCGAGGAGACGCCGGTTATCACGCCAATCTCGCAGAGCAACAATCAGGCACCGACACCTCCGGTGGTCAGCGAGAGCAGCGGCGACTACGATGCTGGTTCACCCATGGTCACCGGGCAAATCCGAGACCTGGGCGATGTCATCGAAGTGCCGGTGATGGAAGAGATCCTGGTCAAAAAGACCGTCGTCAAAGAGGTGCTGCGCATTAAAAAGAGCGAGCTGACCGAGACCCAGATCGTCAGCGGCGACATCCGCCGCGAGGACGTCGAAGTGGTGTCGAGCGAAGGGGTGCCTATCAGCGGCGATGTGGAGACGACGAGAGAGTAGATCTTGTAGCAGCCAAATCTCACGGCAGCACCTGCCACAGCCGCCGCCCATTGCTCTTGAGCCAGCCGCGCTGCTCTTCATAGAGGGGGCAGTGCCGTGCCACGCCCGTCCAGAAGCGATCGCTGTGATTCATCTCACGCAGATGCATCAGTTCGTGGACCACCAGGTAATCTACCACCGGGAGCGGCGCCATGATCAACCTCCAGTTAAAGTTCAGGTTGCCCTGCGTTGAGCAACTGCCCCACCGCGTGCGCTGATCGCGCACCGTCACCCGCCGCGGGCGGAGGCGCATGGTACGCGACCACTTCTCGACGCGCTCGCGCAGCATCTCTTCAGCACGCTCACGATACCAGTCGTGGAGCATGATGTGGAGATCGGTCTGCTCGCTGCTGGGGCCGGCCAGGTAGAGTGTGTCGCCAACCAGGGAGATGAGCGGTTCCGGCACCGACGCCAGAATCTCCAGCTGTCGATCGCGGCCTAGGAAGGGCAAGGTGCTCCCGGTGACCAGCAAGCCGGCATGCTCGTCCGTTAACGCCTCCAGCAGGCGCAGGTGTTTCAAGATCCACCGTGACTGCGGCGCCAGGAGCTGGTGCATGCTGTCTAGCTGATGCTGCATCGGGACCGTGACGTGCACCATCCCATCCGGCGTGATCTTGAGACGAACGTGTTTGGCGCGGGCACTGCGTTTCAAACGGTAGGATACCTGTCGATCACCAACCGTCACCGCACCCTGGTCTGCCGGGCCTGTTTGTTTCAGCATGGGGTAGTTCGCGGTCCTACCTTTCGGTGTGATTGGGTGGATGCTGGTCGGTCTTATAGAATAGGAAGCATTCCGCTCGCGGTCTTTTCTTTCGATCCAACGCTTTTGCCGAGGAACTGCGTTTCCGCCGTGCCCGTGGGCCGGGGGAGCAACGATCCACCCTTGATTGAGGGGTCGGCAAGGAAAGGGCCGTGGGGCGGTTTGTCTTATTTAGCCGGCGGCGATTCCCCGCGCATAGCGATCCAGCCGTTCCAATTCATCGGCATAGATCTGCCGTAGCACACGGGGAGCGAAGGTGCGCTCGAAGAAACCGCCGATACCGCCTGCGCCCTGCCAGCGGGTGTCGATGCGCACCTTGCTGCCACTGCCGGCCGGCGACACCGTGAAGGTGGTGACCAGGGTGGAGGCGGTGTCGGACTCACTGAGCACCCGCCCAGGCTCTGGTTCGGTTACCAGCATGCGATAGGAGCGGACCCGCCGGCCGGCGTGGAGCTGGAATCGCACGACCGTACCCTCGCCCACTCCCCGCGACTCGACTTGAAAGTCGGTGAAGGCGGGCGGCAAGATGTTGGGGTGGTGCTGCCGGTAGTCGGCCAGACAGCGATAGACGGTTTCTGGGGGCGACGCGACCTCGCGATCAGCGGATACGTGGATCTCAGCCATGCTCGTGTCTCCTACAAATGTTATTTTACGTCGTGCCAAAGTATCGATCGCCAAAATCGCCCAGACCGGGCAGGATAAACTTCCGGTCGTTTAGGCCGCGGTCGATGACGGCAGTGAAGATGCTGACGTCAGGGTGCCGCTCGCAGACGTTGGTGATGCCCTCTGGGGCGGCGAGTACGCAGGCCAGCCGGATGCTGGTGGCGCGGTTCTCTTTCAGTAGATCGATGGTGGCCAGGGCTGAGCCGCCGGTGGCGAGCATGGGGTCGAGGATGATGACCTCGGCCTCGGCCAATTGACCGGGTAGCTTCTGGTAGTAGCTGTGGGCCACAGCCGTTTGCTCGTCGCGCTCCAGCCCGACGAAGCCGACCTTGCTGCCGGGCACGAAATCGCTCATGGCCTCCAGCATGGCCAACCCGGCGCGGAGTACAGGAACGAAAACAACGTTGCGATCCAGGATGCGCCCGGAGGTGTCCTCCAGCGGCGTATGCACCGTCACCTGACGGGTGGGAAGATCTGCCAGTACATGGAAGGCCAGAATCTGGGAGAGCAACCGCGCGTGTCGCCGAAAGTGGTCGGTGCCGGTGGTGAGATCGCGCAACACGGCCAGCGAATTCTCCACCAAAGGATGCTTGACCACCATAACCTTCAGCCGTGTCAATGTTTGCCCCCCGTCTATTCCTACCCCTGCCCCAGGCGGGGTACAATCTCACTAATACCGGCGGAGAACGGCGCCGCGGCTGGCAGGCGCATGCCTGCGTGGAACTCGCCGCTGTGCTCTCTCTCTTGTTGGTCATTGCTTCTGAAAAAGGATTGTCATGATACATGGCCTGGGCCGAACGCTCCTCCTCTCCGTGCTCGCCTGCGCTTCGCTGTTGGCAGCCACTGGTGGCCTGCAACTTGGTGCATCACCCGCTTTCGCCTGTGTCGATCAGGGTAGTGCCTGTACCTATTCCAACCTCTCGGTTACCAGCGTGACATCGGACGCCTACAGCTACTACTACCACGCACAGATTACAGTGAGCGACACGACAAGTGATGATCAGGTGCAAGGCGCCGTCTGTGCCGACCAGGCGCAGACCAATTGTGGCGCGCCGGCCCCGTGCACGATGCAAAGCGGCACCACCTACCAATGCGATCAATCGGGCATTGGCAAAGGCGCGCTTACCCCCGGAAGTACCGCGTACTACGTCTTTTGCACCGTGAACGCGACGAACGGCGCGTCGGATTGTCCGATGGGCAGTGGTTCTTTACCGTTCACCGTCCCTGGCAATCCGACCGTAGCAGTTGCCTCGCACGTCAATGTGTCGCATCTGCACGGGAAGACGTATCTTCGCTGGTATTCGGCGGTGCGCGTGCTGGGCTTTGATGTGTTCGATGGTTCCGCGAAACTTAACCATCGAATCGTCACCAGCGCCACCCATTGGTACCGATTCTCGACGAGCGGTCGGATAGCCCATCTGCATCTGCAAGCGATTCAGGAGCCGATTCACCAGTAGCGCACCCTCACCCCCGGCCCCCTAACAGGGGTAGGTATGGCCTCTTGCCGAGCCTGGGGGGCCCATACGGTGTGGGGGCCCTCCCCGTTGGACATAACATATGGCTCCCATTGTCGCACTGATGCCCTATACCTGCCCCTGTGAACCCCCGGCCCCTCTCCTGTCGTGCGGGAGAGGGGGCTATTAAAGCAGCCTGTAACAAATTCGCAACTTTTACCAATAGACAAGTCGCCGGCAGAGGTATAGAGTGTAACTAGGATCGGCTGGGGGAAATCGGACGCCAGCGTTGCGACGCGTTCGCCCCTCCGTCTGGCGACCTACAGGAGAACGACGTGGGACCACAAGAACCGAGTGTAAGACAGCAGCAGGTCCTGGCCACCTCGTTCCTGCTGTCGGCACTGGTTGTTCTGGCGGCCGTGTGGGCTCGGGCCATCGCGCACCCTCCCGGATTGAGCTATGCCACCGCGCTTCTGGCGCTGGCCCTCACTGCCGCGTTGGTGCTGGCCTACAAGTTCCCGATCCATATCCACCTCGCTTCCAAGATTTACATGGGGAGCGTGGTACTGTATCTGATGGCCACCCTGCTGCCCCCGGTCGTGGCCGCCACGGTAATCGGAGTGGGTACCCTGGCCGGTGAGTTGACCGTCTATGCCAACACCCATAATCCCCCGCGTGTGATCGCCTCTCAAGTCGGCCGCTGGATACTGATTGGCCTGGCTGGTTCAATTGTCGCCCATGTGTCGGGACCCGACATCCCCTATATCGCACTGCCCCTAATTGCCGCGGGTGTTGTGCTCTGGTCGGGGGACATCCTCACCGGCGCGCTCCAGTTCGCGCCGGTACTGGGAATCAGTCCGTTTCGCGCCCTGGGTCTGATGCTCCGCGAGGGGGGAACGGTGGAGGCGGCGCAATACTTGGTTGGCTTGATGGGCGCGCTGGAAGCAGTCCATCAACTCTGGGCACTGGTCCTGCTCCTCGTACCCACCGCGCTGGTGTACGTTGCCTTCAAGCACACCAAAGAGATGCACACGGAAACGCGGCGCATCCTGGAGAGCATGGCCGATATGGTCGACCTGCGCGATCCGTACACGGGGGGACACTCGCGTCGAGTCACCTCACTTACCGAGGGCATTCTGCGAGAACTCCAGAAAGCAGGTCCGGAAGTCGGTCTGATCGTCTCAGCCGCCCGAGTCCACGATATCGGCAAGATTGGCATTCACGACGATATCTTGCAAAAGCCCTGCGATCTGACCGAGGAGGAATCGGCGGTCATGCAAACCCATGTTGAACGGGGCGCCGATCTCCTGGAACGCTATCCGGATTTCGCCCGCGGAATCGCGATTATTCGACATCATCATGAGGCGTGGGACGGTTCCGGTTACCCCCACCGGCTCAAGGAAAATGACATCCCATTTGGCGCGCGCGTGATCGCGGTGGCTGATAGCTTCGATGCAATGACCAGCGATCGTCCCTATCGCCCCGGCATGACCGTGCAGAAGGCAGCGAGCATCCTGCGAGCCGGACGCGGCCAGCAGTGGGATGCGCAAATCGTCGATGCGTTCCTGCGCTCAATCGCCAGTCAACTGGATGATCACCAGATGTCGCATCTGCGCATTGTGCCCGATCAGGTGGACGACGTGGAAGCCAGTATTTCCGGGTAGGGTTACACCCCTACCGCCGGCTTGATCTCCTCCGGCCGCGTCACGCCGGGAACGTCGGCGAAGTGGCAGGCTGCCCAGTGGCCGGGGCGTTTCTCTTCGAACGCCGGCGCCACCTGGTTGCAAATGTCCCGAGCCTTGAAGCAGCGCGTGTGGAAGGGGCAAGCGGCTGGAGGATTCACCGGGCTGGGCATATCGCCCTTGAGAATGATGCGCTCTTTCTTACGCTCCTCGCGGGGGTCCGGCAACGGAATGGCCGACATCAAGGCCTGGGTATAGGGATGCAGCGGACTATCGTACAGTTCATCGCTGTCGGCCAGTTCCACGACATGGCCGAGGTACATTACGGCGACGCGCGTACTGATATGGCGGACCACGCTCAAGTTGTGGGCCACGAATAGGTACGTCAGACCGAATTCATGCTGCAACTGCTCCAGAAGATTGAGCACCTGAGCCTGAATCGACACATCGAGTGCCGAGACCGGCTCATCGGCCACGATAAAGCGGGGACGAAGTGCCAGGGCACGGGCGATACCGACACGCTGCCGCTGACCTCCGCTAAACTCGTGGGGATATCGGTGGATATGGCCAGGGTTGAGCCCGACGATTTTCAGCAGTTCTTCGACCTGAGCGCGTTGCTCGCGTTTGTTGCCCTTGCCGTAGTTGACCAGCGGCTCGGAGACGATTTGAAAGACGGTCATGCGGGGGTCCAGCGAGCCGAATGGGTCCTGGAAGATCATCTGCATGTCCTGGCGCAGCGGGCGTACCCCGCCCGGTGAGAGCGCCGTAATGTCTTTACCGCCAAACGTAATGGAGCCATCGGTCGTCTGTATCAAGCGCAGGACGGCGCGCCCCAGGGTGGTCTTGCCGGAACCGCTTTCGCCGACGAGACCAAGCGTCTCGCCCTCGTAGATCGTCATGCTCACGTGGTTGACGGCGTGAACGGCCGCCACCTGACGGCCAAAGAATCCGCCCTTGACGGGAAATTCCACGGTCAGGTCGTTCAATTCCAGGAGCGGTGTGTGGCCGTTCATGCGGCGGACTCTTTCACCGGGTTCCAGCAGGCCGTCAGGTGCCCTACCGAGCCGATCGGCTCCAGCGGCGGCATCTCTTTTCGGCACCGGTCCAGCACGTTAGGGCACCGCGCCGCGAAGGGACAACCCGGACCGAGGGTAAGCAGATCCGGCGGCTGGCCGGGGATGGGATGCAAGGGCTGGCTGCGGTCCTGATCGATGCGGGGAATCGACTCCAGCAACATATGGGTATAGGGATGGCGCGCATCGTAGAACAGATCGTCGGATTCGCCGGTTTCAACCACGTAGCCGGCGTACATCACGGCCACTCGATCCGCCATCCCGGCAACCACCCCCAGATCATGGGTGATCAGAATGACCGAGGAGTTGAACTCGCTGGATAGGTCACGCATCAGGTCCAGGATCTGGGCCTGGATGGTGACATCGAGCGCGGTGGTCGGCTCGTCCGCGATTAACAGATCCGGATTGGTGGCCAGGGCAATCGCGATCATTACGCGTTGCCGCATCCCGCCGCTGAACTGGTGGGGATAGTCGCCGATCCGAGCTTTGGCGCTCGGTATGCCCACCTTTTCCAGCATCTCGATCGCCCGGTCGTTGGACTCCTTCCGGCTCATCCCCATGTGTTCCTGCACGCTTTCCGCGATCTGCCGGCCAATGGTCAGCAGGGGATTGAGAGAGGTCATGGGGTCCTGAAAGATCATCGAAATATCGCCACCGCGGATCTTCCGCATCTGCGCTTCGGACATTCCCCGGTTAACCAGACGGGACTGATCGCCGCGGCCGCCCTCGTCTCGGACGTCGATAATCGGCTCGTTGCGGAAGAGCACCCGGCCGCCGGTAAAACGGCCGGGCGGCTGCGGGATCAGCCGCATCAGGGAAAGCGCGGTGACGCTCTTGCCGCTACCCGACTCACCCACGATTCCGAGCGTCTCACCCGGGTCGAGACAAAAGGAAACGCCCTGGACCGAGCGTACGACGCCGCTGCGCGTGTAGAAGTAGGTGCGGAGGTTCTCCACTTCGAGCAGGTGGGCGCTCGTGCCATTCGATGGCGCCGGCCGTAGTGAACTGGCTGGTCGGGCCATGGCTACTGATTCGCCCGCGGATCAACCGCGTCGCGGACGCCGTCGCCCAGAAAGGTAAAGGCCAGAATGATAATGGTCAGGAACAGGCTCGGGAAGAACACGATCCAGGCGTTCGCTTCGATACTTCCCGCTCCGTCGTAGAGCATGGTGCCTAGATCCGGTACCGGCTCATTGACGCCCAGACCGATGATGCTGAGGACTGCCTCGGTGCCGATGATATTGGCGATGAGGAAACTGGCCTGTACCAGCGTGACGCCCCACACGTTTGGCGCCAGGTGGCGGGTGACGATGTGAAAATTCGAGGTTCCAACGGTGCGGGCCGCCTCGATGAATTGCGTCTCCTTCATGCTCAGCGCCAGAGAACGCACAAAACGCATAAGCGGCGGCCAGCTCACGAAGGAGAACACCAGTGTCAGGATAATCGCCCGCCCCACGCCGCCCGGAAAGGTAGCGTCGAAGGCGGAGCCAAAGAGGGTGACCAGAATGATGGCAAAGAGAAAGGCCGGGAAGGCGAACATGAAATCAGTAAAGCGGCTGCTCAGCGAGTCGATGAGCCCACCAAAGAAGCCGGCGGCCAGACCGAGACTGATACCGATGGCCAGCGTAATAATGGTGCCGACGAAGCCGACGAAGAGCGGCACACGCAGGCCGTACAGGATGCGCGAATACTGATCTCGCCCCTCCGCATCGGTGCCAAACCAGTGGGCGGATGACGGTCCCTGGCTCAATGCGTTGTAATCGGGGGCTGCCGTGGGATTCAAGGTGTGGAGGAACGGGGCGAAGATCGCTCCCAGAATCAAGAGCACCACGATGATCAAAGCGATCACTGCCGCCCAGTTCTGACTGAAACGTCGCACCCCATCCCGGAAGGGAGAGCGAACCGAGACCTTTTCCGCCTTCCGTGTCTCGTCAGCGGTGAGAAGTGTACCGGTTGAGGCGCCAGTGGTGACGCGACCGCTCTCCTTCGAGGGCTCGACGACCGTTCCGTGGGCGCTGCTTTCGATTGGATCGCTCATGGTTTACAACCGTACCCGTGGGTCGACTAGGCTATAGAAGATATCGGTCAGCATGTTGATGAAGACCACGAACACCGCCAGGGCGATCGTCGTGGCTTCAATCACGCCGTAATCGCCGTTGAAGACCGAGGTGACCGTCTCGCCCCCAATACCAGGAATGCCGAAAAATTCTTCCACGATGAAGGCCCCGACGATCAGGTAAGCGAGAATAGGCCCAACGATCGAGGCCAGCGGCAGCAGCGTATTCTTGACGGCGTGGACCCAGACAATGAGCGGCGGCTTTAACCCTTTGGCTCGGGCGGTCCGGATATAGTCCTGTTGCAAGACCTCCAGCATAAAGGAGCGGAACGACTTGGCGAAGTACCCGATGAGTCCCGCCGAGTAGGCCCCGACCGGAAGAATCAACTCCTGCCAGTTGTCGCCCCAGCCGCGTTCCGGCAGCCAATGGAGCTGAATGCCAAAGACGATCTGCAACATGGGGCAGAGCACGAAGGTTGGGATGCCATACAGGAGAATGGTGGAGGTCTGTCCCACATGATCGAACACCGTATTCTGGCGCAGGGCGGAGAACAGCCCAATTGGGATGCCGATCAGGAGCGACACCACCAGGGCGTACAACCCCAGCTTCATGGTCACGGGGATCTCATCGTGGAGAATACTGCCGACAGTCACGCCCGGATGCGAGTACGAATACCCCAGTTGCCCCTCTAGCAGCCCGGGCTGAACGGCGCCCTGACCGAAGTGTACGCCGAACCAGGAGAGCATGGGCGCGACTCCCAGGTAATTCAAGTATTGCTGCCACTGCGGAACATCGAGTCCATATTCGTGCAGCAGGGTGTGATAATTGCCGTAGGTGTAGTGTGACCCCAGAATCAGCTTGATAGGGTCCGGCGTGCCCGGGGCATGTTCCATGATAAAGACCACCGTGACGATGGCCCATACCACCACGATTCCACTAAAGAATCGCTTAATGATGAAACCGAGCAAGCCGGTCATTGGTAGTTTCTCCCTCCCGGTCTCCTATTTGGACGGATGCGTTGCTGCCTCTCCAACTGCTACCACGAGTCTGGCGGGGAGCCGCAATTGCGGCTCCCCGCCAGACGTCTATGACAGTATTTAGCCCGAGACGGTCACGTTGGACCAGTCGTTGTGCAGCGGCTGGCTCTGGCTGGCGGTGTTGATCATGCCATGCACGCGGGGATTGAAGATGTAGATTAGGTCCTGGTAGCCCACGCCGATCCAGGCGCCCTGGCTCACGGCGATCCTCTGCGCCTGCGCGTAATCCCGGGCACGCGCGGCAGGATTGAACTCGACGTTGCCCTTGTTGACCAAACTATCGAACGTCGGATCGCTGAAGCCACCGATGTCGTAGCTGGAGCCGGTCTGCAGCAGATTCGACATCCAGTCCTGCGAATCGGGGTAGTCGTCGAGCCACAGGTTCTCTGTAATCGCCGTCTTGGTGCTGCTCAACGGCGTGGTTACGATGCCGAGCCATGCATTGAAGGTCAGCGGTTTCAGGATAATCGTGGCGCCGATGGCCGACAGATTGGCGCGTATCGCGTCGTACTCGTGCGAGATGTCGGTACCGGTATTCTGGTACGTCATTGGAACGTTGTGAATGCCGCCGGGGCACTGGGCCAGTTCCTTCTGGGCGCGCGCCGGGTCGTAATACGGCAGGTCACTTTGCCGGCCGAAGTAGCCGACCAAGCCGGGCGGTAACACATCGTAGAGCGGCCCCTCGGAGCCGCGCAGCAGCTTGCGGGTGATATTGTCGCGGTCGATGGCGTAGGCCACCGCCAAGCGACAATGGAGGTTGCTGAACGGCGCCGCTTTCTGGTTTGGCGTGATGTAATCGGTGATCAAGCCAGGCACGTCGGTGTAGCCGGGCTTGGTCTTGGCCACCGGGATATCAGTTGGTGGAACAGCCGTGCCATCCAGCCCGCCACCCTCGTAGTAGCGATACTCATCGTCCAGCTTACTGAAGAAGGGGGCTACGATGGAGATATGCGCCTTCTTCCCGTAGTAGTACGGGTTGGGCACGTACTTAACGTACGGCGAGTGACCGCTGGGATAGAAGGAAGCCTTGCCGGACCCGCCATTCTGGCAGGAGAGCTTGAAGGGACCGGCGCCCACGTTTCCAGTGCAGCGGTTGGTCAGGTACGAGGACACCGGCCGGCCCTGCAGCACGCGCTTATCCAGCACGTCCGCCGTGGGATAGCTCAATGCGCCCAGGAAGTACGCGATTGGCTTGTCCAACCGGATTTGCAGCGTGTAACGGTTGAGCACCCGGATGCCGCTGACGCTCTTGGCCTTCTTGTTGGCCACGGCCATGGCGCCGTGAATGGCACCGAGATACGTGGTTGCTACCGGCGACTTGGTCGCCGGGGCCAGCGCACGGTTGATGCTCCACAGTGCGTCGGCGGCGGTCACCGGATCGCCGTTGCTAAATCTGGCGTTATGGCGCAGGTGGAAGGTATAGAACATATGGTTCTTGGAGATATTCCACGTAGCTAGATCCGGCTCGGGTTTCAGGTTCGGATAGTTGGTCTTGACCAGATTGGCATAAATCAGGTTCACGTTGCCGATGGACACCGAGTCGGTGATGATTGCCGGGTCAAAGGACTTGACCCAGGTATCGCCGTAGTTATTCCACCACCGTAAGGTGCCGGCAACGCCTTTGTTGAGATGCACGGCAGCGATTTTGTTGTGGTTGCCAGTCGATGGGCTGCTGCTCACGCCGGCTGAGCTGTTCCCGCAGCCCGATGCCAGCACCACCAGCGCCAGTGCGGGGACGACCGCTAACGTGCGACTTGCACGACCAGAACGATTCATGGGCACCCTCCTCTACTTGATCCCGAAAACTTCCTTCGTTCGACATATGCCATGGTATAAACGTTCTCCTTGTTTTTACTATGGCACCAACCGCACCCTTTTCGCTAACGCCGGATCTTGCCGCGTCAAGGCACGGTAAGGATTGGACTATAGTGCGTCCTACTGTGCCGGCGTGAACTCGTTGCCGACCACTACCAGGTTGTCTCCAATGCTCTTGACCGCGGCCACCGGCACCATCTCGTCCTGCCGTCGCAGACGATCCATCAGTCCAGAAACCAGGGCATAGCCGAGCACCTGTCCCGTGGCAAAGTCGGCATCGATATCCGACACGTTGCCAAGGTTGGTGCCGTTCTCCGTCGTCACCCGCGAGCCAATCACCCGATCTCCGGTCATGCTGTCGTGCAGCTCGAGAAACTTCTCGTCCGCGTTCAGCTTGCTCGGATCCTCAATCGTGACCGCGTCCAGGCCGATCGACTTGATGTCGTGCAGCAGCAACGCTTCACGATGGGTGATCAAGCCGCCCTGGCGCACCCGGAAACCGATGACCTGGTGAGCGACGGTATCCAGCAGCAGATCATCGATGAAACCGAGCTTTTCCGCGCCCGCCACGCTGACCACCGGTCGGTTCTTGACCTCGCCAAAGCGCATGCCACTCTCCATGGTGCAAACCGTACTTTAATATTAGCTGGAACGGGCACCCTCACCCCTCCACCATTCCCTCCCGGATGGCCCAGAGCATTGCCTCGGTCCTGCCCCGTACGCCCAGTTTGCCGTAGATGTTTGCCAGGTGGGTTTCCACCGTGCGGGTGCTGATAACCAGCGCATCGCCAATCTCGCGGTTGCTGGCGGCGCCGGCCAGCCGCTTCAACACCTCGATTTCTCGCATGGTGAGGGGCTCGATCAGGGCTTCGGCGGCGGCTTTCGGCGGCGGCTTGATACCACCGGCGGCGAGGTTGATGAGCCGCTCGGCGATCTCGGGCTGGAGCCACGGCTTGCCTCCGGCCACCACCCGAATGGCGTCGATGAGATCGTTGCCGGCCGCGTTTTTGAGCATGTAGCCACTGGCGCCGGCCTGCATCAGCGCGAAGACATAGGTGTCTTCGTCGTGTACGGTGAGGACCATGACGCGGGTCTCGGGGATGCTCTCTCGCAGCCGGCGCGTTATCTCCACACCGTCCACATCGGGCAGGCCAACATCGGTGACGACGACATCGGGCCGCGTGGCCTCGGCGACCGCGATGCCCTCGCGACCGCCGCCTGCCTCGCCTACCACCCGCAAATCGGATGCGGTGGAGAGCAGCAGCTTGAGGCCATCGCGCAGCACCGTATGGTCGTCGATCAATACCACCCGTATGGGATCAACGGTCACGAGACGGCTTCCACGGGAATGATGGCTTGCACCTCGACGCCGTCCTCCGGTGAGGTATGCACCCGAATGGTGCCGCCCACTGCCTCGACTCGTTCGCGCATGCCCACCAGCCCGATTCCCCGCTCGCCCCCTTCGGGCATGCCGCCCCCGGAGTCGCTGACCGAGAGGAGGATGTGGCCGTTCTCCCGTTGCAGCGCCAGCCGAGCATGCCGGGCGCCACTGTGCTTGCGCACGTTCTCCATACATTCCTGGGCTACCCGAAAGAGCGCTAGCTCGACGTCATCCGGCAGGTCGCCCACGCCGTCGACCCCGTACTCCACCTCGATGCCGGTGGCTTCCTGCCAGCCTTGCAGATAGCGTCCCAGGGTCGGAGCCAGGCCAAAATCGTCCAGCATGAGAGGACGGAGCGCATGACTGGCCCGGCGGACGCCCTGATAGGCGTCCTCGGCCTGCTGTTTCAGGCGGCCCAGTGTGTCGTGCGCCGAGTGATCCTCACTGCCCAACTGGCGCCCGGCTACCGCGGCCAGCGTGATCAACCCGGCCAACTCCTGGGCCGTGCCGTCGTGCAACTCACGCGCCAAACGCCCGCGCTCAGACTCCTGCTCACGCGCGATGCGGACATATGCCATTCGCAACTCTTCGACTTTTTCCGCCAGGCGGGAAAAGAGCAGGGCATTGTCCAGGGCAGCGGTAGCCTGGCGCGTGACCGGCGCCAACAGTTCCAGGTCGTCGGCATCGAAGGCATCGTGCGCCAGCTTGGGCTGGAGGCACAGCACCGCCTCCAGTCCCGAGCGGGTGACCAGCGGGATAGAGAGCGCAACCTGGAGCTGATCGAGCGGCTCGTATCGCTCCGGCACGCGTTCGCGCCGTTCGCGCACCAGCGGCTTGGCATGCAGGAGCAGCAGTGAGCGGGGTGGGTCGCCCAGGGCCGCGTTCAGGGTTTCGGCATCAAGACAGAGGGTGAGCGGTAGCGGAGGTCTCCTGCCGCGGCCTGATGCCGACTCCGACCGGTGTGCCAATTCAAAGGCGCCGTGGTCGGTGCGACGCAGCAAAAAGGCGCCGCGCAGATGCAGCGCATGGGTGATCTCTTGGACCAGCGCATCGCCCAGCTCATCCGGCTGCATCACGGTGGAGAGCCTCGAACTGAGCGCCTGGAGCAAGGTCCAGCGATCAGTCTTCCGGCCGTAGAGCAGCCAGTCCACCAGTCGCCGGGCGAGATAGGTGATGGGGGTGAAAGCTGCCCCGATCAGCACGGACACTGCCACAAAGCTCAGACCACCACCTGGGCTGGTGACGGAGAGATTGCTGGCCACCAGTAATTCGCCCAGCACAGCATAGGCGATAACGATGGCCAGGGCCAGCAGGCCGTAGACGACGCCGCGGCGCACAATGAAATCGGCTTCGTTGAATTCGAAAAGAAGCACGGCGTAGCTCATGGCAACCAGAAAGAGCAGCACGATGGGCGGCAGCCACTTGACGTTCACCGTGAAGCTATTATTCAGAACGATCGGCACGATATAGGCGGCCAGTCCCGGCACCGTGCCGGCCGCCAGGCCAAAGAGCAAAGCGCGGGTCTGCGCCGCGTCTTCGGGCGTCTCGGCCAACCGCAGATCGCGCAGCGACTGCACGATAGCCGCGATTAGATACACGCCGACCAAAAGCAAGGCGATCTTCCACGAGACGAAGGTACGGCCCGCCGCCAACTGCTGGGCGCCGGGTAGCAACAGGACTGCCGACGGAACGTAGAGAAACAGCTCAGTGCGCCGCCAGGCACGCTTCTCCGAGAAGGCGCGCGCGAAACTATAAAGGAAGGGAGGAAAGAACAGCAGACCGGCGGCATAGGCCAGCGCGTCGGCGTAGCTTTGCGCGTAGAGCGTGCCCAGGGCTAAAAAGGCGGAGCCGGCAGCGGCGGACAGCAGGAAGAGCCGGCCGGCATCGCCTGCTCGCCGCTGCAGAAAGACCAGGATACCAAGCGCCAGCCAGAGCAGCCCGACCACCGCAAAGGAGGCATGATCGAACCAGCCGGCCGGTTTGCCCTGGCCGGCGATGACCTGCCCCAGCGCCACGATCTGCACCAGCAGCGCAAGGCCCACCACGCCGACCACCACTCGGTTCAGCGGCCGAAGGAAAATATCGGCATCAAAAACCGGGGATTTATCCCGAATAACGACGCGGTTGACAGGCTCCATTTTCGGTTCCTTCTCTCAGTTGGGCCGGCTGTTGTCCTCGAGGGCAACAGCGATTGCGTCAGACAGTACCCAACTCTGACCTTCTCTCCAGGCCGATTCGAAGGACACGCGGTCGAGTTCGCTGCGAACAGTCTGTATGTTGCGCTCGTGCCATTCTCGCTCACTTGGAGAGAGCGTCGCGCCCACTCGCTCGCGTGTCGCCGCGGCAGCCGCACACAGGCGTACTCCCCTGATTCTCTTGCCGTCAGCGGCCGCCGCGCGGCCCATACCCTCGAGGTGGAACGCGATCAAATCCTTGTCACCGACAGCCCATGATATGACGAGCCCTTCGCGATACAAGCGAGCCGCTCCATCGATATCGCCCTCCTCCAACCGTAACCGCGCCAGGGTATCGAGTGCCCGCGAGACGTCTTTGTCGCTCAACTCTCGCAGCATCGATAACGCTTCAGCGGCGGCCTCAGCCGCCTCCTGCGGTTGCCCCATACCCAAAAGCGCCATGGCCATATTGTTTAATGTGATACCGATTCCGCGCCTGTCCTCCAGTTGTGTCCGAACGGTGAGGCTCTCACGATACAAATCGACCGCTTCAGAAAATCTACCTTCCTCTTTCGCCACGTTGGCAAGATTATTAAGCTCCAGTGCGATGCTTCGATCGTCCTGTGCGTCTCGAAATGCCTCCAGCGCTTCACGGTACAGAGAGGTCGCGCGCTCAAGCTTGCCCTGATATGTCGCGACATTTCCCAGAACGGTGAGTGATCGGGCTGCTCCTTGAGTATCTCCGATCGCTTTGAATGCGCTCAGGCTCTCGACCGACAATGTGGCCGCTTGGTCATACTCACTCTGCTCCGCAGCCAGGACGCTGGCGCCGTACAGTGCACGTGCCCGGGTGAGAGACGAGAGAGACGTGGGATTGTCGGAGTAGAACAACAGAGCCTCCAGCCATCGACGCCCCTCGCTGAGCTGCCCATGCGTATACCAATACCACCACACGACGCCGGCAATCTGCAGCCCAACGTCGACATCTCCGCCGGTGCAGGCCCACTCCAGCACGGCCTGTATACCGAACCGCTCGTCCTCCAGACGTGCCAACCACTCACGCTGCTGCGCGCCTCGCAGTTCCGGCCCTGCTTGTTTCACCAGCGAGATGTAATACGCTCCGAGACGCCTCATCACCTCGTCGCGTTCCCTCGATAGCGCGAGGCGGTCGAGCGCATATTCACGAATAGTTTCCATCATGAGAAACTGTGGCTCGCCGCCGCTCTGCCTTCCGACCGTGAGGAGGCTCTGTTTCACCAGGGACGTCAGCCGGGCCAGCGCATCGACGTCGCCCGACGAGAAACATGCCGCTGCCGCGGCGACGGTGCACCAGCCGTTAATTGCTGCTATTCGCCGGAACGCGAGCTGTTCCTCGCGGCGCAGCAGACCGTAGCTCCATTCGATCGTGGATCGCAGGGTGCGCTGACGGTCGGGTGCGTCCCTGGCTCCCTGCGTGAGTATATCAAGGCTGTGCCCCAAGCGGCTGACGAGCGCCTGGGGTGACAGAACTCTCAGGTGGGCGGCCGCTAATTCGAGCGCCAGGGGAAGACCATCCAGTCGCCGGCAGATCTCTGCAACCGCTGCGGCATTCTTTGTGTCGAGCCCGAAGGTTGGCAGGATGGCTTGAGCGCGCTGCACCAAAAGAGCGATCGCGGAATATCGGTGTAACTGCTCGACATCGAGCGGCGCGTCGCCCGCTGGAGGCACGGCAAGGGGCAGCACCTGGAGCTCCTGTTCCCCTCGAACTTCAAGGGGAGCTCGACTGGTGACAAGCACCTTGAGTCTGGGACAGGACGCCAGGAGGGTCGAGACGTACGCGCCGGCGGGGCAAACCTGTTCGAAGTTGTCCAACACCAGGAGCATCTGACGGGCGCCGCATCGTTCGATCAATCGGTCGTGCAGAGGCGTATCGCCTTCCTCACGCACGTCCATGGCACCTCCTATCGCCCAGGGAACTTGAGCTGGATCGCGTATTGCTGCCAGAGGCACAAAGAAGACGCCGTCGGCATAATCCGGAGTGGTCCACGCTGCGATTTCGAGCGCGAGACGCGTTTTCCCACGCCGCCCACTCCGGTGAGAGTGAGCAGGCGAACGTCGGGATAGGTGAGCAGGCGCCGCGCCACGGCTTCATCGCGGTCTCGCCCCAGGATCGGCGTGCTGCTTTGGGGCAGGTGAGCACCAGCACGCCGCGGTTCAGCCCGTGGTCCTCGCCGGCGTTGTGCCGCGGCGCGTAACACCGTCGCGTCGGTAGGGGGAAGGCTCAAGGCCTGAGCGAGTTGATCGACCGTGGCTCGATAGGGGAATTGGCTGATGCCGCGCTCCAGGTCGCTGATTGTGCGCGTGCTAACGTTCGCGCGCCCGGCTAGTTCTTCCTGTGTCAATCCAGCGTTTCGCCGGAATTGCCGCAATCGCGCGCCGAAGTCCAGAGAATCGTTCCCGTTCAAGGGTCGCTCCTGCATCCGGAACCGGCAGCATACCAGTGTGTTCATCTTATCACCGGGACGACGCACGAAGTTTAGGACTGGTGATGAACCCGCGAGTGGTCTTTCCAAGCGGCGGCACTGCGTACGCCGGCGCGGGCTTCTGGAACTCAGGACTCCTGGTTCGAGGACCAGTACGGCTTACCTTTACGCGACCGGGCGTCTACCACTACACCTGCCTTATCCATCCGGGTATGGACGGCACGATTCGGGTCATCCCCTAAGTTGGCGATGCGCGCCGGGTGGGAGGACATCCCGCCCGGCGCCTCCACATGGAGAGAGCGATGCAGCATAGGTGGGCAATTCGAGTCGGGGCTGTTTCAGCGCTGGGGGTGCTGGTGATCGGCGGGCTGTTTGGTCTCCTATGGATCCATAGAGGCACTCAATCGTCAGCGGCGACGGCATCCATTGATCCACGCCTCATCCTCGTCCAACACAACTCGACAATTTGGGGGAGACTGGGATCGGCCCTCCCGGCTCGCATGGACCTGTGGCCGTCGCTGCCGGGCATAAACCGGCTGCAAGTCGCGCCTCCGAGCAACGGACGGCCGCAGCCGAGGGAGATCGAGGTGGCGGCACGGATGCTGGGGATGGCCATGGTACCGACGGTGGGTCGTCTAAAGCTGGTACGGGGCAGGTATGGCGGGAAGCTCAATTTGCCGATGTTTGGGCGCTACCGGCTCACGGTCTGGGCGCCACACGATCGATGGCTGCACGGCAGTGTCACGGCGAACGTCCCACTTCCACCCCTTGGCAACGAACCTCGCTCATTCACGTTGCTCGGGCGCTCCTGTCTGGCCCACGTACGCCGGCCAGCGCAGGTGCATCCCGACTGTCGATCAGCCGTGGCCGGGTCTACATGAACCTGGACTCCGCGCCGCATTCCGTCAAGCTCGAGCACAGCTATTACCTGGCGAACGGCGGGACGCGGGGTCGACTGTACTCTAAGGGACAGGTTTACATCCTTCCGGCGTACGATGCCGCCTACTTTTTAGAGTAGCGCGTCCCTACGACTCCTGCAGAGAGGGTAGGACAGGCCTACCCTCTCCAGCCGCGCCCTGGTCGACCGTGAACAGCCGAGACACAAAAGTACGGTGGTGGCGGGACTCGAACGTGCGACCATGACGTAACCGGCATTCACCCTGGCACAGATGATGCTTCACGGAGGGAAAGATCCACTGCTGCGAACAAGAGAGGAGGTGCCCATGGCCACTGCCGACCAGGAAAAGGAAGAACGAACCGAAAGCCTGACCCTGCGTAGGGAGCGGTCCTATTTTTCCTACACGCTCCTGATCGTGATCTATCAGGCGCTGTTTGGCGGCTTTTTGATGCTCTACCGTCGCTGGAGGCACCCGCTGGAACAGATCACGCCGTTGGATTTGACCCTCCTGGGACTGGCCACCATGCGCCTGTCGAAGATGGTGTCGGAAGACGAGATCACGGCGGTGCTGCGTGAGCCCTTAATCACTGAGAGTGGCGGCATCAAACAGCCCAAGGGGCACGGCTTCCGCCGCTCACTCGGTAAGCTGGTGCTGTGTCCGACCTGCACCGGCACCTGGATAGCGGCCTTCCTGAGTTATGCATTGCACCTGAGTCCCCGCTATGCCCGGCCGTTTCTCGCCGTGATGGCCGCCTCGGGTATCAGCCAGACCAGCGACGCCGTTCTCTCCCTGGTGTATACCGACCGAGATACACTACGCAAGAACGCTGAGGAGTAACGCCGTCCGCCGCGTAAAGCGTAGAAATATGGTGAACAGAATTCTGAGGTATCGTGGAAACTCGCCATTCCACGCCCCCTACGCCGTCATCGTGGATGGTCTGCTGTTTACATCACAGTACTGAGCCATACGCGCCGGACGTGAGAGATCAGGACCTGGAGTCGGGTCAAGACCCTAGCTTCGGTTCTGGTCGGGCTGCTGCGGCGTCAGTGACTCCAGCAGTTTGCGGGCGCGGAGGCCGAGAAAGAGCGGAATCTCTTTGCGAGCAGTATTTTCCGCCCTCGTGTTCGAGACTGCGGCAGTGGACTTGTGGCCCGGGACCTCGTCCATGCGATCGACCAGCAGACCGCAGGCGGATAATCCATTGACGTACTCGCCGATTGAGCGGTGGAAGCTGCGCGTGGTTTTCGCGTCCTTGCCCGGCATCACCTTCATGGGCACCGCCAGTGGCGTGAGATACCGGTCGATTCGCCGGTAGACGAGCTTGCGGCCCTCGTCCCAGCCCCAGCCGCTCTGTCGGGGCACCCGAAAGGCCGGATGGGTCAGAAGTATCACCACTCGACCACCTGGCCTCAGTGCCCAGGCAGCAGACTCCAGCACTGGCTCCAGCGGGTCCATGTCTTGCAGGCTGAGGAGAAACACCGCGGCGTCGAACGATGCCGCCTGCAGGCCGGCGACGCTCTGCAGCTTGCGCGCGTCGCCCACCATAAACCGACCCGCGCCGGCGTGGTGCTTTCGCGCCAGGTCGAGCAAGCGGGGGCTGGCGTCCACACCGGCATACGTGCCGCCCGCTCGTGCGATATGTGGCGCGAGCACTCCCTGGCCGGCGCCGATGTCCAGCACCTGGTCACCCGGGCGCATGTCGAGCAGCCGTATGACCGTCGGGATGGCGATCAGACGATGATGTTCACTGCCACCCTCCCCGACCCAGCCGTTGTACCAGTGGGCCAGCGGATCCCAACTGGTCGAAGCCGCCGGCCGTTGCGCCGCCGGTGGTCGCACTCGTCTATTTGCAGCCACATGAACCTCCGCTCCAAGGTAGCAAGTTGTCCCCTACCGCAGCGCCACCGCAAAGCCAATTCCCAGCAGGACCAGAAGCACGGCCGTCAGCACCGTAAACGTGCGATCCTCTTGCCGGATAAACTCGATCCAGGCCACCAGGACCCCCACCAGTGGTGTGGCAAACAGCAGGAGGATGCCGAGGTCCAGGACTGCCTCCGGCTTTCCCTGGAAGAGACTCGGTACCACTTGATCGAGCGGCAAGACATGAGATACAGCGTTCTTGCCGTGCAGCGTGGCCAGGATCAGTCCAATCACCATGATGGCGATGCTGGCCAACAGTCCGACGAGCATGGTATGGGCCACGGCTCGGTACGTGCGGGCATCCTCGGTGGTCAAGATGGCGCGTGCCATGTGTCTAGCCTCCCCCGATTCCGAAGACGCGCAGCACCATCTGCACCGCATACACGCCCAGCACGACGGTAAAGGTGTTGCGCAGCGCTGTCTGGCTCAGCCGACCCAGGAGTTTGGATCCCAACGATGCGCCCAGGAAGACGCCAATAGTTACCGGCACTGCCAGCGCCGGATCGATGTACGACAGATGATGATTCTGCGGATCGTGCGAATTGTAATACACAAAGGCGCCGGCCATGGCGGTGATCCCGATGATGTAGGTACTGGTGGTGGTCGCTACTTTGATCGGCACCTTCATGATCAGGTTCATCACCGGCACCTGAATGATGCCGCCACCCACGCCTAGCAGCCCCGAGACCAGTCCGGCTATGGTCGAGGCCCCCACGCCAAAGGGGACGCGCTGCACCTGATAGCTCACCGTCTCCTTGCTCGCGGCGTCGTAGTAGCGCCCGCGAAAGCGCAGCCGTCCCTCCGCGACGGGCCGCTCAGCCGGAGCTGGATCCGGTGTTCTGGAAGAACGGGTCGAGGCAAACATTCGATAGGCGCTGGCCACCAGCACCGCGGCAAACACGGCGGCCAGAATGCGCGCGTTGATGTGGGTCGCCAGCACCGCCCCGACGACCGCGCCGGGTACGGTGGCCAGCGCCAGCAGGAGCCCCAAACGAATATCCGCCACCTGCGTGCGCACATAGACATTGCCGCCGCCCAGCGAGGTGGCGATCACCGCCACAATGCTGGCCGCGATCGCTGTCTTTAATTTGATGCCGAGGAACAGGTTCAGCGAGGGAATAATGAACAACCCGCCGCCAATGCCCAACACCGAGCCAAACGCGCCCGCGGCCACGGCAATGACGAAGGAGATGATAGAGGAGGCAAACGTCAAAAAAGAGTCTCTGCACGTGGAATGGGTGTCTCATGCTATCAGGTAGGATTGATAGTTATCGGGCGTTGAAAGGCGACTACTCTTCTTGCCCACACTTGCTATTGCCAACCAGAAGGGTGGCGTTGGGAAAACGACCACGGTGATTAACCTGGGCGCTTACCTGGGCGCGCTGGGAGCGCGCGTGTTGCTGATCGACTGCGATCCTCAGGCAAACACTACCAGCGGACTGGGGTTGCGGCCGGACGGTGGGGGACTGTACCATGTGCTGGCCGATGGCGGTGCTCTGGTGGATGCTATTGTGCCCACCGCCACGGCTGGTGTCGATCTGCTACCCGCCACACCCGACCTGGCGGCGGCCGAGGTGGAACTGCTGGACGCCGATGCGCCGGACGGTCTGCTACGCGCCGCGCTGGAGCCGGCCCTCGGCCGGTACGACTTCGTGTTGCTCGACTGCCCGCCCTCATTGGGCGTGCTCACGCTCAACGCCCTGGTGGCGGCCGACGCGGTCCTGGTGCCGGTGCAGTGTGAATACCTGGCGCTGGAGGGACTGGCTCGACTGATGAACACGCTCGACCGGATACGCGCCAAATCCAACCCTCGGCTGCGTGTCTTCGGGCTGGTCATGACCATGTACGACAGCCGTACCACGCTCTCGCAGCAGGTGGCCGAGGAGGTTCGGCGACACTACCCGACGCTGATCTTCAACGCGGTCATTCCGCGCAGCGTACGCCTGAGCGAGGCGCCCAGCTTTGGGACGCCGATCCTCCAGTACGATCCGCAGTCGCGTGGCGCGCTGGCCTATCGCGATTTGGCGCAGGAAGTTGCGTCCCGCGCCGCGCCGTTCCATTCCTTATAAACAACGCTGGAGATCAACTAGCAGCGAGCGAGGACCCGCATGAGTGAACAGCCACCCGATTTAGCCGCTCCAGCCCGTCCCCGCGGCCGCCGTGCCCTGGGGCGGGGGCTCGAGGCGCTGATGCCCTCGGCCGCCCCTGGCGGCCTGACTGAGATCGACATCGACCGGATCGACCCAAACCCCAACCAGCCGCGCGTGCGCTTCGAGCGGGGGGCGCTGGAGAATCTGGCGACCTCGATTCGGGAGCACGGCATTGTCCAGCCTCTGCTGGTCACCATCGCGGACGACAGTCGTTACCGCTTGATCGTGGGGGAGCGCCGCTGGCAGGCGGCGAAGCTGGCCGGTTTACAACGGGTGCCTGCGGTGGTGAAGGAAGCGTCCGACCGGCAGACGCTGGAATTGGCGCTGATCGAAAACGTGCAGCGTGCTGACCTGAACCCGCTGGAAGAAGCGGCTGCTTATCAACGGCTGATGCAGGATTTTGGTCTGACCCAGCAGCAGGTGGCCAGACAGGTCGGCAAGAGTCGCGTTGCCGTGGCCAACACAGTGCGGCTGCTGGTGCTGCCCGAGACCGTCAAACGTGCGGTGGTGGAGGAGCGCATCAGCGAGGGCCATGCACGCGCCCTCCTGGCCGTGCCCGATCAGCAGATGCAGCTGGGCCTGCTGGAGCGCGTCGAGCGCGAGCAACTCAACGTGCGTCAGACCGAAGAGCTGGTCCGCCGCCTCCTGGAGCCACGCATAAAGCCGCCGGCCAGAGAGAAAAGCCCCGACATTGAAGCGGTCGAAAGCGAATTACGGCGCGCTCTGGGCGCAAAAGTTTCCCTGCGGCACGGCAAACGCGGCGGTAAGATCGTCATCGAGTATTTCTCGGACGATGAGTTCCAGGGTTTGTATGACAGGCTATTGGGGCAAGTCTAAGCATGTCCCTCGGTCTACGTTGTATTCGGATGTAGCACGGTGAACTGCGTGCTAAATTGTCCAGTGTCCCGATTGGGGAGGACGCGCCCTCTGGCCCTCCGCCCTTCGTCAACTCCCCGCTCTCACCACGCTATCCAGCAGACAGCACGATTGACGGGAAAGCCATCCTGTCCTTCACGGCACATATGCGCCGGCTACGATCAAGGGGACGCCACGCGCGGTGTTGCCGCTGGATGATACCTGCACGGTCTGAAGTATGGCATACGGATCGTGCTTGGCGATGCGGTCTTTGATGCGAGCATATCGGTTGTACAGGCGCAACTCGGCTCCCGCGAGGCGCTGATACGGCTTGGCGTTTCGATTCACCACGTCTCGATGGACAAAGTCTACATACCGACTCTAGTAGCCGGCCGCGGTGTTGTTTCGTCTGCCCGGCTGCTTTCAGTACGGTGATGCCGGCCCGACATGTCATAATCCCCACAAAGGGTGAAGAGCATGCGCATTACCGTCTTCGGCTCGGCCCGTGTCACGGAAGAGAGCACGGAATACCAGGATGCGCTGCGGCTGGGCGAGCTGCTGGCGGAGCGGGGCGACGTGATCGTGTCCGGCGGCTATGGCGGCATCATGGAGGCGGTCAGTCGCGGCGCGCACAAGCGTGGGGGCCAGGTGGTGGGCGTGACCGTTGCCCCCTGGGTCGGGCGCATCGTTCCCAATCAGTACCTCTCCGAGGAGCGCAGCGCCAAGACGCTCTTCGAGCGACTGGAAGCGCTGGTGGAGAGCGATGCGCTCATTATCCTCCCCGGCGGCGCTGGCACACTGGGCGAACTGGCCCTGGCCTGGAATCTGCGTCAGATGGATCTGATGCCGGCCAAGGCGATCGTTCTGGTCGGGGACAGTTGGCGCCGTCTGCTCGACGCCTTCCGTCACAACCTGATCATCGGCGACCAGGATGTGGCCCTCCTGACGGTGGTTGACACCGTCGAAGAGGCGATCGTCGCCCTCGATGCCGGCACCGATGCGCAGGGGCAGTGGTTCGGCTAAAACATCGGGCAGGTAGTCATCCTCTTCTAACAGCAGGCCCAGCAGGTGTGCCGTGGCCCGAGCAATTAGACTCCGCGGCCCTGAAACCGGCCGAGTACGGGAAAGCAGACTTCGCCACTAACTCTCTCAGGTTATGTGCCGGCTTCCGCATGGTGGCCAGACGGAGTGTATGGACTCATAGTAGCGTGAACACGGGGAGTGTCCACGATAGGCGCCTCAGTCGCCAGTGGTGCGGAGCCCGCCCTGGTGGGCGGATCGGCCCGCAGGCCGACACCACCGCTTCGGGCACCTCATCTCTACCAACGACGGGACGGCAGACCGGGGCCGGCAGCGCTTCCTCCCGCCACGGCCATCCGTTTACGCTCTTTTGAGATAGCGATAGGTCGTGCTGCACACTCCACCGGGTCCCCCGAGACGACGCGATGCGCGAGGGGCCACCTCTGGGCACGCCGGAAGAGCCGACGCGCAGGCAGTCGTGGGGGAGTCCACCGAGTCGTGGTTGGTGTCGTCTTCGCACCTGCAGCGGTGATGCCGGACTGCGGCCCGGTCTAGCCACCAGGGTCGGGCTACCAGCACGAAGCCACTCGGCGTGTTCACGACGGCGCTACATTTCGTCTACGATATTCCGATGCGTTACGCTGAGCATCATCAGTTTCGCGCTTCGGCACCTGGCCGGTGGCGACTTCTGAGAGGCCCGACCAGGCGTCTTCGTATCTTGCGCGAGGGACCTGCTCTCCTCAGTTCCATTATACGCACGTATCTCCACTTTCCACAAGATGTCAACTTCAGTGTAGGCTCCGGTGTTTCTTCATGCCTATAGTCTGTGCTGGAGGTCAGATGATGACAGTGGATCAAGGAGACGTATCTCCCACAGTTCCTCTGCTCCGTAACCGTGATTACGTCATCCGCTTTACAGGTCAGATCGTCTCAACCCTCGGCACGCGCATCTCTACCATCGCCTTTCCGCTCCTCACCCTGAGCTTGACTCGTTCCGCCCTGCAGGTCGGTATCGTCAGCGCCCTTGGCAACCTGCCGCCGCTGGTAGTGGGCCTCCCTGTCGGTGCGCTCATCGACCGGTGGGACCGCAAGAGAGTTGCTATCCTATCGGACGCGGTGCGCGGTCTCAACCTGGCAAGTATTCCCGTCGCGCTGGCTGTGGGGCAACTCACCATCGGGCAACTCTACACCAATGCGCTGGTTGATGGCATGATGTCGATTCTCTTCTTCACCGCTCTTCAGGCCTCGACGAGGCACATCGTGCCCCCCCAACACCTTGCGCAGAACGCGCAGTACGACCAATTTGCCGTCTTCAGCCTTGGCATCATCGGTCCTCCAACCGGCGGCATCCTCTACGCCGTAGGAAGCGCGATCCCCTTTCTCACCGACGCCATTTCGTACTCGGCCTCGGTTGTGTCCCTGCTGTTCCTCCGGTCCGAGTTTCAGCTCGAACGTCAGGCCAGGCAGCGAGATCTTCTGGGGGAGATACGAGAGGGACTGGTCTGGGTATGGGGCCATGGGACTTTGCGCGCCCTGGTAGCGGCGAGCAGCCTCTTCCAGGTTGTGCGCTCGGGTACCCTCCTGGTCCTGATCGTGCTGGCGCGGCGAGCCGGCGCAACGCCATTCGAGATCGGCGTTATCTTCGCCCTCATGAGCGTCGGGGGTATCGTCGGGTCCGTCATCTCGCACCGCCTTCAGAGAGTCTTCACCATCGGTCACATCTCCATCGGTGTGGTCTGGATCTACACGCTCCTCTATCCGTTGCTGATGGTGGTACCGAGTCCGCTCTTCTTTGGGTTCATCACTGGCTTGTGGGCCATTGGCCTCCCCGCGATGCAGATCGTGCAAGGCGCCTATCGCCAGTTGCTCGTCCCGGATCGAATGCAGGGCCGGGTGGCCAGCATTGTCCGGCTCAGCATCTGGTCAGCCCAATCGGTCGGCGCCGCCCTCGCTGGGGTTCTGCTCCAATCCCTCGGCGGGCGGGGCACTATCGTCGCCGGGTTTGTGACTCTCGTGATTGTCGGGGCGATCACCACCCTAACCCCGGACATACGGCAAGCGCCTCATCTGGCCGAGGTATCACCCGCGTAGGCGGCTACATCACATCCGTCGTGGCCGGGTGTTATGCGTCTCGACTATGTACCAACTTCACCGTTGAGGAGCCCAGACCCTATGTAATCGTCAAGAACTCCACTGACTACATGACAGGCCTTCCAGCGCCTCACTATCACGCTTCCCTGTAGTTTGACGCATTCTGCACCCAAACGGTCACCGCCCTGTACCGTGAACTACCTGAGGACGCAGTTCGTGAGCGGGCAGTCCTGGGACACCGGTGGGCGGGCAGGGCAGGAGCCACGGCCACTAGGCCATCAATGTGCCTACAGTCAAGACAGGGTGGATACAGTAGGGCGGTCGGTTGACCTACCAGTCGACCGCGATGCCCCGGCGCTGTTCGCTTATGAACAAACCGCGGCGAGGCGATCACAGGACACGCGGTATGACGCGACGATCAAGCCGTGAAGGTGGTCACGGACGAGTCTGAGCCAACGACGAGCGAGTCAAGTCGGCAGCGGCGGAGAGCGCCGTGGCGGCCGGCGAATCTGTGGCCGTGCCGACCTGCAGCAGAATCGTGTTGTGCCATGGGTCCTGCATGACGACCAACTCACCGGTTTGCGAGGTGGAAAGGCCGGCCGCCTCGATCCGGGCCACGACCTCGCGCCGAGCGTCTTCGCTGGGGAGGTCGATGGTGAAGAAGCGCAGCCCCGCTGTGCCCTGGGGCGCCGCTCCGGCGCCGCGGCTGTGCCAGGTGTTCATTCCCAGGTGATGGTGGTAGCCGCCGGCCGAGATGAAGAGCGCGGTCGGCATGCGGGCCATGATATCGAATCCCAGCAGGCCGTGATAAAACGCCTCTGCCTGGGCGATGTCGCCGACCTGGAGATGGATATGGCCCAGGGTGGTCCCCGCCGGCAGGCCGGTCCAGGGCTCACCCGACTGTGCAGCCTCGGTCAGCAGTCCCTGGATGTCGACCGGGTTCGCCGCCATCCGCACCTGTCCGTCGCTCCACTGCCACTGGTCGCGTGGCCGGTCGCGATAGATCTCGATGCCATTTCCATCCGGGTCTCCGAGATACAGCGCCTCGCTGACTAGGTGATCGCCCTGACCGGGCATGGGGAAGCCCGGCTCCAGCCAGTGTCCCAGCCAGCGGCCAAGGTCCGCTCGCGTCGGCATCAGGATGGCGAAGTGGTAGAGGCCTGCATAGCTCTGGCGGTCGCGTGGCCACGGGGCCGCTCCAGCCTGCTCGCTGAGGAGGAGGAGCGGTGTCCCCTTCGCCCCCAGCGTTGCTTCCGTTCCGTCCTGCTCCAGTAGTTCGAAGCCGAGCGCCTCGGTGTAGAAGGTGAGGGAGCGCGTGAGGTCGCTGACGGTGAGGGACAGGAGGCCGATCGTGGTGTCGGGGTGAATTGAGGTGGTGTGCGTGTCGGGGGAAAGTGTGGTCATGATGTATCTCCAGGGTAATGGGCGCCTTGCCGTGCTCGTGCCCGCCGGGGCTGGTCCGCCCGGGGACGGACCGTTCCAGCGATTATTGCTGCTTGATGGCCTCGATGTCGATGTCGATCTTGATCTCATCGCTCACCAGGAAGCCGCCAGTCTCCAGAGCGACGTTCCAGTTCAGCCCGAAGTCTTTCCGGCTAATGGTCGTCTTTGCTTCCAGACCACCCACTTCCATACCGTAGGGCGACTTGCCGACACCGTTGATCTCGACGTCCAGCGTGACCTCTCTGGTGACACCATGAATGGTGAGGTTGCCGCTGACCTTTAGATCGTTGTGGTCAACCTGCTTGATGCCGGTGCTTTTGAACGTGATCTGGGGGAAGTTCTCGACGTCCAGAAAATCGGCGGTACGCAGATGCACGTCGCGCTGGTCATTGCGGGTGTCGATGGTGGCGGCGTCGATCACGACATCCACCTCCGCGTGTATCGGGTCCTCGACATTCCCGATAATTTTTCCCTGCACGCCGGTGAATCGGCCCTTGACGGTGGTGACCATCATGTGCTTCGCTCTGAACTCGACTGAACTGTGGGCTGGGTCGAATTCCCAGGTGGCGCGGGTCGCGGTCGGGGTGCTTGCTGCGTCGGTAACCATCGTTTCTATCTCCTTGAATTTTTAAAAGTTTAATATTCAACTATGTTAGTATATAGTAGAACGTTCAAGTAATGCAAGGGGTGTAATCGGTGGCGGAGACGCGGTGGCTGAACGCGGAGGAGCAGCGAACCTGGCATGCCTTTCTGCTGGCGACCAGGCTGCTGTTCGCGCAGCTTGAGCGGGAAGTGCAGCGCGGCGCAGGCATGCCGCTCACCTATTACGAGGTGCTCAGCGTGCTCTCGGACACACCGGGGCGCTCCCTGCGGATGAGCGAGCTGGCCGACGCACTGCAGGTGTCGCCCAGTCGACTCTCCCACGCCGTGTCGAAGCTGGAGGGAGCGGGATGGGTGCGCCGCGACCTCTGCCCCGCCGATCGACGCAGTTGGTTTGCCCGTCTGACGGACGAGGGATTCGCCGTGCTGGAGGCGGCGGCGCCGTGTCACGTTGAGAGCGTGCGCGAGCATCTGTTCGACCAGCTGACGCCCACCCAGCTCGATCACCTGCGCGACATCAGCGAATCGCTGCAGCGCCATCTCTCGTCGGCCGCAACCCCGCGAGAATCCGTAGCGCCCGCCCCTTCACTCTGAGGGGACATGCAAAGGGATATGGATCGGTCGTAGGGCACTGACAGGGACGGCTTACTTATAGGAATCAGTACATCGAAAGGGGAATGATGATGGCTGACGAACTACCACCGCTTGATATCTCGCATGCTAATGAAGTGCGCCGTCTGGTGGCGGAGGTACAGGCGAGCGAGCAGGCACGAGCACTCCCGATCAATCAGCAAACGGTTGCCATTCTAGCTCCCGCCAAGAGTAGACAGGGTTGCGCTGCAGATCCAGCAGCGCCCTGTTAAGGAATCGAAGGCTACGATTAGCTTCGCGCTCAAGAACTGGTCCGTCTACTTACTTGGGACGCCCCAAAGAATACCAACGGTACACTCCGAAGGAGCCACATCTATGGACCATTTGGCCCTCTCCGAGCAGATCGAGCGCCATCGGAGCCGCTTCGCGGGGTCGCATCTGGACCTGGTGCTGGCCTCGATGATCGCGGGGAACACCGCGGGACACCTGTGGGAGATACCGCGGGAGGATGCGCCGCCGCTCCTGCTGCTCTGGGACCAGGGAAACAACGTTTTCTATCTGGCCGGTGACGCCGACGCGCAATCCTCTCTCTCAGCCCTCACCAGCCTCGTGGATCTACGCCTCCGTCCTCAGGTCCTCGCCGCGGGGGCGACGCGGTTCAAGGTGCGCGCGCTGAATCCCTGGCTCGAGGAGGCTCTGCCCCGGATCTTTCCCGGCGTCACGCTTCACGTCTCGTCAGCGCTCTTCGCGGTGCATGACGCCGGCTCGCGTTTGCCAGTCGCGCCGCCGGCTGTGCCCGATATAACTCTGGTTCCGATCACATCCGTCATCCTCAGCCACGATAGCTACGGCTACATCGACCAGGTCCGCGACGAGATCCGCGGCATGTGGCCCTCCGAGGATCGCTTTTACCAGCATGGATTCGGCTCCCTGGCCGTGCTGGAGGACGAGATCATCTGCTGGTGTACGGCAGAATACGTGAGTCCCACGCACTGTGGCATCGGCATCGCCACCTCGCCGCGCTACCAGGGGCGCGGCGTAGCCACGGCCACGGCGGCACACTTCGTCCAGCAGGCTCGGCAGCGTGGTGTTACCCCCTGCTAGGAGTGCGTTCTGGCCAATCACGCATCGGTGCGAGTGGCCGAGAAGGTGGGTTTCGTGTGCCAGGCCGAGGAAACCTATTGGATTGGCGAGTTTTAACGCAGTTTCCTTTTTACTTACTCACGCAATAGCGGGCCAGTCGGTGGTGGTGCCGATGGCGACTCCCACCGCAGATTTACTCGGGTAGGACCAATGACACGGTGGTATCGTGCAAGCGGGCTTCGATCCTTTATCGCCGAGCAGCTCACCAGTGCACTGGAATTAGGTCAAATCGACGGTTCGTCGGAACGACGGAGAAGGAGCTATGACTGACATGTTGGTGGCAATGAACGCAGAAGGGCGGGTCACCATCCCAGCTGCTGTCCGACGCCAGCTCGGCTTGGACGGTGAGGCGCAGTTTCAGGCGGAAGTGTACGAGGGTACCCTCGTACTGCGCCCGGCCGTGGTCATTCCACGGGAAGATGCCTGGGCATACGCCCCCGAGCATCTGAAGAGGGTGGCGCGCGCCCGGCAGGAAGACGTGGGACGCCAGCTTACGGAGGCAGATCTCGATCGGCTCGCGCCTAGCGAAGCATGAGTGGAGCGGGCTACCGAAGCCTGGAGTTCACGGAGGAGTTCCTCGACACTTACGCCAGCCGTGACTTCAGTCCATCGGAGCGCGGGTTCCTCAAGAAGGCGCTGCGTCTCCTCGATCAGAACGAGCAGCATCCCTCGCTTCGCATGCATCAGTTCTGGGGGCCGCTGGCAGGTGTGTGGTCGGTCTCAGCTTCGGATGCGCTACGTTTGACCTTCGAGCGGACCGAGGGCGGTGGAAAACGGCTGCTGACCTGTAGCCGCCACTATGACCGGTGACCGGCAGACAGACTTAATTGGCGATATTGACAAATCTAGTCGACTTTTAACAAGCACGAACCGGCAGGCCGTTTCTCACTTTGCTCGGCACTGCTTTGGCAAGGCGATGTGGATCGGCACGCCGTAATTCGAGTAGATGATCCGGTCGAATCCAGCGCCTGGGACACGCCGCCCATGCTTGAACAAGGTCGTGTGTCTGTCCTGACGTAGCAGGAGCATGGTTCCTTGGTCGATGTAATAGTCGAGCCGAATGTTTTGGGTATCGATGGACGACGCTTCAACCGTGTGAGCGCGTACATGCCATACGGTAGTCCCGCCGATGAGTTCCGTAGCCAACGTGACAACGTTGGTAAGCATCCTGGGTATGAAGATCAAGGAGAAATCATCCGAGTACACCCGCTTGCGAACGGAGCATATCCATCCCCCAAAGGTAGAGCGGAATGCCTCTCGCTTTCCGACGATGATCCGTTCGTACCTCGTCCACCGGGCCGTTGATGTCACCGGAGGTCGGTCCCGAGCGAGGAAGTGCGCCCGTTTCACGGTACCCGTTACATCGATCTCATTGGTCGACAGGTACGCCCAGGGGCCGGTGGTCGGGACTCTGATACTCACGCGTTCCGCCCCCGCTGCCTGCACGGCGTCCTGCATCTTGTGGAGTAGGTCACGTCCGGACGGCAGCGCCGTCTGTGTCGGAATCGGCAGTGGGGTGGGAGTGGGCGTGGTAGTTTGCCAGGACGAGGACGACGGCATGACGATTGCCATGCTGAGGCTGCAGAGGCAAGACGTAAACTTGAGCTTCACGTGCTAGCCTAACGCAACCACTCGGCCCACGTCTCAAGGATGTAACGATGCGAAACGTCCGGACGCTGGAACGCCACGAATAGACCTCGCCAGGTCTCGCCTCTTTCGTGGCGGAAGGTCCAGGTGCTCCAGGCGGACAACTCGCTCTGCCCGTTGTCCTGCCTGGTCCATCCGCCAAGCTCCAGATGCCGGGTGTAATGCGCCATTACCGCTGCCAAATCCAACTCTGTCTCGATCACTACCCCGGAGTGCGCGCTATCAGGTCCGCGGCTACCCGTCGGGCCTGCTCCCATGATGAAACGTGCACCTGCCGGAGGAGGCAGCGGGGGAACAGGATCGGTCGGGGGACCGCGTCGCTCACGCGGCATGCAGGGTGATGTGCGCTCGTCCGTGTACACCCCGATACGCAGTGACGTCAGCCCGTTTTCCTGCTGCGTCGCCGTCACCAATAGGGCAGGCCCCTGCTCTCCACGACAAAACTGACTCTGCAGATGGAAAGACTCGTCGGCATCGTTGAAGCCGTGTGATGCCGGTCTTCCGGTTTCGAATTCGTACCAGTCTTCAGACCAGAGACGCTGGCGGTAGAAGTCGAGAAGTTTGGTTGGCAACTCCAGGCTGTCGAGATAGACTGTGATCCGCTCCAACGGTCCGCCATTGAGCACCGTGCCCACGATCCGGCTCCCTTTGGGCAGCGGGATGTCGACTGGAAGACTGGGGGGTATCTGACCTGGGAAGACCTCCGTCTCCGATTGCGGGGATGTGAATCTTGCTGGTCTTCCTGCCATGATATGAAGCACGAGGGCATGCCATGCCTGGTCAGCCTTGAATGGCTGGAGACTGCCATTTCTCGTTTCGTCATCCATGTCGGCTCCTGTTCATACCGTTTTCCACACTCTCTCACCCCATTATGGGAACTGCAGCTCCATTTCAGGGACTGCCGGCTGCACTGGCCCGATGGGCTGAAGCTTCCGACAGGCGCATGTCCTCGTCGATCATTGTTGACGACCGGGGAGTTGAGCGACCGCAACGCTCTTCACCTGGCGCTTCTGGTCGCCGTATGGCATGCTTGTGGTGAATCCAGCCTGCGGCAACCGAGGACTGGATCACGGGCTCCACGCCGTAATTGTTGTAATCGGTAGACACCGCTACCTCCATAGGAGGGGACACATGCGTCGCCGCACTCGGCTCTCACGGTTTGTTTCAGGACTGGCACTGACGCTCGGGCTTATCGCGGCGCCGGCCCACGAGGCCCAGGCGGCTCAGCCAGACCGGCCGAGCCGGCAGGCTTCCATGGTCCCCTTCTCCGGCACGGCCACGGCCACCTCTACCTCGTCGGATTCGCTGGTTCCGGCGAAGGCAACAGCAGATCTCGTGAGGAGCGAGCGGGCTGAGACCTTTGCCGTGCGCGATGCCACTCACTGGCGGGTCGACGTGCATGTCACCGCACCGGTCATTGACAGTCATGACGAGACGGCCGTGGCCGACGGGCAGCAGGTGGTGGTGTACAGCAGCCTGTTCAACCGAGCCTTCCGCATGCCGGGTGGTGTCACGCAGAGTGGCTACCTGCTCTCATCCCTCCTGCAATCCGGTGGCGTGCCCCTCGGCGCCACTGCTGCCCAATACGTTGAACTGGTGAAGCGCAATCCGCGAGAGAAGGTACGCTCCCTGGCGCCGGCGCAGCTACTGGGGCGACCAACGGATGTTCTGCGGATATCGCCACTGGTGACCACCAGCACAGGCTCCTGCACCGGCCCGAAGGACTGCGCCAGGAAGTCAAAGGGGTATGGCTCGGCCACCATCTGGCTCGATCACGAGCATGGTGTTGTCCTGCGCTACGAGGAACAAGGCATCCCGAAGCACTTTGGAGGGCGGCAGGGATACCGATACGTCGTGACGTCCATTACCTTTGGGCACGGACCCAGCGACACTGATCTTGCCTCCCCGCCGCCGGCCGCCATTGAGGATCTACCGCAGAACTCGGGTGCCCAGACGGGTGGCGGCGGAGGCGGACCCGGGATCGCCTTCCAGGCTCCTCCCGGCTTCATCGCCGTCGGGAGCCCGGTCACTCACGGATCTGCACTATCACTCCGAGGCTCTGGTAACGGCTCAGAGTGGCTGAGCCGCGGATCGAGCGTTGCCGAAGGTGTATTCCGCGGCGATCCGACCCAGGGTTTCGTGTACGTGAAGGAACGGATCAGGGTACTGGGCTTGCCCGCCGCGCTGACCGCGGGGAGCAGCCAGACCGCTGGAGCGTGCCAGGTATGGACGGGAACGTTCCCCAATGGTTTGACGTGGCTGGCGATGATGCGGGGAAAGATCGCGATTTTGGTGGTCGCGAACAAACTGACGCAGGCGAACCTGGTGCGGTATGCGGCGAGCGGGATCTGCGCGGCGCCAATCGTCCCACCCCTCTCGGCGCAGGCGGTGCAGGACACGGCGCTTGACCATCTAGAGACCGAGATCGATATCACCCGCCAAATCCTCGGCTGGGTAGTGGCTGCCGCACCGTCCGCCGCGGATAAGCAGACGCTAAAGGCCTTTGATGTGCGTCTGGAATCCTTTGACCGGACCGTCTTCGCCATTCGCCACTCGGATGACCCACACCCGGTATACAGCCCTCCGGGCTTTCCTCCGGTGCAGCGGCACGCGTTCGCGGACACCGTCCAGGGACTCAAGGGCGAGATACCCGCTGCGAAGTCCCAGCTCGCCGCGGCTGAGGCAGCCGTGCAGTTGCCCGCCGACCGGCAGCAACTGGAGCAACGAGGGACGGTGTTTGATGATCTCATCCGCGCTGTTGACGCGATGTTGCCGGCTTGACGAATGCATGGACCTGCTCGTCGCTGAGATGACCGGGAACCACATGTCGGTGCTGCTCGGCCGGACCATCGCTGGGGTCGCAGACTCGGTGCTCTGCCCCACCCTTAGCCCATGACCACTGCCGGGGAAAACACTCTGAGCGACGTCAACGACATACCGGAGTTGGTGCCCACCGCTGAAAGCCGGCGGCGGCGCAGCACTGTCGAGGTATGGGACGAGACTACCCGGCCGGTGGCCTCAGACCCACCCGCGGTGCGAGCCTATACGGTGCGCGGCAGGGCCGCTGCGGCCGGGTTGAAGGAGGTTCATGGCCACCTGCGTGCCGAGCTGGCACAGGTCTTGGACCTGATCCAGCAGGTCGCTCGTGGTACCCTTAGCGCGCATGAGGCGCGTCTCGGACTGGCGGAGATGAAGCTACGCCAGAACAACTGGGCGGCCGGCGCCTACTGTGCCTCGTACTGCCTGTTCGTTGCCGCCCACCACGCCGGGGAAGACCACGAGATCTTCCCCTACCTGCGCTCCCATGAAGCGAGGCTAGGGGCTGTCATCGACCGGCTCGAGCACGAGCATCGCATCATCCACCAGCAGCTCGACCGGATCGATCAGGCTCTCCTCTCCCTCATCGAGGGTCGCTCCACCATGGCCGAACTTGGCGGCGCCATCGACGTGCTGAGTGACGCCCTGCTATCGCATCTGGCCTTCGAGGAAGCCCAACTCCTCGAGGCCCTGGCCCGCCACTTCGCATGAGAAGGTCGTCAGGAGGAGGCGGTTACGGCAATCTGTGCTAATCGTACGGAAATGGCTCGACCCAGATTTGGCAGGGGCGGCCACGTCCTGGACGAAATCAACCTCGTGCTCACCCTGGCCTACATGCCGGGCAAGGGCAGGAGGACGCGCAGGACTACGGGCCGGTAACCGGGAACGGTGACGGTTACGAGGTAGGCGCCGAACATGGGCAGTGTGAGGGCGCCGCGATAGGTGAGCCCGTATGGTGTGAGCCGGCCGTGGATGGCCGGCATGGGCATGCCCGACATGATGACGTGGAGGGCGACAGCGTGGGGACGTATCCGGGGCGGCAGCCTCACCGCGATCTGTTGTTTACCGGGAATAGCGGGATAGAGCCGCAGCGTGAGCATGTCGTGTCGGCTGATGGAGCCGCGGACCGAGACCGTGTGTGGATGGAGGATCAGCCGGGGATCGGGCGTCGGTGAGCTGGCACCGGCGGCGCGTCCTCCCGATGTCATGACGGTGGTGGTCAAGACCGAGGCGGCGGTGAGGGTGAGAGTCAGCAGGGCTATGCCGAAGAGGCGAGATGGTGTGTGCTTCATGGGGGAGAGCGGAAGGGACGGACCGGTCGGTCCGTCCCTTCCTATCAGTCCTTCACCGGGTGACGATTATGGTGCCGTCCATGCCGGGATGGACCAGACACGTGTAGTGGTAGACACCGGGCGCGGTGAAGGTGAGGTGCGTGGGGCCGCGGATAAGCAGACCGGAGTTCCAGAAGCCGGCGCCGTTGTACGTCGACCCTCCGGTGGGCACGGCCGCTGCCGGGTTAACCTCAATTATCGGTGGCCCTGCCTTTTGCGGAACGGGCATGACGAAGTGCGCCCGGAGATTCTGCAGCATCGAGGGCGGCCCGAAGGATACGGTATGGAAGCCTGGAGTCCAGATCACAGTCGTGCCCGCGCGAATGACGAGCGTGTCGGGGAAGAATGCATCGACGGCGCTTCGGGTGGATCCGTACCCAGTCCGTACGACCACAGTGGACGCAGCGGCGGGACGCGGATTCACCACAACCAGCCCCATCATTCCTGGGAAATGGAGGAGGCAATGGTACGTGTAGCGGCCCGGACGCGTGAAGCGTATGGTCCACTTCTGTCCGTAGCCCACCACGCCGGAATTCGCGTAGCCGGCGCCGTTATACACCGGCGAGCGCGTAGGAAAGGCTACCTGTGGGTTGAACGAGATGGCGGGCGGTCCATTTCTCTGCGGTGTGACCACTGTCAAATCGCGGTGCAACTGCTCCAGCAGTGGGGTTGGCCCGAATGAAATGGTGTGCGGCTCGAGCTTGCCGCCAATTCGCCAGGTGACGGTATCACCGGCATAGATCTGCAGCGTATTCGGGGTGTAGATATTGGCCGCATAGTCGTCGTTGCCCCACCCGGCAGTGACGAAGTAGTGTTCGGGCGGCGCGGTCGCGGCCGGTCTCACCGCGCCGACATGGTGCGGAGATCCGAGGGCAAGGACGCTAAATACCGCGGTGAGGATCAGGCGGGATGTGGTGCGCATAGTCTCTTCTTCCTCCCTGGAGAATTCGGATGTGTGGAGTGAGAAACACGGTCACTGTCGCGCTGGGTGCACCTCCTCTCGGGCAGAGCGGGACAATGTCGCCGGTTGGCATGGTTAGAAACGTGTTGTTTCTTCCCGCCGTGCCGGCGCATCGCCCTCCGCTTGCACATGGGCCACGATCTCCTGAACTCGGATCATCTCCAACTGAACGCCCGGGTCGCTTTGTGTTTCGGCCTGACTCTCGACGGCGTTCTTGAGATCGAGCGCACGGTCGGCGGTGTCGAGAACGGTGAACCCGCCGGACTTGCCGTTGGCGTGATCGTAGGTCCAGTAGCCCTCGACGAAACCCGGCGATTGCCGGACGAAGGGGATGATGCGCTCCTTGAGCTGCTTCATGAGTTCATCGAACCGAGCCTCGTCCAGCTGCCATAGACTGACCAATGCGTGCATGATCGACCTCCTGTTTGTGTGGTCCGGTCGCACCGACCGTCACAAACAGTTTCCGCCTACGGCGCTCATTTGCCCAGGACGTAAAGAGGCAATTTACCGGCAATTCGGCGGCCGGTCTGGTAACGTCCTAAGTGGGACGAGCGGCTTCTTCCATCACCTGGGACGGGGTAAGCACTCGGCCCTCCGTCCGGAGCGCCTCGAATGCCTCGTCACCGAGAGCGGAGCGGGAAGACGCGACGGCGGCGTCGAAGGCATCCGGACAGATCGGGGCAGCAGAGGAGCCGAGCCTCTCCAGCAACGCGTCGCGAGCGCCGCAGAGCCGGCCCGTCAGCTCCCAGCGCTGCTCCAGTGTGGAGACGCCTGCCAGGCCCTCCAGAGAGAACGGGAGATACACGGGGTTGTTGATGTCTTCCAGAATGGAAGCGCTCTCGGTGCACAGCGACCGAGCACGCGCGGAATCTCCCTGGGCAACCGCCAGGTGCGCCAGCAAGGCAAGCCCGATGGCCATGCCCAGTGGGGTGCCCTGTTGCAGAGAGGAGTGATACGATTCTTCTAGCATCGGCGCGGCGCGGTCCATATCTCCCGTATTCAGCAGCGCTATGCCGAGGGCGCCGAGACTCGCTATCACGGTGTGCTGATCACCGCGTGCGGTGCGCAAGGCGAGACACTCGGTGAGCAGTGCTACGGCACGCTCGTACTGGCGTCGCGAGTTTGCAGTGGTACCCAGGGCAAATAGAGCCTCGGCGACCTTGCCCGCATCCTGAACGGAGCGGAACAGGTCGAGCGCTTGCTCCAGCGACGCCTCCGTCTGGTCGTACCAGCCGAGTGTATTGCTGTGGAGTGACTGGGCAACTAGTGTCGAAGCCAGAGCATGCGGATCGCCCAGGGTGCGCGCTTCCGCCACTGCCCCTTCCGCCAGGGTGGCGGCGTGAGCTGCGTCGCCTGTGAAGCTGGCAGTGAGGGAGAGGTTGGTAAGGGCCACCACGGCGCCCTCGCGGTCAGTGATCGTTCGCGCCAAACGCAGCGCCTCTTCGTGATAGCCATTTGCTTCCTGGTAGCGATCGTGCCGCCAGGCCACCGCTCCGAGCACGTTGAGCGCCAGGACGATCTCTCGCGGCCGCCGCTGACGCCCTGCCGCGCCCAGCGCACGCTGGCCGAGGGCGGCAGCCTCCTCAGTGTCCCCCTGCTCGAGGGCCAGTGCTGCCGCACCCGCAAGGACGCCGGCCGAGATCGGCTCCCCCATGTTCATCACCTGCTGCAGCCACTGTCGCCCTTCGGTGAGATGTCCCCGGAGCGACCAGTAGCGCCAGAGCGCCTCCGCCAGTTCCTGGGCGGCGGCGAGATCGGTGCCGTCGATGGCCCACCGTACGGCCGCCCGCAGGTTGTCGTGCTCACGCTCGAGTCTCTCCCGCCAGGCAACGTGACCTGGCCCGATCATTTTCTGGGCCGCGGTTTGGGCGTAGGCGCGGTAGTAGGCGACGTATTGCTTCCGCACAGTCTCCTGTTTTCCCGCCGCTGCGAGCGTTGCCTGCCCGTACTCTCGGATCGTTTCCAGCATCGTCAGACGCGGCCCGTCCGACGACGTTTTTTTTGATGCGGCCTCCGATACCAGGCTCTTGGATTGAAGCCCAGCAAGCCCAGCTATCACATCCGCCTCCTGTCCTGGCCCGGCGCAGAGAGCTAAGGCGGCGTCAAGGATCCACCCACCCGTGAAGATGGAGAGGCGCTGAAAGATCGCCTGCTCATCGGCAGTCAGCAGGTTGTAGCTCCAGGCGATGGTGTTGCGCATGGTGCGCTGGCGTTCTGGTAAGTCTTGCGGTCCATGATCGAGGTAGGAAAGGCTGGAGGTGAGTCGGGATAGCAGGGTGGGTGGAGGCAGCAGGGGACTCCAGGCAGCGGCCAGCTCGATGGCGAGAGGTAGGCCATCCAGGCGCCGGCATAACGCGGCGACTGCCGTAGCTGTCTCCATATCCAGAGCTATCTCCGCCCCCGCATCGCGGGACCGATCGAGAAAGAGCTGCACGGCTGGAGAGCCCCCGATGTCGGCTTCCCGCTCGGGCAGCGGCAGAGGACCCAGGGTGTAGACTCTCTCTCCTCGCACACGCAGCGCCTCACGACTGGTACTGAGGATCGAGAGGTCGGGGCAGACAGCGAGCAGATTGAGGACGATGGGACGTGAGGTCAGCAGGTGTTCCATGTTATCCAGGACAAGCAGCGGCCGGCCCAGCCGGAGAGCAGCCGCTACCCGGTCGAAAAATGGCACGGTGCTCTCCTCGTGGATGGAGAGAGATGCGGCAAGAGCGCCGAGAACATGATCTGGATCGCGAAGGGGCGCGAGCTCCACAAAAACGACGCGATCAAAGCGATCAATCACCTGCTCGGCGACCGCGAGCGCCAGACGGGTCTTGCCCACCCCGCCCGTGCCAACCACCGTCACAAGTCGACGCTCATCCAGGAGGATCTTGACGACTGCTACATCCTCGGTACGACCGATGAGGGGCGTGAGGATGCGCGGCATCTGCACGTGAGAGCGGAGGGAGACACCGTCCTCCATGGGAGTGGGTCGAGCCGCAGCCAGCAGACGTGCTTGCTCGTCGTCGTCAAGGCCGAGGGCTCCAGCGAGGAGCCGAACGGTCTGGAGGCGCGGTGTCCGACCACGATCTCGCTCTAGGTCACGGATCGCTCGCTCACTGAGCTGAGCCCGCTCCGCCAGCTTCTCCTGCGTCAGACCGGCGGCCAGGCGCAGGCGACGGAGCAACGCTCCAAAAGTATCGGACGCCCGGGCCATCACAGCTTAGCTTCTCCGAAAAGGGACTACCACAAGTAGAGACGAACAGCGTGGGCCAATTTTAACGTGCGCAGCAGGCGCTGCCATCTTGACCCGAAAGCTTGGCGACATGCTGAACAGAGTGCACACTCCTACCAGCAATAGATTCGGCAAGTCGCCTCCATCGACGAGCCCCGCCTGCACGACCAGACCTGCCGGGACATCGTGTTACAGCGTGCACTCAGAACTCTCGAGAACGTCTCTCATCGACTTCGCAGTGTACGCGATGTCCGCACGGAACTCGAGACGCGCCTTCAGACCTGGCGAATCATAGACTCACGATGGTGAAGTGCCGGATCACGATGGGAACGTCCTGGCCGGTCAGATCGACCTCACCGCCGGCCAGAAGATGGCGGTCCAGTCCCCGGATGAGCACCCGGCCGTCGACGATGAAGCGCAGCATCTGGCCCTGTGCCTCCATCCGATAGGTGTGCCAGTGGGTGTCGATGGGCGGCATGTCGGCTTCGCCAATGATTGAGTCGTAGCCTGCTCGGACGCTGCTGTCACGATAGATGATCGAGTACGAGGTGCTGTTGGTGCAGCAACCGCTCGCCGCGAAATCGTCGTAGCGCGTGCCTTGACGGCGAATGCTGACGTGGAAGCCGATCCCCCGGGAGACAGGACGTGCCTGGAACTGGACGGCGTAGTTGGCGATGCTGTGTGCGCCCGGCTGGAAGGGGGGCAGGATGTACGTGGGATGATGCTGGTAGGTAACGGCAGGGCTAATGAGTATGCCGTGCTTGACCTTCCAGGCGCCGGTGCCGCCGCCGCGGATTTTCCACCCGTCAAAGCCGTGCGTCCAATCAGCCCGGTAGAGAAGCATGCCCGGAGTGCAGGTGGGTGGGCATCCCCGCGCAGCGGCCACCTGGGTGGGAGTAGGAAGCACCGGCGGCACGGTGGGTGTGGGAGGTGTGCTGCTGGGAGCTCCATTCTGGGACGTGGCTGTGGGCACGGGCGAGTGAGCCGTCGACCCGGCCGAGGAAGACAGGATGGTGCTGTCCGCCCCGACGGCGTAGCAGTGCCCGACTCCGGCGCAGGTCACGGCGGTCAACTGATTGAGAGCAAGCGCCCCGGTCGCCCAGTTCTTACCATCCTGGGTGTGAGCCACCAGCCCGGCATCGCCCACTGCGGCGCAGTCGAACTGGCCGGTGCAGGCGACACTGTTCAGGCTCTCCCGGAAATACCTCTGGCCGGAGCCCTCCCAGCGGGAGGCGACTGCACCCGAGAGCGTCACCCGGATCGCCAGCGGCGCCCGGCCCTTTGATTGCCCCACCACCTCGCAGGCGTTCCCGCCCGGGCAGGCGATCCCGAAGTACGCCTCGCTGCCAATCTGCCGCCAGGTGGCGCCCCGGTCTCGGGTGAGCAAGAGGGAACCGGACGGATAGCTGTCGTCGTCGGACGCATCGCCGCTCCCGACCATGCAGACGGCAGCCGAGACACAGGCGATGGCGTTGATGGTATAGATTTTGGCCGGAAGTGCCACGGGCCGCCAGGCGGCGCCGGCGTTGACGGTGCGAAACAGGACAGTTTGTGCGGACGCCGGGGCGCCGGAGGAGTACGCATAGCCACCCACATAACAGCTGGTCGCGGTGGGGCAGGCTGCTGCTTGAAGTATCACCTGGTCCTTGCCGGGTACGGAGAGGGTGGATCGTTGCCAGGTGGCCCCGCCGGTCAGCGTCCGTGCTATTGCGCCGTCGGTACCGGCGGCTAGGCAGAGGGCGGAGCCGTGGCAGACAACGGTGATCAGTGTGCCACCGGCGTCACCCAGTGGGTATGCCCGTCGGGTCCAGGTGGAACCATCCCTGGTTGCCAGCAGGGTTTCATCCGGCCCCACGGCGAAGCAGGTGGTGGCGCCGGCGCACGCGACCCCCGAGAGCGACCGAGCGGTGCCGATAGATACCGTGGACCATGAAATCCCGCCATTGGTAGTCCGGGCGATGTTGCCATTGGTCTGGATGGCCACGCACCCTTTCTCGGTCGGACAGGCCATACTGGTCACTCCCAGAGGCAACAAGTAGGGGTAGAAAAACGGCGGAGTCGGCCGCTCCAGCGGGTGCGCGTGCCAGGACTTTCCGCCGTCGGTGGTCGAGGCGACAGGGCCAAAGGACGAGCGCAGGTAGCACGTCTGGTCATCGGGGCAGACCGGCTGGGCAAAGAGGTCGTTCTCGGGACCCGAGCGTGCGGGCTGTGCCGCGCCGAGGGAATGGAACGTCTCGGTTTTCCAGGCATCGTGGGTGACCAACACCCCGCTGGAACCAGCGTTGTTCACCACATAGCAGGTTCGCAGATCGGGGCAAGCGATGCCCACGAAGGCGCCGTGGGTGCGCTTCGGCGCGATAATGCGCGTTTGCCAACTTAGGCCACCGTTGGTGGTGCCCAGGACGGCGCCATAACCCTCGTTGCGATTCTCGAACGCGTCGACGTAACAGGTTCCAGGGGCAGGACACGCCAATCCGTCGGCAACCATGGCGGTGGTGGGAAGCGGTAGATCGCGGTCTCTCCACCGCGTCCCGTCGGGCCCCACCGTAAAGAAGCGATTTCGTAACAGCGCATAGCAATCGCCGGCTACCGGACAGGCCAGGCCGTTGGTGCCGCCCGATACGGCCGAGTGCCGCCTCCGCCAGGTCTGGCCGCCGTCTGTCGTTGCCAGCAGCACCGTTCGAAAAGGTCCACCTCGGTCATCCGCCGTGGCCAGACAGGCGGTATCGGTACGGCAAGCGATGGCGCGGATGGTGAACCCGGCCGGCGCCGGGGCGCTCTGCCGCTGCCAGGTCTGCCCGCCGTCGGTGGTGTGTAGCACAGCTCCATCCGTTCCAGCCGCATAGCAGACGCTTGGCGTGGGGCAGGCCACCGTCAACGGATTCCCCGGCGTCACTGGGTACTGCCGATACCAGACGGGCGTCTTTGCCGTCTGCCGTCCGGCGGCTGTGTGTGTCAGGCCCAGCAGGGCCACCAGTCCCAGGCAGAGAGCCAATGCCGCTCGCCTCACCACGTACCTCCTGGGTCTCCCACATTGTGCTCGCATCTATGGTAAGAACGCGCGTGATAGTGCAGATATAACGGATGTCGCTTCAGACTTGCAGCTTCTTCTGTATCGGCCGAGAGCACGCTCCTGCTAGCCCGCTTGCCCTCCGTGCGCGTCTGCCTCTTACAAACGCAGGCGCGCGCGGACGACAAGCGCCACAACAACCGCTACTGTGGCCAAGATCACGGCGACAAACTCTAACCCCAGGATGGCGGCGCCGACGACGAGTATCGTGGCCACCACCGCCGCCAGAGTGAGCGACACGCCGATCCACCTGTGCTGCGCGTCCTTCCCCCCGACGAGGCGAGCGCGCAGGGCACTGGCGAAGGCCGGATCCGGCGCCGTATCCTTGCCCATCCCCCCGATCAACCGCGTTCGCAGATTGCGCTCAAATGCGGGATCCGGCCCCTTGGTCTCCGCATCCTTCAGCTGTAGCATCAACGGTCCTATCTCAGTGAGGATTCGCGCCAGATCCTCCTCTGTGTGCACATCCCTTTTGGCGCTCCGCTCGTCATTAGACATCGCTCAAGGACTCCGCTTGGATTCGTGCACGGAGGGTCGCAAGTGCTCGTTGCAGTAGCTGCCTGGCAGCATCCTCACTGCGCTCCATGTGCTCTGCAACGTCCCGGAAGGCGCGATCTTCAAAGAAGCGGAGGTGAACTGCCCGTTGCTGATCAGGGGGGAGTGTGCCCAGGTGGCCACGCAGCCAGGCAGTTAACTCCCATTGCTCTACCCAATGGTCGGCGGATGGCTGCTGCTCCGCTCCCAAAGGGTCTTCCGTGGACAGCTCGCTGTCACGTGGCGGCCCCACGGACTTGCGCCCGCGTGCTTGATTTGCCGCCCCATTGGCGGCGATGCGCAGCAGCCAGGAAGAAAGCGGGAGGCCACGATCATCATAGCGGCCAATGCCGGCCAGTGCCCGCTCAAAGGTCTGTGCCGTCAGGTCTTCTGCCTCTTCGCGGGTAGAGCATCGGGTGACGCAGAAGGCGTACATGCGATGGAGATAGAGGTCGTAGATCTCCCCGAAGGCGCGGCGGTCGTGCTTCGCCCGCGCGATGAGGTCGGCATCCGCTTCCGGTCGAAGCGCACCACTGTCTGTCTGCTGCATTCCGTCGCCCACCTTCTTACTCAGTCTACGATGCTCGACCACGAATAGGGAGCCGTTGCGTCACTTTTCGAGCGTGTCTCGTGTTGTGCTCTATACAGGAAACGCGTGCCGGGTGAGACCATATGGCGTCATACCATTCATAGAATCAGGAGAAGCAACCATGGCAACACAGAGCAGTCCCTCCAGTCAGAATCAAGTCACGGTCAAGAGTAACGAAGGGTCGACCACCATCAACAACGTCGTCGTGTCCAAGATCGCCGCGGCCGCCGCCCAGGAGATCGGCGGCATCCATGGAATGGGTAGCGGTGGCGTCGGGGGCACCTTGAGCGGTGCACTCAGTAGCGTCACCGGATCACTTCCCGGCGGTCACAGCAACCAGCCCTCCACGCAGGGAGTCGGTGTCGAGGTGGGCAATGAGGAGGCCATTGTCAACCTGAACATCATCGTCGATTATGGCGCGCGCATCCCGCAGGTCGTTGAAGCCCTCCGCCGCAACATCGCCGACCGGTTGTTGACCCTTACTGGCCTCACCGCTCGTGCCATCAACGTGGAGGTGAGCGACGTGTACTTCCCTGATACCCAGCAGAGTGACACCAGCAGCCAGTGAGCGTTCGGTGATTGAAGAGACTCCGGCGCTCGAAGACCCTGCCTTCGCCCTGGCGGATGCTATTCGCTCCGCCGTTCTGGCCGTTCCCGGCGTACTCGCGTTGAGTCCGGGAGTGGGCTTTGTCGAGGCGACCTATGGCCGTAACCGTGCCATCTATGGGGTGGGCCTGCAGCGCGAGCCGGGCTGCATCGGCGTGAATGTGCACGTCGTGGTCGCTGAAGAGCCGATCCCCCATCTGGCACAGCACTTGCGCCGGGCGGTATATGCTCGCGTCCAGACAGAGTGTGGGCTGCCGGCCGAACCAATCAATCTCTGGATCGACGACATGCACCTTGGTGTCTACGCGCCGAGCCCACAGGAACGCCAATGAACATTCTCAATCGGCTGCTGGCTATCGTTTTGCTGCTCATCGTGCTCGTGGGCGCGGCCGGGACGGTCGCTGTCGTCAGCACCGCTCTGTCTGTATCCACGGTGGACCAGGTTCTCACCTATGCTCCGCTGCACACCGCCCTCACCGATCTCCAGCACGTGCGACCACACATGAGCCAGCTACTGACCGTCGCCATTGCCGCTGCCGTCGGTCTGCTCGCCCTGGTGCTGCTGGTTCTGGAGTTGCGGGCGCCACATCGCGAGCGACGATACGTGGTCAATCAATCGCGCGACGGCGATGTGAGCCTGGGATACGGCACCCTGCGCAAAATTGCGGATGGCGCTGCCCGCAGTGTCGTCGATGTCAACCAGGCGCGGTGCGACATCGACCGACGACAGAAAAACCTACGTGTCCGCTGTCGGATCACGGCTGCTCCCTTTTCAGAAGCGGGGGCGGTTGGTCAGCGCGTCGAGACCGCCGTTCGCGATCAACTTGAGACAAGCCTCGGGAACCCAGTGGAGCATGTCACCGTGACCGTCGATGTGGCTCCCGCCGGCACCCCCGTTCGCGTTCATTAACACAGGAGGCAGCCGTGCAAGCCATCGGCAAATACATTGGTCTGATCGTCGGTCTCGTCTTTGGGGGGGTGTGGATCTTTGGTTCCTTCGCCGAAGCCGTTCTGGTCCTCGTAACGGGCCTGGTTGGTTATTACGTCGGCGGCATACTCAGTGGCGAGGTCGATATCCTTCGGCTCTTGGATCGTGCGCGCAATTCATAGAAAGTCTTCCCTGCTCAGCTCGGTTTCCTTGGTCGTGGTCAGCCGTGCGATGGCATACCCGCTGAGCTGTTACCTCTTGCCTTCCTTTCCTTATCTAAACCGTATTGACCGTGAGGCATTCCCATATCGCGGCGTGGACTTCACCGTCAGCAGGGCGTATCCCAGCGGTAGCCAGAGCAGCCCGAAGAGCAGGGCGAGATGGTCCTGGTGGAGATAGATCTGCTCCCGGCCGATTGCGCCGGTTGCCGCGCCCAGCAGAAACAGCAGGATGGCAAGGGTGCCGGCGATCAGCGGGACCAGGCTCCAGGCCGGCAGCAGTCGCGCGCGGAGTAGCAGCAGGCCGGCTGCTATTAACGCGGCAAGGAAGATCCCGATGCCCACCACGCCAAAGCCTCGCAGCAGAGCCACGCTGTACCAGTTGAATCCCAGAAATCGCTCCGCAGCCCACACTCCGCAATAGGTTCCCAATCCGGCGACCATCACGGCCAGGAGCACCGGGGCAAAGCGAGGGAGCCGGCTGCTCTGATACCCGAAGCGCCACAAACCCAGAATGCCGAACAGCAAGAGCAGCGGGACATAACCCCGCATGGAATCCGAGCCAAGAAGTCCGCGCGAGGAGAGTGAAGCCACGGTCTGACCGGCGCCGGTCCGGGCGCTGATCCCCAGCGACCAGCAGGTGCCGGCTACCAGGAACAGCAAACCCGCCAGCCGGGTTTGTAGTCTGAAGTCCGGGTCGTTTCCTCTCTGCCACCAGGCGTCGGCGGCGCCACGCAGCACGTCGATTCCAACCTTCCATCTCCCCTGCGAGCTTCGTGCCACCACCTCGCCAAACTCGGCGCCGTACCGCCTGCGCCATGCCGCCGGATAGAGCCGCAGCAGGGCCTTCACCTGGTTGCCAGCATGTTCAACCCGACCGACGCGATCTGCTGCATGCTCTCCAACTGACGGCGGAGTTCTGTTTCACCCTGCTGCGTCAGGCGATAGGGCCGCCGCCGCTCCTCCCCCGCCACCGCTTCAATCAAGCCTTGCCGTTCCAGGCGCGCGATCGCGCCGTACAGGGTGCCCGGCCCTAATTCCACGCCACAGGAACGTCTGATGTCCTCCATCAAGGCGTATCCGTGACGCTCGCCGCCGGCCAGCGTCACCATGATCAGCAGCGCCGGTTCCGAGAAACGCCCCATGCGCGATAGATCCATGCTCATGGTATCCCCTATTTATTACGTTGTGCGTACTAACGTTCTGCGTAATACTAGCAGATTCATTCGCTCCGCGCACTTCAGGCCTTGCACCACCTTGCCGTCGTCGCCACTACCGAGTTACAGGCAACTGGACGCTGTTGGAGGTCCATACAAAAACCCGTCCGCAGTAGCGCGGACGGGCCTTGAATGGGTGTGATGCTGAAGGTTACAGCTGACCGCGAACCGCGCCGCCGGGGTATTCTTTGGTGTGGACGTTCACGTAGTATTGGCGAGGATTCTGCATGATGGCGCGAATCATAAACGTCTTGGCATTGACGCAACCGACGGTTCTGCCGTTCTTGCCGGGAGTACCAATGGGGATGACAACCGGCCCCTCTTTGCCGACGGGGGCCTTATGGATATGGGCCGCGAATGCGTAGCCCATCACACCCTTGATGGTCACCGCGTAGCAAACCTTGCCCGACTTCGGATAAAGGTTTATGGTCGCCGTCCCACTGCCGTGCATGTCGCCACGTGGCACATCGTTCATGCCATGCAGGTTCGTCATGATCTGCATGCGGTTGGCGAGATGCGAGGACTGCGCGTGTGCCGCACTCGGCATACCGGCCACGAGCGTCGCAGCCCCAGCGAAAACCAGGATCTTCTTCATTCTTTCTCCTTCAGTCAATCTACTTGCATTCGTGACGGTTGTTCCGTCCATAAACAACTGAAGCAATTTGTAGTCCAGCAACGTCGCCAATGCTTACCGCTGGCTTAAGTTTTCCTTAATAGATTTGGTGAGCGGCGTGGTGAAAAAAAGAGGAAGGACGTGACGACAGACGAGGCGAGAAATAAGATCGACGACCTCCGGAAGGAAGACGACAGGCACCGGGGCAACTCGACGTTCTCCTCTGGGAGACGCGCCATAAGAAAGCCGGATGGACCGAAAATGAAATCGAGTACTGGCTTCATCCCGCACTTCACCTCATGCTTGGAGGGCTGAGCAACCTTTCCGCGCGCATGACGAACCTGGAAGATATGGTCCTCCGGGCTATGGAGGGCACAGATAAACCCAGCGAGGGCTGGTCGAGTGAGTGACGCTGTCAGGGTGTTCTAACCACCACCTGCGCGGCGAGCGCCGAGATGGTTCGCAGCGGTAGTCCACTGAACACTCCAACAATGAACCGGCCGTGCGGAAGCTCCACGGCATTCACTGTGCGTGGGGGTAGCTGTATGTCGTTGCCAAATCTTCCCGGATTGCTGGAGGACCAGGCACTCTGTCCATTGGCAAGGTGTGCTCGCGATCGCATGCGCGAATCTACTCGCGGATGGCAGCATCGCGACACTCAACCGTTGCCATCGCCAACTCTTCCCGCTGACGGTCTCGACCACATGGGCGCCGATGGGTGCTTCCAACCAATGAGATAGGCGATGGCAAGTGGGCACTGGACAAAGCCGAGTCGTGCAGCGCAGGGCGTCACTCTGGCAAGGAAGGTACACCATAGAACGCGTAGAAGTTTTGAATCGGCGCGCGCACTATGAGTGGCCACAGGGGGAAGCTAGCCGCCAGATCTTCATGGCAGGTCGCGCTCTCGGCGTTTTCAAGGAATGCCCGACTTGGGCCAGGCCGTAGCCCCCATTGGCCGTTTAGGAACTGTCCCCATACGTCGAAGTAGGTGAAGGCGGGAGTGGTGGGAGTCGCGGTAGCGATATATTCCGGCGGGAAGAGTACGCGATAAGCGGGTATGTTATACAGCCACGATCCGCCCGCAAACATTTCTGCCTCCGGGTGCGACTGCCGTAGGTCCGCGAACATGGCTCTCAGTTCATGCAGACGTTCGCGTCGACGTTCTCGACTCAACGCCCCCAATCCCGACGTATCGAGGTTGCCGAAGTGGAGACCGGCAGTGTGCGTCTCCGGGTTGTAGTGGTACCGGAAGCAGCCGTAGGGGTGTGGTGGGTACTGCCGGGCATGAGCGCGATAAAAAGCATGCATCCATTCCAGGTGATCGGTGGCTGCGTGGTAGCCGGCGAGAAACTCCTGCCACACCGGGTCAGTCGGGTCGAACGCTGTGCCCAGCGTGAAGTTTGGGTAGAGCGGCGTTCCCCTCAGCAGCGCCTGATCGAGGGAAACGCCGTCGACCCTGGAGACCTGACGAGCGAAGTGGAGCACCAGGGCGGTAAAGTCGCGGGACCATTCCATGCCGAAGCCTAGCTCATGTCACCCATGAGACTATATAAGGAAGTCTATGGGGGAGAAAACCATGGCGGATCAGGGAGACGAGAGGGTGCAGGCAGCCGGCGGCGACGACGCGCGTGTACTCCATCACGCGCTGGTCCAGCGGCTCAAGGATCGCGGCCTTCTCTCTGACCCTGGGGTGGAAGCAGCTTTCCGTGCCGTGCCACGCCATCTCTTTCTCCCCGAGGTGCCACTGGAGACTGTGTACACGGACGAAGCCATTCCGACCAAGACGCGGGACGGGCTCGCCATCAGTTCGTCCTCCCAACCGGCGGTGATGGCGATCATGCTGGAGCAGTTGGGCCTGCAGCCAGGTGAGCACGTCCTGGAGATCGGGGCAGGAACCGGGTACAATGCCGCGCTCATGGCCCACATCGTCGGCCCGACCGGTGGGGTAATTGCGGTGGACCTTGACGAGGACATCGTGGAGAATGCGCGTGCCCACCTGTCGGTCGCCGGCTTCCCTGACGTGAAGGTTGTCTGTGGAGACGGCGCGTTGGGGTATCCCGAGGCGGCGCCGTACGACCGGATCATCCTGACGGTCAGCGCCTGGGATATCGCCGCGGCCTGGGCCGAGCAGCTACGCCCGGGCGGACGCCTCGTGCTCCCCCTGGCGCTCAACGGAACCGTGCAGAAGCTGGTGGCATTTGAGCCAAGGGATGATCACCTGGTGAGCGTCTCCGTGCAGGATGGAGTCTTTATGCCGCTGCGCGGGATCGACGCGGGTCCGCAGGTGCACTTCTCCCTCGGAGGGGAGCCAGGCCTGGTTCTGGGAATTGGAGCGTCCCGCCCGGTCGACGCCGACGCTGTGTATCGCCTCTTGACCGGTCCGTTCGAGGACCTGCCGACGCAGATGCGTGCCACCGTCGGTGAGTTGTGGGGAGGGGTGAGTCTCTGGCTTGCGTTGCAGGCTCCCACCATGTGCAGCTTGACGGCGGCGGGCGACGCGGCGGCACGGGCGGTCATTCCCTCCCCTTTCTCTGCCTCACCGGGATATCGGGCCAGCGTCGGTCTACTGGAGGAGACCGGCCTCTGCTTGTTGGCTCGCTCGCCAGAGGATACGGTGCCCTCCGCTGAGGCAAGGTTCGGTCTGGCCATTCGGACCTTCGGCGCGGGCCGAGATCTAGCCCGTCGTTTGGTCGATCTTCTCCATAGCTGGGACGAGGCCGGCAGACCATCCACCAGAGGCCTGAGAATCACGGCCTATGTGCAGGACTTTCCACCGACCACCGCGCCGTCTGCCCTGATCATCTACAAACCGGGGACGCGCCTCGTTCTCCATTGGGAGGGAGTCGAGCGGGGGGCGGGGTGCTGACCGGTGCGGAGCGTCGAGCTCCGAATCATCGGCGGCGCGGAATCGCGCGAGCGGGTGGAGACAGGCGGGTATCCCCGCTGGGGCTGGCCAACTGGCGTTCCAGGTCTGTGAATGCGGTGATCTTATTCAACTTTGGCGTACAACCTTGAATAAGAAGGAACCATGTTCAAGGAAAGCGGGGTTGGTGGCGCGTTGGGCGTCCGGTGCACGGTACGCTAAAGAAGAGGATGTCTCTTCCACCACACCGCGTCAATCGACAACAGAGACTCTGCCCATGCGGGACGAGAGTAGACGTGCATCGATGACGGATCACCATGACCTGGCGCAGGCTGAGACGTTGCAGTGCGCTTTTCACGATCTGCCGCCCATTAAATCCATATATAAGGTGGGGGAGGGGTTCGGCAGCACGGTCCTGGAGGTGGAAGCCGGGGGCACGTTCATGTTCCGCCTTGGCCGGAATGCGAGGTCTGCCCAGGGGTATGAGCGAGAGCTGAAGCTGCTGCCGGCACTGGCTCCCCATCTGCCACTCTCCATTCCACATCCTCGCTGGTACGCGCCGCCGTCGCCGGATTTCCCGTTTGGCGCGCTCGGCTATCCGAAGATCGCGGGAACATCGCTCCACCTGGCGCATCTCACGCCCTCAACCCGGCCCAGCCTGGTCAACGGCATCGCGCGGTTTCTGGTCGCACTCCATGCGTTCCCCGTCTGTGAAGCGGTGTCCCTGGGCATCCCGGTGTGGGATGCTCAGGCAGAGGCGAGGGAACGGGAGGCCGATACCCTGGCGCTCCTGCGGAAGAGGCTGACGCCCGGCGAGTGGACACGCGTTGCCGCCTGGCTATGGGAGTTCCAGAAAGACCCGGTGATGGCGGACTCCCAGCCGAGCTTAATCCACGGAGACCTCTGGTACGAGAACGCGCTGGTGGACCAGGATGCGACGCTGGTGGGCATTATCGACTTCGAGTCGGCCAGGGCCGGCGACGTCGCCCAGGACTTTGCCACGCTCCGGTACCTGGGTGACGACTTCGCCGCGGACGTTCTTCAGGCATATACCCTGGGTGGAGGTCAACCGGGACAGAACATCGCCCAGCGAATCGATCGCTACTGGGAGTATCGCGAGGTGCCGACGCTGCTGCACCTCTGGCAGATCGGCGACCTGATCGAGCTTGAGGCTTCAGTCCAGAAGTTGCGCACCGGTCCGATCCTACGCGGTGCAGCTCTCGACAACCGGTAAGGGGCTGTGCCCAGACAGGGCTATGAGGTCTGCCACCGTGTGAGATCATAAGACGTTATGCCGACGTTCTTTGCCACTGAGCGGGTCTTGAACGAGTATGAGAGTCTCTCAGCACAGGAACAAGAATTCTTTCGCGGGGCGCGTGACCAATTCGTGCAATGTCTCAAAGAGTGGAAATCACATGGGTGTCGGGGCAACCCGCGGTTCCCGAAAAACTTGGAATCACGTCGATGGCAATAAATAAGAAGAGGTATATGGAGTTGGCGTGGGCAGGCGACGGTCGACGTACGTGGGGGTTCGGCGCGCCACAACAATCGGGAAAGTGCCACGTGATCTGGCGTAGGATCGGTTCACATCGCATCTACTGCGAACCGTAGTCAGTACTACGCCGTCTTTCGTCGCGCCTCGAGCGTTCTCTCCAGTTCACTCTCGTCCTCATAAAACTCACCGCTGGGTGGCGGGGACTCAGGGTGGGGATGATACGAAGCGAGGACTTCGCTCTTGTTCGCGTTGAGGTCTATTTCGTCAATAACCGGCACGTGGCAGCCATTGGCAATCCAGGTTCTCACCGTGTCCTCAATCAAGCGATACAGTCCGCGTGCACATTCATGCGTGTCGGCACCATAGGCAATGACACCGGGAAGCTCAGGGATGGTGGCGACAAGCGTTCCATCCTCAAGCGTATCCGCCATCGCGCACTTGAGGGCGGGGAAGATGTACGTTTCAACGATTGTAGTCACGGGCATGGGACAGCTTCGTTACACCAGCATAGGTATGTCTCGCGCGTGCGAACGGATGTCGTATCGGCGGGATACGTCGAACAGTGACGCTGCGGCACGAGATTGAGCCCAAAGAAGGGGTGAAGTGAAACTGTTGGACATGAAGATGAAGCTGCTCACATGGCAGATAACGCTTTTGGGAAGATGAGGTTCGGCACATTGGCACCATGTGCAGCTAAAATCGGCATGCCTCCAAAGTCGAGGCCCCCGCTCGCGTCAATGCGAACGGGGGCCGAAGCGGGTGATTCCTTACAGGTAGTTGCGTCCTACTTGGTACGGCCCGTAGCGGGTAGACTTGCCGTTGTCCTGGATACGCTCCAGGTAGAACCAGCGTAGGTGTGCGCCGCGTGCGCGATATTGGAAGGCACCGGTGAGATCGGCCTTTAGATTTCTGGCCAGAATCAGATGTGCATTCAGGCGATGCAGGGCACTCCGAGGCGTTGCGGCACCGTAGACATTGAAGCCCAAGGTATTGACCGTGCTGGCGTTCCAGTTAAAGTGAACCCTGTTGCCGCTCGGCCTGGCATGCACCCGCGAGAGCGAAGCGGCGGTTGGTGCGGCTGGAGGAGCGGCGCACGAGTTAAGCTGCCGGTTAAAGTACGCCACAGTCGGGAGCGCCACGCCGTTACTATTAAGCGCTCGGTCGTTGGCATACGCGATCACGGCGCAGCTGGTGCTCGGTTCGATTGCGACCTGGAAAAAGTCACCCAGCGTGCGACCGCCCATGCAGGTAGTGCCGCTGATGCAGATCGGCCCGATGTGGTTGATGTCGTGATTCGCCTGTGTCTGATACACTGCCGGACTAGCGTTCGTGGCGTTGAAGGTTTCGGCGAAGAACACTGCCCAGGGTGACGTGGTGTCGCCATAGTCTGGGTTGGTCCCGGGCTGGACAGTCGTCGGTGAGCCATACCACACAAAGTCGACGTGGCCATTGCCGGTTGCCGCCATCCATGGAAAGAGCGCAGTTTGCAGGCCGCAGACCTGACCGCTGGTGTTCTTGCAGTCCGGCGTGCCAAAATGCTGGTCCACCTGGGTCGGCGTGCCTGTGGCGTCTTTTTTTCCGTTCCACGTTTGACCATGGTCGGTTGAACTGGAGAAGAATACATCCTGACCGGTAGACCACTCCGCGTAGACGTTGCCAACTTGGTCCACGGCCACCACCGGAAACAGCACATCGGTGCGGGTGCCAGTGCAGTTCGCGGTTCCCAAATCCTTGACCGGCTCCGTAAAGACGGGGTAATCGTGCCATACCACACCAAGGGTTCCCGGTCCGGCAGAGTCATCCGATACACCCATGTAAACGGTGTCGAGCGGGCAGAGATCCGCCACCTGAGTGGGGTTCTGCACAGTCGAGTAAATTTGATAGAGGTAATGCGTCGAGCCGGATTGATCGGCCAGGATGTTGCCGATACGGTTGCGGTAGGTCGACATCGCAACCGTTTCAGTATCGGCTTTGGAGCACGCCGTGTACTGGGCACCGTCGTTTGTGGATTTGCAGACCGAGATGCTCTGCGGCCCAACCACGTGATACGACAGGTAGGCAGTATGCTTGCCCTCAGATGCAACCCACTCACGATCCTCATCGGTCTGCGAGGTGCCCGCAGGATTACGGGTTGAGCAGGAGGACAATGCCAGGTTCGCGTCCTTGCAGGTAATGACCGTTTGATTGGCCAGCGTCAGGCTAGCCATGTAGAGATTGCCAGTCGTACTCCCGGAGCAGACGGCGCCGTTGCTTGGCGCCGGCCCCGGATCGTTGCAGTCTCCTGCTTTGTAGGGCCGCCCGACGTCCATGTCGATATCGCCGCCGCCGGCTCCGGATCCGGTGGTTACCAGACCTTCTGGCTGCCCTTGGTAAAAGATAGGGCAGCGGGTGTCGACGGCGTCCTGGCAACCTGCGGTCGTGGTTTTCCAGATATCGGTGCCGGCAGGTACGCCCCGAATCGCGTTCATGTAGATGTTTCCGGCCTGATCTGTTTTGATACCCGGCTCAAGTGACTGGACACCAAAGACGCTTGGTCTCGACGGATTGACCAACTGCTGGTCCGGATTAAAGGCAATCCCGTTGGTGAGGGTGGCTGCCGGAAAGACCGTGCGAGCCAGGGGAAACGCTGCCACCAGCAAGCCGAATGCCAGGGCGAGGTAGATGAACTTACGCATGTCTATACTCCTCCTTCCCTGTTACAGGTAGTGATGGCTGGTGAGGTACGGTCCAAAGCGAACCACTCGGCCATCGGATTGGACGCGTTGAATGAAAAACCAGCGAGCATGGCCGCGGGTCGCCAGGGAACTGGCTTGCGACAGCAAATCGGGGGTTACGTTATGCCCCACAATGAGATGTGAGTTGAGTCGTTGGAGTTTGCCATGGACGCGGGCGGTGTACACATCGTAACCGCTGATTCGGGGCAGTGCGATGCTCGGCTCCAGTTGGATGTATCCACGCGCGGATACTGCCTTCCCACGGTGAAGGATCGTGCTGGCCATGCTGGTGGGCGGTGAGACACAAGCACCGAGCTGGCGATTGAAATACGCCTTAGTGGGCAACGCCGTTGTACCGGACATAGCCCGATCGTTCGCGTACGCAATGACCGCGCAACTGGTGGACTGTTCGATGGCAACCTGGAAAAAGTCCCCCAGCGTGCGGCCACTCAAGCAGGTTGTACCGGAAATGCAAATTGGTCCGATGTGGTTCGGGTCCTTATTGGCGACCGTCTGGTAGATGATTGGGGCCGTTGAATTTCCATTGACGTTCGCCAGACCATTGAAGGTTTCGGCAAAGAACACCGACCACGGAGAGGTGGCATTTCCGTAATTCGGAACTGTCGAAGTTGGCTGGGTGGTGGTTGGCGAGCCGTACCAGACAAAGTCCACGTGCCCGTTCCCCGTCGCCGCCATCCATGGGAACAGCGCAGTGTGAAGTCCACATACTGGGCCGGTCGTATTGGTGCAATCAGCTGGACCAAAGGGCAGACTTACCTGCGTCGGAGGTCCAGTACCATCCGTCTTGCCATCCCAGGTGGTACCGTGATCGCTCGAGCTCTCGTAGAACACGTTGATTCCGTCCGACCACTCTGCGTAGACATTGCCCACGTTGTCCACGGCTACCACCGGGAACAGCGTGTCGGTGCGGGTTCCGGTGCAGCCGCCGACCGGCGATCCAGAATCGTTGACCGGGGACTGAAAGATCATGTGATCGGTCCACACCAAGCCCAGTGTCCCCGCTATGCCATTGTCCGTGGAAACCGCCATCCAGACGGTGTTCAAGGGACAGCCATCAACGTTCTGCTGGGCGGTAGCAACGCTCGAAAAAATCTGGTACAGGTAATGGGTCGAGCTGGTCTGGTCGGTCAGGATGTTGCCAATGCGGTTGTTCGCGGTCGACTGGGCGGGCGTTGTGACATCGGCTTTGGAACACGTGCCAAATGCCGTGTACGTCTGACCGTCGTTGGTCGACTTACACACGGAGATGCTCTGCGGACCAACAACGTGATACGAGAGGTACGCAGTGTGAGCTCCCTCGGCGGTGAGCCACTCCCGGTCCTCGTCGGTCTGCGCAGTACTGGCGGGATTCTGGAGCAGACATGAAGAGACCGCCAGATTGCCATCTTTACAGGTGACGGCGGTCTGGTTCGCTGCAGTGAGGCTCGCCATGTACAGATTTCCAGTGGCGCTGCCGGAACATGGTCCCGGGTTAGGTGGCGTTGCATTCGGATCGGTACAGTTGGGACTGTTGAGACCGCCGCGCTGATAGGGAGCACCGACGGCCATGTCGATATCGCCTCCACCAGTACCCACGCCGGTGGTAAACAGCCCTTCAGGCTGCCCCTCGTAGTTAATTGGACATTGGTTATCGGCCGCGTTCTGGCAGAGCGCTGTTGTTGTCTTCCAGATATCAGTACCGGCCGGGACGCCACGAATAGCGTTGACGTAGATGTCGCCCGCCGAATCGGTTTTAATGCCGGGTTCGAGCGATTGCACGCCTAACCCGCTGGGTTGAGCCAGGTTAACCAGGGCCTGGTCCGAGTTGAACGCGATGCCCGTGCTCAGATTTGACGCCGGGTAGACCGCGTGAGCCACCGGCCAGGCAACCACCAGCCCGATGGCAATGGCGACCACAGAAGCTATTCGGCGCATACTGTCTTTCCGATCAGCAGGTTGATGTCCATGCTCAAGGCTCTCTCTCCTCCGCGCGTTACTATGATGACCGACATTACAATCCATCCAGTGTAAATGCACCACTGCCCGTGGTGTAATAGGGTCTGAACCCTATTCTTGAGTAAGGCGTGCAGGTGACCGTCCTGACGTGTCCCGGTTGTGCCAAGCGCTTCCTTTTATAGCTACGATGCTCTCAGACCCAAGCGCCGAATCTCGGCCTCCACGGAATCCAGATGGGCAGCAACGGGCGCACAGACCAGGCGGCCCTGTCCAGCCAGAGTGATGCGCAGCGGTGACGTGCTCGATGACCGGTTTTTCCTCAACTACAAGGATGAAGGCATCACCGATCGTGGCGCGAAGAAGATCGTCGAGAAGTATCGAGTAGCGGCCGGCATCACCAAGCAGGTGAGTTGCTACTCTCCACGCCATACCGCGCTCTCGCGCCGGCTTGGACTGGAGTTTCACATTGACATCACAGCAACAGCCCTGGAGGTGACGATGTCGGGGAGATAGTCTGGAGGGTGTCGCTCGCGACACACCCGGGCAGACGAACGATGGGAACGGGGAGGGCCGGGACTAGCGCACTCCACTCTCGTTTGGTTGGTCGTTGCCCAGAGAGCCCAAACGGAGCAGCCACGTTTGCTCGGAATCTCGACCACGCCAGTGTATATAATGCCTCCATCGACGGGAATGTAGTACCAGCGCGTGTCGCTTGACCGATGATTAACGACAGTCTCAGAATATCTTTTAGTCGGCCTTCCGTTGGTTGGATTGGCCAGAAAGATGGTGAGCCGAAGGGCACCACGGGGAGTAAGCGGTCGGCTCTTACTGCGTCGGTTGGCCGGGGATTGCCTGAGTGGTCGCAAGCGCAACAGTCGCGGCGACTTACAGGATCAGATGCACATCTCCAAACTCGTGCCACAGGTATCCGCCCTCCAGCGCGGCTCGATAGGCCCTCTCCACGTGGCGCCGGCTGGCGATGGCTTCCAGCATGGCGAGGTGGGTTGCTTGCGGCTCGTGGAACCCGGTGAGGAGCGCGTCGACGGCGCGGAGGGGGCGTCCTGGCGTGATCATGAGGTCGGTCCATCCCTGCCCGGCCTGTACCACGCCGGTTTCATTCGTGGCGCTTTCCAGCGCCCGGACCACGGTGGTACCCACGGCAACCACTCGGTCGTGGGTCTGGCGCCGCCTGTTAACGGCCCGTGCCGTCTCGGGCGGTATCCGATACCATTCCTCGTAGGGCGCTTCGTGGCTCTCCAGGCTGGAGACGCCGGTATGGAGAGTCAGTGTGGCAAAGTCGACGCCGCGCTGGGCCAGCCGCTCAATCACCTCCCGCGTAAACGGTCGGCCCGCCGACGGCATCTCCGCCGATCCCAGCTCGCCGTGGTACACGGTCTGGTACATCTCCAGAGGCCAGGCAGCCGGGACATACGAGTAGCGGATGGGTCGTCCCCATTTGAGCAGATAGGGAACCACCGGCGTGGGGAGATCGATTCGCGCGATCCAGAGCCGCCGAGAGCCACTGTAGGCGCCAATGAAGTGCGCGCTTCCGCCCTCCGGCAGCGTCGCGGTCTCGCCGGCACCGACCACCATCTGGCGCGGCTCCACGATCCAGAGGTGGGTCTGCAGTGCCGAGGAGAAACGCAAGGGAAACGGCGTGCCGTCCGGGCGGGATGCTGTTACCTCTGCCGGCAAGGTTCCGGAATCGTTGGTCACGACCAGATCGCCGGGGCACAGGAAGTCGGGAAGCTGGTCGAATCGGGCGTGGACCATGGTGTCCAGGCCACGGTAGCTCACCAGCAGCCGCACCTCGTCGCGGCGCAAGCCGCGGGCCTCCGGAGGTTCGATGGCCTCCAACTCCGCCGGCAGGGAGAATTGAAGGAGCGTGTCAAGCACCGGCATGTTGCACCTCTCGGGCCGTCTCCCCGATTTGCTCGATGGCGCTGATCCGGGCAAAGGATCGCTGATCCTCCAGCAGACGCAGGAACGCCGGGGCCGGGAGGTCCGGCGAGAGCAGTTCGGAGAGATCCACGCCCGGCTCGGCGTCGCGATGCATCTGGGTGTTCATGTCGCCCGGATCCACCACATAGACGCGAATCCCGCTTCCCTCCAGCTCGGCTGCCAGCACCCGCGACAGGTGCTCCAGCGCGGCCTTGCTCGCGCCATAGCCGCCCCAGGTGGGATAGGCCTCAACACCCGCATCGGACGATACGTTGATAATGACCCCGGCTCCTTGCCGTTTCATCGCGGGGAGCGTGAGTTGCACCAGGTGGAGGGGGGGCGACGGTGTTCACCTGAAATGCCTGGGTCAGGTCGTCGAGTGGGTAGTCCGCCAGTTCGGGCAGCGGTGTGGCGCCCAGCGTTGAGGCGTTGTTCACTAGGATGTCGATCCGGCCGAAGCGCTCCAGCCCTCGCTGGATCAATCGCTCGGCATGCGAGCTGTCCCCCACGTCTCCCGCCAGTGCCTCCACCGTGGTGAGTTCCCTCAGCTCGGACGCCGCCTGGTCCAGCGCATCCGCGCCGCGTGCGGTCACTATCAGGCCGATATCGTGCCTCGCATAGACGCGAGCGATCTCTAACCCCAGTCCCTGCGAGGCTCCGGTGATGACGGCGACCCTCTGCTCAGTACCCTTCATGTCGTCTGTTCCTTTCTGCTGACGCTGACGGGACGGTGCGTTATGAATGCGACTATTCCCCTGACTTGAGCGTATGCCCGTCAGGGTGTTCCAGCCCTCAGGCAGATGTCCAGGGAGGGACCTGTACCTTGGTACAGGCATGAGAAGCCTACAGCAGTGCGCGCTCCAGCGCGATGGCCACCGCGCGGGCACGATTATCTGCATCCAGTTTCTTGAGGATCGAGGTCACATGGAACTTGACCGTCCGCTCGGTGATGGAGAGGGATCGGGCGATCTGCTTATTGGACATACCGGCGGTGATGAGACGCAACACTCCCAGCTCCCGTTGGCTCAAGCTGGTGTGGCGTGGCGCCCGCACTTCCTGCAGGAGGATGCCGGCGATGCGTGGCTCGAGATAAGACTCGCCGGCATTCGCGACTCGAATCGCCCGTGCAATCTCAATCGTGCTCGCCCCTTTCAGGAGGTACCCCTTTGCTCCCGCCCGGATTGCGCCAAAGACGCGCTCGTCCGTCGCATAGGCGGTAAAGACCACCACCTTCCCGTCCGGCAGAGCCTCCAGCAGACGCGGTATCGCCGCCACGCCATCGATTCCCGGTAGCTCGAGATCGAGCAGGATGACATCGGCCTGGGTGTGGTCGATCAGCGCCAGTGCCGCCTCCGCGGAGCCGGCGGAGCCGACCACCGAGAAGTCCGGCTCATCCTCCAGCACAGTCACCAAGCCCTGCCGCACGATGGGGTGATCGTCAACCACCACGACACGGATCATGGCTGACCTGCCCGCGGTATGGGAACCAGCACGGTGATCAAAGTGGGACCTCCCGGCCGGCTTCTCAATCGTAGACGTCCGTCCAGCAGCCGCGCGCGCTCCTTCATGCCCAGGATGCCGTGCCGCCCCTCGCCCAACTGGGTTGGATCGAACCCGTGTCCGTTGTCGCGAATGGAGAGACGTACGCCGCTTTCCTGGGTCTGCAGCTCAATCTCTACCTCGCCGGCCTGGGCGTGCCGCCGGGCGTTGGCTAGCGCTTCCTGTGCGATGCGGTACAGCTCCAATTCAACATGCTCCGGCAGCGATTCCACGCCAGGCGACCTGACCTGGACTCGGACGCCGGTATCCGAGGTAAAGAGGCGCCCCAACGCTCTCAGGGCCTCGGGCAACGGTCTCTGCAGCGCCGCGCCGCGGAGATCGAGCACCGACTGGCGTGCTTCCTCCAGGCTTTCGCGGCTGGCCTGCAGCGCCAGCTCCAGCCGTTGACGCGCCCGTTCCGGATCGTGTTCCAGATGCCGCATCGCTCCTTCGATGTTGAGCGCGATTCCGGTGAGACCCTGTGCCAGCGTATCGTGAATCTCGCGCGCAATCCGGGTGCGTTCCTCGATTCGAGCGAGGTGCGTACTTGCCTCCGCCAGTCGCGCCCGCTCGACGGCCAGACCGACCTGGTACCCGATGGTCGAAAGCAGCCGAAGTTCGTCGGGCTGCAAGGTACGCCACGCCTCACTGCCCACATTCATGATGCCGAGTGGCGTGTCTCGGAAGTAGAGCGGGATGCTGGCGTGTCCGCTTACCCCGGCGGTCAAATTCGCCTCGCCGGACCGGACCGCGGGATAGAGGCGGCTGCACTCAAAAACACCAATATTTTTCGGCGTGAGCTTTCCCGCCTTGAAGGACTGGATGCACCAGCACGGCCGCCCGGTCATGTGCACCGGCTCCTGGAGATAGGGCGGCAGGTTATGGGCCGCGGCGCTGTAAAAGTGCCGGGTATCCGGATCCCGTAACCACACCCAGGCGGTCTGGAGTCCCAGCAGATCGGCCACCAACTCCAGGGTTTGCTGCAGAGCCTGCCGCACCTCCGGTGCGCTGTTCAGCGCCTCCGCCACGGCGTTGACGATGCTCAGCTTCCTGGTTCCTGACTCCCGCGCCGTGCCCCGCTGCTCGGGACCGTCCTCTTTGGTATGCATGCGCCTCTCCGTTCCGCTGCGATCATAGCGCAACCCGGCCGCATGGTACGCTGATGGCACAGAGAAGCGTGAACGAGACGATGTACGTAGCCACCGACCACGGTCTGGCCGTATGGCGGCGCGAGCCACACGGCCAGACCGCGTGCACCTACACGCTGGCCGGCCGCCGCCTGACCAGTATTATGGCACGCGGAGGCGTGATACTGGCTGGAACCACCGAAGGCGTCTTCCGCTCCGACGACGGAGGCACGAATTGGTCGGAGGCCAGTCGAAACCTGGCGATTCGCCACGTTCGCTGGATGGCCTTTCATCCGGCTATCTCCGATCGGGAGTTTGCGGGCACCGAGCCGGCAGGTATCTTCCGGTCGCACGACGGCGCCGCAAGCTGGCGGGAGTGCTCGGAGGTAGCCCAGCTACGCGACAAGCACCGCTGGTTCCTTCCCTACTCTCCGGAGGCCGGGTGTGTCCGTGGCTTTGCCTTTGAGGGGGATCGAGCGTATGCCGCGGTCGAGGTAGGTGGCGTGCTGCGGTCCGACGACGCGGGAAAGAGCTGGCGGCTGGCCGGAGGCAGTACGGGACAGCCGGTGTTCGAGATTCCACCCGAGCCTCTGGTCCACGCCGATGTCCACTCCGTGGTCTCGCATCCCAGTTCCCCCGATCTGATCTTCGCCGTCACGGCCGAGGGGCTCTATCGCTCGGCGGATGGCGGCGATACCTGGACGGTATCGCACGCCGGCTCGTACTGCCGCGCCGCATGGATCGATCCCGCGGACCCGCGGCACATCATCCTGAGCCCGGCGGATAGCGTGGCGCGCAAGAACGGCCGAATCGAGGAGACGTGGGACGGCGGCGCGAGCTGGTCGCCGGTTTCCGATGGGCTGGAACTGCCCTGGCCGGACACCATGATTGAGCGCTTCATCGAGCTGGACGGTGAACTATTCGCCATCACCAACCACGGCCACGCCTACGTCTCGTCGCTCGACGCCCCGCACTGGCAGCGCGTCCTGCCCGAGGTCGAGGGCATTCGCGCGTTGACCAGGATGGAGTGACGCTAATCGCCTGCTCGGGTAGCGCGCTCCATTGAGAAAAGCGATTGTCATCGCCGATTCCGGAGGAACTGTATGAACGCCACCGGCTTGGCTCGCTTCGCACCGCTCTCTACGCCTACCTCGTTATAACCTCCGGGCCAGACGCGGTCAGCACGAAGGTCTCCTCCGCCTTAGCGCCGGTGATCGATGGGTTCCAGGCAAATGCCTGGCCGGCCTGAACCGGATCCTGGGTGTAGGGCGTTGCCACCACCTCGCGCGTGGCGTAGCCGGTCATGCCGCCCTGATGGTGCAGCTTCCACTCATCCGGGTAGCCGGCGTCGGCATAGAAACGCGTGCAAGCGTTGAAGGCATCCGCCAGGATGGCCCCCGGCTGTGTGCCCTCCTGTCGCATTCGCTGGAGGATCGTGTCGCAGGCAGCGAAGCGAGACTGCAGTGCTGCATCCGGCTGCTCGAAATGGACAAATCGCGTGAGATCGGCGTAGAGACCGTAGCGCTCACCGCACACCACCAGCATCACGCGCCGATGGAATACAGTGTCATGGACCACGGGGTGTCGATACTGGGTGATGCGATTGTCTCCGGCGGCCATCACCACCGGGCTGTAGAGGCCGCGCCGCCGGCAGGCCGACTCCAGCGCCGCCGCCGCCTCGAACTCACTCATTCCCGGGGCCAGCGCGGCTGCCGTCTCATCCATCGCCGCCACTGTCAGCCGTCCGACTTCGCGATACTGCGCGATGGCGTCCGCGTCCAGCACCCGGCGGTAGAGGGCAAGCTCGGCGGAGACATCCGTTGATTCCGCGATGGCGCCGTCCGACCCGACTGGTTTGCCTGCGCTCAGTTCCCGCAGCGTAGAGCGGGGGTCCTGGTACCAGGGATACGATACGACCTCCAACGCGGGAGTCTGCTCAACGCGCATGCGCTCTGCTTCGATCGAGTCGGTGAGCACGTAGGCTTGGTCGGGCGTAATCACCAACTGTGCGACCCCAAACGGCGCGGAGTGATCGACGCGATTGTCGGCGCCACCGCTGTACCAGGCGAAGTTCGGGAAACGCCCCAGCACCACCGCTCCCAAACCTGTTCGCTCGAGCAGATCCTGGATCTGGCCCTGTCTGGACTGTCCGCTGTCTGAGGTCATTGACTCGCCTCCACGCCTGTCGATAGTTGGAACGTATACATATCCCACCTGCCTCCTGCCGTGCAACTCGCGCACCCGGAGAACGATGTTTGGCCATCACCTGCGAGGGCGGCCCCTCCCCCGTCGTCTCTATCCGACCCTTGACAGTACGCACACATTGCTACAATTCGGTGCAGCAGCCGCGGAGCCGTCGCCGGCTCGGAGTCGCTGGGCCAGGGGCATAGGGCCGCCGTGATTGAGCGCTCGACGATTCACTATCAGTATGCGTTGCGGGGTGAATGAAATGACCGAGCAGCAGACGCTTCCGTTTACCGGCATAGAACTTGATACGTTTGCAGCCGACCTGAATCGGGACGGTATCGTCGTCATTCCTGGATTGCTTGATCGATCCAAGATGGAAGTCTGGTCGCGGGCCTTTGCCGAATTGTTCGAGCGCCGCCAGGGGATGGCTGGAGGCCTCGCCCCGCGGGAGCAATCTCGCTACTATCTGACACTCCCCTGGATTCCCCCATTTGCCGATGTAGACGTCTTCGCTAACCAGGTGATCCTCGAGGTCTTGAACCGTGTGTTCGCGCAGGAGTATGTCATGGTTCAGCTCGGCGCAGACGTTCCCTTGAAGGGGTCGTCCCATCAGGACACCCATCGAGACTACCGCCCCCTCTTCTCCGACGACGTGGTTACACCGTTGTATGCCCTCACGGTCAACTTTCCGCTGGTGGACGTCACGGACGACAACGGCCCGTTCGAGATGGCCCGCGGGACGCACGTGATGCCGCGTGACGCGGCCCTGGCAAACGTTGAGTCGGGACGTAATCCCATCGAGCGCTTCTATCCCAGGCTGGGGGATGTAACGATCCGCACACCTTTGGCCATGCACCGAGGCACGCCCAATATCACAGATACGCCGCGACCGATGGTGGTGATGGGATACGTCATGCACTGGCTGTACACGCCGAACGTCGATCTCACGCTTTCACGGGACTACTACGACAACCTTCCGGAGCACGCCAGGCAGCTTCTCCGCTGTGAGGTAGTCGATAGCCTCCCCGAGGAGCAAACCGAGACTTACCTCAACTTCAAGTTTTAGCGGCAACTCCGGACGGATTCACCGCAGCCACCCCGAAGTGTGATTACGCAGCGTTCTACCGATAGCTTACGCTCGTGACCAGCCCATCGATGGCGCACGGCGCCGCAAGCCCACCCTTGTAATCGGCGTGATCTCTAACCAGATTAATGCGGTCAGTGGCGCTGGCCAGTACGTGCGATTCTGTGCTCAATCGCTCGGCGACATAAGGTGACTGGCTCTAGGTTCAACGTTACGCTCCTCATCATCCGGCATACCCTATGGCGCGGTGACGGTTATCGAGACTTTTGGCCCATTCCATACCAGAGGATCGATTCGCATGTTGCGGATGCCACCATGGTCGTACCCTTCAGGACCAGGCCAGCCGTGGTAGACCATGTAAAGCCTGCCATCCGGACCTTGCACCACCGAGCCGCCACCAGGGCCGTGAACTTTGTCGTTTCCCTGGAGAATCGGATTACCCGCATATGGGGTAAACGGTCCCATTGGAGACGAACTGGTGGCGTACCCCATGGCATAGTTGCTGTTCCAGCTATTGCCGGAGAAGAACAGGTAGTAGGTAGAGCCCTGTCGAATGGTAAAGGGACCCTCGACGGTCGAGAAGTCCTTCCCATGTTCCCAGGGCTGCGTGAGGCCAAACAGTTCCTGACGCTGGCCGGATCGTTCAAGGAGCGACTTTTTCATTGCGAGCACCGAGATGTTGTGCTGTGGGCCATCAACCGAGAAGTACAGATAAGCCTTCCCGTTCGTGTCAATAAAAAGGTCCGGATCGATATAGCCCTTGCCGTACAGGTCGCTGCAGGCAATGACGTCGCGCTGTTTGAACGGGCCAACGGGGGTGGAAGCGGTGGCCACGGCGATGCAGTGCCCGTCCGAGCCCAGTCCGGTGTAATACGCATAATACGTCTTGCCCACGTGGACCACGTCGGGTGCCCACAGGTCCCCACTGGCCCACTTGGGATCGCGTTTAAAGATGGAGGACACTCGCTTCCAGTGCACCATGTCGGTTGAGTGAAGAATAGGGAAGGCACCCGGCGACCAGTCGGCCGTGGTGCCGTACGCATAATAACTATGTGCGTTCACGCGCAGTACCATGGGGTCCGGGAAATCACGCGAGAATACCGGGTTGTGGTATGGGAGGGCTTGGCCCGTGTTGGGCGCGGCCTGGCTGGAATGTGCCCTGGTCGCGCCCAGGGCGACCAGTCCGATAATACCGAGGGAGGCACCAAATCGATACATCATCTTGATTTTCATGTCTGCGTTACTTCCCTTCCGCGTGTATCTTCTTAAGATAATAGTAGAGCAAAATGGGAACCAGAACCGTAGGTCTGGGCCTCATCTGGCCCCATTTCGCGGGTACCACTTGATATTGAGGGTGTGCAGTAACGATGCTGGGTGGCGAAGACTATTTAAGAGCGCTGCCGGCAACTCAGCGTTAGAGTCACGTAGTAGGAGCAGGACATGAGCGTGAAAGGCAAGGGACGGTTAGAGACTTGGTTGTTCTTCCTGGCGGCCACAGTGCTCCTAGCCGGTTGCAGTGTGGGGGGATCCACCAGTGCGTCGCATGGGTCGTTCAAGAACCCGCTAACAAACTCTGATTTTGCCGACCCCTTTGTACTGCACGTTGGCAAGACGTATTACGCCTTCTCCACTACCGCAATGTCGGAACACTTCCCGACGATGCATTCAACCGACCTGGTGCACTGGACGGTAGGCAATGATGCGTTGCCTCAGCTGTCCGGCTGGGCCGGCGGAAACTCATGGCATCCCGCCGTGCTTCCCCGTAAGGACGGCAAATACCTCCTCTACTTCACCGCTCAGGATTTGACCAGCGGGCGTCAGTGTCTGGGACGTGCTCTAGGAACCGCCCCGGACGGGCCATATACGGATACGAGCACCAGGCCGTTTCTCTGTCAAACCGATATTGGTGGCGACATTGACCCCAATCCGTTTCGGGACAGTAACGGAAAGTACTACCTGCTCTGGAAAAACGATGGGAACTGCTGCGGTCGCGATACCTTCATCTGGAGCCAGCAGACAACCCCGGATGGCATGACCATGCTGGGTAAGCCGGTGCAACTGATTCATGAGACCAAACCGTGGGAGTACGACGTGGTCGAAGGACCCCTCATGTGGAAGCATGACGGTAAGTATTATTTGTTTTTTTCAGGCAATGACTATGGCATGAACCTGTATGCGATTGGCTATGCTACCTGCAGCGGACCGCTCGGCCCCTGCACGCAGGCGCCTGAGAACCCCATAGTGAAGTCCAAGTGCAGCGCTGCTGGTCCCGGTGGCCCGACGATTGCCACCGACAGCGCGGGACAAGACTGGATGCTGTATGCTGCCTGGCCGACCAGTGCGGTAGGCCCCAGTGCCGGTGGCCCAGGTCGGGAACTCTGGATGGACAAACTGAACTGGAGCAACGGTAAGCCAACGGTGAACGGGCCCACCTGTACTCGCCAGGACGCTCCCGCCCCTTGAGCTGAAGGTCCTACGAGCCGCCGCCCTCTCTCTTCAAATTGGAGTCGCCCAGCGTGTATCGCCGGGCGACTCGCTTACGCTGCATTATCCTTTGACCCCGCTCAGCACCGACGAACCGACGAAGTAGCGCTGGAACACGAAGAAGAAGATGATCATGGGTACGGCAGCCATGGCGGAGAAGGCCATGAGAGCACCATAGTTGCTGACGTAGGAGCCCAGGGTCACCAGCGCAATGCCCACGGTGATGGTACGCATGTCGGCACTGGTGGTGGCCACCAGCGGCCACAGGTAGTCATTGTAGATGGCGATAACGGTCAGGATGCCCAGCAGGATTAACGGTGTCCGGGAGAGCGGCAGAATAATCTGCCACCAGCGGCGGAACTTACCGGCGCCGTCGATCATCGCTGCTTCCTCCAGTTCCTTGGGAATCCCCAAATAGAACTGACGTAAGAGGAACACCCCAAATGGACCAGCGCCATATATCAGGATTAACGGGGCGTAGGTGTTGATGAGATTCACGCCAGGAACAAGGTTGGCAAACTCGGAGTAGACCGGGATGAGCAAAACGATACCGGGAACCAGCATGGACGACAGAATCAGAATAAACAGAGCGTTCTTGCCGGGGAAGTCCAACCGTGCCAGGGAATAAGCCGCAAGCGAGTCAATAAGGAGCGTGATCGCCGTGCCGGCAATCACCACGATCATCGAATTGAGGAACCACCGTCCCAGAGGGTTCTGGCGGTCTTTGAAGATGTCTGAGTAATTTTGGCCAGTCGCAGGGTGAGGAATCCACCCCACGCTTTTGAGGATGTCCCCCTGTGTTCGGATCGAAGTTACGGCCATGTAGAGCAGCGGCCCAAGAATAAGAATCGCCAGCAGGGCAAGGCCGGCGAGCTGTAAATAGGTACTGAGTTGGGTCGTCCCCACATCCTTGGGGCGACCAGTGCGCCCTGTTTGGGACCTGGTGGTTGCCCGAGCTGGTATAGCCATGGTTCCCTCCTACGCCTCACTGGCCCTGAAGAATTTAAGCGCCGACACTGAGATCGCCACCATGATCAGGCCCACCACAAAACTCATCGCTGCCGCCGTGCCCAGGCTCGACTGATCGAATCCCTGATGGTAGATGTACAGAAATATTGTCTCGGTCGACTGATCCGGCCCACCTTGGGTAATCAGTAGAGATTGACCGACCATCGCCACCGACCCGAGCATGGTGGTGATGGTTACAAATGCCAGGATAGGGCGGAGGATCGGGATCGTGATGTAGAGAATCCGCTGCAGGCCGTTTGCTCCGTCGATCTTGGCGGCCTCGTGATAGTCCTTGGGGACCTCCACGACCCCTGCCAGCAAGATCACCATATTGCCACCAACCGTCCACCATAGGGTGGTGACGATCAGAACGATCCACGCCCACGGCTGGTTCTGAATAAAGTTGATGTTTTGATGCAGATAGGTATCGGCCAGGCCACCGGTTTGAAAGATCCAGAGCCACAGAGCGCAGACGACGGCTACCGATAAAACGTTGGGCAGATAAAAAATCGCTCGCCAGAAGCTGCGTCCCGGCGACTCCGCGACGAGCAGCGCCAGAACAAGACCTAGGCCAACCAACAGCGGCACGGTAATGACCGTGAAGATCAAGGTGTGTTCAAGCGCGGCGTAGAAGTCATGGAAGTGGATATCGCTGCTGTTGAAGAGAAAGGTCTTGTAATGATCCAATCCAATGAAGCCCTGGTCGCCCGTCAATGTGTCCCATTTGTGCAAGCTGAGGATAAAGGCATAGACGAGCGGCCCAAGCAGAAAGGCGATAAAGAACAAGAGATACGGAACTACAAACAAAAAGGAGCCACCATAATCCAGGAAGTTGGCTCCAATCGATCTGCCTCGCGCCGTGGTTACCCCACGAGTTGATGCCGCGAGTGATGTGTCTGTGGTCGAGGCATCCGCGACCGTAACTTCAACCGATGTCGGTGGAATTTGCGCCATCGTACTCCTCCTCCAGGTGACCGAAAGGACAACGGGTGCGCCCCACCACCGTGGGGCGCACCTCGTGTTTCCGTTAGCTATAGGGCAGCTTGTTAGCCTCCGGAGCTGTTTGCCGCCTTGGTGGTCTGGTCGGCTGCATAGTTAAGAGCGGACTTTGCGTCCTTCTTATCACGCATGACAAGCGAGATCTGAGGATACAGCGTCGAGGTGAAGCTGCCGTACTTCGGCACCTGAGGGCTGAGCACGCCATGTGCCAGCGACTTCGCCAGGGGTGTCTCGTAGCCAAGGCTCTTGAACGCCTTGGAAGCGAGAACCGGCTTGTACGCGGGCAGATCACCAGCTTTTGCCCACTGAATGCTGTGCGTCTCAAAGTACTGGATAAAGGTTAGGGATGCCTTATTGATGGCCGGGGTAGCGCCATCCTTAGCCAGGATGAAGTAGTGCTGACCGATGAAGACGCCCGGCTTGGGGCCCCACTTCGGCAAGCCGGCCACACCCAGATTCGAGCCCAGGGCATCGTGGAGACGGGAGTACTGCCACGGTCCATCAACCACCATGGCGGCGGCGCCGTTGGTGATGTCTTTCAGATCAACGTCCGGGGCAACCGCCTTGGCGATCTTGTACGTGTAGACCCAGTCGTGCATCAACTGCAGGGCCTGAATGCCGGCCTTGGAGTTGAAGGCTGCTTTCTTATTCTTAATGTCGAATTCCTTGCCGCCATACTGCGCCAGCAGGCTTGGGAAAAGGAAAGGCTGGATCCAGTCGGTCGGAGTATCGAAGCCGATAACACCGTTCTTGGTCGTCTTCTTGGCGTCTGCCAGGAACGACTTCTCGTCTGTCGGCGCCTTGTTGGGGTTCAGACCGGCCGCCTTGAACACCGACTTGTTGTAGTAGAGCACGAGCGGCAGCGCGTCCATGGGAATCGCGATCTGCTTGCCGTGGTAGTTACCGCCCTTGAAGAGGGACGTATAGAAGTTCTTCTCGGCCAGAGCCGGGACCTTCTTCAGCGCGTTGTCCAGCGGCTGAGCGATACCCTGGTCGGCCATCTGCGAAGCAAAGACGTCGTCGCCCACGAAGAGATTCGGCGTCTTGTGCGCGGCGATCGCCGTGGTGAGGGAGGTGTCGTAGTTGCCATTCGGGTTAATCGTCAGAGTGACGTGAACTGCGCTCTGGTTCGAGTTGAAGGCGTCGACCATGCTGACCAGGGTCTTGCCATCAGGACCGCTGAACGGGCCCCAGAAGGTAAGTTCCGTTCCTGCACGGGAAGGTGCCGCGTGGGCACCTGACGCCAAGGAGCCGCCGGCAAGCATGCCGGCGAGTGCCACACCGCTGGCGACGCGACCGATCCGCGTCCAGCGACTGCGAGGTAAGGTTGACATTGATTCTTTCCTCCGCTAAGGGTAGATGAGCTTACAACAGTGCATAATAGTAATCCATATGCTACTCGCCGCTTTCCTCCTCCTCTCCAAGCATCTCAAAAAAGCACGTAACCTCTTCACTCACTAAAACGTTTTAGCACACTAACATGCAACAATCGGTCCGTTAGTTGACAAACGTTGTGAGGGCACCAGCAACCCTACACGAGTGCTTGTCCAAATGCGAGTCAGTGGTGCTACTTTCAGCAAGTTTCATGCCCATTCAGGCCCCGCTCCGCGCTATCGCCAGACGCCCGATATGCTGTTTTTTGCATAAAGAGCTGTTTGCGCTCGGCAAACTGAACGCTATCCATAGTAGTAGGCAATAAAGTGACCCAGACATTCAATCAGGGGCTCAGTCTACTTCTGGTGCAGTCCGAACACACAGCGCCATTTCCGGGGCGACCCGTATCATGCCTCCTCGGCGTCCTCCAGTGCGACGAGCAATTGTCTGGTCGCATTGTGCTGGATGGAAGCCGTCAGACCTAGTCCAAAGATGCCGATTAAGCCGGTGACTGTCATGAGCACAACGCTTATCAGCCAGATTGCACTGACCACAGCGGTGTAGAACGGTCGCGTGAAGCTCATCCGCAAGGAGCTCCGGTAGATCAACCAGCCGCGCTTGACCCGCTGTTCGAACAGCAGCGGGTAGACATACACATGAGCTCCAAGCCAAATGACTAGCACGTAGATCCATAACACCCGCAAAACAACCCCCATAACCATGTGGAGCGTCAGGTAGAACGCCAGGTTGCCGAGGATCACTAGAGTACCCGCGATTCCGATCAGCCAGAGCTGGCAGGCGAGACCGGCGTACATTCGTAGTCCGTATCTGCTATCTGCCGCTCCTAGCAATGCGTCCTGATGGGCGAACCCGTGGACGAGATAGTGAATACCGGCTGCTGCCGGATTTGGCAGAACGACAATAAGGAGGACAGCCGTGAGAATCACAATTTCCAGGGAGCCGGCAATAACGCCCAGGGCAACGGCCAGAAGCAACAGTGGGAGCGAAAGGAGGGCCGCCAGCAGGTTGGCAATTAGGATCGAACCTATCCGCATGGTCGCCTGGTCGAGGGCCGCGGAAATCGCGGCAAATGCAAGTCTCATCGGCCCTACTTTATCGGTTCTGCGTAGTAATGTTAATGAAATGCGTCTCACCCCCAAACCTGAAGACTTCATCTGGGCCAGTGGCATTGAGGATACCTTCGTGGTTCAAACCCGCTTGGAGCACCGCTCGTTCGACCAAAATCAACTGATCGGACATTATGAGCACTGGCGAGAGGGTCTGGCCCTGGCAGTGACCGCGGGCCTGGGTGCGTGCAGGCGCGCTCTCGATGGCTGGAAGCCTCGGTGGCCGCGGTGAAAAGTCTTCGCGAGTGGGACGTGCTTGTTCATGGCTACACCGCGTTCTCAGGGCAGCCACGCTTTAATGAAGCGTAACCCGCCGAGAACGGGAGTACCATACGGAGGAGGTTGCTCGTGAGAGAACAGCCATACAGCCCAGAAAGGGAGATTGGAACGATGCGTATTCGACGAAGACGACCAGGAAAATTCGTGGCGGCCACCATCATCGTGGCAATGGGGGCGCTGACAGCGCTTCCACCCGCACAGCCGGCTCATGCCACAACCGTTCAGCTCGCTAAGAAAACCATCACAACAACAGAACGAAACGGCAAATATGTTTTTAGCCCAGCGACGGCCACCATTAAGGTGGGAACTCGGGTAACCTGGAAGAACATAAGCGACGCCCCGCACACTGTGACGAGCGACACGGCGACCTGGAAGTACGACAAGAAGCTCATGCCTGGCCACACATTGCAGGCTGTCTTCAGCAAAGCCGGAACCTATAAGTACCACTGCACATACCATCCGGGCATGGTAGCCACGCTTGTGGTGAAATAGCGCACCCAAGTGCTATCGAGTCGGGACGGCACAGCACCTCTCCGGCGAGTGGCGCGCGGTTTCCTGGCTCGCGCTCCGCTCGCCGCGTGCGGCTAGATATACGGAGTCACATCTGACGCGGCGATTATCATACCGCCCTCGCACACCACTGCTGATTGCTCTCGCAGCTCTCCTGGCTGTCTCCGCGCTCCTGATCGTGAACCTGGTGACGACGGGGGAGCACCCTGCGTGGCGGCAGGACGGTTTGCCGGGTGCGACGGTGCACGCGCTCTCCGTTGATGATCGCCGATCGGGAATCGTCTTCGCCGCCACGGAGACCGGCGTCTATCGCCGTGATCCGTTCGGCGCCTGGCGGCGTGTGTTGCGCGCGAACATCGTCTGGAGCGTACAGGTGCTCTCGGACGGTCGGACCGTGGTAGCGGGTGACCAGGCGGGCACCGTGTACCTCAGCCGTGATCTGGGCCGGCACTGGAGCGGCAGCTCGGTCAACGCCTCGGGGGTCTATGCGGTGTCTGGTCAGCCCGGCCACCCACGTCGCCTGCTCGCTGGCGCGGGTGGCGGCGTGTACCTTAGCGTGGACGGCGGGTTGCACTGGCAGCGCCGATTAGCGCTGCCGAACGCCGCGGGAGCGGCCTTTGCCTGGTACCCGGGAACTGTTTCGACCATCTTTGCGGGAAGCGTGGCTGGCGCCGATGGTGGCAGCACCAGCGTCTTTATCAGCCGCGACGGTGGCATGCACTGGAGCGTCTTTGGGCGGGCACTTGGGAGCCGCGGCGGTATCATGTCGCTGGCCGCGCCCGCCGCACATCTCGACGCCGGGACGATGGGTAACCGGCTGTGGACGATCCCCCTCACCGGCGGCGCCTGGCGCCAAGCTGCCGCCGGAGTTCCGGCCAATCAGCACGTATCCGGCATTGTCGACATTCCGGGACTGTACGAGACGTTCATCGCCACGCTGGGCGCCGGCGTCTTCCGCAGCGACGACGGCGGTCGACGCTGGGCGGGCGCCTCCGGCGGCTTGCCCAGCGTCGACCACAACCAGATCGTCCTGTCTCTCGCCTACGCGACGCGTGAGCATGCGCTTTATGCCGGCACGACCGATGGGGTGTTTGCGATGCATGTGGTCGTGCCCTCGATGTGACCGTCCCCACACCCGGGAAACTCGACGCGTACCCCGCCTGCTATTCGATCTTCCTGGGCAGATAGTTTATAAATAAACTAAGGGTCGTGGAGAGTTGGCGCATTGGCGCCGCCGGCGGTCCTGATTCGCGCGATGAGGTATGGAATGACGATAGCAAGCAACACGGGGGTCGCGGTCGAGCCCCGCAAAACGGCACGGGACACGGTGGACTTCTGGTTCGATCCGCTCTGCCCGTGGGCGTGGATTACGTCCCGCTGGATTCTCGAGGCGGCTGAGGTACGCAACTTCGAGGTGCACTGGCACGTGATGAGTCTGGCCATACTGAACCAGGGACGCGATCTATCGGAGGACTACCAACGCTCGATGGATCGAGCCTGGGGCCCGGTTCGGGTCGTGACGGCTGCCCAGATCCGCTTTGGCGACGATGTGGCGCTCCCGCTCTACACCGCGATCGGGACGCGCGTTCACCATGAGAAGAAACCGATCGACCGCGCGACCATCGAGGAGGCGCTGGCCGACGTGGGTCTTCCCGCCGATCTGGCCGACAGTATGACCAGCGACGAATTCGACCGCGAGCTGGAAGCCAGCCACGAGGATGGGATACACCGCGTGGGCACGGACGTGGGGACACCGGTCATTTCGGTGAATGGCGTCTCGTTCTTCGGGCCGGTGGTGACACCGATTCCGCGCGGCGAGGCAGCCGGTAAGCTCTGGGACGGCGTCCTGCTAGTGGCCGGAACGGACGGCTTCTACGAGCTGAAACGAACCCGCGACCGCCCGCCAATTTTCGACTGAGCTATTTCTTGGTTACGACCACAACCCCGGTCATGTAGCCATGCAACGCGCAAACGTAGTGATACGTGCCCGGCTTGGTAAAGCTGTGGCTGAAACTGTGGTGGGTGGTGAACGCGGCGGAGGTCCATTTGCTGTTGGCCTCGGTAACCGTGTGAAATGCATTGCTGCGGTTAGTCCAGGAAATGGTCGTGCCGGCCCGAATCACGATTCTGTGGGGCAGAAAGGCATATTCGCCGTGGACGGCGCCGATGGAGATGTGGACCACGGAAGCTTTATGCGGCTTGGTGCGCATCACAGGTGCGGCCGTGGCGTTGGTTGACACGGTCGCGCCCACCACTGCCATCGCCAGGACTAAGGAAGCGGATAACAGACGATTTGGCATGGCAGGCTCGCTCCGATGATGATTGGTCGGTACCAGTGGCAGACGCCACTGAGCGGTAAAAAAGGGGGGCCGGTGGGCAAAAGTGTACCCACCGGCCCCTTGTCGTGTGGGGTTGGGCTCAGACCAGGGAGTCCGGCTCGCACCACGCGATTACAGCAGACTCACGCCGAAGCGCAAGCAGGCTGTGGATCCTATCGGACTACTTTACGGTGACCGTTTTCTGGTGCTTCATGGTGCCGGGGATTTGCGTGTGCTCGCTGGTCGCAAGATACACAATCACGATGTTCTTGCCCATCTTGACGCCCTGCTTCTTGCCGCACCAGGTGTGCGAGAGGGCAGAGGAAGCGTCGCGGGTGGCCACGAAGTTGCTCATCCCGTTCAAGATGTAGTGCATGTGGCCCTCGGTCGGCGGCAGCATCGGCATGTTCTTATACACGGGCTTGATCAAGCGGAAGTGGGCAGGCCGTGAGATTTTCACGGTGACACACATGCCGTTGGAGGTGCCCGAGATGATGCTGAACGTGGGGGTCATGGCCTTCTTGGCCTTGGCGGGAGCCGCGGCAGACGTGCCACTAGCGGTAACCGCTAGCGCCACCAGCGCGGAACCGAGAGCTGTTCGTACCTTCATTCTTCCTCCTACTATCTATTGCTGTGACAAATCTTGTTGCGAGATCACCAGGTACTACGGCTGATGGTGCTGTTCAGATCATGGCCTGAGCGCGGTGTATCGCACAGCGGTGTATCGCACATCAGTAGCGAGCAGCATAGCTCTCCAGCCATGAACGCCAACCGAGGAACCCTTCGGTTCCCGGTTGGCGCAGAGGAGAGGCTACAGCAACTACTTCGCGGCCGGTAGCTCGGTGAGGTGAACGGTAACCTGGATGGTCTGGCCCTGGCGATTGACCGAGAGCGTTGCGGCTGCGCCGGGTTTTTGGGCGGCGAGGGCGCTGAGGAGGTCGGCGTCGCTGGTCACGCCAGCGCCATCGATCGCGGTGATCGTGTCGCCTGCTCGGAGCCCCGCCGACGCGGCCGGGCTGCCGGGAGCGACGGTGTTGATGGTGGCGCCCGCTACGCTCGGGACGCCGGAGGCGCCACCGAGGGGAAGGGCCGACTGTCCGGCATTCTGGCCCAGAGCGACGCCAAGAAAGGCGCGGTTGGTGTGGACCACACGGCCCTGGGCAATGATCTGGCTGGCCATCGATACCACTCGTTCGGCGGGAATGGCGAACCCGAGACCCTGAGTGGAGGCGCCGTTCTGAGTCGTGGTCTGGACCAGGGTGGGAATACCGGCGACAGTGCCGTCGAGCGTGACCAGGGCGCCACCGGAGTTACCGGGGTTGATTGCTGCCGAGGTCTGAATGGCGTCTGGCAGGTACGCGCCATTCGGCTCCTGTTCGACGCGCTTGACCCCGCTGATCAAGCCGGAGGTGACGCTTTGCTTGAGCCCGACCGGACTGCCGATGGCCAGGACAGTCTGCGCCACTCGATAGGAACCAACACTCGCGAAGTGGGCGGGAATGAGGTTCGGGGCGTTCACGCGGATTACCGCCAGATCGTCGGCTAGATCGGTGCCGGCCACACTCGCTTTCAGGGTGCGACCGTCGTTAAGGGTAACGGTGATGCTCTGGGCGCCTCGTACCACGTGTGCGTTGGTGACGATATCGCCCTTACCGTCGTAGATGACGCCCGAGCCGGAACCCACGCCCGCGCTTTGGACATAGACCACCGAGGGCCCGGCGACGGCATAGGCGTGCTCGGTTGCCGCGTCGATAGCGAGAGCAGATGGGAGAGGAGGGCTGCTAGCCGTAGTTCTGACCGCGGCCGAGGTTGGTTGGGCGGCGGCGATGCCGTAGAGATGGTCACCCAGGGCGCCGGTGGCAATGAGTCCGGCGGCGGCTAGAGGGAAGAGTCTGCGCTTCATCATGGTGTTCTCCTGCTACGCTTTTGCTGGTGTGGCGGATAAGTATCCGGTCATGTGGCGGTCGAGATACTTCTAGCGTAGAGAGCGCAGATGATGGAATGGTGGGACGTAGATGAGGATTTGATGGGAAGTCCGTGCATGCAAAAAAGAAGGGGACCACCGCGTGCGGCCCTCCCCCTCCCGATGCGCCCGAGGTTTTAGGCGGTGCCCAGCCCGTTGACGATATCCTGGACTAGGTCCTTGAGATAGGGCCCGATCAAGATGATGGCAATGGCCACGATCGAGATTAACGCGGCAAGCAGCGCATACTCAACCATGTCCTGCCCTTCCTCGCACTCGCTCAGGCGAGCAATCAAGGTATGCAACCAGGTCTGCTGGGCGACCAGAAAGGTGTTCATGATGGTGCCTTCTCGTCAGAATTAAAGGTGGGTTGTGGTTGGTTTCAATGAGGGCAATTCACCACGCCACCGGATTCTGCGATATGGTCCCCGGTCTTCCGTGATAGGGGCCTTTGTTCGCTGGGTGCGCGAGGGTCATGGTCACTCCCGATGTGATCGTAGGCGCCGAGACTGTAACCACAACTTCGGCAGTGGTGTATATAAAGGAGCGGGAGAGATGCCGTTCGTTTGCCAGTCGATAGTGAGAAGGTGGCGCGACGTTTCAGATTGATCCCTTCTACTGCGGCCTTTGCCGGGGAGAAGGTGGAATAGAGTTGAAGCGTAAGGATTTTTGGTGACTTTCGGCTCCTGCTGAACCATGCTCTTTGTCAGGTGACAGGGCAGAGGCTGCAGCACATACTCCAGACAACGCCCGGTATGCGCATGAAGGAATACTGCAATGTCCGACCATCAAGCCGCAGGACTCGTCACCAGCGACGGAGCCGCGTTCTTCACTAGCGGGACTGCTTGGTCGCAAGCGAGCGTGCACTGGTTGCGCCGGCACGTGGTGGCAAACTATGTGCTGCAAGCCACCAACTGCGCTGGGATGCCGTAGTGCTCTCCGTGGTATCGGCCCACCCAGAGCTTCCCGGGGGGCTGAAGGGGAGTGGGGCGGCATACCTTCGTGGCCTGCTCGCTGCCTCGCCCGATGCCGTGATTGTCCTTGATTGCGAGGGCGTGGTCCGGATGGCCAACCAGCACGCAGCCGACCTCCATGGGTATATGAGGCCCGAGGAACTGTCGGGCTTGTTGGGCAGCGAGCTAACGGATCCGGTATACCAGGAGCGGGTAGCCGGCGCAGTGCGGCACGCGCTGGATCATGGCGCGATCCGCAAACTGGAATACTCGCTCCGGAAGAAGGATGGCTCCCTGGCGCTGGCCGAGCTAAGTGTCGCCGCGATTCAGGATGACCGAGGCGAGTGCATCGCTCTCCTGGCCATCGTACGCGACATAACACAGCTGGAGCAGACGGAGCGCGCGTTGCGCCAGTTGCAGCAGCGCATGAGAACGGCCCTCTCCCATGCCCCGGTGCTGCTCTTCGCCTTTGACCGACACGGTATCATCATCATGGCCGAAGGGAAATATTACCAGCAGGCGGGCATCGATACCGAGGCATTGCTCGGCCAATCCGTCTTCGCGATCTATAGCGAGTACGGAGAGGCGATGGACTATTGCCGGCGGGCCCTGGCCGGCGAGGTATGCGAGGCGCTGATCAGTGGGGACGACATCACCTATCAGTGCCACTATACGCCGGTTTATGAGAACGGGGAGATCAGCGGGGCGATCTGCGTGGCGGCCGACGTCACCGAGCGCCTGCGGGCCGAGAAGGCACTGCGACAGAGCGAGCAGTATCTGAGCACGATCTTCGACGCGGCCCCAATTGGGATGGCGGTGGCTGATATGGAGGGGTGCTTCGTGAAGACCAACGAGGCGCTCCAGGGCATGTTGCAGTACAGCGCGGAAGAGATGAACGGCTTGCACTGGAGCAAAATAACCCATTCGGAGGATGTCGCAGAGGAAGACAAACTGGACAACCAGATCGTGGCTGGCGAGATCGAGAAATACACGATCGAGAGCCGTCGTATCCGCAAGGATGGCGAGGCCATCTGGACCCGACAGACAGTCTCCGAGGTGCGCGAGGCAGGCGGTGCGGCGGTATTTGGCATCGCCATGATGGAGGACATCACGGAGCGCAAGGAGATGGAGCAGACGTTGATCCATCAAACCCTGCACGACGCGCTCACGGGGCTGCCCAATCGGGCGCTCTTTAAGGATCGCGTCGACCAGGCAGTGCGGTCCGCGCGACGCCAGGGGCGCTCCTTCGCTCTGCTCCTGCTCGATCTCGACCGCTTCAAAGATCTCAATGACACCTGCGGACACCACTACGGCGACCTGCTCTTGCAGCAGCTAGGGGATCGTCTGAACGGTCTACTACGTCCCTCCGACACGGTGGCTCGGCTGGGCGGCGATGAGTTCGCCGTGGTGTTGCCGGGGGCGGACGAGCGGGGCGCGGTCTTCGTGGCGGCGAAGATCAGGCAGGCTCTGGCCACGCCGTTCCAACTCGACGACCAGATTTTTCGGATCGATGCCAGTATCGGTATTGCCCTGTATCCGCACCAGGGGCAGGATATTACCACGCTGTTACGTCACGCCGATGTGGCAATGTACCTTGCCAAGCGTGGCAGCACCGGGCATCAGGTCTATAGCCCAGAGCATGATCAGTACTCCCCCGCCCGCTTCCAACTCACCAATGATCTACGTCAGGCACTGGATGGCACCGGTCTGCTGCTGCACTACCAGCCCAAGATCGACGTGCGGAGTGGAGCGGTCCACGGAGTCGAGGCGCTGGTCCGCTGGCAGCACCCGATGCGCGGGCTTCTTCAGTCAGATGAGTTCGTCCCGTTGTCGGAGCAGGTTGGCCTGATCAAGCCGCTGAGCACCTGGGTGATACGGGAAATCATTCGCCAGCAACGGGTGTGGCGCGAGGCCGGTCTCAACCTTGATGTCGCCGTTAATCTCTCCTCCACCAGCTTTCAGGATTGGGAACTGGTGGAGACGCTCACCCGCCTTATCCAGGCAACCCCGACAGCCGGCCCAGCGCTGACGTTAGAGATCACGGAAGGCGCCGTCGTGACCGATCCTGACCGCGCCTTCGCCATCCTCACCCGCCTGCATGAGTTGGGCGTCCGTCTCTCCCTCGATGACTTCGGGGCGGGCTATGCCTCGCTGACGCATCTGAAAAGCTTGCCTCTGGACGAGATCAAAATCGATTGTGCGTTTGTGATGGATATGAGAGAGCAGGAAAACAATGCATACATGATCGCTTCGGTGGTCGGTCTCAGTCACCACTTGAAGCGGTTGGTGGTGGCCGAAGGGGTGGAGGACCAAGAGACGCTGGACCTACTATCCGGTCTCGGCTGCGATCTGGCTCAGGGGTACCTCTTTAGCAAGCCGCTGCCGGCGTCCAAGCTGGAGCGGTGGATAGAGCAGCGCGGCGTATGATATCCTATCCACTGACGCTATTTCAAAACCGGGCGTCAACATTCCATGCTGCGCGTGAATGAGGCACGAAACGTTTTGCGCGTCCACACGCATATGCTGGTACACAGAGGTAGGCAAACAGTAACCAGGCTGTAACTTAAACCGCTGGACAGATCACATGGTATCGCGTAGAGTGGCAGTGTGAATCAGACAGGACGTGCGCCGGAATACCGTCCGGCAGAAACCGGCCAGGGCGTCGAGGTCGAGAGCATGAATCGTATGACGAGTCAGACCAATGCGCCTGAGTCTCCTGGACAGGAGTTCTATGATCGAATGCCAGGTTTACGAGAGGCTATCGAGCAGCGCATAGCGGAATGCCCGGAATATCGTGTGTGGCTACAGCATCATGGTCCGGCAGTGTTGCAGGGGCTGAAAAACAGCGCAGAGTAGGGGTTGCCGGCTCTTTCTTCGACGTCTTCTGAGCAGCCTCCAACTCCAACCAACCCGACTCCCCATGCCGCGGTCGTCTGGACTGATCACGGACGCCGCCGCGATATCGTGACTCGCGGCTCTCTGCTTATCATGTAGGAGCAATGGCGCAACGTGACGGCCGAGCCTGTCTCGTACCAGAAAACAGACACCGCCTCAGCCACTGGCTGAGGCGGTGTCTGCTTGGCACTTTGGCCGTGTGGCTGTCAGCCTGTGATTGGTCGAGCGGTCAGGCGCGGCATTTCACCAATCTTCCTGGCGCTGCCGTTCGCCTTGCCGATCTGCCGCGCGGCATGGAGCAGTCGATTCCCGCGGCCCCAGTCACTCTACCAATCCGCACGGGGGGAGATTCTATTCGCACCGAATACTTTCGTCCCGCCAGCAGTGGGCTCACCGCGGTCGATAATCAGATTGCGGCGTATCCCACACCGTTGGCGGCGGGGCAGGCCTACCAGGTGGAAGTTCACCGCATGAGCAGAGCGACCGTGCTGGGCAGCACGTCGCAGGGCACCATTTCGGGGGACGTGTCGCACGGATACCCGTACCACCGCGATACGGTACCAGCTATCGGTGATCGTGCGACTGCCTACACGGCCGACGCCTACGGTGACGAATTCGCCACCACCACCCGCGTGATCGTGTTTCAGCGGCAACACTACCTGGTCTTCCTTCGGATGGTGGGCTTACAGCATCAAGTTCCGCTGCAGACCATCGAGCGACTCGCCGCACGCATCGACCGCCGGTTATGCCCCCAATGAGCGGGTTGAGCGCGGGCAGCCAGCCGTTCTTGCCCCAGTATCCGTGGATGGACGAGCCGGCTGCTCGTCAGATCCTCTTTTGCGAGGCATGAATCTTGCCACACGGTGTTTATGCAGATCGAGCGATGGCTTTTGTGTTGATTCTTGTGGTCGAGGATGAACGAGACATCCTGGACATGCTCCGTGAGCTCCTCGAAGAGGAGGGATACGGTGTTGCCTGTGTCAATCATCCGCGACACGTCATGCCAATCGAAGAAGGATGCCAGCCCGACTTGCTCTTTGTAGACTTGATGCTTCCGGGCCTCTCGGGCATCGAACTGGCGCGAATACTGCGCAACGATGGCCTTCCTGACACGCCAATGGTCGCTATGTCTGCGTCTCCTGATATGCTCCGATCCGCGGCAAACTCCAATCTGTTTCAGGGAACGCTTCCAAAACCTTTTGATATCGAGCGACTTCTCGATTACGCGGAGCGCTACGCCGCCTGAGTAGACAGACCACCATGGGCATTGGACCTAAGATACCTCTTGCGGTATATTCGTACTACTGAACGACGGTCCCCCGCGAGGAGTACACTTCTTGGCCAAGCAAACGGTACGCAAAGGAAGCACCAAGAGAGATGAGCTGGAGCGAGCACGCCGTAAGCTTTCCAAGCTCGAACTGAAGCTGGAAGTCGCGTCGGAGGAGCAACTGCAGGCCGATGTGCGTGGCAAGCAGGACATCGAGCAGGCGCGGCTGCGTGCCGCGCAGTGGCAAACTAAGGCAGCCGAGAAACTCGAGCGTCGTCGACAACAGGTGGCCCGCGCCGAGGTGCGTCTGGCGGAGCTGACCGGAAAACCGTCCCGAGACTCCGAGGGGCGTACTGGCAGGAAAGACATCGACGACGGTTCCTCCGAAACATTCAGGGCGCAGCCCGCCACGGGCGACCGAGCTGAACGGGCCTTGCAGGCGCTACGCGAACTGAACCCGGGACCGAGCGGAGCAACATTGACGCAATGGAGTCAGGCAGCAAGTATGTCCAAGACCACGCTGAGTCGGGCCCGTGCCGACCTGCTGCAGCGCGGCGAGATCGCTCAGAACGGAGCAGACGGGCCGACGCAACGCTATGTCGTGAAGGACGGGAAAGGGTAGGGGGTGCGGTCAGCTCCCTCCGGCCACCGCCAGGGTCTGTGCCTGAGATTGCGAGCTGGGCAGCGGGGAGTGCCGGCCTCGCTAGGTCCCCAGGCATCGCGCCTGCACGCCATGTCGGCCTGACAAGGGCCGCGGGTAACGGTATTCCCGTGGGCATTTCCGCAGCCCGAGCCGCCGCGAAGTGACGTCCGGCCTGCGCAGGACCCCGGCCAGCAGAGTAAGCGCTACCGCGACGCCAATCGCGATTCTGGCAGAATGCGTTCCCTCTCCTCTATGAGCATATGTCATGGGTACGTCATAGACAGTATCAGAGAATTGAAATGCCGTCGAGTGCCGATTGGCCCTATTCACCCGGGAGGAAGGGCCCTGGATGGTCGGTCAGCGCCTCTCAGTTCGCCACGGATTCTTCCTCTCCGGTGGTCACTGTTGACGCGCATCCAGCCGTGTCCTCATCGGAGTACATATCGTCCGTTGCACTCGGCCCATTCGGCGGCAGCTCCCCTGGATAGTGGCGCTCCCCTGATAGAACCAACGACCCTAGATCGTCTATAGTTTGGCGGTGCTATCTCCCGAAGGAAGGGGCAACGGCTGATGGCCGAAGGCTCAACCGTCGCGGTGGTCAACGACGACACAACGTTCCTCGATCTGATGGGCTTTTTGATTGCCGAGCGGGGTTGGACGCCGCTCATTTTGCGCGAGGCGGGACCGGCCTTTGGGCAGTTGAAGGCTGCTATGCCGGATGTGGTCATCGTCGATATCCGCATGGAAGCGCCTGAGGCCGGCTGGACCATCATGGAGCTGCTGACTCTGGACCCCACCACTCGCCGCATTCCCCTGATCGTCTGCTCTGCTGCCATGTTTGATCTCCGCTCCAAAGAAGACTGGTTGAACTCGCATGGCATCGATGTGTTGCCCAAGCCCTTCGACATCGACGACCTGTACCGCTGTCTGGACCGGGCGCTCGACCAGCAGAGGTAGAGCACGCATCGACGTTACCAAGCCTGGTATGTTCACTCCGGTACCGCCCTTTACGCGCCGCCCGGCAGGGTGACGCGTGCGGTGGTTCCCCGGTTCACGTCGGTCTCGATATCGACCTCGCCACCGCTCTGCGAGAGCAGTGCCTGGACGATGGCCAGGCCGAGACCGCTGCCGCCCGTGTGGCGGGACCGACTCCGGGCGCCGCGGTAGAAGCGCTCGAAGACACGGGCTGCGTCCTCCGGGTTCAGCCCAGGGCCGGCATCGCTGATCGAGAGGGCAATTCGATCCTGCTGGGCCGCGCCGTGCACCGTGATCGGTTGGCCTGGCGTGCTGTAGCGAGCGGCGTTGTCGATCAGATTGGTCAACACCCGACGCAGGGCCTCGGGATCGACCAGCGCAGCCGCCCCGTTGAGTGCTCCCAACTGGAGGTCGATCTGCCGATTTGGCCAGGCCGACGCGTACCGATCGGCAAAGTGTTCGAGGAAGGGGCGTACCGGTACCATCTCTGGTAGCAGCATCTGCCCGGCGTCCAGCCGAGTGAGGGTGAGCAGATCGTCCACCAACTTCGAGAGGCGCACCGCTTCCTCGTGCATGCCCTGCAAGGCGCCGGCGATGGCCGGGCGTTCCCTTGCGCCCTGGCGCAGCAGCACCTCGGACGACCCGCGCAACACGGTGAGGGGGGTGCGCAATTCATGGGAGGCATCCGCCAGGAAGCGGCGCATGCGTTCCTCCGACTCGCTGGATGCCGTCAGCGCTGCTTGTAAGCGGTCGACCATGGTATCGAAAGCGACGCCGAGCCGGCCGATCTCGTCGGAGGAGTGCGACAGATTGGCACGCCGCTGCAGATCGCCCTCGGCAATGGCTCCGGCGGTATGGGCGATTCGGCGCAGCGGGCGAAGCGCCCGATCGATGAGCGGTAGCGCGATCAGCGCGGCCAGCAGCACGGCTACCAATGCGCCCAAAGCAAATACCACGGCCGAGCGCCGCAGCGTTGCCTTGGCATCGGCAAAGGACTGTCCCAGGAGGGCGTAGCCGGCGGGCTGTGACGGTGGGCCCAGGGGAACGGCGACCAGCACCAAATCGCCTTGACTCACCACCGGTGGTTCCTGGGGAGGTGGATGGTGGTGATGGGGGCGAGGAGTCTGCCGGGGGAGTGGCCCCGGTTCGCACGGCACATGAGAGGATGTAACGCGCGGAGGACCGGAACCGGTGGAGCGGATGAGCTGATGAATGGTATCGACGGAGAGGTTGAGCGGGCGAGCGTGGCCGGCAAAGCCGAATCCATGATTGGCCAGTGTTTCACCGGATGGGGTGACGATCTTGACCGCGGTGTCATGGCTGCCGAGCAGTCCGGCCAGGCTTTGCGCATTCTGGCTCAGGTCTGCCGCTGAGAGGACTAAGCAGGGGCCCAGGGCGTGCAACTGGCCGGACGCGGACTGGCGTAAACTGGCGCCGATGGTGGATCGGAGGTACTGAGAGAGCGTGACGTACTGAAAAATTCCGAGGCCGAGCAGCACAATGGCCAGCAGGCTGAGATACCACAGGACCAACTGTCGCCTGATGGAACCGAGCCGCATCCGGACCACCGGTACTCCCCTCACACGCTCAGTCGGTAGCCTACGCCGCGCACCGTCTCGATCATCTGGTGTCCCTGATCGCCCAGCTTGCGCCGGAGATAGGCGATGTAGACCTCGACGTTATTCTCATTGCCGTAGAAATCGTACCCCCAGACGCGGTCCAGGATCATCTGGCGAGGCAGAACGCGACGCGGGTTCAGCAAAAAGAGGCGGAGCAGCTCGTACTCGCGGAGCGTCAGGTCGACCACCGCACCCTCCAGGGTCACTTCGTGCCGCGTCTGGTCCAGTTTGATAGGGCCGGCCAGCAGGACGTCGCTCTGCGCTGGCAGCCGGCGGCGTGTCACAGCACGGATGCGCGCCAACAGTTCTTCAAAGGAAAACGGCTTCACCAGGTAATCGTCGGCGCCGGCCTGAAAGCCGATCACGCGGTCGTCCACATGATCGCGGGCGGTCAGCATGATGATGAGCATGTCCGGATCGCGGTGCAAGCGTTCCGCCACGGTGATGCCGTCCATGCCTGGCATCATCAAGTCCAGGATCACCAAATGAGGCTTGAAGCTCTCCACTTTACCCAGCGCCTCGGCGCCATCGGCGGCGTCCTCCACCTCGAATCCTTCATAGGTGAGTCCCATGCGAAGGAAATTCACGATGTGTGGCTCGTCGTCGACCACCAGGATGCGCAGCGGCTCGGCGCCGACTATCCGATTCGGCTGTCTTGCCATCGGTTACGATCTTTCTCTTGACGGTATGCCTTCTCTCTCCACCATAGCCAAATCGCCTGAAAATATGCTGAGAAGGGCGAAATCTCTTTCAGCAGATTCTCAGCAAAACTGCCTGCTGCTTTAAGGATGATTTCGTACTGTAGGGAGAGGCGTTAAGCAACGACGCCGATCACGAAACACTTGCATGGAGGATAGAGTGCATCGAACCAGTCTCAAGAGTATGATCGCGGGAATCTCCCTACCCCTCGCCCTCGGGCTTGGAGTGGCGCCGGCACTGGCGCATGGCGGTCCTCACGGAGCCCAGTACGCACTCACTAAGGGAACGGTCCTCAGCTTTACCAACGGCAATCTCCAGGTACAGACCCAAACCGGGACTGTCGGTTTCGCGGTGACCAGCGCCACCCATGTGATCCGCCAGGTGAGCGGCACAACCAACGATCTGCAGCCCAAGGTACATGTGAGCGCCCACCTAGTCAAGGGTACTACCACCGCCATCGACGCGATACGAATTGATCCGGCTCATACCGCCCACACTCACGTGGCGGGTAGCAAGCATTCGACGTCGCAGACCAAACCGGCCGCACAAACTAAGCCGGCGCACTCTACCTGGGCGTCGAAGGCGCCGGGCGCAGCGACCGAAGTTTCCGGCGATGTGGTTAGCGCCACCTCTGGTTCCGTGACCCTGCTCGATCACCAAAGCGCCAAGATGGTTACCTACACGCTGAGCAACGCGACGACTATCACCAAGGTTGTCAGCGGTAGCCAGACCGACCTGGCCCAGGGCGAAATGGTCCAAGTCATCAAAGGACACAGCGGCACGACCGTCGCGATTATCATCCTCAACGTCTAACTCGCTTTCCTCCTCATTGACGCCGTGGGGCGCCAGTACTGATCCCTGGAACCCCACGGCGTCCTCCTCCTCCCCCGCTGACTCCGCCCGCCTGCCCATGCGAAGGAACAGTATCATGAAGCTGCTGTGGATCCTCCTCTCCGGTGTCCTGGCGCTCACTCTGGCGCCGGTCACGCGGTCGCCGGCAGCAGTATCTGGGGCGATGGCTCAGGTCCGCTCAAACGGCTCTCGTGTACCTTCGCGGTTGCCTGGGTCTAGCGGAACGCTCATCGCCATCCGTCGCGGTCAATCAGCGCTGTTCCTGACTCTGCTGAGCCGCTCGGGGGTGTTGGTGAATGACACCATCGGATTCCACTCGATGATAACCGGCGCGGACGGTCAGGCGCTGCAGGTGGCCAGTCTGAGGGCCGGTGATCGCGTCATTGTCTCCGGCCGGCAGGTCAGTCAAGATATCTCACAGCAGGTCACGACGCTGCACGGGATCGTCTCGCTGGTTTCCAATGATCCAGATGGCGCCATGGCGCTGCAGGTGGCGCACTCGCAGGATATCCTGCTGGACACAGGGCCACATACTCGCTACACGGATGCTTCGCACGAAACCTCAACGCTCTCTCAGGTTCAGGAGGGCGATGAAGTGCAGGCTCGCGGCGCCTTCGATCGAACGCTTGGCGAGATGACCCAAACCTTGAGTGTCTCGCGTCTTGGGGCCATCGGGCGCAAAGGACACAGCTAGGGCCTCGCTATGATGGACATGTCGCGCCTTGAATCTCGCTGCACCAAAATCGCCGTTATTCTGAAGGTGGACGGACAGAACGAAATCGCAATGCTGCGCACCGCGCGTCGACTCAAGAGCATCCATGCCTACCTGGAGCACTCTCTGCGGGATTACACTCGTGCCCACGGGCGCTGCCCGCTGACGATCCGGGTCGAACGTTCCCTGGAGGCAATGGAGCGCGACATCCGGAATGTGCTTCTCAATTATCTGTCCCTCGACGAGCAAGAGGTACGTAACTGCCTGGTTCACGCCCTCGATCATTCCCGTCAGACACTGAGTTTATTGGATAGCTAACGTTCCCTCTCCCCTCCCCGCGCTCTGTACGCCGCTGAACTCGCCGTGAAGCTCTTCCCGGATGTCGGACTATTTCGCGCTCCAATCGATGATGTCTGGTGGCAAGGGAACTGTGCCGGCGCAGTTCCTAATGCATCCGTTGACTGACGAAATTCGCAACGCTGTAATTGGAGTGCAGAGAATAGAGCGATGGGCGCAGTTCTCGAAGCCATTGAGGGACAGCACACGCTGGATAGAGTCAAGCTTTTTACGCAAGAGCTCGACAATCCGCGCACGGCATTGTCGCTACGAACTACTGAGTAGTCGGCACTTCCCCGTGCAGTACTACGCGGTGGCTCGACGCTGATTCGGACCCGACGCGGAAGAGGATCCGGTGATCGCTATCGAGCGCTTCCACCAGGACGATGGACTCAACGACCGACTTGTGGTATCGGCGACCGGCTTGTGGTATCAGCGAGTCTCTGGGAGGAAGATGGCGCCGTCCTTGCTTAGGCGCCAAGCATAGAGATCGAGATGCCGACAGCGGATTGCAGCTTCATGGGGATGCGTACCTGGCACGAGAGAAGTAGCCGTGGGCGTCGCTGGTGGTGACGAGGTCGATGGCCTCGCCAATCGCCGCCTCCAGAGCGTCGTGAGAGGACGCGTTTGATGACCATGGTGGTCGGGAACGACGGACAGCTCTGGACCACAACCCCCTCTCCCGACGGGCGGGAGAGGGGAGAACAGTGATGCCCGCAAACCTGGCACAACACTTGCTTTATAGCGATATGTCAAGTATGCGATCCCCACAGTTTTCGTGGATCCCATGTATCGGACAGGGATATGTCAGCAGGTGAAAAGGAGCTCTGAAATGAATGACAGAAATACGCTGTATAACTCCGAGGTCGACGAAGGGAGGTATGACGGGGCCGAACTGATGGGAAGGACCGGGTATGACCAGAGTGAGGACGATCGTCATGTCCAACAGATCATGGAGCCCAGTTCTAGCGGGCATCGGGCTGGGGATCGTCCACGACCTTTTGTGGCGCCGACGGGCCTCTCAGAATCAACGGGACATCTGGCCGAGACCGGCAGCTACCACACGGAGCCGGGGGCGCACCCGGGAGGTACTAGGGAAGGCGTGGGTGGTGAGATTCCTCGTCAGACGGGTGTGGGCCCAGCGCCCCGGACACATGGGGGACACCCCCCGCCTCCCAGCCCGCACTCCCAACCTGGTGGGGAAGACCATACACGGATGCAGGACGTCCAGCAACGCCAACAACCCAGACAACAAGAACAGGTGAGAACACGGCAACAGGTCGATCGCGTCCCAGGCAAAAAACCCAGTTTCTTGGAATCCATCAGAGCGAACATCATGCCGGTCGCGTTCGTTGGGGTCGGCATCGGACTGCTGATCAACCAGAACCGCGCCGGGTCGGGAGAAAAGGAAATACGCACGACTGTGCGAGTCCCGGAGAACGAGATTAGGAGCGGTAATCCCACGCGACGGGACGAGGGCTACAGTTCTGATACGTCCACCGCTCAGGCGCAGCATAACCAGACTGACGTACAAGCCAGTCGCCACAACCCGCACTCCGTCAGGCAGGACTTGTAAACATTATTCGAGGTGCGGGGAGCAGTCTCCTTCCCTCGCGACAACACGCATAAATGGACGCATCCGAAAGGCGACGATTAATGGCACGACCGTTCGACACAGACTCACTCCAGAGAGAGACGGTTCGCAACCGCGAGGGACATAGGGAAGCTGTCAGGCCTGATCCAGCAGTCATTCCCGCGGTGGCGGATCCTGGCCCTCTCGGTATGGCAGCCCTGGCATTAACACTCTTCATGTTTGCGGCGAAACAAGCCGGATGGATGGGCGCGAATCCTCCCGGTGGCAATGGTGGCGACATCTGGCTCGGCATGGGGTTAATGTACGGGGGGCTGGCGCAGTTCATGGCCGGAATGTGGGAGTTCCGAAATCGGAATACGTTTGCAGCGACGGCATTTACATCGTTTGCCGCTATGTTCATGGGGCTGGCTATCCTGTATTTCTTCAGGCCAGCGTTTGACACTGCGTTCACGAGAGCGGACTCATACGTTGTTCTGTCGTTCTTCTTTTTCCCCTGGTTAATCTTTGCGGCCTACATGACGATTGCCGCGCTGCGAACCAATCTGGCGGTCACTTCGGTTTTCGTCTTGTTAACACTAACGTTACTATTCACCTGGCTTGGTTTCGCCAACCACAATAGCCCCGGCCACAGTCTGCGAATGTTGGGTGGTTGGCTCGGCCTGGTTACTGCTGCTGCTGCATGGTATACCTCTGCAGCTGGCGTCATCAACAGCACATGGGGGCGAAAGATCCTGCCGGTTGTCCCAATGGGACAGTTCCTGGACCGAGATAACTCCGGTCGCGGTGCATACCGAGACGGTTCGCGCCACCTTGATGCTCAAAGGTCGACAGAATATGCAGGCCGCTCAGGCGGATCGGATCGCTTCTAGAACACTGGTCATGTAGTCGAAAAATCTCTTGACCAGATCGCGATAATCAGCTTACATCGCTTGGCAATTGGCCGAATTTCGAGGTGAATCGGCCGCTTAATAGAACAAAATGACTATCTAACCGGTGTTCCAGCAGGTGGTGCCGCGCCCGACCGACACTTTTAATTGGGCGCGGCACGTACATCTGTGCGCCTGCTATTGCAAAAGGGGAAACGCAGAGTGACTTTGAAGCGTTCTGCGCTCAGGCCCGTCTCTTGTTTCCCATGATTATCTATAAGGAATTCGCAGATCGGTGTGACAGTGGATATCCGGCGGAAGGATATTCGGATGAGGAGGCCCTGACCCGGCAGCAACCCGGAATGCTCGGGATGGTTTTTGGCGGTCCGATGGTGACGGGCGGATGGCGCATGATGATGGGACGTACGCGAGGGTGTTGCCAATAGAGCCGATGCGTCGGAACTTTTGCACGTGACCGCTCGACCGGACGACATTCGCTTAGGTGGAGCAGCACATAGGTGCTTTGGTTACCCCAGTTGCCCCAGCGTCTTCTCAATCGTCAAGGGGTCGATGGTGGGATAGGCGACCACGCTGGGGTCGATGGCTTTCATCATGCCGGTGAGGGCTTTGCCGGGACCGACCTCCACGAAGGTGCGATAGCCTTCCTCGACCAGGCGCCGGACTGACCAGGACCAGCGGACCGGGGCGGCGAGTTGCGTTACCAGGTTACGGCGAATCTCTTCGGTGCTCTGCTCGAACTCGGCGGTGACGTTGGCCACTACCGGCACTCGCGCGTCCCGGATTGATGCCGACTCCAGGACCGGCTGGAATGCCGACGCCAGGGGCGCCATCAAGCTGCAGTGGAACGGGGCGCTGACCTGCAGCTGGATCACGCGTTGGGCGCCGCGATCGCGTGCCAGATCCATGGTCCGCCGGATGGCAGACTCCTCGCCCGAGATCACGGTCTGGGTGGGCGAGTTGAAGTTGGCGATCTCGGCCACGCCCTCGGCCGACGCCTCGCGCACGATCTCCTCTACCTGGCTGGCCGGCATTCCCAGAACAGCAGCCATGATACCGCCGGTGCGAGCCGCGACCTCGGCCATCAGTTCGCCCCGCCGGCGAGTGAGTCGCAATCCCTCCTCGAAGTCGAGCGAGCCGGCCGCCAGCAGGGCCGAGTATTCACCCAGGCTGTGGCCGGCCACGGCGCCAGGGGCTATGCCTCGAGTTTGCAAGACTGCGTGGATGGCCACGCTGACCAGAAAGATGGCCGGCTGCTGGTTCTCAGTCAGCACCAGCTCTTCCTCCGGACCCTCGAAGCAAAGCCGAGAGAGAGGAAAGCCGAGCACTTCGTCGGCGCGGTCGAAGAACTCCTGCTTGATGCCGGGGTATGTCTCGCACAGAGCGCGACCCATGCCGACGCGCTGCGAGTTCTGACCGGGATACAGGAAAGCAATCTTTCGGTCCGCCTGTTCCTCGTATCTAGCGATTTCGGTGTCCGGGCCGGCGCCCGGGTTTAGAACGGCCAGTACCACGGCTTGGTACTGACCGTGACGGTGACGGTGGCGCCGGGCAGAAGCTTGGTCTGCGCGGGGGGACGCTGGTCGAGGATGGCGCCGGAGTCGTGCGAGATCGAATCCTCGGTCTGAATCACAACCTTCAGGCCGAGCCGGTGCAGGGCCCGTGCCGCGGTATCCTGCGACATGCTGCCCAGGTTGGGTACGGCTACCGGCTGAGGGCCCTTGCTCACCACCAGGTCGATGGTCGAGCCCTTCAACACCTGGCCTGGAACCGGTTGTTGCCGCATCACCGTGCCCGATGGGACGGTCGGCGAGTACGCTCGGCGTATCCGATCGTGCAGGGCCAGCGAATGCACAATGATCTGGGCGGATTGACTCCGGCTCGTTACTAGGTCGGGCAGCGTGACGCGCACCGGGGAAGCCTGAGCGGTGAAGTGTGAAAAAGCGGCCGCGCCAGCCAGTACGGTCGCAGCGGCCAGGCCGCCGGTGGGCAGCGCCAGCCACCTGATTCTCGCGCGCTGCTGCTCCGGCCGCGTGATCGGATCGACGCGGGTGAGGTCCGACACTGTGGAACGCGAGGCCAGCCGGGTGACCTCTCCGTTGCACTCAGGGAGTGCCGCCAGCATCGCTTCCACCATCGGGTAGCGATCCTCCGGCCCGGGCGCCGTGGCGCGGGCGATGATGGCTTCAATCTGGTATACCTGTTCACCTGTGTGGCCCAGAGAGCCGGCCAGCCGGCGCAGCAGGGCGCCCAGCGCGTAGATGTCGGTTCGCTCGTCGACGGCGAGACCGTCCATCTGCTCCGGCGCGGCGTAGCCGGCGCTGCCGCCGCCTGGTCCCCGAAAGGCATCGGCATCCAGGAGATGCGCGAGGGTAAAGTCGGTCAGCTTGACTTCGCCGGTAACGGAGACCAGCACATTGGCCGGCTTTATGTCGCAGTGCAACATGCCGAGTTGGTGGGCTTGCTGGACGGCTCGCGCCACGGAGCGGAATGTCTCCAGCGCCTGTTCGGCGCCCAAAGGGCCATGCTCCGCCAGCCACTGGTCGAGCTGGCAACCGTCGACGTACTCCAGAATCAGGTAGGAACGGCCACGGTCCTCTACCAAATCGTAAACGGAAACCACGTTGGGATGATTGAGTCGGGCCAGTGAGTGGCCCTCACGGCGCAGCAGATCCACAGCGAATCGATCATGCAGCGCTTTTACCGCGACGGTCCGACCCAGCAGCGTGTCGGCCGCCTGATAGACCTCGCCGGCGCCGCCTTCACCTACCCGCCGAATCAGTCGGTACCGGCCCTTTATTGCATCCATCTGCATCGTGCCCCTATACACACGTGCTTTATCGTCACTGATAGTCCAGAAAAATGTCAAGCCCTTGGGGCCGTACAGTGATGCCGATCACCCGTGCACCGGAGCGCAAGGTCCGGTCGAGCGAGGCGTTCACGCTCTGTTCGACGGCGCCGCTGAGTGGTGCGGGGAGCGGAATTGCGCCTACCTGGCTCGAGACAATCTGTAGATGCACGCCGCCATTTGCAACCACCGGATGCAGAAGCATGCTCACCGGCGCTGAGACTGGGCCAAGGGTCGCGTTAGCATGTGCCACCAGCGCGCCCGGTGGACTGGACGTGATGGTCACGTGGTCGATCGTGGGCAGGTCCATGCCGGCTACCTTTTGCTGCACCAGCCGCGAGAGATAACGATCCGCCACCGTGATATGGATGTCGGACCTTTGGGGTGGCGCGCTGCCGGTGGGGATGCGTGGCCACCACCAGAGCATGATGCCCGCTCCTAGCAGGAATCCCGCGAAGAGCAAGAAAAGACCACGCATGGTGAGACGCGGTCAGCAGCGAGCGGAACGATTCTGCCGTCTGCTCAGGACTTGATCCTGAGCGTGGCAAGCATGTCCGGGTGTACCGTGCAGTAGTATGCATAGACGCCTGGTTTGGTGACCACGAGGGTGTAGGTGCCGCCGCCCGTCTGGATGAGCGGTGAGCTGAAGGTGTTGCCCTGACGCGCCGTCACCGTATGCGGGGCGTTGCTGACGTTGGTAAAGATGATGGACTGACCGACGTGTGCGGTGGCGAAGTTGGGCGAATAGCGGCCAATCGTCCTGGCATCTGACACGATCTGGACCTTGAGCGGCGGGAAATTCGACTTGGCCGCGACTCTATTGATGCTGTGAAACGGGCCATGCAGCACCAGCAAGCCCATCGCTCCCACGACGACGATGGCAACAAGCCACCCAATGACCTCGAACCGGTGCTCGTACATGCGCCTCTTTCCTCCAGGGCAAGTTTCAGTGTGGCAGGGCGTCCCATTACCGATCGGTCAGATGTCGACCACCTCACTGCGATCGCGGGGAACCCTATCGTTATTGTACGTGCAGTGTGTACGCCCCGGTACTATCGTCCACGCGTGTAGTGCCCGCGATGATCGCGTATGGGGGCATCCTCGGGGTCTACTTGGCCCAGCCCACCCAGCGGTTTTTTCCCTGGGTTATGGCGTTCCCGCGGAGGCGAGGGTAGGACGTGCTCGACCGACCCTCGTGGCGCCGGCGGCGCTGTTGTCTGATATGGTTTGCCTGCCGGCTGAGATGCTGGAGGGAGCTTCTCCCGAACGTCCGTGGTGCAGGTGATAGGGCAACCGATGCACCGCGGGCGAATGGCTCGAAAGTCCCGCGGCAAAGAGGTCCTTGGCCTCTCTAAATCACGTCGCGCGAATGGTTTACTACAAGAGTTCCAATTCAGTCTCCTTTCCTTGCCCCTCTTCCTATTAATAGGACCAGCGAGGGTGGCTGAGGCATGCGGTTTCATCCACTTGACGAGGTACGATATGGATATGAGATGGAAATCATGACCTCGTCCCCGTGCGAAGAAGCAACGATTGCGCAGCTGCGCGACGGGCTGCAACAAGGACAGTTCACCGTCGTCGAACTCGTCACCTGGTATCTGTCGCGAATCGAAGCGATCGACCAGGCCGGACCGACGCTGCGATCGGTGATCGAAGTGAACCCGGAGGCCCACGACATTGCGGCGGCCCTGGACGCGGAGCATGCCGCGGGTTCGCGCAGAGGTCCGCTCCATGGGATTCCTGTGCTGCTGAAGGACAACATTGACACTGACGACCAGTTGCACACTACCGCCGGATCGCTGGCTCTGCTTCAGGGACGTCCGAAGCGTGATGCCTTTGTGGCCGCACAACTGCGGCGAGCCGGCGCCGTCATCCTGGGTAAAGCCAATTTGAGTGAGTGGGCAAACTTTCGCTCCACTCGATCCTCCAGTGGATGGAGCGCGCGCGGTGGTCAGGCGCTCAACCCCTACGCGCTGGACCGCACGCCCTGCGGCTCCAGTTCCGGGTCGGCGACCGCCGTGGCCGCCAACCTGGCTGCCGTTTCGGTGGGCACCGAGACGGACGGTTCTATCCTATGTCCCGCGGCGATGAGCGGCGTGGTCGGCATCAAGCCAACCGTGGGGCTGACCAGCCGGTCCGGCGTGATTCCCGTCTCCCACAGCCAGGATACGGTCGGTCCCTTTGGGCGCACCGTGGCCGACGCCGCTACCCTGCTGGGAACCTTGACCGGCATCGACTCGCGCGACTCGGCCACCGCCGAGAGCCGAGGCCGCTCTGTCGACGGCTATGGCGGGTTCCTGGACGCCGAGGGGCTGCGCGGCGCCCGCCTGGGCGTGCCGCGTACCGTATATTTCGGATACAGTGCGCCTGCCGATGCCGCCACCGAGCAGGCGTTGCGCGTGATCCGTGAGGCCGGCGCCACGCTGGTCGACCCGGCAGACATCCCAACCGCGAGGCAGATGAAAGAGAGCCGTGGTGAGCTGGAGGTTCTGCTGTACGAGTGCAAGGCAGGGCTCAACGCCTATCTCATGCAGCGTGGCCCCGGGGATGCTGTTCACTCGCTGGAGGAACTGATCGAGTTCAACCGTCTCCACGCGTCGCGGGAGATGCCATACTTCGGCCAGGAGACGCTGGAACTGGCGCAGGCCAAAGGGCCATTGAGCGAGCAGGCATACCGCGAGGCCCTGGAGACCAACCGCCGCCTCTCGCGGCAGGAGGGAATCGATGCCGTGCTGGACGAGCATCGGCTGGATGCTCTGGTCTTGCCCACGAGTGGGTTGCCCTGGAAGATCGACCATCTGTGCGGCGACCACCACGGTGGTGGCGGCAGTTCACATCCAGCGGCTCTGGCCGGCTATCCCGCCATCACCGTGCCGGCCGGATGGTACCAGGGGCTGCCCCTCGGCATCACCTTCCTGGGTCGTGCCTTCAGCGAACCAATGCTGATCAAGCTGGCCTACGCCTATGAGCAGGCGACCCACTGCCGGCGCTCGCCCACCTATCCGGAGACGGTGGGATAGCGGGTCTTCCCCCTCTTGCCGAATGTTCCCAATCCAACTACAGTAGGGGTATCCGAAGCATTGCGGCGCGCGTCGACCCGAAGCGGTGCCTCCGCTCTACCGTACAGTCACCATGGGGAAGAGGAGAGCAGCAAGTGATTCGGCGAATAACTCTGGCAATGGCCTTGATCGCCCTGGGAGTGGTGGGCACCCTCCCGCGCACAAGCGTTTCCGCGGCGACGAGCACCTCGCCGCAACCGAAGCAATACTATCTGGCGCTGGGCGACTCCATTACCTTCGGGTATCAGGGAGCACGGATCGCGGCCGAGGTGCAGGCGACCGGCACGGTCAACCCGGCCGGCTTCACCACCGGCGTGGCCAACGACTATCTGCGTATCCTCCAGGTTCTTCGCCCCGGTATCCAGCTGGTGAATTATGCCTGTCCAGGCGAAACCTCGACGCAATTCGTCTCGGTGAGCGGCTGTCCAACATTTTCCTATCAAGGGCATGCCTTTCCGCTGCACAATGCGTTTACCGGCACTCAACTCGCCGCGGCCCTGGCTTTCATCGCGGCCCATCCCGGCCAGGTGAGTCCGATCACCGTCGATATCGGCGCCAATGACGTGGTCCAGTTACTGGCCGCCTGCGGTGGGCTGAGCAACGTGACCTGTGTGGCCTCGGCCTTCCCCGCCGCGCTCAAGACCTTTGGCCAGAACCTGACTCAGATTCTCGGCGCACTGCGACAGGCCGCGCCCGATGCCAGCATCACCGTGCTCGAGCCGTACAACCCGTACAGCGTGGCCGCGCCGTCGTCCAGTATTCTGGCTGATGCCGTGAACAAGGTGATCGTCCAGGTTGCCGCGGCTACCCATGTACACGTGGCGGACGCCTATACGCCGTTTAACGTGAATCCGCCGCAGCCGCAGACGATCTGCGCCTTGACCGCCTTCTGCACGCCCCTCCATGACATCCATCCCACCGTCGCCGGCTATCTTCGGCTGGCCCAGACGTTCTACGATGCCTCTGGCTTTGCCGCTGTCGCGCCCGGCTTCCTGGTCACCTGGACCAGCAGCACGCCCGGCCAGGGAGAGGTATACTTCGGCTCCGGACCCGGCTGCTCGGGACTGGTCGAGGTGGCGACACAGGACGTCTTCAGCAACGGTACGCAGCACGCCATCATGGTGAGCGGCAACGATCTTCCGGGCACGGCGGGCGATGCCGGCGTCCAGCCCGGAGGGACGTACTCCTATGAGTTGGTAACCGTCACGCGGGACGGCACTCAAGTTGACAACAACGGCGGTAAGTGCTACACGGTGATGGTACCGAAGAGTTCGTAGTCGATAAAGAGGATGAGCGGGTCCCGCTCGCGGAATCCGCTGATGCCCTCTCGCTCTACGCTCGGGCCGGACTCGCGGTGCCCAGCGTCATTTCGCCGAGCACGTAATGTACGTAGTCGGCGACGAACTCGCGCTCCTCGACGCCGTCCAGGATCATGCACTCCAACACCTCGACGGCCTCCGGCATGACGTCGTGCAGTTCATCCACCACCGGCCGCGCTGCCCGAGATGGGTTTGGGTCCACCACAAACTGGTACAGCTCATTGGTCAGGGCATCCTCGTCCACCGCGAGGCGAAAGAATCGTGACATGGGGCAATTCCTTTTGGTTCCATTATGCTGGTTGCAACCACCACAGTCCCTCCGCGCAACGTGCTCGAGAGGCGCGGGAGCGTTCACCGGCGCAGCACCTCAGCGGCGAACGTGACCAGTGTTTCCGCTTGTCGGAGCGCCGCTTCGAGATTGTTGCCGCTGGCGTCGAACAGGCCGTAGTGGGCCCGATCCTTGAGGTTCAACAGTCGCGTAAGAGCATTGGCAGCCTGCTTGCCGCCGGGTTCGATCTGCTCGAAAAGCTGGGCAGCCTCACGATGGTCCTGGCCCCGCGATCTGCGGCCGAGTGCCTAATAACATGCTGCGTCCGACGCTGCGATACCTGCAAGGACGGCCAGCGCCGCCGCGGCACTGGCATACTCCAGATCCTGGCCAGGTTCGGCGACGAGCTGCGCGCCCTCCAAGAATTTTTGCGCGTGCTGCAGACGTATGCGTGCATCTGTCGGAGAGCAGGTCTCCGTGCGTCCCTGGGCTCGCGGCGTCATTGGGTGGGACCGAGCAGCGCAGAGACGCCGGAGCCGAACAGCAGGACGGCATCTTCCTTGAGTTCCGCCACGATCGGCGGCTCTGCTCCACGTAACCGGGGGATCTCTATCTCCGAGATCTCTGCGATGCCAGCATGGTTGCCGGTCCAGCGACGAACGCTTGTGGCCAGACGATCGAGTTGCTCGCGCCAGACTGGATCGTCGTCGTTACCAGATATGCGGAAGGGCGCCACATGGTGCATCATGTGGCGCCCCCGCCTCCCCCAGCGGACCCCGTAAACGGACTCCGTCGTGATCTCACCGGTGATCGCTCGGCGCCGTGCGGATCAGAGCTACATGCGCGGCACCGGCCCAGGAATAAAATCCTTCACCCCGGGAGGTCTGCTTCAATTGTGTCAATCCGGCGTATCTGACACTATAGGGCCAGCAGAGTAATTTTGTCGTAGGGCGGGTAGTAGTACGTCCCCATACATGCGATCGACTCGGCGCGGAATGTGAATTATGAGTAACTCTCTCGCGGTCCTCCTCTTCGAAACCCCAGCAGCCGGCGGCGATGCGCTGATACACGAGCTACAAACGGGCGGCCGGCAGGTCGTCAGCCACTGCGTGGGTTCTCTTGAGGAATTACATGAAGCGCTCGATCGGCGGGGTTGGAACGTGGTACTGGCGGCGTGCCGCCGGTCGCCCATGGAGGCGGACCCGCCGCTGGCCATGGTGCGGGGCTGGAACGCCGATCTTCCCTTTATCATCGTGGCCCCGAGCGTGGACGAAGAACAGGCGGTGACGGCGCTGAAGAGCGGAGCGTATGACATCGTGCGCCGGGATCATCTGGCCCGGCTAGTTCCGGTGGTGGAACGCGCCCTGCGCGAGGCCGAGGGACGGCGTGTGCGCCGGCAAGCCGAGGAGGCGCTGCGGGCCAGCGAAGAGCGGTATCGCGAGTTGGTGGAAAACGCCAACGACGCGGTGTTTACCCTCGATCTCGCCGGCAACTTTACTTCCTTTAACGCGGCCGGCGAACAGATCAGCGGCTACTCCCGGGAGCGGCTACGCACCATGAATATGGCCGAAGTACTGACCCCGGCGAGCTATCAACAGGCACTGGAGATGATTCGCCTCAAGCTGCAAGAGGATCAACCCACCATCTATGAACTGACGCTGATCGCGGCCGATGGTCGTGAGGTTCCGCTGGAGGTCAGCACTCGGCTGATCTACCACCACGCACGGCCGGCAGGAGTTCAAGGGATCGCTCGCGACATCACGGAACGGCGACTGGCCGAGGAAGAACTGCGCTCGCGGGAGCGCAAGCAGGCGGCTGTTGCTCAGTTGGGGCAGGATGCTCTGGCCATTACCGATCTGACGGTGCTGTTCGATGATACGGTCCGCACCGTGGCCGCTACACTGGACCTCGAGTACTGCTCGATCCTCGAACTGGTGAAGGCCGGAACCGTGCTGCGCTCCCGCGCCGGTGTAGGATGGCGACGTGGTCTGATCGGCCGGGGCACCGTGGGTGCTGGTCCGGAGTCGCAGGCCGGATATACGTTGCTCTCCAGCGAGCCGGTGATTATGGACGATCTGCGCACGGAGCGCCGCTTTACCATACCGGCGGTGCTGACCGACCACGCGGTCACCAGCGGCATCAGTGTGATTGTGCAGGGCCACGTGCATCCCTTTGGGGTGCTGAGCGCCTTCACTGCCCGACGGCGCAGCTTTACGCGGGACGACGCGCACTTCCTGCAGGCAGTGGCGAATGTCGTGGCCACGGCTGTCCAGCGTAAACGGCTGGAGGTAGAGGGCGCGCGTCATAGTAAGGAGTTGGCGACACGGGTGCTACAGGCTCAGGAGGAGGAGCGGAAGCGTATCGCCCGTGAGTTGCACGATGAAACCGCGCAGTCGCTCTCGATGCTGCTGACCAATCTAGATCTGCTGGAACCCCATATCCCCGCAGGAAACGGCGCCCTTCGCTCCGGCTTCGAGCGCGTGGGGGCATTGGCCAAACGCACCCTGGATAGCACACGAGCGCTATCGCACGATCTGCGTCCCACCATTCTGGACGATGCCGGGTTGGCAGCCGCGCTGGAGTGGCTGAGCGCAGAGTTTGAACGGGAGAACGGCTGCCCGGTGCGGATTGACGCGCTGTGGGAGGAATCCAACGGACGGTATCCCGAACTGGAAATGGCGCTCTTCCGCATCGCTCAGGAGGCGCTGACCAATTGCGGGAAGCATGCCAACGCCTCGCTGGTACGCCTGCGGCTGCGTCCTCAGCGCGATTCGGTGGAGCTGACCGTGCGCGATGATGGGCGTGGCTTCGATCGCGCCGCGGTGCCGGGACCAACGCGCGAGGGCCGGCTCGGGCTGTACGGTATGCAGGAGCGCGCGGCGCTGCTGGGCGGTACGCTGGAGGTGGTCACCGCACCGGAAATGGGAACCGAGATCAGGGTGCGCCTGCCTGTGCCGCGTTTTGACACTGCTGCTCCCGCGTGGGTCGCCGGTCGGGGAGAGGCGAGATGAACGGCAAGCCAATTCGCGTGGTGGTGGCGGACGATCACGCCATTGTCCGCGAGGGGTTGCGGCTGGTCCTGGCGGCTCAGTCCACGATCAGCGTGGTGGGCGAGGCAGGGGATGGCAACGAGGCGCTGGCCCTGGTCGAGCAACTGTGTCCCGATGTGGTGGTGATGGACATCGCGATGCCCAATCTGAACGGTTTAGATGCCACCCGACATATTCGCCGGCGCTTCCCCGATGTAAAGGTGGTAATTCTCACCATGCACGAGAACCAGCTCTATGTCCTGCAGATTGTTAAAGCCGGCGCCACCGGGTGCGTGTTAAAGCGGTCGTTAGGCCGGGAGTTGGTCGATGCCATTGAAGCGGCGGCGCGGGGTGAAGCCTACTTTTCGCCGACCATTGCCACCTCCGTGATTCAGGATTACCGCCGCCTACTCTCCCGGCCGACGGTCGAAGAGCCTGACGTGTTGACGCTGCGTGAGCGAGAAGTCCTCCAGCTCATCGCCGAGGGCAAAACCAATCGGGACATTGCAGCGCTTCTGACCGTGTCGATTAAGACCGTTCAGGCTCATCGGGCCCACATAATGAACAAGCTTGATATGCACGACCGCACGGAGTTGGTGAAGTATGCGATTCGCGCCGGAATGATCAGCGCGGATTAGCTGCCTTCCACCTGCCGATCGTCGTTCTTCTCTGCCATGTCACTGCCCTCTGAAACGGCCATCCGGTGTTTGGCCGCGGCTACCCCCAGGACCGCGAGGAACTCAGTCTCCTGTCCTGTGGTATACGCGCCTGCCCACGCCCAAGGCAGGCGCGTAGCTTCCGTTCCTGTGAAAAGTGGCCGGCGTTAGCGCGCAAAGTCAATGGTGACAAGGTATGCGAGTCCACTGCGCCCAACCCCGATGCCGGCATACCGGTAGTGCCCGATTATATTAGCCAGGTGGGTGGGGCTGGTTAGCAGACCGAGCACCGCCATGCGTATGTTCTCAGCGGTCGCTATATCCTCCGCCACATGCGCGCTATGGAAACCGGCGCGTGCTACCCGTTGTTCCGCGGTTGAGCCGTCTGACCCAATGTGGGGATGCGTATAGAGGTAGCCACCCCGGATCATGTCCGCGTTGTGGCTCTTGGCGGCGCGCAGCACATTCGGTTGCATCACCAGGTTCGGCAGATGGAGGCCGAGACGTCTGGAATTAATCAAGTTGAGGACGACATTCGCCAGGATGCTGCTCTTGCCGCCCGGTGGGTCTGCTGGGAGGGCCAGATCCAGCGGCAGCCTCGGTGTCACACCGT
>JAABUZ0100000382.1_pt1 | contig 111299 bp, 109 predicted proteins | sample 5562091 | NCBI WGS metagenome assembly JAABUZ01 (sample SAMN12813069, study PRJNA571459) | rock metagenome | isolation source: Antarctica rocks | place: Antarctica: Victoria Land, Linnaeus Terrace sud | collected 2015-12-21 | reverse complement strand
TCACTATCTAAATTATGTAGCTTCCCAGTTCTTTGCGTGGTATACAATGGATGCAAATGGGAAGGTGTTTTTTAGGTGGGGGCGGGGTTCGCGGATACTTTTGTCCTAGTACTGTATGTTCGCCCAACGGTGAATGTGGCACACTTACCACTTCTCTCGCACCCACCAATTTCTTATCATAACCTTGGTCTCGCCTTCAGCTTCGGCCTCCACTGGATCCATTCATGCCCCTCGCTATTCTCCACAAGATGATCCACATCCTTAGTATTGACCAGCCCCGGATGAGCTTGGTCCACATCCGTGATCCCAACAAGCTTCATGCTCGTCTGTAGCTCGTCCTTCAGTATCTGGGTCATATGCTCCACGCCTTCCTGGCCATACGCTAACGCGTATAAGTACGGACGACCGATGCCAACGGCAGTGACACCGAGACAGAGCGCTTTCAGAATGTCGGAGCCGCGCGTAATGCCGCCATCGAGGTAGACTTCGAGATGATCGAAGATGGTAGGGCAGATGCGGTGGATTTCTAGGAGGGTAAGGATAGCGGGTTGGGCGCTGCGTTCAAGAGGATGGTCAGTGGTGGCTTCATGATGGATTGTTGCAAAGGGCAAGTCTTACGTGTCTAGTGATCTTCCACCATGGTTGCTGATGAGGATGCCCTGCGCGCCCACTTCCAGCGACCTCTGTGCATCAGCAGCTGACTGTATACCCTTGATTACGACCGGTAATTGCGAGGTCTCCTTGATCCAGGCAACATCGTCCCAGCTCAACGTGGTGTCGATATACTGCCCCATCAGCCTTCCCATTCCACCTCCTCTCTTGTCGTTCGAAGCAGCTGCTCCGCTGATGGGCGACGAAACGTTGTCTGCCGCTATTCGCTCGTCTGCTTCTCTTTTGCCAGGGACGTGGGCATCTACTGTGACGAATATAGCTTTTATGCCTAGTTGACGTGCCTTCTGCAGTAATTGTGTAGTCTTTTCTCTGTCTGCATTGACGTAAAGTTGGAAAAAGAATGGCTGGTCGGAAAAGCCGGCTTCGACAATACTGGCAAGTGGGTAGGAGGCATTACTGGAGATCTGTATAGCTCGCATCAACGTAGACCTCGGTTGATAAGCAAGGGATGGAATTTACGCATTGAATAATTCCCTCATTGGCACAGCCCTTCGCCAACGCAAGTTCACCGTCTTTGTGGGCTAATCTCGCCATTGCCGCAGGACTGACGAAGATTGGCGCCTCACATGGAAACCCGAGGATCGAGCGCTTCATCTTGGCTTCTGGCACGCTTCGCATGACTCGCGGTCGTAACATGATTCGGCGAAAGAACTGGGAGTTTGCGTGATGCGTGATAAGGTCTGTGGCAGCTGAAGAGTAGAACTGTATAATCTCGGAGTCAGCATTCCTTCATGAAATCAAGGGATGCAGACATAAGTCATATTCTTCGAGCGAATACTTGCTAGGCATGTCTCAAGGCTCTTCAAACGCTCGAAAGAGGGTAAATGATGCTCAAAAAGGATAGCCTACCGCCCATGCTTTCTCGGTCAGAGTCTTCTGGGCCACTTGCTCAAAGTCATGGATTGAGATGAGCTTGTGAAGCTCGGGCTTCTCGTATCGTTGGGGAGCAGGTATCGGGCCTGTGGTTTTCTCAATCTTTTGGATGTCGTCTTGTTGGTCTTGCGGGAGATTGATTATGTCGGCTTGATCTAAGAGTCCCTTGTAAGCTTCGGGGGCAAGAGTCTCCTCTAGGATGCCGGGGGCGTGGATTTCATCGTAGGCTGCGGTGGCATCATTTCCAGCGTATCTAAGGATTACTACCCCTCGATCAGCGATCAACTGCTCGTCACAGACCTTGAGCTGCACGAACTTGAGGAGCCACCAGGATGAGCATCAAGGAAGTCTGTAACATCGTAGATTTTCGAATGGACAGCTATCCAGCAGTCGTTATTGCTATTGTGTTTCTGGAGATCGCTGAATGGGAATGTTCTGGACGTTGAGGTAGGATGAGAAGACATAGTCAAACTAGGGCTACACAGAGATATCCGCGCAGAAGAAGAGAGTCTAGAGAGACTCGAGAAGAAGTATAGGCTGTGGTAGAGGAAAGGGAACACCACGTTCACATTTCGTGACCTATATTAATATTGAGATGGATGCGATTCGTGAATGCCGGCAATTTGACACGGATGAAATTTTTCTTGCTGGTCTTCCCCAACAGGACGGGTTGAGCCTGCTACAGCGGCTTTTTACCAGGACAAGGTATCCTGCTAGAATTCGACCTCTGAAAAGGATTTGAAAATTTGCTGTCTGCTTCAACTGTCAATCTCCAAGGGTTGGAGTATAAGATGCTGACACTGGACTGCCAATGGGCTGTAATGAATCGCTGCAACGTCACGGAGTTATAGAGCAATGACTGATTTGCCATATGTCGATTCTGGGAACTCAGCTTGTTCAGGAGACATCAGGTAAGCTGCAGCGTTGTAGACGGTGTGGTCGATCAAGAACGAAATACTTCAAATCTAATCTCAGGGCTCTACGAGGCTGATATTTCAACGCTCTTCAAATAGTAATTTTACACAAATATTGATCTTACCACACCATGAAACCGACCATCCCTCATCAGAAAGGCGCTCTCGACGCAATACGTCGTCAACAGAACGTCAATAATGTACATTGGGCTGTTGTGGTAGCTACCATGGCACAATATAGGCGGGTCATCGTTGTTCTGTATAGGGGGTCAGCGTGGAGAGTACAAGAAGGAGAAGTTCAAAGGAATGAAGCACACAGAGTGAGGTACTTTGATATCTCTATGAAGGGTTATCCCAGTGCTTGGCCTTCCTTGCTTCTCAGGCGTTCATTTAGCCCACGCGAAGGATTTTCAGTGCCATGTCTGGACTCTCCTGTTGGGTGTTTCAACCGACTAACGAAGTTACTGAGACGGTTTGCCAATTCAAGCATGGGTAACACCATTAGGTGTTCAATTTATTGTAAGGCCGTCAACGCGCTTTTCAGGAGTCCAAGAGAGGGTGCAACAATTCTGACCGCTGCATGGATGGGGCGGACTGATCTAAATTGAGTCTTATGACCTCAGCGCGATGAGTGAAGAATTGATTGCAGCGAAAAAGGAGCTCTTCACAAGACTGAGAAGTTTGGGGGCTGCAGTAGATATGTTTCTTATTGGTACCGAAAAGCACGAGCTGAACCCCGATTTTCCTTGGTATCTAGATGCGTTCCCAGACGCCTGCACTCCATGTTTTCACGTAGGGCAAGACCACATCAGAGCATGACTACCCCTATACCGCCACGCTTCTTATCATCCACATTATTCTTCGCATCAACACCTCCAGCAATCGGACGCGCTCTGTAATTGAAGAGATAGTAGTGCAATTGACCATCGCCAGGCCCAAATTTCTGTTGTTCAAGGAACAATGGGTTGTCCAAGAGCGTCAGCGCGTTGAAGACATCGAAGTTGAACTGTGGCCATATGAGCGACGTCAAGCGAAACGGACTAAGAGTGTATACCTGCTTAGCCAAGATCAGAGCATCATTCATAAGACCATTCAATCGTTCTTTGTAGACCTTCTCATTATCTTCAAACACCTTCTCTGAAGCGTAGTAAAACAAGTATGCTGCCCGGACGATGGGGTGCTTCGTGTTGTTGATGACCGAGGATTCCAGGCAATAGAACGAGAAGAAGTCCGTAATCTTATGCGTGTCTGGGTTCTCGACAACGTAACACCAAATGACTTGTTCTGCTGTGTTTTTCTCATCATGAAGCAGCCAATGCTCAACTTCCTCATGGTCGAAGTTGGGAGCCATGTCGAACCGCTTCAGATACCTTGTCAGGAGAGACAATACATCATCGACGTCTTCACGCTGCATAGGCCGCAGATTTTTTGTAGTGGTTGAGCTTGGAAGTTTGTACTTCATCACCTGTCTGTCCTTCGTTGTCTTTGCAGGCAGGTGCGAGAAGCCAACTTCATATAGCTTGAACCAGTCCAGGCTTCGATGGAAATATCGACACGAGCTTACAGGCTTAGGAAGAACGATACCCCCAGTGTAGATGGCTTGATAGATTCCGTTGACGTAGCATCGACGGGTGATTTCTTGAATGAGAACTGGAGTGAGCCGTTTCGAACGAAGCTTTTTGTGTATGCAGAGAAAGTTGACTTCTGCGCACTTGAGTGTATTGGAGCGAACTTGAAGAGAAACAGGGAAGCCAGAAATGAATGCTACTAGGCGCTGTGATTTCGAGGCGCGGACGCCGACGTGCCATTCTTTACGCCAGCCCGGCGATTTGAGTGCCCTGGATATGTTCAGCAAGCCAAAAATCCCCACATGCGAATCATGCGCAAATTACCAATTGAGAAAGGATACGGAATAATTGAATCTGAATAATGCTTCTTCGTCCTCAACGTAGTGGTAGGTCAGGAGGTTGTAGACTTCTTCGAGCTGTGGCCAATGTGAGTGTTGTCGCAGCCTCTCTCTCTCAGGCTGGCATCCAACATACCTGCTTATCCTCCGTTAAGTCCATCGTGACCCATTCAAAACCGTCAAGCATGGGTGGGGGCTCTTTGGGAAGTTTATCCGGGTCAATGTTCTTGATCGGGCCATCTTCGACTTGATGGGTCTCATCTAAGCGCCATCAGCGAAGAGTCCTCAATGCGCAACATAGACTGACCGAATCGAGGTACAGGCTGGGTTTGCCAGAACTTGTACGACGCCATGTCTTTCTGGTTTTTCCCACTCACGGACTGCCGTTCGCGTTAGAGCATCCTCACTCAAGTAGGGCCAACCAACCCACCATGCCTGTGAGAAGGTCCGCAACATCCAATTTCCTGACTGCCTCTGCCGCATTGTTCTTATCCATCCCTTCAACCTCGCTCTTTAACGAAGGGTTCATCTCTAGTAATTGCTCCACCATGCCATTCGTGAGCTTGCTTGCCGGATTGGGATTCGACGAGCTGCTGGCCTCTTTGTCTTCATGACTGTCCACTCCCAAAACCTTCTTCAATTTGGCTTTTTTGGACTTCTTCTTCTTCGCCGTAGAACTTTCAGCTATGGCATCCGGGCTTGTGTTGTCCGGGGTTTCGTCCTCCTCCGCATCTTCGTTGGCGGGGCTGGTTGCGGACTTTGAGTCGACAATCTCTTGAACCGCAGCTTCATCTACTCTCGTATCAGTCTCTGTGGATTCTTCCGGCATCTTATGATAGCTTAGTGGAATTGACGCTGTCTCTAGAAGTAGGGCGAGGTCCGGAGACTAGACCGAGGTTAATCTTATCTAAGCGCGTTCTTTCACTTTGGGCATCTTCACTCATGATTGTCACCAACCTAAGTCATCGGACTGAAAGTGCTATACGAGATAATTAATTGGTCCAAATGTTTCGCTCCCTCATCACGCGCGCACTGACAAGATACCCTACGCTGAACTTACTAGAGCAGCGATGGTGACGAACCTCACTTCTACCATAGGCTTTCTGATCCATGGTAATTTCTGGTCTGGAATCTACATGCAATTTGCCACCAGGGACACATGAACTGGGGTGATGAGAACATCAGGACCTGCGATGAATATACCTTAGATTTGAGTCTGGGGCGTTTGCTCGGATTGCAGCCCCCTATTGACGCTGTAAAAGCCCTCCTCCTACTGAACCCCTAATTGGTCGCCATGCTAGCACATCACACAAAGGCAATGAAATCCCTAGCTACCTTTCGAACTGTGAAGCTGTTACGGTAATCGATACTCAAGGCCGAGGAAATTTACAGACGCGTCTGTCTTGTATCTCGTGGACTAGGCTAACACACCAGGTAGTAGCTATTACATGGGGCCTATTGAATATTGCATTGGGATCAGAGGTTGAAAGCGCGCAATACGGCTTTTGCTGCGACGGGGTACGTTGGCAGACGATTATGACCTGCCAGAGATCAGTTTCATGACTTCTTGACGCACAATCATGGATTGCTCGAGACACTCACCTCCATGTCGAACCAGCACCTGTCTGATTTTCGTTATGCCGTCGTTTCGTGGACTCGCCGCCGTCCAGGTTGAGACTCGTCCTGCTTCGCCTAAGTCCCGCTGAGTCTTTGAGTTATCAATCTGTTTGGTGGTCATCCCGCCTTGTACAGTTGCGTTGGCCGCCGCATGGAATAAGGTATCGCAATGATTCCATGGTATATTGAAATCGTTCATCGCGTGAATGAGGTCGAGGTGAAAATACTTGCTGTGCCGTACTAGATTGGCAAGCCGCCGAGTCGTGAACCATGTCTCCCGTATGCGGTCAGCGAACAATTTCTGGATCCACGGGTAAGACCTCAGTGGCGCTAATATAGGCACGATACCGCCAATATAGTAGCTCAGCATCAATGTTGGAATGTCGGAGAAGCCGGCAACAAGAATGATACCAGCGAACTCGATCTGTGTTTCCAGAACGAAATGTTCTGCGACTGCGACAGACACAGCCGTCCCAAGAGACTGACCAAAAATCACAATCCTTTCAGAGGGGATTCGAGCGACTTCCAACGCCCAACTCACTAGAGCGATTCCGTCTGTGATGAGACCCTGTTCCGTTGGACTGCCTGACGAATAGCCAAAGCCGCGGTAGTCAACGGTCAAGACATGGATCCTATCAGAGGCACCGGAGGCCAATGCTCGGTATGTGTCGGTTCGCCAACCTTGAGCTACGGTTCCCGCATTACCGTGAACTGTAGTATGTCGGTCATTCATCGGCTACCCGCAGGGAAAGAAACAGCTAACAGTTGATCACCAGAAGGCTTTGTGGGTTTGTGGAGAGGAGCTTGAAGGCATGAGTTTGCGTCATGTCTGGGCATAGCCCTCGCGGCTCGTTGAGCAAAAGATCTTCGTTCTTAGAATATACAGCAAGGGGCAGAATATGCCATGCGTTCAGGACCTCGCCATCTGGGGTATTGAGATGGAAAGGCCGTACTTGATTTTCTGGTACCCGTTAAGCCCAAGCGAGAGCCAAATGAGATATATGGTAGAGTACTTAGAAAGCCAAATTGCTCTGGACTGTTGTGATCTTGCCACCAAGTTGATTTTATCTTGTGTGCGTAAAGTGCGCTGATAGGCTGTGAATAAGGACATCTGAGGCTACCTAGGCACAGCTACTTACTGGCGCTGTATCCACCCATTCAGTAGCAGCGAAAGGAAGAGAAAGTATAGACCTCCCGCAAATGCTAATGACCAGTAAGCCTTTCTGAGGATGGGCGCGAGAGCCATGGAGATTGGTTTCAGAGCGATTGAGAGGACACCTAGCAGCGAATGAGTGCGAGGGGATACCGTCTAAATTCTACACGAGATGGCTAACATCAAGGAGCGGATATGTTATAAATTACATGTCGGCGATGATAATTGTAATGCAGAGTGCTTGTGCCAACTGTGAAAGTATCAACACCAAAGAGGGCATCACGCTAGCTGCGCGGATCCTTGCAGCCTTTCCGGGCGTCAGCCTCCATTCTCCTGTCATTTCTCAGCTCGCTTGCTTCTGTTGGGCCAGCGTCTTTAGAGCACGGATCGCAAATCTAGATCTTCTTCGCGGTGATTTCGCGACCAGCTGGAAAATTCTCCGTGTGGACTATCGTTTCGAATTTCGAGATACTGCTTGTCCAGCGCGCCGTGTCGGTGCGGCTGTACCTGCAGACGTATACATAAGTATACCTGAGCGTATGGGTAAAAGGCATATTGTGGAAGCTAAAGAACGTAAAAGTTGGGACCTGTGGGAGGGTTGCAGGGGGAGCCGGGTCGCGACTTTCTTGGGATCAGGTTTGGATCTCTCTATAAGGTTGCTGAAATGTCTTCGCTCTTCTTTATTTATAGTCTAGGCTGAACGCGTCATTGAGAGATCGCTTTGAGCTCACAGAAGACCAATGCGGCATCTTTGCGCGGGATACAGAAATGGGTTGCAGTATACAAAGTGATAGCGAATACCGTTGAAGAAAGCTTGGATTTACTTTCGTCACAAGCTAGAAGATATAGTGCCCGCCATCACGTTGGATTGATCGCTTTCTCTTCGATGCCTATCACCCATCAAGCCAGGTCGCTTTCTACGGCAAGCTTAAAGCCACCCACACACCCCTTCTGAAACAATCCATCGGGGTCATATCTCTTGCTAACATCCTGCAGGAACCTCAAGTTCTCTCGACCATAACCCTCAAACGGCCGCTGCCATTCCGCGCAATTGTTGAGATATCTCCACGGATGGTCAGTCCCACGCGCCCTCGCAGCAGCATCTATTCGCTCTGTAGTCTGGCGTAGAGTCGATTTGACAAATCCGTCGTCGCGGCCCTCGTCCCAATTGACGGCGAACATGACAATCACGAGAGGTGTACTGGGGCCTTTGTCCAGGCCAAGTGGATTTGGGTCACCCTTTCGGACCCAGAACGGGAGGAGCGGTTGTAGGACGAGCGTCCAGACCAAGCCTTTGATGCGAGCAGGACGGAGGGCTGCGATGGCTTCACTGTAGGCTTTGTGTGCAGCATTGAGTGTAGCTAGGTCGTTCTTGACCGTAATAGTATCGAACACTTGTCGTCTACAAGGAGGATTAAGCATGTTCATCTCGTCTGTTGCACTCGTGAGGGTCTGGTATTTCATGGTGCTCCAAAGACGCCAGAGTGAGCTAAAGCCGGAGGTCCTCCAATACACAGGCCACTTGCTCTTACCCCAGCCCGAAGAAGACTGGCATTCCTTGGTATAGACCAGGTTCACCGAAATAGCCTGGATGCCGATCGCCTGGACGTAAGAAAAGCAGGCTAAGGGGCCGGCAGCGTGACTGTCGAAAGAAGTGCTGGAATCTTGTGGATTGGCTCTGTTGACGGACTCATGAAATGCGCCTAACACTTTTGCGACTTGGGAGGAGCTCGAGTGCATATAAAGGAAGCCGCTCCAGATTCTGTTTGAGGGAAAGCTGTGAGCCGTGAAACGTGTGACGGTACCAAAGTTGTTCGAGCCTCCTTTGAGCGCGCGCCAGAGATCTGGATTTTCGGAAGCGGAAGCCGTGACCACGCTGCCAGATGCGAGGACAATCTCGTAGCTTAATATGTTGGAGCAGACGAGACCGTAGCGGGGTGAGAAGAAGGATAATCCGCCTAGTCATAGCTATGGCTTAGCTGATAACCTCAAAGCCGCGTGAATGGCATAGACTGTAAGCCTTTAGAGGGCTTATGAAGACATTCAAGAGTTGAGTTTTTACCTCCCAATGTCAAGCCACCGACACCGACAGCAGAGTTCCTTCCTCCGACAACCGCGAGACCCTTCGCATCCAACACTTTGGAGACGTCCATCCACTTCGCCCCGGCTCCAATAACCACAGAAGATCTATCCTCAGAAGGTGTCACTTCGTCCAACCGCCTCAGATCGATCACAACACCCCCATTGATGCTCGAAGCACCAGGCAGTGGTGAGTGTCCACCACCGCGAATCGCAAAGAGCCCTCTAGTGACATCGCCGACAGACTGCGTTTCAGTAGCATCAAACTCGTCTTTGAGTATCTTGACGGCTTCGCTGAGCTCCTGAGCGTTGCGTGGCTGGATGACACATGCTGGGACTGCCTCGCATGCTTGCTGAGCCCAGTACGACTGTGTAGCGTCCTTGAAAGGAGATTCGTCGTGCGGTAAAATGACAGCGTCAGGCAGTGCAGACGCTAGGCTTGCGGTGAGCCTACTCAGCTCCGAGGAGTCAATCGTAGGATTCATATGAGTAGCAGAGGTGACATTCTGTGGATGCGGTGGAGTGCGAGTGCGACGTATGATGATTGTACCGATGACAGTCACGATGATGCTCACGAAGGAAACGAACAGTAGCGGAAAGTCCATCCGGACCAATAGCTGGAGATCTGTGTGGAAAGAAAGGCGTTGAAAGATGAATGGGATTATGAGCTTCTCCGAGTAGTAGAGCTTCAGATCTTAGAAAGTCGCGCATGGTGAGAAAGATGCCTTGTCTCACCTCTTAGATCCAATCTGTTGTTGCCTGTTTAAACCCTCCATTTGCGAAGAGCTTCTACAGCCTGTTCTAGTTCAATCAGAGTTAGTATCCACGTTATACAAGAGTATTTGTTGACGATTCAAGAAAGTATTTGTGTTCGAGTCGTGATGCTGGCAGTGGTTCACTCAGATCTCGCCCAGATCTCTAAGCTTGCCTTGGCCAGAATCCTAAACCTAAGTGAGCTTAGCACCAAAGGGGGCTAGCTGCGCGGATCCCTGCTGCCTTTCTGGGCATGTTTAGATAAAGTATTGACAATTCCTACACTCACCTCTATACCCCATAAACCACAACCGCTGCGAGGTGTCCCATCTGTTCTCAGCTATCAGTCATGACCGAAAAGAGAAGAATCTCCACCAGATCTCGTGGCGAACCTCCATTCAAGAAGCGTGCGACAACCCCCCCTCTTCCGCCCCCGCCTGCATTACCAGCCGTTGAACCTGTGGTCCATAGCGGCCTACCTACCAGACTTCAGGACGGTCAGAAGCTCCCAACGCTGTCACGGCAGCAGGACCCGGATCTGCCGTCGTCTGAGTACCATTCCATAGCCGAAAGGTAGCCGTTGCCGCATCTGAAGCTGATCATATAGCTGACAATCAACGCAGCGGCGTTCTAGCAGCATCAATTGAGCAGTCCAGGCGCAACTGGACAGTTGAAGGCATTTTCGAACGATATTGGTCTAAGCCTTCAAAGAAACGAAAGGATGATGTGCCAAATCCAGCTAAGGAATCCATGACGCGACTCGGCAGTTGCTCGATGGTTATCGAACCACATGCCTTCGAAGTGACCCTATACACGGTCAGAGAATCTCGACCGACTTACCACCCGCCCATTTCTCAAACAGTACCCTCCGCGAATCTTCCATATGGATCGTCGGCAGCTGCTCCATCAAACCCCGCGCAAAGTGGCCCCTTCTACGGGCACCAACCACCAGCCCAGTCTCAGCCGACACTGCCAACATTCAAAGATGGTTTTTCACACTTCGATCCTCAAGTGGCCCCGCCTCCCATATATCATCCGTTCGGACCTCCAACACCGAGTGTACATAATCTTGGATCTTCGAATGCCGTGTCGTCAAGTCCTCTGCAACAAAATGGTTCTCAGAAATCAATCTCGAAACCCAGTCCTGATCCGGTGATTCAAATGCTAGCAACACGGGCGGCATCTGATCATGGCCTGAAAGCACTGATGAAAGTTGTGGCTTCGGGCAAGGCGACACAGACGGAGCTGCGCGAGTTCCAGAATCATATCGATGATCTCAATGTTGAAATTAATGCGGGCCGAGGACCAACTTCATCTCGAGATCGGAATTTACCAAAACAACCTCCATCTGGTGGAACATCAATCAATGTCGCTCCCACTCACAACCTGGGTCAAGCATCAAGTCCCCCAATAGCAAGCCAATCGTTTCCGTTCCCACCTTCAGCACCTACGACCCATATCGAGTCTCCAACTTACTCTCAGTATGCCCTACTACCGCCGAAGGCTAAGCCTATAAATCCTTACAAGCCAGATATCAGCGCCATCGTCTTTGACTTTGGAGGGACTGGCGATCGCTTCTCAATTCCTCGATTCAGCATCCTGGAGTACCTCTCGGGTGGCACGCAGGTCATCGTCTCGTTCCTCCTTATACGCACAGGCAGCGAAGCCTCATCCGGCAATTACAAAGAGAACATGAGCTACTATGAGCCTGTGACAATGCAGCTATCCACCCAACAACCTCGAACACTCGACCTCCTAGCCCGAGTTGTTGCCCCAGCGGAGGAGGTCCGGCAGTATATGAACGACGTCTTCGACAAGATGAAACCCGCGGAGACGGCATATCTGGCGATTCGGCTTCCTCGCACGAAGGATGGTGATGTTATGGATCTTGACAGGCCATCTGTGGATATTGGCAAGCCTGTCATCAAGCCGTTCTATTCACCACCAAATTCAATCGTTCCGATGGCAGCATAGCTCGACCATAGAGATTCTACCTTTAGCGATGCCTTATCATAGCAGCCTTACTGCAATCGCTTATTTCATGAAAAAGTCTCAACGAAACGAAATTGATATTCTATACTATAAGTAGCTGAGCCTCACAATGGCTGTCACTCACCTTATTATACCCTTTCCCAGCTCACTGGCCAGGTTTATCATCATGTTATCGAGAGATAGCAAAGAGCCACAGCTGTATGAAGTCAACCGCCTTATGGTAAGATAAAATCAAGAGCTTTTCTGGGGTGAAATGCTATGTGTACACATTTGCCTCACAACATATCGAATCACTTGATCGTGACTACTCAGGAGGTCTTTCATCCCTGAGAAATATCTGCAGAGGCTGGTATGCTACCGTGGAAAGAATAAAGTGGCGTACATTTTAATGCACATATCGGCTGCACGAGGCAATTGTTCAATAAACGGTGGTGGCTCCTCTCTCTCGCTCTCTTCTTCCTCTCCTTCAGCCTCTTGTCCACCTTTTCTCTCTTCCCTAGTTGATATCTAGTATCAGTGAACGACGAAATTCAACACCCCGTCGCATAAACGTCTGCAGTACACACATTTCCGCGCGTTGCCCTGCATGGATCTACCCTTCGTCGCTCAGCCAGTTTTCTACAGTTTCTTAGCTCTCATTGTAGGACTGGGCTTACTCTTTATTCCCTTCCGCGGTTGGTGGTTTGGCGTGTCTTTGGGCGATGCTCGTATACACGGCGGGATATTTGAACCGGACTTGATTCAGATCCTTATATACCGACTATGTGCTATCGCATTGATGCTATTTGTGGAATTTCTTCTATGCTTCGTCACGCTCTTCCGCATAAGCATAGCGTACGATGACCCCGACGTCGTAGCAAACTCGGCGCTAGAAGATAAAGTTGGAATCCTTCTTGGTTTCTGGTTTGTCGTTACCATCAGCACTGTCACCATCTTGGCAACCGTCGGCGGGCATGTGCTCATCGCGATGGCTTACCTTTGGGAACCTAAATATACATCTGGAAACCTCTCCTCAGGAATCGAGCTCGCCAACGACTACAACGAGCATGACATGGAGCGTCTACCACTTCTCAACGTAGAGCAGATCCAGTCCACAGACATCGGTGCCGTTGACATCGACTATTCCACCTTCGACTGGCGCTCCGAAGACGACACCCTCATACCCTCGTCACCAGGAAGCCTCCGTTCCAATTCCTCAAGCACACTCTGCCTTTCGGATTTTGAATACTTGCCCTTTCCACCACCAGTCAACATAGACCTTTTCTCCGATTGGATCCGCCACTGGCGAGACCCGCCGCTGCGCCTCCTCCGACGACACGCTTCCCATGATGACCTTATCCGTGAAGATATTCTCCACAGTATCGAGACCGGCAGCGGAGCACAGAGCGAGTTCTCCGACGCAGACGATGAGATGGACCCGGCTGATGGCGAGGATTTCATACCGGTGGAGGCGATCAGTGATCTGCAAAGCGAGGGCTCGGACGCGGATGACGAGATGGATGAGGAGGGATCGGAGAGCGAGCCGCTTTTGAGGAGGTCGAGAGTGCGCCAGGAGGATGGGACTGATACAGTGGTGTTAACAGTGTCGCTTTCGAATTGATTCACTATGGATGACCTCCCGGTACCGGAAGTCAGCGTGACATCGGACCGGGCATTCGTTGATGGTGTTAGCTCTGTCTTCTCAAGATGGACTTTCAAGGTCGTTTGAGAGTCGATGCAGCTATTGCGTTTATATATGGCTATATTACGCAGCACTCTCAGCACACTGCCATGATCCGTACAAGGATCTGGTCCACACCACGGGGCTCAAGACCCTTTGTGAACCGACGTCTCTACGCACTAGGCAGGGACCTGTGCGCCATCGGGGTGGGAATCAACAGGAGTGGAATGAAGCGGTTGGGTCTTCAACGGATAACAATGCCTTCGGCTTGATGGGCTTGAAATGTCGCAGATGTTGCCGCCAGTAAAGGGAGAACTGAGAAACTCTTGAGAAGTGTGGAAAGACCAGAATTAGGCCCAGGCTCGGTTGGTGGGAAGTATGTCAATATAGTGTGAGATTGGTCAATGTTGGAGAAGAGCTGATGGATTTGGGTATCCGCTAGAGCTGTACAAAAATGCTGAAACCCACACCGCAGTACATGATCCACACAACCTAGAGCTCAATGCCATGCTTATAAGCCATCCTCTCCTTCTCCCTCTTTGACACCTTAGTACCTATCACATCCTTCACATCCTCCTCAACCTCCTTCCCCTTCCAAGTCACGGACGGCCCTCCCCGTTCAGCCTTCCTATCATCCAGAAACCTCGAAAAAGCCCTATCAAACCTCTTCACCCTCGTGTCCCCCTTCCCTTGCCTGCTCGTATCCCTCGCCTGCCTATCCAGCATCTCCTTCTCCTCCTTCGAGATCTCCTCCTTCCACCCGGGACACATCAGCCCTTGCGCCTCGAATTCCTCGTCACTGACGATCTTTACGATCTTGACTTTCCACTTGCCAACCCGCAGAATCAGCAGTTTTCCGTCGATGATGAAATTGTTCGTGTCTTCTGGCTTCCAGTTCTTGCAAGCTGAGAATTCTAGGGCGTCGCTCATGGGTCCGACGGCACTCGGTTTGCTGCCGACATAGGCGCCTTGTTGGGCGCAGAGACGGTGGCCTTCGGAGCGGGAGGCGACGAGGCCGGCGGAGTAGAGGACGCGGGCGATGGGTTGATCCGTGACGAGGGAGCGGGGGAGGGTGATGTGCATGGAGGGGGAGTTGAAGGCTGTGGTGATGGGGGCGTGTTTGTTTAGAGAGGAAGAGACGTCGGGAGGAGCGTTGGCGGGGACGGTGGTGAGGTGGGGGTTCGGAGAAGGGTTCAATGGTGGGGAATAGTTTGAGATGGGAGGGGAGGCTTTGCGACCGAAGAGTGAAGCGTGCTGTGAGGCGGCGGTTTGGGCGTCTTCGTCGCTGTGAACCAGGCTGAGGACTTCGAGAGCGAGGCGATGTTGCGCGAGACGTTTGGAGGGGTCCTGGGCGTTCTCTTGCATGAGGGTTTGGATGTCGGCAAGGGGTATGAAGGTGAAGAGTTTGAGGTATCGCTCTACGTCTGCATCTGCGGTGCGAAGGAAGAACTGGGACTCGGTCAGTGTTGGCTGGTTTAGAAGACCATCGATTCTTATACCTGGTACAGATCAAAAGAACTTGTCATCTCCTTCTCTAGCCAGATAGCATTACCAGCAGTTTTGCCGAACTTCGCTCCTGATGAGGCCGTCAGGAGCGGTACTGTGAATCCCATTGGTCTGTCGTGCAGGTATTCCTTTTCCTTTTTCTCTATTCGGAACCTAGGATCGTAGTGGGTCTTGTTGATGTAGTTGATTGCGTCCATGCCAGCAATGATGTTTCCGAATTGATCAGATCCTCCAATCTGCACCTGGATTCCCTTGGTATGGTACATATACCACCAATCCCAAGACTGCAGTATTGGGTACACGAATTCAGAGAAGGACATCCCCTCGCCACTTTGCATTCGTTTCTTGAACCTGAAGAGGCGAGAGGGTTAGAAGGATCCTTGCCTGGCAGCTCAAAGATCTCTTAGGAAGGGTTCACATACGTCTCTCGCCCCAACATCGGTCCCATCCTTAAGCCCGGTCCAAGGAGTCGTAGCATTTCAGCAATTGGCAGCTTGTTAAGCCATACATTGTTGTTGCATAGCTCTCTGTGCCATGCCCACTCCCATTGATAGCCGAACTGCCTACCGCGGCTCTCCGCCTTTGCCATGAGCTTTTTCATCTGCAAGTGCATGCTAGCCATATTGACTTTCCGGTCCACTGAATCTTGCTCTTCTCGTGCTGTGCTTCGCCCCGTCGGATCTCCCACCCTCGCCGTAGCGCCTCCCAGCTGCAAAATATTAGACAAGTTCCAAGGGCAGTTGAGGCCGTAGCTCACCAGTGCGACGACGTGGAAGCCATGTACATACATCCAGAAAAGCGCCATGAGCGGAACTAGGTGCCCAACATGCAGTGAAGGTGCCGTAGGATCGATACCGACATATGCCCCGATGCGCTTCTCAATCATAAGATCATTGAGCTGTTGCCGGTCTCTAGGATCAAGTCAGCGTAAGTCAAGCATGAAAACAAAACCCGTTTACCAACCCAGCGATCTGGCCAACGTATCCCCTGCTCTCCAGAATCTCCAGCATGCCTTGCTTTCGTCCTTCTCGGATCTCCGTTGCTTGCACCTGCCATGCTTTCGCTGCTTCGGCTTGCTTCTTGAGGTAAGATAGATGTATGGGTCTCCGTTGCCCCTGGGTGAGAAGTACGCGCTGTCGGCGCGCACACGCGTGACAGATCCATGATCCAGCTTGTGTCAAACGTGCACCACCTTCCACCACAACCATACTCGCAACACAAAGAACTTTGCACAGCACAGGCTGCTGTTTCGCAATCATTAAGCCCCGGGAAGTATTCGTACTTTTGCCCATTTCGCCAATTCCTGAGCTTGGCGCGGGTCGGTAGATGGATCTCCCATATGTGCCGATGCAAGCACGATCCATGAAGCGCCAGCATTCCCAGTTGCCGTCAGGTCCTCCGGATTCAAGTTCAGAGAAACTGAAGGCTGCCATGGTCAATAGTGACCTCGACGGCGGATCCTTCCAGTTGAAATTTGGCAGACCGGCGCAAATGCAGCTCTTTGCACGAGCACTATGTTACCCACAGCTGGGGCAAATTACATCCATCCCTCATGGTCAGCTTGCGGTAGGTGGCCCATTTGGCCTCTCTTGTGCCTCTCAATGTTGCTTCTCTTATTCTAGTCCCTGATTCCCTACCGTCGAGCCGCTGACTGTATGCTCCTTTCTCCTATGTTGATTGTACATTATGGTAAGAGGCCTCTCCCGCTGAAAATCCCTAGGTCGACTTCAATGTTGTGATTGAGTCCAGCAAGTCCTTCCCAGAACAGCCTTGGGAGGCCGTGATCTGGCACAATGGCCACGAAGGGCGAAAGTGGGTAGACCTGGCATTGGAATGTCGGACCGCGAACTTAAATCTGGTGGGTACCTTCTCGCGTTTCATTGCTTTCTTCCGCTCAACGATAACCTAGCTAGTGCTGGGCTCGAATCGTCGATCCAAAGTCTACCGCTACTACTTCGCAGGGCGCTTGCTAAGACCAGCAGACGATGGTTTCATAGAATTCACACTCAAATACCGCACGTTGTCCAGTGATAGTTGGCAGTGGGTCAATGATAACTCGTCTCTCAAGAACGGGCAATTATGCTTTCAACCGTCTAGGCTTCCTGAAAGTCCGGAAGACTATCTGAAAGAGGCTTCATTAAAGAGAGTCGAGGACATTGCAAGTGAAGTGCCAGAGACGCGGCTTTGGCGGCTTGCGCTGGACCAATATTATCTTTATAATAAGTCCGATCTAGGTGTTCCAAGAAGACTCAAGAGGTGGCTTTCGCTTGTGAGAATATGGTCACCATGGCTCGCTCCTCGTCATGGACAAGATACATTCACACCAAAAGAAGAAGCTCTTCTTTCGTCCTTCTTACGTTGGGACGGACTACATCTAGTGATTCTGCCTGTGAGTGGCATAAATGATGTAGTCGGAACTTTGAAACCAGATAGCAAGGGTCATGTCATTTGGCACTCGAGGTGCGATGGGGAATATGGTTTTAGAAACCCGCCCACGGCTCACGTGTTAATCGCAGTGGGAAGAACTTTCGAAGCTGCCATTGCAGCGGTAATGTACGAAGCGCGGAAGATGGTGTCGGGCATGCGGACTATGAGTGAGGAGGCTAGATCCGAGATTGAGACCCTCATTGACCAAAGGATCAAGCCAGAGTGGATGGAGAACTGGTATGACGGGCTAACGTACTGTACCTGGAATGCCCTGGGGCAGAACCTCAACCAGCAGAAGATCTTTGACGCTCTCGATACGTTAAAAGCGAACGATATTGGTATCACAAATCTCATAATCGACGACAACTGGCAGAGTCTCGACAACTCCGGTGATTCGCAGTTCAAGCGCGGAATGACGGAGTTCGAGGCGAACAAGGAAGGTTTTCCCAAAGGCCTGAAATACACTGTCACGACGATTCGAGATAATCACCCCAACATCAAGCATGTAGCAGTCTGGCACGCGCTATTCGGTTACTGGGGTGGTATCTCCCCTAACGGTACCATCGCTAAGGAATACAAGACTAAGGTAGTCCGCAAGCAGGATGGTGTTGCTGGGGGAACAATGACAGTCATTGACGCAGATGATGCGGTAAATAATTTTCTGAGCATCTCTTACCCCTTTCTGAGGGCTTTTGAGAAGCTTGAAACATCTCTCAGCAGTGTTCACTCCCAAAGCATGCATCTCGGCTCATTTCATTGACTGAAAGAAGGAATGCTGACGGGAAATCTCTCAGCCTCGATTCTACGACGACTTCTATAAATTTCTCCTCGATTCAGGGGTTGACAGCGTCAAGACCGATGCCCAATTCTTCCTTGACCTCCTCGATGACCCAACAGACCGGCGGCGTTTCATCGCGGCATACCAGGATGCCTGGACCATCGCTAGCCTCCGCTACTTCTCCGTCAAAGCCATCTCATGCATGTCCCAGATACCTCAAATCTTATTCCACTCACAGCTTCCTATCGACAAACCTCGCCTCATGGTCCGCAATTCCGATGACTTCTTCCCTGACGTCCCTTCTTCACACCCCTGGCATATCTTCACTAATGCCCACAACGCCTTATTTACCTCCCACCTCAATGTTCTTCCCGACTGGGATATGTTCCAGACATCACACCCATACTCTTCCTTCCACGCCGCTGGTCGATGCGTCTCCGGCGGACCGATCTACATCACTGACGAACCCGGGAAGCACGATCTGAACCTAATGAAGCAAATGACAGCGCGCACCACGAAAGGGAAAACCATCATCCTTCGTCCCGACTGCATAGGCAAGACCACGAGCGTATACACAGCTTATGAAGAAGAGCGCTTACTCAAAGTTGGCACTTTCGTTGGTGGAAAGGGTGGGACAAGCATTTTAGGCTGCTTCAACGTCTCGGAGCGTCAACTTTGCGAGCTCGTGCATCTCAATGACTTCCGTGGTATTGAACCAGGGGAAGATTATCTGATCGGGAGTTTCACGACTGGGGAGCTCTCGCCTACCATGACACTTGAGAGCGAGTTCCCGATGGTGTCTTTGGAGCTGGAAGTTAAAGGTTGGGAGATATTGACTGCTTACCCACTACAAAGCTTCACTTTGAGAGGCAGTCAAAGCATTAAGGATGCGACAAAGCTCGCAGTCCTGGGTCTGATGGGAAAGATGACAGGCGCGGCGGCTGTTGTGAGGTCGAGTATGCAGATTGAGGAGACGGGGAGATTGAGGGTGAAGGCGGGCCTGAAGGCCTTGGGTGTCCTCGGTAAGTCGCATGTGCTAAATATGCTATTTCATGCCCAGAAGTTGTAGGCACACAACTAACGGCTGGCAGGAATATACATTTCGACTCTGCAGACCCTTTCGGTCGAGGAGCACCTCCTCATCACGATACACAGTCAGGCTATCCCAGTACACACTGTCCGTGTCAGCGAGACGTCACCCTTTGTCCTAGAGATCGATATTGAGACAGCCTGGAAAGAGATGGGCCTTGACAGCGGCTGGAGTAACGAGATCAACGTGGATGTGTTTATCAAATGATGAGAAACGAGCATGATACACTGGGCATTTACAAAGGAGCATGACACGAGGGCAAGGGCGGACTACTGGAGCCTGCTTATGCAGGAAACCTTTCCAAGGATCAGGATCATTCCTTGATACAGCGTGGATGTTATCCTTTCCGCTGGTGTCAAAATTACCATCATAGTGTCGTTGTGCGCTGCAATATACCACTCGAGGATGCCCTATATGCTGAACAGGCGTAACCCTTTTAGTGACAGGCAACTAAAAGACCTCCTGCCTAGAATTATCAAGCTCCTCATGATATTGTTGAGCCACCACCGCTCTAGATCGGCAGCCCACTGTCCGCCTTCAGCCGTTACGTTTGCTAACACAGATATTCCTTGGGTCAGCTTATAACGTGTAGGATCTTCTTGGACGTTCGCTTCCAGACTTCGCCCAAGAAGGCATAAGGTAAGGCAGCGCCAAGGTGTAACAACTGCAACCATGACACTCGCTTGCTGTTGGAAGGGCTTCTCAGATCACGTGATGTATCATCGACACGCAGGCTGGGGACTATTGCGCGTAGAGCCATAAGCTATAGCTTCAATATCACCGGAATCTAAAACACAGTCTTTTCTCATCTATTAATACTCATCAAGCTACCAGTCCCCAACACCAAAGCAAGCCCATCCCATCGTCCCACAAGCCGCCCAAGCCACAAACACAAACCCAGATCAAATGCTCTTACCCCCTCAAACGCTTCCTTACACCTCAAAACCCCCCCTACCCCTCCTACCCATGCAGCACACACTCCTCCCTCCTCCCCCCCCTCAGCGTCTGACAGTACGCACACTTCCAATACGTCCCCCTCTCGCTCCGATAGCACGCCTGCCCCTTCGCCACGCACCGCGTGCACGGCGCGTCCGTGATGTCGAGGGCGATGTATTTCCGCGCCTGCACCGCGCTCTTGGCGTCTCCAAGGGCGTAGCATGGGAGGTGCGTTGCGGCGGTGTTCTGGGGCGCTGGCGGACGAGGGGTTGAGGACTGCGAGGGCTGGGTTGTGAGCGGGAGGGTGGAGCGAGGGAGGGTGGCGGTGGGGAAGCGTTGGATGAATGATGGCCGTGGCTGGTCTTGGTAGATTGCGAAGTTGGAGGGCTGGTGCTGGGCTTGTGTGCTTGGTAGGCTGGTGGCGGGACATTCGGGTTGGGGAGGGCGAGGTGCGAGTGGCCTTAGATACTGATTCGATGGGAGTGAGTCATATCCAGCTGGGTGTGAAATGCCACTGGATATATGCTCTGGTTGCTGAGGAGTATCGGGATATGGTCCGCTATGAACGACTTTCCATCCTTTGTCCGTCATCTCGTACAGGTCATCGTCCGACCCGTCTTCTATTTCTGCCATTCCAACATCTTCCGTCTCCTCCGCGGCAGGTGAGAGCTGCGCCGGTTGTCTGCCGAGCGCTGGAGGAGGGCCTGGAGGTGCGGCGAGCGTGGCTTGTGCTTGCCGCGTTTGATAGATAGAGTGGTTGGGAGAAAAGGTGTTTGGAGTACGCAAGTCCGAGTCCCAAGTACTTCGTAATGATCGATTTTCGATTCTGCGCAGGTTACCGCTGTCCTGAGTAGTAGGAGGCTGCGCTTGTCGTTCGCTCTGCCGCACGTTGTCACCTGTGGACTGGTTGACAGCGGGATCAAATTCAGGAGATTCGTCCGGAGGTAGAGGATGCGGTGGGTGTCCCGGTGTACTTGAGAGAGAAGTAGGATGTCCGCTTTGAGGTTGCTGGGTATGCGGAATCGTATTCTCGTCTGAACAAGGCTCGAATCCTTCTTCGCAAAAGTCATCAGGTAATCCCAATGGCTTTCCATTGGCATCAACACCATGTGGACCGTTCATAGGTCTCAAAATTACCGAGGCAGCAGCAGTCGCACAGGCTTCTGAATTCAGATAGCTGCGTATGGACTCAAGCTGCGTGCCGTGGTCTGCAGTGTGGACCTGAAGGGCATCGGCCTCCGCTCTCCGTTCCTGGGCCAGTTGGGCCGCGCGGTAAACGGGGTCTGAGGTTGCAGCAATCCATGTTGGTTGACCCGTCGGGATTGGTCGTGGTAACACAGGTGGAGACGCATAGAACGGATGCACCTCGTCTTCGTCGGTATCGTCGTCCTCTTCGCACGGATCTATGAGATCCAGTGTCTGCTGCGTACTCCCAACTTTCTTGTATTGCTGAATTTCGATACCAGGAAGTACAGGGCGGCGTAAGTCTGCAGAGGCTTCTGAAAAGACAGGTTCATCATCAAGACTAAGGACGTAGTTGATGTCCATGATTCCCTGTATCCTGATCTGCCTTGATGCCGACGCCATCTTGAGGGATTGGTAGAGAGTGTGTGATTACATTTTGGCTTGTGTGCGATTTTATAGATTACCGAAAAGTGTTGATTCGATCACAACACCTTCTATGAAGCCCAGAGAGGGGTATAGAAGCGTAATTTGTAAGGTTGGTGTTGTGTTATATGCCGAAGACTGTGACGCTGTGGCTTGGATGGGGTCTGAGTGAATCCATCGATGAAGCTGCATCACTGGGTTTGCATACTGTGTGCCGGAGCTGTTTGTTGTGTCGAACCTGTGTGTTGAGAACAGCCAACTTTGGAATGTTTGGATCAATGCGACCTCCTGGCTATCAAGGATAGGATAACGATAGAATGGCAAGCGTATTAATGATTTGTAGGTAAATAGTATATCTTAGATGAGCATAAGAGACAAACTTCGGCTCCATAATTTCGCACTTTGATATACGTTTGAGAGCACCGACTTCTAAGGACATGTGTCCGTAGCGTGCAAGTCTGTGAAAAATGCGGTTCAAGCAACGTATTTAAGTGGAAGTAAAAATGGGACCCAGGACTTACCGCTCAACACGATAAATTCACATTGCTCTAGTTATGGCACCAGTAGTGCGATTTATCTTTATAATCCTTATGGAAACCCTTCTTCTGCTGCATCTCTACGGACATCTAATCATACCAATGATATTCCTTGACGCTTTGCCGCTTTGTCAATGGGCCGTGACTGGTTATTCAGTCCATTGCTATTCCGTTAACACGTTGTTCCAGAGTGCAGAGGAGTTTGCTCCTTATTTGAGTGCTCTATGTCCAGCATAGTACCCAGCCCAGTACCCATCTGGAAGAACCGAAGCCAAGACATCTTCCGAACATCTGTTATCAATGCAATTAGCAATCTATGCCTCTTAATCCATGATATCTGCCGGGTTGTCTATTCTATTGATCAATTGCTCCAAGCGCCATCCATCTCCACTCTGTTTCACCATGTTGAAAAACATCCCTTTCCTATCTAACAGAGCCTTGGGGGTATCAAATTCCTAAGTAAGTTTCCGAGTCAGCGTTCCTCCTTTCAGTCAATGCAATAAGCAGAGGTGCATGATTTGGGAGCGTATACTGTTGATACATGTTTTAAGTATCTTGAAACGCTCAGAAAGGGGCAAGAGATGCTCAGAAATCTACTTACTGCAGCCTGCCCATCCGACATGACTAGGATCTTGTCGAAGTCTGCGATTGTCGAAAGGCGGTGTGCTATTACTAACAATGTGCTATCTCGGAATTCCTCCCGGATCGAACGTTGAATGAGAACATCGGTGGCCATCTAGATACCATCAGCTAAGGTCAAACAAGTTGGAGAATCTTTAAGAGAAGTATACATCAACAGCTGATGTCGCTTCGTCAAGCACCATGACTTTCGGACGCGAAACAATAGCACGAGCAAGACAAAGAAGCTGTCGCTGCCCTTGAGATAGATTAAGGCCGCCTTCACTGATGCGAGAGGAAAGCGATGTAAAGATGTTGATGTTTGCGCTTGGTGCTCTGTGTGAGTTTCGATCGGCCTCGCCCGTGAGCTCGTTCCCGGACGCAGGTAGGTTGCTGCGGATTAATTGGACGCGTTCCAACGCATCGAATAACTCTGCGTCGGTGTGCTCTTGAAAGGCATCCAAATTAGACCGGACAGTGCCAGAGAAAAGAACCGGGTCTTGCGGTATGATCGCAAGGCGACTTCTAAGATCTTGAAGCCTGATCTTAGAGATGTCGATATCGTCGATGGATATGCTAGAGAATATCAGCTCAAGAATCCTGAAGAGGTTCAGAAGGAAGACGAACCTCCCTTCGCGAGCTTCGAGGAAACGGAACAGAGCAAGAGTCAACGATGATTTACCAGCGGCAGTTCTGCCCACGACACCCACACGCTCATTCTTCGCAACGTTGAACGAGAGGCCCTTCAGCACAGGTGGCAGATCCGGAGCGTAGCCAGCCACGAGGCCCTGAAAATCAAGTCGACCTTGGGCAGGCCATGCAGCAGGAACGTCATGACCATCTTGGTCTTCCGTCGGCACGTTTGAATACTCGATGATGCGTTCGGTGGCATTCATTGCTAGTTCTATGTTCGCGTATTGACGAATGGCCCATATGATCGCGTTCGAATATTGCAAGGCGAAAGATAATGCAAAGCCGGCTAACGAAGCGTCAATACCTTCAGTGCTTACGACGACAACAGCAACTAAAATGGTGAAGCAGCCTCCAATAACGTTGAGCCTCATTGTCAGCCATCGATTGAAGAGCCCTACGTAAGGATCAATACCAAGTCCGTTGCAGATTGAATCTGAACTCACAGAGATACCAGTAAGCCCCGGCATGCTCATCAATCCGTTGAAACATCCTGCAGGGTATTAAGTCAGCAATGCTGCGTAAGAAGCTGTACGAGGATTTGCCAGAGCATTCTTGTCACCAACCTTTCTATATAGATGTCAACCTTGTCAAAAGCGCGTATAGTACCTTATAATCTCGTTAGCACTATATCCATCGTTTGTCTGACTGCAACAGTAAAACATACCGAGACCTGCAAGGACAGCGCTGAACTGCTCGAAGATAGGACTCCTGCAGTTGCTCTCGAGGCGTTTGACCTCGCGCGCTCCGGCAAGGAAATGCATGGCAACAAACAGACAAAGTACCAGCAATAAGATCGCGAAGAGCAGCATAAGTGGTGATACAAATACGCCCGCCGCAATAATGCCAATCACTTGGACAATTTGGTACAGCAAGAATCCCTAGGTAGGATTTCATGTTAGTATGATAGTTTCCCGGCCGGCCAGGAACCGAGCTGTGTCTCGCGGTCACAAAAAAATATAGATAATTGCAGTAACGAGGAGCGTTTAGATATAACTTACCAAGTCGTTGCCCATCTTAGAATCCACGAGCACGAAGTCAGCAGTAAATCTGTTCAAGATACGGCCAACAGGTACAGTGTCAAGCCATCTCAGTGGGGCTCGAAGAACCGTGTGGGTTAACTTGTCGAATAGTATCCGAGAAGCTCTCAGGGATCCCATGTATACAAAGAGATATCTGCAAGTGCCCAGAATGCAGATGACCACAGAGATGCCGATATAAATTCCCAGATAGTATGGCAAACTAACATTAGCCTTTCCCAGGGCTAGTGGTTCGCTATGATCTGGCAGGTTCGTGACCGCAGGAGGTAAGTATATGGCGGAGAGGAGCGCCTGCGACTCATAGGACCTTGTCCAGGAGCTAATCCACCAGGCCTATAACAAGTCAGCAGACTATACTGGAGAAAGAGTTCAATTCTGCTCGGCGGCAGGAATGCCTACACGCCCCAAGACCAAACACTGGTATACTATGAAGAGTAATAGTATTGGTGCCCAACACAAAATTCCGCCAGAAGTACCAAGATATTCTTTATAGATAGAGATCTTTATTGCACCTGCTTCTCTCTTCTCGTCCTCGTTGAACTTCTTGGGCTGACTCTTCAGCCTCATGTCGTCCACAGTAAATTCTGTCGATCTGATCTTTGTTAGAGTGTCATTTGCACCACCATTTGATGCCTGGGCCTCCGTCATGTACTCTTCTTGGTCCACCTCGTCTTCTTCGAGAGTGTGATCCTGTGCCTCCAATACACCTGCGCCCCGAAGATCTGATATGAAACCAGCACGCTGTAGTGTGCCATTCGCAAGTACTACCGCATACTCTGTGCTTGGTCGTACCAGCTCAACGTGGTGCGTGACAAGAATACGGGTTCGCGACTGGCACAGATCACTAGTGAGGGCCTCCTCATACAAGTGGCGCTACAAAAGTCTCAGAGTCAGCATTCCTTCTTTCAGTCAAGGCAATAAGCAAATTAGGAACGAATACAGCTGAGATATGCTTCAAGCTTTCGGAACCCTCTGGAAGGGTAAAGGATTCTCGGAAGTTTACTTACCCCCGTATTTGAGTCAACAGCGCTGAAGATATCATCAAGGATAAGGATACCAGCGCGGGAATAAAGTGCACGAGCAAATGCTAGTCTCCACTTCTGACCACCGCTCAAATTGATACCGTTAGCTCCGATATCAGTGTCGTCCCCATCTTCGAGCAAGTCAAGGTCTTTTCGCAACGCACACGCCGCAAGGACTTGTTTGTAGCGACCAGAATCATAAGGAAGGCCGAAGATTATGTTGTCTCTGATAGAAGCGTTTTCTATGAAACAGATCTGCGCCACGAAAGCTACGGCAGAATCAATGATCCAGTCGCTCTTGTTGGCCTTGAAGTCATGTCGATCCATCGACGAGAGTGGCAAGGGAACCTCGATCCTTCCGGCCACTTTATCAGCTTCGCCAACAATAGCTGCGAGCAGAAGGCTCTTTCCTGAACCTGTCTGTCCGGAAATTACACTCAGCTTTCCCTTCGGAAACCTGATATTAATGTCTCGTAGAACGAAACGATCCGGTTCGGGATTGTCGGAGGGCCAAGCGATCGAGGCGTTCCAGAATGTAATCTGAGAACCTTGATGCAGGTAGTCGTCCTTCCTTTTCTCTGGTGCTTTCAAAAAGTTATCGATACGTTTCAGGCTCACCCAAGCCTCGAGGCCCTCAGTAACCACTTCAGGTATCACAGCGAGTGTAGTTTCAATCTGTGAAAATATCGTGATGGTCGTAAAAGCCACCGCAGGCCCGAGATCGCCGCGAAGCCATGCATAAACAGCCAAACCGACAGCACTGAGCATGACTGGACCCAGTATCCATATCATGATCAAGACAGTATTCATGCAGAACACTCTCCACTGCTTAGTAAGCTCCTTGCCTCTTGTCGCGCGGATCCTAGACTGCCACTGCTGTTCCAAAGCGGAGAATTTGATCTGTCGTATACCTTGTAAAGCTTCTGTGATGACAGCCATCTTTTGATCGCGCAGCGTCATGAGCTCTCCTTGGGTCTTGGCGAAGACCTTGGAAGCATAGACATTCAACGGCAACACGACAACAAACACAGCGAACCCAGAGAGAAGGGCAATCCAGCCGATCAAGTTGACGAGAAACCAGACGCTGACTACCAGCTTAGCGGCCTAAGTAAATTTAAGACTCAGCTCTTCTTCTTAGAGCTCAGGGGCAGAAGTATGAGGCATGTCATCGAGTGAGAACTACTAAACCATGTGCACGCAGAAAGGGATAAGAGATGCTCATAAGTATACTTACGGTCTGTGGGAATAAAAAATAGGCGGTTGCGAAATCAGCGACTCGCTTGGTATCCACGACTACTTACAGTCAGCCACCTGGAATTGGCAGCAAGCTTGCCTTACTCACCAACAAGGTTGATCGTTGCCTGGCAAGACTTTTGATCGTCATCGTCGTCGAGCTCTGCCGCCGCCTCTTCGGCTACCACATCGACATTTGCGTTGTCTTTGACTGAATCGCTGAGGTGCTCGTCAGAAACGGTTGTATAGTCCCCCACAATAACGACAGGTGCTTTGAGTTTTGCTACATGTTTGACATCCTTTCGTCGAGTAGCTTTGGAGAATATGAGGGCCGACAACTCGGAGCGAATGAGTGCGCCTAATCGAGCGCCTGGAAGACATGAATCTGTCAGCTTGGATCATCGATTAGGCATGAAGACCACTTACACAATATCCAGAAAAGCCATGTTTCTACTGATGATATCAGGATTAAGGTGAATCCCAGGCCAGAAATCCAAGCCCATCCGATTCCGCCAATTGGTTGACCTTCGGATCGTTGTTCTAAAAGCTCCAGGAACCTGTACAGAGCATAAGTCGGCAAAAACTGCGCAGCAGCTTGTAGGACCGTCAGAAGCGTTTGATGAATCACTTCCACATGGTGTGCAAAAAGGAGTGTCTTCCAGAGCTGGTCTCGGGGCTTAATCCGGTTGATATCTTCATGTAGGTGCTGTGACCGCATATCGAGATGCATTTTTGGCAAGTCGCTCAGCTCCAAACCATTGTTGGACTTGGCGAAAGAAAGAAGCCTGTTTGCCCAGCTGAAGGTCCATCGCCCAGCGAGAGATGAAGTATACTGCCCGTCAACGGCATGGCCTTGGAGATAAACCTCAGGCCGACGAAAGAAAAGTAGACACAACAGCAACGCTATAACGGCTGCCCCGAATTGCACCGCCTCAAGAACAACAAAGGCTGGAAGATCACTACTTTCTGAGGGGTGGTATGCCACATAACCTGTTCTGAGACAGATAGAACAAGCTATGGCCAGGAACTGGGAAGCACTGAGCAGGGCCAGTTGGAAGAGTCTGACTGGTCTACTTTCGAGGAAAATAGCCAGCAAGGGTGCGGAAAGAGCCACCTAGACGCAGTATCAGCCTCTTGTACGTGGAGGAGGTGCAAACCCTGACCCACCCAACAAGCGAACGTCAGCCATGCTTCCGTGACCTGTGTGTTTTCTGTCTGAACAGTACGAGATATTGCAGTTGCGACTGATACCAGAAACCCAATTGCCCAGACGGCAGTTGTGAGGGACTTGATGATGCGAGTGGAGGTCAAGTAGAGATTGTGCGAGTCGTCTGTGGCGATACCATCGTGGTCTTCATAGAGCTTCTGTAAGTTGTTTGAAGAAAGTCTTTGAAAACGCCAAAGAACGTAAACGGAGATCGCAGCATTAAGCCCGCCAGTTAGCGCCGCGACTATGAGAGGGAGATGTTCCATGGCTGGAGCTGAACATTCAGCCGCAGTATCATGGTACAAGAGGAAAAGCAGAGAAAGGAGAGGAAGAGAGTGTGGGAGCCATGCTTCATAATGTTATTACATGCAGAGCGCATGGTGTTGCTGCGTGGTACATATCAGGGCCCGAGAAACACTTCCAGGCACTCACGCTAGTTTGGTGCACGGGCCATTCCGCTCCATTGCAAAATGCGAGATCGTTTTACCCGCCTTCATCTCCCCCAAGCAGTAGTGACTCATTGACTTGAGCTGGATCCATCTGCATGGCCATACAGCATCTGGCATTAGACTCCGTGTTTCCCACACACCACCCATGCACCTCATCGGAGGCCATCCGTGTCTCGGGGAGGTGATCGTGACATCCAAAGCCCATTTAGACGGTTAGACCTGCATCTGTCAACGCCTGTCATGTCGGAAAGGCGGAAGCTACGGAGTAGTTGTCCTGCACTGGGGAGTGAGTCGCATGGTGGCGCCGTCTGCGATAGAACTGTCCGAATCAAGGTCGAGCATCTCGTAGAACGAAGGACTAATCCACACGGCCCATGGCGAGCGGTCAAATGATGAGAGCTGACTCGAGCGCTCAGTCACGACGTTGTCAACTGTGTTTACAGAATGTCCGGCTGCTTTCAGGACTTGGTTGAATCGTTCCCGTCTAGAGTCACTTTAGCACTCCTACCACCGCATTGCTTTAGATGGATCTGATGCCCGCTCAACGCCAATTCACCTTGTAGGATTCAATTCGACATAAGGACATTTGAGCCCTTGTAAACGCGATAATTCAAAAACTCGAACCGTGGACGAGGTTGGTTCTCTGCCTGTTGCGAACAACTTTGCCAAGGGACGAGTTGGTCGTTGCCGTCGTATTAGCGATTCGTCGAGATGCCCAATGTAGGATCGTGTACTCGTTGAACCTTCCACACTTTCAATTTCATGGAAACATGCGAAGAGACCAACCGGCCTGAGGGGCCAACCCGCAATCAGTGTAGTCACGTGCTGTCTCGTGAAACCCCCTGGTAGCGCGTCCCGAGACGACGCTCCATCGAGCAGGCATTGGACCGGTCGAGACTACTTTACCTTACTGTATGAAGCTTCATGTTCCTGTTCCCTGCCTCTCATCAATTCTACCTACAATCCAAAAGGCTGTCATGACCTGAGAACTCTCCGCAACCCTCTGCCAAGCTTCTGTCACCATTTCCAGTCCATAACTCCAGATGCAGTACCAGCAGTAATACCTGGTCCGAACAGCGGCTTTCGATTCTCCGTCAACCTTTCCAAGTGCAACCATCAAGACCCTCAGCGTCGATCGAGGCCGCTACGGTACTATGAAAGCTTCTCCGCTACTGATTTCGTGGCATAATGAAAACACTCCCATCTACTCTGCCCACTTTGAACCCCATGGCAAAGGACGATTAGCCACTGGAGGAGGCGACAACAACGTACGCTTATGGAGAGTCGAGAAAGATGGCGAGGAGAGGACAGTAACCTATCTGACCACTCTGATTAAGGTGGGGCCGCAACAACAACAACAAGCATTGCTTTTAGTGGGCCGCTTGCTAATATTCCGCTATAGCACACACAAGCAGTCAATGTTGTTCGTTTCGCTCCGCGTGGTAAGTGTGCTCTTCCTCATTGGCAGCCACGGTGTTTGAACGGTATCAGGAGAAATGCTGGCAACTGCTGGAGATGATGGCAATACGCTGTTATGGGTACCGTCCGAACTCCACGGCACTGCACCAGTGTTTGGCGAGAATGCATTGGAGGACAAAGAAACATGGCGGATCAAGCACATGTGTCGCTCTTCCGGTTCCGAAGTATACGATCTTGCTTGGTCACCAGATGGAGTCTTCTTCATCACGGGGAGTATGGACAATGTTGCGCGGATATACAATGCTCAGACTGGTCAACCTTATCCCGATCACTTCAGAAGCCTCAGCTGATATGTTCTTAGGGCAAATGGTTCGTCAGATTGCGGAGCACAACCATTATGTGCAAGGTGTCGCCTGGGATCCACTCAACGAATACATCGCAACTCAATCCTCCGACAGATCCGTCCACATCTACAGCCTAAAGACAAAAGATGGTCAACCCACTTTGAGCCAACACAACAAAGTCACCAAGATGGATCTCCCAGGACAGAGAATCTCAGCCAGCAGTCCGGCGCCACAAGAGGTTGGGTCAAGAACGTACACAGGCCTTGACTCCGCATCTCTTGCGCCAGCATCCCCCGGACCTTCAATGCCAGGAACACCAACATCGCTCGCCCTACCCATGAATCCGCCAGCCATTTCGCATAGTCGACGGTCTTCTTTCGGTTCTTCGCCCTCCATGCGGCGCTCAGCTTCGCCAGCACCATCTATGCCCTTGCCCGCTGTACGACCAATGGAGAACTCACCGAATCCATACCTCGGAGCCGGGATAGGCATCAAGAATGCCAGCATTTACGCCAATGAGACACATACGTCTTTTTTCCGTCGTCTAACCTTTACGCCTGACGGCAGCCTTCTGTTTACCCCTGCAGGTCAATATCGGACACCACACCTAGAGACAGTAAGATCGGCCGACGATGTTATCAATACAGTGTATATCTACACCCGAGCCGGACTGAACCGCCCACCAATAGCTCACTTACCGGGTCATAAGAAACCTTCAATCGCTGTCAAATGCTCACCTGTTCTATACACACACCGATTAGCTACGAAGCCTACGGCTCAGATCACGCTGGACACCTCATCAGCCGAAGAAGCAATAGCAGATCTGCCCGAACCTGTCGTCCCCTCCAAGGCGCCATCCACGCTTTCAGCAATGGATCCGCCACCGTCTACGAGTACCGCGATGCCTTCACCAAGCGATGTGCCGGGGCCATCGTGTTCGCCTCCAACAACGGACTTGGACACATCGGCACCAACACCTGGACCTAGTCCAGCATTTGCATTACCCTACCGCATCGTATATGCGGTTGCAACCCAAGATGCGGTTCTAGTTTACGACACACAGCAACAGACGCCCTTGGTGGTAGTAAGCAATTTACATTATGCTACGTTTACGGATGTTACATGGTACGAGGGCTTGATTTGTCCTTTGTTGTGGTTCGAGGATGCTGACCGCACGTTGCAGGTCCAATGACGGGTTGACGCTATTGATGAGCTCTTCGGACGGATTCTGCTCGAACCTCTCGTTCGCACCTGGAGAATTGGGCCAAGTCTACACCGGACACGTACCGACGGCTCATCACCCATCCCCAGCCGTATCTGCGGTCTCCTCGGCACACGCTACCCCCACTCCAACGCCGACCGCAAGCACTGCACCGCCTTTCGTTGAAAAGCAGCCTCCACCGGGATTCGTGTCGTCAAATTCTCCGGCGCCCACGCCTGCACGGAGCACCACGCCGTGCACGCAGCAATCGGCAATCCGGCCACCCAGTCCAACGAGATCAAATTCAACATCCTCGGTAGCCACCCAATCTGGTATCATCACTAGCAACCCGACGCCATCTCTTGGGACGATTCCAGGTTTTCCCGCAGCGAATTCATCCTTTTCGAGCTTGCCGTGGACGACTCCGCCGCAGACACCCATGACTGGTGTTGTCAGTGGTCCAAGCTCCGTCAGCGGCAGCGTGCTTGGGAAGCGAGATACCAGTGAATCGGAGAAGGAAGATGCGCCCAAGAGACGAAGGGTAGCTCCTACGCTCGTCAAGCCAGAAGGGGTGCCAGAGGGTTGATAATCTCAATCAGAAACACGCTCTTTTCGGAGCCTGAGGATGTGCAGGATGGACATTTTATGATTTTAGAGAGCATTAGCATGGGCGCTTGGGGGAACAACCTGCATGGGACGACGCTTTTTGGACACGACGTGGTTATGGAAGCTGTTTGTTTGGAGGACAAGGGACGCGGTCTGCTTAGCAAAGACGTTGCTGGATAAGGAAGCACTATTGCACTGTGTTACATTACTTTGGTATAAATTTCAAATGATGAGAAGCATCGAACGACAGGTCTCAGGGTTGCCAATGTCAGGGCTGGTCGACGCAATTCTGACAGAACGCAAGCCATTTTAGCGCGATAATATGTGATATGACGTAGGAATGGCTTCGCTGACTTTGCCCTGCCAACTCTTAGCGGCGCGGACTGATACCTTTCACTTGTTCCGAAAAACATCCCGACCGCATCCCATATCATATCACCGGAATTCAAACTGTAAGTCGATTTAGCCCTTCCTAACCCAGTCACAACGGTGATTATCGAAAGGCCACGCTGCTACTCCGGCAAGCGCGGCGTTGGTTCCATGACACAGCCGCAAGCTGAGAACCGAGCGCCCCGAGGAAACAACATACAAGCCGCCTCGAAGCACTCCCATACCTCTTGAAAATATCTTTACTGACCTCTGACTTCCTTGACAGAAGTCCTGACATTGAGACTGCACTCTGAAATCACAAGTCACCGCCACCATGCATCGCACCTACTCTATGCGCCAGTCGCGCGCTCCTACAGCGTCGCAGATACAGAACCCACCTCCACCTCAGTCCACTACCAAGTCCGGTCGCTTCTTTGGTAAAGGTGGTGTCGGTGAGTGAACTCTTTCCTCTACAAGCCGTGGACAGCCTTGCTAGGCATTGGTATGCCTCGCATCGCCATCGCCAGTCCTGCACTTTGCCAAGGCTCGCTGCGGCTCTGTTCGATAGATGCGGGTTTTGGGCAAATGCACAGAGCGAAAGTGGCGGCATCATACTGCTCGTATACGACGTGCAGCAAATGGAATATTCGATAAAGAACTTACTTCTATCGTTCCTTGCTGCTCGTGCTCCATCGCTTCAGAAGTGCAGTTTTGAGTGTTCTTTTACGGAAACAACATTTGACTCCGAGGCTGATCAATATGTTTCATAGGCCATGCATTCCGTAAATCTACGGCCGGCGCGTTTGGGCCAGATCTCGCAAAAAAGCTGTCGCAGCTGGTGAAGATGGAGAAGAACGTCATGCGAAGCATGGAGCTTGTCGGTCGAGAGCGCATGGAAGTCGCTGTACGTGGCTACTTCTATTGAACATTCAATGCCAAATTCTGACCTTGACAGCAACAACTCTCAATCTGGGGCGAAGCATGCGATGATGATGTTTCAGACGTCACTGACAAGCTTGGGGTCCTTATCTACGAGGTTGGTGAGCTTGAAGACCAGTTCGTCGACCGCTACGACCAATACCGCGTCACCATCAAGAGCATCCGCAATATCGAAGCTTCAGTCCAGCCGAGCAGAGACCGAAAGCAGAAGATTACCGATCAGATTGCTCAGCTCAAATACAAGGAACCCAATAGCCCTCGCATTGTGGTTCTCGAACAGGAGCTTGTCCGCGCTGAAGCCGAATCACTTGTCGCAGAAGCTCAGCTGTCCAACATCACCCGTGAGAAGCTGAAGGCTGCGTTCACCTACCAATTCGATGCACTCCGTGAGCACAGCGAGAAGATCGCCATTATTGCAGGATACGGAAAGCACCTCCTCGAGCTCGTCGACGATACTCCGGTCACTCCTGGTGAGACCCGTCAAGCATACGATGGCTATGAAACAAGCAAGGCGTAAGTGGACAACATTCTCCAAGCCCTGATTTCAAGAAACAACCTCACTAACATCGCTCAAGTATCATCCAAGATTGCGAGGACGCCCTTACAAACTGGGTCACCGCCAATGCCGCAGTCTCCTCCAAGCTCAGCACCCGCGCTCGTAATCTTTCTCAGCGTCGCAAGCAGCGCGCCCAAGGCGAGGGTGTTGATCTTAGCGGGCAGGACACCAACATGCGAGGCCAAGACCGCGAGAGTGGCCTCTGGGTCCCCGCGGGCGCACACCGTGAGTACGCTAACGAAGGCGAAGAAGAAGAGGAAGAGGAGGAAGAGGAGGCAGCAGAAGGGCACGCTGAGCACCGAGGGCGAGAAGAGGAGCAACCTCAGGCGGCATAGATAAGCCAATCCGGGATGATAATGAAAGGGTTGAGACGTGGTAAAGGTATACCCAGCGGAGGACGCGACCGAGAGTTCTTCGGCTTTCATTTCCTTATTGGTTACTGACTGACGCGAAGACGGATGCGCGTGCGAGCAATGATCTTAAGAGGCTACGAGATGAGTCCAAACGGGGCCGAGCTGTAATAATAGTCCATGCACCTCTCTCAGCATGATATCCCTTTAGTTTACAAATGCCAGCTGCTTCAAAACACATTTGTCACCGTCTACGATGATTTCCATACTGAATCACTATAAATCCTTGTAGTCCCATTCAGTCAAGCTTCTACAGGAAGTACTCGGTTCTCCACGCTGAACAGCTCGTAGACCCTAAACATGGAAAACCCTAATTTCAAGAGCTATCAACTCGTTGATTGTGTCCCCCTATGGCCTCTTCCAATACCTCGGACTCGGATTATTTTTCATTGCAAGAGGAAGAGGGTATCCCCTCTCGTGCCCACTCCCGGACCTCTCCGCCAACCTCCCTCGAAGCCCCCATATCACCACCACCCAGCACCCGCTCCCTCAAACGAAGAAGAACACAACAAGATGACCCTTCATCACCCCCAAACCTGGCCGCCATCGAAGCCGGCCAAGCCCAGATAGATGACCACCTCGCTGTCTTCTCGGAACAGCTTTCCCGGCATATTCGACCATGTGCTGCTGGGCAAGGGGATTTGTTGAGTATTGATGACTTCAAGGGTTTGTATCGAAGGAATCAGCATCAGCACGGGAGGCATTTCGTGGTGCATCAGCATGATCATCCTGTTGCTGGTATGTCTTTTCAATCTACTCTTTCTTTTCAATTTTCAAACTACTCGCTCAATTCTCCTTTTCTCTACTCGCTCTTATCGAAAAGAGGCGCTTCAAGATTGGAAACAGTGGGATCAAGTCAGTCGCATGCGATTTCGAGAAAGATGATAGGAAAAGAATGCAATGGATGGGGACTGATGAGTGGTAGGAGTGCATTATGATCTCCGACTCCAGATCTCGGAGAGCAGCTCCATTAGCTTTGCCATTATGTACGGGCTCCCAGGCAATCCGAATTCTCGGCGTATGAACCGCAATGCGACGGAGACGAGGGTGCATAATCTGTGGGTGAGTGTCTCTTTGTCGATGGTCTCTTCGTTTCTCTATCGTTTCCAACTTCTCTATCCCATACACTCGCAGGGTGCACCTTTGGGGGCCTAGCCCAGGTGGCTGGCTACTCACTACTGCTGTGATACCTTCTCTGCTATCACTTCTTGAAGCGCACATATCGAGTACCGTTTTTTCTCTTTTGCTATGGGACATCATTGGTTGTTAAGCCCATCGTTACTATCTCAGGATGTTTTTCCAAGGAGTGCAAAGGCTAGATGCATCATCTCTCGCCAGTGCATTGCAAGAATCGCACTTCTCTTCCCCCCGTCAGCAAAGACACTCTGATGCGAAGACAATGATGGCTCGTATCTAAAAATATGCGAAGTCCTTTTGTGGACGAAACGATATAAAAGGTTATACTGATACAAAACCCAGAACCACCTCATCGAGACCGCCTCCTCTCAAACGGGTTCTCTCCTCATCTGGGACACCGGCGAATACACCATCCTCCCCTACCACACCACTTCCTCTCCACACACCTCTTCGTCTTCACCATCTTCACAAGAAACCGAACCCCCACCACATACTTCAAAGCTCTCAGAAAGCGAGAAACTTCACCTAGCATTTCAAAATGTAATTCCCCCCCTAATCCCTCCCACCTCCCTCATAACATCTCCTGCATCCTTCACAACATATCAAAAAAAGAACATACTAACCCCCATTCCCCCCAGCTTAAAATCCGCCTCCGCCTCCACGGCCACCACCTCCCCCAATCCTACACCCTCACCCTCCGCGTCCTCCCCTCCTCCAACCACTCCTCCAAACCCGCCGCCCCCCGCCGCAAACGTCGCCGAAAGGACCCTTCCCACCCCTCTCCCTCCCGCTCAAGCAGACACTCGACCCCTGAGTCCGAGACCGCGGACGATGTCCCTGCCCGAACGCCAGAGGTCGCCGAAGAGGAAGACGAGCAGATCCGTTTCACGAACGCGTACCCTGGTGCGGAGAATAGTATTGGGAGTATTTATCAGCGGCGCTGGTTCCTAAGCTTAGATCGTGTAGGATCGGGGTATTCTTCTGTGACTGATCCTGAGGGATCGAAGACGTGGAGGAGAGTTTGTATGGATGATGATAGCCAAAGGGAGAGAGGGGGGGCAAGGGATGATGGCGGATTTGTGGTGCTGGGAAGGGATATCGAGAGGAGTATCGTGACGGGAAGAACGGCGGATGAGGTTATGGGGGATGAAGGCGTGGAGGGGTTTGTGGGAAGGAGGGGGTGGATGGCTGTTGTTGAGTGAGAGAGGAGGAGAGAATGGGGATTATGGTGAGGAAAAAGGGTTCTTGGTATAGAGATGGGTTCGCCATTCGCTTGAATGACAGATACTCGGATCCTTTTCCTCCAAAATCCAGACGTGAGTCAAATTTACGACACATTTCAGCCCACACACTGGCACCCGTAGGTGCAAAATCACTCAGCTCCTCTCGTTTCGTTGAAGCGATCCCTGAAGCTTGTGACGAACAGTGGACTCCCAGAGAACTATCTTTGGCGCGATATCAACCAAATACTCAGAAATTGACAACCCCAAAGCAAAAGAACAACCGTATCCAGCATCAAACGCTCAACGAACAAGATCTCTCCAAAAAGCAATCCATACTAACGATGAGTCCTGAGCATCAAGTCGGCGGGCCACTGAACTTTTTGGTTGTATCCACGTTCCAACTGATCCTTAACGCCTTTTGACTGCTTGCCTTCTTAGCATCAAATTGTTACATATATGCTGGGCAGGATGTGGTAGATGGGGCAGGTCAGCTCTTAATCATCGATACGCAATGGAGTTTTGCCGCTTTAGCAACAGGAGTTCGGTTGTCGCTCAGTCCCTCGCTGTTTTGTTAACACATTTTTTAATGGTGTAAAGCAATCGGAGTCTTGTTCAGCGAGCACCTGCCTTCTGACGTGATGGGTTCTGGGAAGATTGGGAGGACTATCCGCTTCATTCGATCTATCCTCTCCTGTAGGGGTTGCCATGTTGGGGTGTGCCGAGTGTTTGTTATCTGACGGTTTGCTGTATCAGCTATGGGCTTTTGATGGTTGAGCAATTCGTCGGTGGTACGTCAACCGACTTTTTCTTGCAAGTGCCACTGGATGGACGTTCGCTTGCTTGCCAGCGTATGGAACGAATGTTTGATGTTGACTTGAAGGGAGAAGAGCAGTCTTGAATATATCGCTTCTTGAGCTCTTTCCAAGCCCCTAGGATATGTCACAGCGTAGATTGCATTGCTGGTGTCACTGATGGAGCCTGGGCCCAACGAAGTGTAGTCCTCCAGGATAATCGATTCAAAAAACTTACTGTCGTGCTCTTTTGACCTTCGTTTACTGACATTACCATTTGGTACATAAAGTCTCAGCACTATCTCCGTCGACCTCAATCATGATTCCGCCGCAGCTCCTTTATATAGCACCTTCACCTTCTTCTTCAACGCGAACTCCTCCTGCCTAACCTCAGGGACCCTCTTTTCAACGCTGCATTCCCATCCAACACCACATTCTTGTCCTTCAACCACGCCTTCAGTTCTTGACTGTGAGCACCTAAAAATTCCTTGCCTTCCACAGCCAGTCCAGACCGATTCAATGCTCCTACTGGATCTATTGCGAGACTTGCGCCAATGCGTCAACTGCGCTTGGGGGCTTTCTTGGGTGGGTATGGTGCACTGAGGGAGAGCGGGTCGTCGGAATCTGAAGCGGGATCCTGAGAGAGGATGGGGCGATAACTCGCTACAGGAATGGTGTTTGCTGACTCTTTGCGAGGGCCGGTTGGAGGTTTGACTTTCTTTGGCTGCAATTTAGAGGCCCTGGTCATCGGTAGGGCATCCGAGCCAGGAGTCTTACGAGGCCGGCCTCGTTTTTTGACGAGAGGCCGGGGGAAATCACGGTTATCCGTTTTCGCAGCAACTGGATGGTTCATTGTTGACTCGATTATAATGGGTGGAGATAAGGTCGGGCCTAGATGGAGTGAGGGAGGCTTGGTGGGTTTGGGTGCGGATTTCGCTGGCTTCAGCTTCTGGGCTTTGACTGGAGCTTGTTCCCGCACTGAATTGTCCGCGGCAGACTTTGCTGCTTCTGTTGGCGTTGACTTCACTTTTGACGGCGACTGAGACTCTGGTGGCCTTGAGGCTTTTGTTTTGTGTGTAGGTAACGCCGGGACCATTTCTGGTAAAGGGTCTTTGTGTACTTGGTTCTGCTTTGGCTCGGCCGTGATGTGACCCTTGCGCTTCAACGGTCTCGGTAATTGAGCTTCGTCGTCTGATTGACGCAGCTCTACTTTTTCGACCTTCGGGCCCGGGGCAAAGTTCGTGACGTCCGCCAGTGGCTTCCTGGCTCGCTCTCTAGCTTGCGTCGTTCCAGCACTTATGGCTCCGTTTGCCTTGTCTTGGACGTCTTCTTCCGATAGTACCGATAAAATAGACGCATTCGCACCACCGTCTTTCTTGGATGCCTTTCGAGGTCTGGATATCTGTGCGATCGGCTTCCGTTTCTTCCGTGGCTTTGATTTGGCCTTGTCCATCGATTCCGACAATCCAGCATCAAGCTTATTTAGCCCATGGATGTTTTCTTGGACAAGGTTGGCCTTCTTTCCGCTTTGAGTCACATCAAGCTCTAGAAATCTTGATGGTGCTTCGAATATGTCATTTTTAGGGTCTGTTGGTTCCGTCATCTCCAAGTGGAGAGGTCGTTTCTCCTCAGCTACCACAGGCGGCCTCTTCCTACTTCTCGTATCTTGTCCGATAGACCTGCGCTTCTTGCGCCTCCTCTTTGGCACTGGACTGGCCAGAGTTTCAGTCTTTTCGATAGCAGCTTCGGGTTTGATATAATTTTGCTCGACAGCGGGCGCAGTCTTTGATATTCCAGCCCCAGTGGTTCGCTTTCGCTGAGTAGGCTTGAAACCTTCTTTGGCGGCTTTGCCAGCCTTTCGTTGGATCGCCACGTTGTTCGGCTTATCCTGGCCCTGCAAAGGACCACTGACAGCGTCAATTGGGTCGACTGGTCTATCGTCGTGATACAGCAACGAGCTGAGCTCATCGTCCACTACATTTCTAATTTGATTCGAGGCTCCCATCTGAGAGTGCATGCCAGCATTTGTGGCCGGCTTAGCCTTCGTTAGCCTACTTCTTTTGATAGGCACGCTCTTCTCTTTTTGACTGTCGGTAATAGTCTTCGGCCTTTTGGCGGCCGTTCGTCCATCTCCAACGCCGGCAAGCTTTCGCTTCTTTGTTGTAGCCTCAATTCCTTCACTCTGCCCCAACCCGGAGCCCAATGCACCGAGGTCATTCTTATTGGCGTTTTTCAAAGACTCGGGTGGGACTACCTGCAGCTTCTTTTGCTTGGTCTTTGTAGGCGTCCCTGCTGGCTTAGGTGTACGGCGTGATGATTTCTGAACAGCAGGCTCCGCTCGTGGTGTCTTTGTGACTCTGCCAGACTTGCGAGGCTTCAGTGGCGTCCTGGATTGGCCTGGCAGGATGAGATCAAAGCCTATGTTGTTAATTTGACGCGTGCTATAAAAGATTAGTCTAATGTTGCAGGGCTAGTAGTGGGCGGGCTCACCCAGCACCGCGCTGCTTCATCAAGAGCCGTTCTTCTCGGTCTGGCTAGGTGAGCAAGACGAAATCACTGTCTAGAAGTCTACTTACTGTTGCCCATTTCTTGACGCAAGGGCGAACGCCCTAAGTTTCGATCAGTTAGATCAAAATAATGATCAGGTCGTGAGCAACCGAAGACGTGAAGTTGCGTTTCGGCACACGGCCCGGTCCTCCAGTCAGTGCTCTTCGCCCTGTGCGAGCCATTGCACTTCATTGACGACCAGGATTTTGATACAGCTTCTAGATAATTGAGATGATGATTTTCATTCAGTCACTACACGATAGGTAGAGAGAGGGTCATAGAACGCTGCTTTCGGTCTCCCACGTGTGTAGTCTGTCTGCAGGTGTAACATGGCCTACGAGGGACTGGAGTCGCGCTCTGAGATTCACGACTTCAATCTCTGGAATAGCAATGTCTTTTGGGAGAAATGATCTACACATTACCCAAATGCAATATCCTTCTTCAAAATCCCCACATTAGGTGTCCGATTCGGACTTGCCGCGTTGTGGCTCATGCTTTCTGCTAATCTCGCCGTTCTTGCTCTACTAGTCCTTGTCTCTCTTCTGCTTACCGTAATGGTTGGGTCTTCTACTTACCTTACTGGTCGCTGAAACGTGCGATCATGTCTAAAGATTCCTTGGTCATATATTTTCCCAAAACAAGCTTGACAAAAAGTCAAACCAGGAAAAACCATACGTTGTGATTTACCCAATCAAGGTGGAGAGCAGATGATAGGCTTCAGCCTCTGGTATGCAGCCTTGATATTCAGCGCACACAAGATTCGGAAGTATGCACAGCTTACCACGTCGCGTCGAACCCCTGCCAATTAGCATATTGTATCCAAGCTTTATCGTGTGACCTATTTAGACCGATTTGCATTTCTGGACCCGAAAGGAACTGCAATATTCTGTGAAGAATTGCAGCTTGAGGTACGACTGAAGGCAACAGCAGACTCATGATCGGGAACCTTGTAGATTTCTGTGAAGAGGTTTGACGTCGAGGAAAGATTGCTCGGCAAGAGATCGCTTGAAAAGATCAATAGAATCAAGGCTCCAATAAGGAAGGGTGTTAGAAAACTCCCGAGTAATGCTTGTAATGTGAGCGGAAGACTAAGTAATCTGCTCAAAGATGCTTTCAATGACAAGTCTGCAGCGTCCCTCGAACAATCCTTGTTAAGGAGCAAATGAGTTGTGAAGGGAGAGAAGAATGAGAGAAGAGAGGACGCGGAAGACCCGGGCGTGTCTGGCAGAGCAGCAGAAAACAAAGATGAACGGATATAAACTAATTGAACTAGGTCCGCCGTGGTATAGAATAGAATTACAGGTGAACCTTTACAGGAACGCTACCCTTAACCTCGGCGATAACCACGAAATTAAGAAGAACGATGGCATGGGGGATGTTAACCGACATGCAATGTGCAAGTTGTCGTTCGTCAATACCACACGGTGCAAGCGCCTAAAACGAAATCGAGGATCGTGGCGGAAGCTATACCAAACAAAAGTTCCATATCTACATCCATTAGAGCGACGTCCTCCTCATATGTGAGGTGGGAGTTGACGTGGACAAAGTCCTGGCCTTGAACAAAGGCTCCGTCGATGTCTCACGTGAGGTTTTAAGGACGGTCACGCAACGGCAGTCGTCTTGTACGAGCTTGTAGCACACCGCTATTCCGTTCCTCGAAGCGTACGTATTCATCGTCAATTCGACAATGCTCATGACATTAGTCATAGCCCAGAAATTCCGCCGGCTCTTGCAGTCGTCGTTGCTGGGATGTTATGCTTTGCAGCATTCAGCGTTTCGCTAGGGTTTGACTTTTTTTTAAACCGAGGAACAGTGCCTCAATCGATCCTGTAGAGGGACAACATATCCCTCTTTAAGGTCGTCCTGTTGGTACTCGGGAAAGCTCATTCCGCACCCTCAGTACCACGACGACACGCACTCAAAACGCCTCCAGACCGTGCCTATAGACTGACCTATACTAGAAGCAAGCCATAGCCTATAGGAAAAGCCGCATCTGCACATATTTCAGGCATATCATGACGTTTTACCATATCTCTGCCGAGTGTTCTCCTGACGAGAAAGTCTTTTTCCTTGTATGGAGTACTGCTCGCCACCTCTTGAAATGCCTGTCTCTGAGAGCGCCTCTTATTGTCGAGTCTTGCACGGTTGCGGTGACCCAAAATCCACGGGCATCGAGAAAACATGTTCGGAACGCGATCCTAGAGCAATTCAGGGTGTAGTCCTTCAACTACCAGTTGTAACCGTGTAGATCACCTTAGATCAGCAAACGACGATTCGGGACATCATCTGCATTTTGACGTCTATAGTGATACCAAAAAAGCATTCATGGGAAACGGGGAGGACACGGACCAGCATTGGAATTTCACCAATACAGGTGGGCTGGTCATCAACTGTAGGCCGGGCGAAGTGAGTGCTCAATCCGATTTAATACATCAATCGTTCGTGTTCGTTCGTGTCTGAACTTTCTTGATTATCATCTACACAGATGATGCACCCTCGGCTTCATCCAATCAGACTCCGCCCAGAGATAAGTAGTCTTTATGATATTCGGTCTCATCAATTCAGGGCCCACCTGCCTATCCTTATAACAATACTGAAGCTGGTAATGGCGGCCAGCACAACTTCGGGAGTATGAGCCAGGCCAAATGTATTCTGGCTCTCATTATTTCTTTGTAACTATGTCCACCCTTCCCCACGGCTTCACAAGTCATCTGGTCGCTAATTTGAGTGTTGTCAGGGTACTCATTTCGAAGACTGGCTGCATCATGAGTCCATTGTTATGCGCTATGGAACGACGTAATGACGAATTGACGATGGAGTTGAAAGACCAGTGATGACCCGCCGCCACCGTTCAAGAACATTACCGACATAGCCAGAAGACCCCGAGGTAAGGTAAGGAAGCAACCAAAGAGGGGTCTAATAGGGCTCGCCAAGTCAATGAGCACTCACCGGTGCCAGCGGTTGGGATAATTGTCTTGATGCTCTCTAATCAGGCACGGAGAATGTGGCCTTGAGGGCGGAACGGGATTCTATCCAGGAAGACTGAAGAAAAGGTCGAGCTGCCAATCACATATGAAGCTTGCTGTGCCCACGCTTCTGCGGTCATAGGAAATTGTGGCCCGCAAACGCATTGCACGCTTTGCTGAACCGGTTTATCTATGGATGAGCTCTTGCAGTCTCTGCCTGCTTGAGCGGCTCTAGATGCTCGTCCATAGATAAACCGATTCAGCAAAGCGTGCCGTTCAAGATGCAGTCCATTCGTGGACACAACTTTACTTGCTCACAACGAGCAAGAGCTTGATGCACCTCAGTCACGATGCGCTTTCGTTTCCCAGTCTTGCTCCCGCAATGAAGTGTCAAGTCGGCCACGTCTTGCAGCGGACTCGCTATCTGCACGAGACGGTCCACTATATCTTTGACTTGTGGCCTCCCCTGTTCCTGAAAAGCATATTGTCCGGAAGGGGGAAGCTGTTAAAAGAGGCATCGATTGACCGCTCGAAGTGGAAGGGGATCTTGGAGTAGAGAATTTCCGAGGCCTCGGCAGAAAATTGACGATTCACTCGAAACAGACAAGTCGGCCTCCCTCTACCCCAGACCGGCGCGGGGTTCTCGTTTGGCCACACATCACTCTTGGAGTAGCAGTAGATGTTCTCAGGCGACATGGTGAGTGAGGATTCAGGACGCGTTAGGGCATAGTAGTAAATCAAGTCACGGATCTCGCGAGGTAGTTGAAGAAAAGGGAACGGGTCGGTAGACATTGGAGCAGCAATATTTAGCTCGGGCGATGGCTCTCGGGCTTCCGCGCGTCCCACAAGCTCCACCTTCCCGTTCGAAGATATATAGCTTTTATTCATCCTGAGCCTCTGTTGCTGAGTTTCCTGGCTGATGTATACTTTTTGGTTCGACACGGCAACTTGAGTGTAAAATGAGTCGCCCCGGCATTTAGCGCTTTCACAACGGTTGTCGCCCCTTGGCCTTATTTTTAGATCCCCGACCCCAACTTCTGGCAACATAATTTTGGTCAACTTTCGCATTTCGCTATTAAAACATATAAAATTAATCAATTATTACTCTAGACACTATGCGCTTTCTAAAATTGCTTTAATTATAAGTTTTGATTACAAATTGCTAGAGCTATAGAAACTGCAAAGTTCGTTGACATATACTAATAATACTATTAGCGCTTTCACAACGATTGTCGCCCCTTGGCCTTATTTTTAGATCCTCGACCCCAACTTCTAGCAAGATCATTTTGGCCAACTTTCGCATTTCTTGATTTATCACTATCACAAATAGTGTGACCGTTGGGTCGGGTCGGACACTTTTTTCTCAACCCGACCCACCCTCTTGGGCCCCGTAGGGTTGGGTTTCGTCGGGCCAATGCCAAGAACCCAAGCTAACTTCGTCGCGTTAGCATTCGCTTATCTTATCTTATCTTATCTACGCGCTAACCCGATTGGACTAGCGCAAGGATCCACGCTAACCATATGCGATTAGCGTAGACCCTGCGCTAGCCCAATCGAGTTAGCGCGTCACGTGACGTCACGTGATCGGGTGGGTCGGGTTGGACACTCGGCGCGCATTCTTCGCCCGCCCCACCCTGTTGGACTAGGAAATTTGCCTGACCCCAGGGTTAGGGTTGGGCGGGTCAAACCGATCGGGTTGAAACCCGACCCGACGGTCACACTAATCACAAACTCACGTTTGATAGAGTGAACTTTGCGCTTTCTAAAACTGCTTTGCTTATAAATTTTGATCAAGAATTGTTGAAGCTATAGAAATTGCAAAGTTCGTTGACATGTAAAAAGTTCAAGTCGATCTTTGTTTTTGAGAGACGCTTCGAAACACAAAAACTTTGCAATTAGATAACTTTCTTAATGTTAGCTCAAACTCTATCAAAGTTGTGCTGTTAAGAGCGCAAAGTCTACTCTATCAAACATAAGATTTTGATAGTGATAAATCAAGAAATGCGAAAGTTAACCAAAATGATCTTGTCAGAAGTTGGGGTCGAGGATCTAAAAATAAGGCCAAGGGGCGACAATCGTTGTGAAAGCGCTAATAGTACTTTAAGAAGTTCAAGTCGATCTTTGATTTAAGACACGCTCCGAAACACAAAAACTTTGCAACCAGATAACTTTCTCAATGTTGATTTAGACTCTATCAAAGATGTGTTGTTAAAAGCGCAAAGTCCACTCTATCAAACGTGAGATTTTGATAGTGATAAATCAAGAAATGCGAAAGTTGATCAAAAGCATCTTGCCAGAAGATGGGGTCGGGGATCTAAAAATAAGGCCAAGGGGCGACAACCGTTGTGAAAGCGCTAAATAACAATGCTGGGACGTTTTCGAGGTAATGCTTAATTGAGTGTGTCTCTCTGGGTGCACTGTCGTCCTCTAAGAACTGATCACAGCGTAACAAGAAGCTGTACCATCGTTGTGCTTGTTGAGTATCGCCTTGAATCAGGCCCGTCATGGAATAAGATTAATCATTGATGGAGCTCATCAAGAGTGAGGACGTTTTGATCCTGCACGTGATCCTTGGCATCCTTGGCACCAGGAACTCCGCTCCGCTGAGATGGGAAAAGTCATGGAGCACCTCGTGCCATGTAGCTGCCTCGACTGATTCCAGCGCCAGCTCACAGCCATGGGCTGGTTCTCAAGCTCCAAACCCGGCCCCTCCTCCACCTCCACCTCCGCCACCGCCGACCCCCTCCGCAACCTCGACCCCGAACTCCGTGCCTTCCTCGAGCAAGAGTCCCCCGTCAAATACAAACCCACCTCCGCGCCCCCTCCCCCACCCGAATCATCCCCTCCAAAGCCCCCTCCCTCCACCCCTCCCACCTCAATCAACCCCACCTCTTCAAGCCCCGTCCCCTCACAATCCCTCTACCCCGACGGCCGCTACGCCCACCTTTGGACGACCTACAGACCCCTCGCCGAAGTCGAGAACGAAACCAAGACCGATCAGGAAAAGTTACTCGATGTCCTCGATGGCTACAAGCAGCGGAAAGCCGACATCGGCCGGGCTGCGCTCGAGAACTGCGCGCTGGAGCAGCAGGCGATCACGGATTGCTTCAAGAGTGGCGGGGTGAAGGCGCGGATGACGATGTGTAGGCAGGAGAATCGGGAGTTCGAGCGGTGTTATACTTTGCAGAGCGTATGTCATCATCTTGAAATCCTAGGATCGGGTATCGCGAGAAGGGATACTGATGGACAGGACAGAGATTCCTGAAAGCGTTGGGTTACTTGAGCGCCTTCAACCGCCCTGCATCTGTGGATGAGGAGATACAGATGCATGCTGACACGCTTTATCACCGTATGCTGGATCAAGAGAAGGCACAGAAAGAGGCTGAAGAGGCGGGGCTGCCAATTCCGCAATTTCCGCCTATCGTTCCGAAACCCCGCTCAGCTGTTCCGAGCCCTACTCCTTCGTCGTTGCCGTCGCCTACCGAGCACGAAGTACCGGCGCAGACACGAAGGGCAGCGGATTCTGGGGAGGTTGCTGCGGAGGGGAAGCAGAGGGATTATCTCACACCCGAAGCACGCGCGGAATTGAAGAAGCGGATGAAGGATAAACCGGAGGCTGTGAGGGAGCTGGAGGAGAAGGCAATGAGAGCGGAAGCTGAGTCTGATGCCTCTGTTGCGAAAAGAGTCTTGGTACTTCAGGGTTCTGCGAAGGAGCAGAGACAGCGGAGGAGGGACAACGGAGAAGCGACAGTGGGAGATTCGATCAGTGGATGGTTTGGTTGGTGACATCCATTGTCTGATCTTCTGGTCTAGCATATCATTCGAACAGTATGTGCGAACAAGGCATTGGAACTCGTATATTTGGTATTCTGTATCATGACTAGCTGTCCAGCTCTGTGAGCGAAAAGCCCTACGCCTGTGTGCTCAGCGCCTAGCACGACTTATGTGCAACAGTATGATATGCTATGCAAGAAAACCCCATCAAACCCGGAACGCCTTGCAGTACTTCGATTAGCATTAGCGTATCTTACAAATCATGACCAAGGCGACTGCTGCTGCTGCGGCGGCTGCCCGGGTCGTGGAAAGACGGGTATGGTCGGCAATTGCTCCAAACCACCCATCGTCCCCTGCGGGGCTTGCCAGCCTTGCCCAGTCTGCTGGTTTACGAAGACGCTCTGGCGGAAAGGGTTGGTGCTGCCTGTCGGATTAGGTTGTAGAGGTGGAGGAATCGGTTCTTGTGATTGCGGTGGTGAGACATTACGAGCGAAGGGATTGGTGTCTGTGCGCATAGGTTGAAGAGGTTGCGGCTGTTGCTGGTGAATCTGGGGTTGTGACGGCGGTGGCGAGGTAAACGGTGTTCCTTGGTTAGGAGATACCAATTGCATGCTTTGACTGGGAGGCTGTGAAGAGAACGGTGTGGCTTGATTTGGGATTTGGAAGTGTGACAAGAATGGCATGCCTTGGTTCGGCGGCGCAGGTTGCAATGGCGAGTTCTGGTAGGCCTGGCCTGTGACATCGCGTGCGAAAGGATTCGTAGATTGCTGGTCTGCCGAGGGAGAGTTCGAATAATTGTTTGAAGGACTAGTGGTAGTGCTTGAATTTTGGAGAAACATGGATTGGCGGAAGGGATTAGTTGACTGAGGCTGCTGTCCTGTATGGAATGGCTGCTGCTGCTGCTGCTGCTGAGAGAAGCCATTGACGCCATTCTGCGAATAACCAGTGATTTGACCTTGCTGTTGCGCAAATGCCTGCTGCGGATCGAATTGAGGTGCGTTGTTCTGCGTTTGACTTGCGACAATTTGCGCCTGATCGTATAGCTGCTGTGAATAGCCACCAAAGCCCGCTCCGTTAAAGCTAGGTTGCACTGACTGCAGCTGCTGAGGCTGACCAAAGGGATTGTTGCCTCCAATTTGACCGGTGTTCTGCCGTTGCGGTTGCCCAACCTGACTGGGATAGCTGGATCGCTGAGGTTGATATGACTGTTGCTGGAAGTTCGGATTCTGTTGCTGAGGATTGGTGGCCAGTGGTGTCTGATTTTGCTCGATTGAATCGAAGAAGTCTATCAGATCTGGGGCAGGTACCTTGGGCTCCGGCTTGCTGGATGCTGTCTGTGCAGGCTTTGGATCTTGGAAGGCTTTGTCGGTTTCGCTCTTGCTCAAGGCTGGTTTGCTGTTAGTCTTCGAAGGTTCTGCCGTTCTATTGCTCGAGAATTTCGAGCCTTTCTTAGCTTCCTGCTGTGCTAGATATTGTCGTCGATTGATCTCAAAATCTGGATCATTGAGATACTCTTCTAGCGAGCCGGTCAGACTCGTCGGTGCATGCTTAAGCTTGGGTATCTCAAGCCGAGTAGCGTGCTCATAATGCCTTGCGGTGCTAAGGAACTCCACAACCTGGTCCGTCTGGGTGCTGAAAGTCTTGTAGATCTTGAACGCTCGTTCTGCATCGTACTTTGACATTTCGAAGTAATGCTCCAAGACATTGATCGTCCCCTCATTCATTAGGTGAAAGAGTGCTAGAAGATCCATAGTTATTAGACGGAACGCCGTCAAGGTAATCTCATTCTCCACCTCGTTACTGAGCAGGTCACACTTGAGCAATGCCTGTATCTGACTTTGCACGGTCTCGGTCTCTCTGAGTAGCCCTTTGTCCACCGTCTGTCTCTTCAAGCGACCCTGACCTTCCCTTACCCAGTCAAGTCTCGTGTCTCGATAAGCCTTTGCCCGCATGAGAAGGTACGTATGGTAATGCCTGATATTGAGCCCTTGTACTTGTACGTCGGAGAAATTGCTGATGGCTAGTTTGGAGGGCGATTCTGATATATACTTGAGTGTAACATTAGGCTCTCCTTCCCTTATCATAAGATGTGTGACGATTAGGGCCTTGAAGACGATCGTCCATGTCGAGTCTCGTAGCCTATGTTGCAGCGTTCGAAAAATCTCTGCTACTCCAGCATCTCCAGCATGACTTGCGACCAGAATGTGCTCGACGTATTTCGACTTCGGCGCAGCGAGCTGTCAGATTGAATTAGCGCATGCAACGGGTTCCTTTAAACGCTCAATAGGTTTCTGACCTTCTGCTTCGTTCCGCCCTTCACGGATTTCTCAAACGATCCAGCCATGGTGATCACAGGTATTTTAGGGCGCTGCCGCGAGCGGTATGTAAGGCCGTGGTCGAAGTTCAATTATCCCTCGTTAGACAGCCATCATCGTGACCAAGGCACCTTTCCTGGGTCGACAAAAACTTTAGATGGCGTGACGCATATCAATTCATCGTGGCAAGTACACGGAAGGCTGTTGTGAAGCCAGGACTAAGCGCAAGGTTGAAGTTGCGCCAATGGCGATGGAAGCCTGAGAGTGCGGTCAATCGTTCAGTCATTCAGGTCGGGATTTCTAGATGTAGCGTCTCAAATACAGATTTCGATGTTCCTGGTACTTTGCTCATTGAAGGTACTCTATTTTCATTGGCTACGGTAGCTCCAGTACATGTAAGTAAAGTAGTCTGCGATGTCGCGCGGGAGAGCTCTCGGCGACGGCCGATCTTAACGGCTGCCATTATGGGACCAGAATGACGTTGCAGCCTTTTAACATACGTATAAAGATCTGCTGCTACGAGTGATGGGTCGTTAATGTTGAATGTCGCGAAGCTGTTACGTCTATCATCAATTGAATCTGGCTTTTGGACCTGTAGATGGCAGACTGTTGGCAATGCATCTATATTCTTTCGCTCAGCAACCGTGGGACTCAACATGGCGTAGTCTGAGTCTCGAGTGCAGCCTGCGAATGCATGGAAACTACTACAATACAACGGGCAGAAGGAACATGGAGGCGGATTGATGAATTTGTGTATTACTATGTTCAGTATATTTGCAACCGGCGCTCGGTCTACAATCCTCGCTCATCCGTAAACCTTGTGGAATGAAATAACGGGTCAGGGAAGCCTTCCAAGTATTCGATGGTCAGAGATGCCTTCATCGCGTCCGTTGTTGTAACAAGGTGGTGTGCCGAACGCCGATATCAATCTTCCATCCTTTCGCCAGCGGAAGCCACTTAAGCCCGGTGAAGGGAGAGCTATCCGCTGGCTAGGGAGGAATCTGTTCATATGGTACACTCTAGGCTTTCATCATCTATAGATTTTGTTAGTGACCATACAAACTTACAGGCGCACCTTGACTTACTTTGTCAAAACTTGGAAGGATGAAGAGAGAAAGCAATTCGTTCGGGAGAAGGTGGAATATCGGCATGCTCCGTAGCGCGAAACGCTAGTCCGGATCGGCCATTCCATGGTTCAGGTTCCCGATCCTCATGTTGTTTGTACTCCATCTTATTCGAAACACTTCGGTCTTATCTTATCAATCGACGTATCTTGACTGTAATTGTACGAAACATTCTCGCGAAAACCATCGCATACCCAAGCGAAACCAGGACAGTCCGGCGGCATACTACGGGGCTTCATGTAATATATTGGGGTGATGCACATGAGACTTGCTGCTAAAGCCTTTCCAAAATGGCAGAAAGCTAGACCTAGCTATATCGGAATATCCATCTTCATTCGTCGATTTATCTGTCCTTCTACGCCTTCCCTGCCTAGCTGCAGCCCTGCAAATTCTTCAAGTCTATCACGACTGCACAAAGGTCGGAAGACTTCTTATGAGGCAAGAGCTTCTGCTCAACAGCATGTCAATGAAACTACTTATGAAAGGCTCCTAACCGACTATGGAGAATCCAGTATGCCTTGTGCACCCCTGTTGAAGTCTTTTCACTAAACCCAATGAAGTCGAATTTCCAAAAGCCACCCATGAGATATGTGAGCTACCAAGTCGGCCTTGGAAAGAGAGTGATTCCCGACAAGTTGTATTGCACGGATACCTGGGTAATCGTGCAGATCTTTCTAAGAATCTATCCTTCGTTCCCCTTTTGAGTAGATCACTTGATTGGACTGTCCAGGTCATCTCTTCAAGCAAATCTTCTTCTGCCGATGTCCTCGCCGCCCATCAGAAACTCAGAAAGTTGGGCCCTAACACGCCAGTCGCCGTCCTTGGCTGTCTCAGGTCAAGGCCGACTGCTCCTGCAGATGATGGACCTGTTCAGAAGATCAGTGATGTCGAAGTAGAGCTTCATGATGTGCAATGCCTCAATGAGTTCCCCAAAGATTTGATCGGCTCCACAGACGATGTGTTTGGACCGGAAGACCGACATCTACAATTGCGGACTGACAAGGGACTTCGCGATGCTCTCGGCTTCCGAGCAAAACTTGCGAAGCTTTGTCGAGGTGAGCTCGAGAAGCAGGACTTTCTGGAGGTTGAAACACCGCTCCTTTTCAAATCTACCCCTGAGGGTGCGAGGGAGTTTGTTGTACCTACAAGACGGAAAGGCTTGGCCTATGCGTTGCCCCAAAGCCCCCAGCAATTCAAGCAGATACTCATGGGAAGCGGCATCTCTAGATATTACCAGATAGCAAGATGCTTTCGCGATGAAGACCTCAGAGCAGACCGACAGCCAGAATTCACGCAACTAGATCTCGAAATGTCTTTCGCGAGTGGTTCAGATGTTGTGGAACGAGTCACCATGCTCATCCGTACGCTCTGGAGCGATCTCCTAAGCATTGAGTTACCCTTACCTTTCCCGACCATCACCTACAACACAGCGATGACTTCGTATGGGTCCGATAAGCCTGACCTCCGCGTTGCGACTCCCCTCCATCGAATCGAACACCTTCTCCCCGCAGATCTGATCAGTAAGCTTAGTGATCTCCGAAACCCCATCATTGAAGCGCTAGGACTCAATATTCAAGCACCAGAGGACTTACATGATCCTCCAGCAGCCATCGCCCGCAAATTCATTAACACCTTCCTAGACTCGCCACCTGCTGCGCCGTTCAACGCTAACCCGCACGGTGCTGCTGGAATCTTCGTATACAATCCGCTCGCCCCATTGCGCGGCCTTTCCGCGTTTGGCTTCGAAGCCGCTTCCGCCATTGAAGACCTTCTCAGTCCAGACGAAGGCACCCTCATCATCATTCAAGCACGCCCAAACACTCCTTTGTCTGGTGGCTCCACCGCTTTAGGCAACCTACGCTCCTTATTATTGAAAGCCGCTTTCAAGCAGCGACTTTTGATGCCCGAAGTCTCATATGCTCCACTCTGGGTCACTGAATTCCCCTTATTCACGCCTAGCGAACATAATCCGGGTGAAGGCCAGTCATCGCCTACTGGTCTTTCAAGCACACACCACCCTTTCACCTCTCCACTTTCACCCCATGACATCTCTCTTCTCCCTCATTCACCCGAGAAAGTTTTGGCGGACCATTACGATCTCGTCATTAATGGTGTCGAGCTCGGTGGAGGGTCTCGTCGCATCCATAATGCGGCTTTTCAGAAGTATATTCTAGAGGATATACTCCAGCTATCAGAGGATAAGCTGAAAGATTTCGAGCATCTGATTAAAGTTCTCAAAGCGGGATGCCCACCCCACGCAGGCTTTGCGCTTGGCTTCGATCGGTTGGCAGCATTGATGATGCGGAAGGAGAGCGTGAGAGATGTCATCGCATTTCCAAAGGGAAGCGGAGGGGAAGACAAGTGTGTGGGAAGCCCGGCAAGCCTCAGAAGTACCGAGCTGGAAAGGTACGGTCTCAAGCTCGTCGATTGACAAATTTTGGACTCGATGGAGCCGTCTTTGCAATTGATTCACATCGAATGGCGTGCAATGCAAGTATACACTGGGATAAATGCCGGACGAGGTCTAAATACCTAACCTCTACGATTCGGATAATACCAAATACCCCCCATCATATATGATGCCCAAAGTAGAGCACCGATCTAGGAAGGCCAAAGCAAAGAGAGATTGTTAATCTATCCGCTATACTCGGATCATACATCGATACGGCACACTGCTCTAGACAGTTTCGATGATTTATTTGTCATCAACGTTGTTCCCTTGCAACTATTAATTCAGTGGACGGCTACAGAAAGTACACACGTCGCTCGTTCACCACACTCGCTTGCGATTGCCTTGAATGGCGGTTAGCAACTGACTAGACCTCAACCATCCTGATCATTTCAGTGCCACACCGCGGACAATGATGAGTTCTGCGGCGCTCGTCTTCGGTAAACGCCGAGGTCTTGTCGAATAACAGCTGGTAGACGCCGGCATCATTTTCCCTCTGTACCCCCTTACCTAACCACGACCATTCAAGGAAGCTTCCATAGTCAGCAAGTAACCATCGTCAAGCATGTGGGTAATTTCAGAACCACCCACTCTATATCTTGACAGCTAGACACCCTTCCTTTTATGAACACGACAATCCCATACCAAGTGACCTCGTGTTCCTCATCTCCTTCTCTATCATCGCCTTCTTCTCCTCTTTCTCCGACTACTGTTTGCTCGTCGCTTCCTCTTCGTGCACCCCTGCGTTCGTTCCAGAGCTCACACTCTTCTTGAGTGCAGTCATGCCAATCGATATCCGTCTTCTCAACCAAGCCGAAGAAGCGGGTCTGGGGCTCGGATTCCTTTATGTACATCAGGATATTGAAGCGCCTTTGGTATTGTTCTTCGTATAGAAAGCGAACTATCCGCTGAGCCCAGGCTCTACGGGAAACGTCGTAACGAAGGATCCGCCCGGGGATTTCGTAGCTTCGAGAGAGTTTTCTGAATCCTCGTCTTCTAGGGGTGTATGCTCGCTTTCCGGAGGCTCAGGGGCTGGGAGTGGCATGTTCTGGTGTGCGACTTATTAGGTATGGGTATGGAGTGTCGTGCCAATCAGAGGTCTCAAAACAGAGGATTCAAAGCAAGAGCGGATGAGACACATCTTACCTCTGAAGACATATGTCCGAATGGTAACAATTTTTAGTTGCAAGAAGCTGGGAGAACGCACAAGCTGGGAGACACGAAGGAGAAGGAGAAAGTATGTCTTTATGCCTGAGGCTGCCAGAAATGTTATGGAATACCTGTCTTATATACACGTGAGGGGAACATCATCTGCCAACTTCTCAGGCGCCGAACCCTTTGTGCGTACTACATATTCGGAGCCTGGGTCGGAGTCTTGCAGTACACAGCGCTTAGAAGGTACATCGTCCAGTATCATTCTTGATTAAAGCTCGTGTTCAACAGCAAGGACATATTCTAGACTTGGTAGGTAGTACAGGGCGCTTGCGATGGATGTTCTTTGATCCACATAGTCACAAGAATTAGGCACTTATGTCCCACAAGCTGGCGAGGTATAACGCAGCTTCATAGACGCTTTCTGAAAGAACGTTCTGATGGAGCAGCGAAGATCCCAAGCAGTAAAGGGAAACGTTTTTCGATCAGAGTACTCAGGAATATGATGCTGAAGTAGACATGCTTCGGTCTTCATTATCAGCCATGCACCCTGCCAGCGCATGCACCATATGATGCCCGCTTTCAAGGAGAAAACATATCTTCCCACAACGATTGGGGAGCCGTGATGCTGTGCCTTTATGCAGTTCATTTCCACGGTCGATTGAGGAGTATCCGCCGTGCAGAATTATCAGAGAGCCAGCAAGACTAGCCCCATCTATGCATCGACTCTTCCTTTGCATGTGTTCGTGAAGGCTTATAGAAGGCTTACAGTAATACTCTTGGACATTGGTGCGCGGCTACGTGCTCGGTTTCTCGGGCGCAACTCGTTCTGAGTATGAGTACCATGGCTCTGGAGTAGTGCACATGTTCTGTAAAGTTCAACAAGATCCAGGATTGCTTTAGCCTATGAGTTCTAGAAGTTGTCTTCAGCTTTGTATGCGCGGTGGATTGGATATCGAAGTGGAGCGACTAGCGCAAAGGGAAAACCCGGGTCGTAGAGCCCGCTGCTAGTCACACCAACTCTAAAAGCTCGCTTGGCATCACTCCGTCTTTGGTGCAACACTCGAGCCTCAGCATCTGCGGGCATGAAGATAAACATACAACCTCTGTTACCTTGACACTACTGAACACCTGCAACGGCTTGATTGTCGCAATGTCGATCTCCGGGATCGGTGGTCATGCGCCATTGACCAGGTCCAAGATCTCGGAAGCATGGCACTAAACAATTCTTCGAATGCCATGTCGATCGTGCCATACGCTAACAACCGCGAGATCGTCCTGTAAGTCTGCATTGCTGTCTACAATAGCCTTATTCTGCGATGGAGCTTACCAGTCCACCAGACGTCACAATGATCAAGTAGTTGTTTACGATCCGCACTCTAAGCAGTTGGTGCTGCGCAATGCCTCGTCACAGGGGAACCTGGACTTTGCAGAGTGTCCATACTGTCATCGCCCGCTGAGAGAGGAGGATAGGCCTCGAAGCCGCGAACATGGCGGACCTGGACCTGGAGTCTCTCCCGGCTTCGTCAGCCCGGAATACTTTCGCATGTTGCACCAGAGCTTGCTCTCCGATGCCGCGGGCCCACCTTCCCCGAGGAGACGACTCGTGCAGCCTGTGAGATCTCGAGATGTCTCTTCCTCGAGCACTGCGCCGAATGTAGGCTTTGAAGACGTGCCAGAAACCCCGCCAACATCGCCAGGCATATCGTCGTCTGCGTTTAGTCCTGGATATTTTGAACGATTCTTCGTCCAGGAGCGAGAGCTTGGAAGAGGTGGAAAAGGTGTCGTACTACTGGTGAAGCATATGCTGGATGGTGTCTTGTTGGGTCATTTTGCCTGCAAGAGAGTCCCCGTTGGCGATGACCACGAGTGGCTTAAGAAGGTGCTCGTCGAGGTTCAGCTGCTACAGTACCTTTCACATCAGCATCTAGTCTCCTACCGGCATGTGTGGCTCGAAGATGTGAAGCTGTCCAACTTCGGCCCCAGCGTCCCTTGTGCCTTCATTCTACAACAATACTGCAATGCCGGCGATTTGCAGAAATACATCAGCAAAGGCGCTGGATTGGAAATCCCCCCACAAAGCCTCAAAGAGCGTATGAGAAGGCGCTCTAAGGCACAAATCGAGCGACCACAGGAATTGCGGGGACGCAAGCTGAACTTCGACGAGATTTACTCTTTCTTCAAGGATATTACGTCAGGCTTGAACCATCTTCATGTCAACGGCTATATCCACCGAGATCTTAAGCCAAACAATTGTTTACTTCACGATAGTGGTCATGGTCTACGAGCACTCGTGAGCGATTTCGGTGAAGTTCAAATAGGAAACATGGTCCGCAAATCTACAGGCGCCACAGGCACCATATCCTACTGTGCACCAGAGGTCCTTCAGCGCGAGCCTTCCGGTCGATATGGCAATTTCACGCCAAAGTCCGACATCTTCTCCCTAGGAATGATTTTGTATTTTCTGTGCTTTGCGCGATTACCATACAGCAACGCCAATGCACTCGATGAGGACGGAGATGAGGATCTAGACCTGTTGCGGGACGAAATCACATCCTGGGCAGGTCTACATGAAGAACGGAAGCTCCGGCCAGATCTACCAGAAAAGCTGTACACCTTCCTCCGGCGCTTGCTCTCTCTTGACCCTGCAGATCGACCCAGCGCTGAAGACATCCTCCTCGGTATCAAGACCGGTTCTGGGCTCGACGAGATATCCGACTCAAGACCCTCATCGTCTGGACATATGTTCGATGACTTGCGTAATAGCTCGCGCATCTCGCCTGTCGACAGCCCGGCTTCGAGGGTCTCACGTAGCCCAATGCCGCAGACCCCTCCTCGAAAGATGTCGACAGGTTTCACCCGGCCCGCTGGTGGTCTTGCGAAGCTACGGATGGCTTCTTTCGTTAAAGACTATCTAGGAAGCCCTTCGACGCCGGCTGTAGAGGAGAGCCCGCCGCCTGCAAGCCCAGGGGGAAGCCTGGTACTGCGCGAGAAATATCCATCACCAAGCCGCGTCGACCCCCTTCCATCATTACCTGCTCCTCCGCCATACGCTACGCTCGCTCAGGTGAACAGACTTGGCCGGTTTTCCACCGCGCGGACGATCAAGGGCGCCGTCTTCCTCCTCAAGGTTCTCTCGATCACGACGCTCTGCGGCCCAGTAGCATCGAACGGCAACGTCGCTTACCCCATGCTTGCTGTTGCGGTAGTGGATCTTTGCCTGGATAATCCTCATGTGTTAGTCTCGATTGCCCTGTCTCTGCTGCATGTGGTAGCGTTGCTTCTGGTTTGGCGAATGGAGATGCTGTGCCAGTCACGAGCCAAAATTTGGGGGGTGACTTAATCTCTAGATACCCCAATCAGTATTATCATATCAATGATAGCAAAGAATTTTGATTCAGCGTGCAGGTGCCAACAGAAGACGCGCAATCCTCCTCGCAAACTCAACGCAACAGATTATGTGAAGAGCACGTTTCTGTCTTGTGCGATACTGCGCTGATACGATCCTGTTGTCGCGCTGAGGCATATCCCGGACGATTTGCTGTATCTCCAATCTTCGTCTCGATATTGGTGTTTTGGTGCTAAGCAGGTATCTTGGCAAGGCCGCTGCCGGGGAAGAAGCCCGGCCCGCAGCCCGCATCGACTTCCCTGGTTCTTCCCAGCCCCACCTCACCCGACCAGCCTTTCGTCAATGGCCGCCTTGCTCCCCATTGTCGCACGCAGGTTTTGCTTGCCTTGTCATACTTCTTCTATCTTCTCGTTCGTGGATCTACCTCTCTCTTCGCTTCTTTCCAAAGTGCCGATCACCTTGACTCACTGTCACTTCGATAGTCCGACTTCATCCATCTCTACCAGCCGAGGCTAGGCAGCTCGAAGGATCATCGGGAGCGTCTCGCACTTGACCACGTATTCACTCGAGGCAGAGTGCGCGATTGACGATTCACTCTGACCGAGTATCAGCTGTCCTCAAAAACCCCGGGCAGCGCAGTTTCCCCACTGGCCTCAGCGCAATTCTTCCCCGTCTTTCGGACATCAGCAGCCATTGAAGAAGCAAGTTCCAGTACAGTGCTTCCCCACAAAGGTTCGGTCCTTCGCCCACCGCGCAGTAGCCGCACCCTCCGGACATCAATATCGGCAAGATGATTGCCTCAATATTCTTCATCTTGAATCGGATCCTCCAAATCCTTACTCTAATACCCACCATGGGCATGCTGGTACGCCTGAGCCAGACCTCGTGACTACAACAGACCCAGGACCTCGCTAATGATCTGGCAGGCCTACTTCGTCAATCAGTTCAACAAGGCAAACCGGCTGACGCCATCTTACGTACTGTATGTACTTCCCCTATCAATTCTTCGGCATAGTTTCTGGACGCCCGCTAATACACCTCCAGGGTCATGTTTATAGTCTCCACCCTTGCCGCAGCATGGTGCCTGCTCACGCTCCTCCGCCGCAAATCCACCCGCCGCTCCGCCTACTTTGTCTGCTTCGTCGATATATGCTTCATAGGAGCCCTCATTGCAGGAGTCTACTACCTGCGCGGCGTCGCCAATGCCAACTGCTCAAACTTCTCGTCCAATGGCTCCTTCTATCTTAGTCTTGGCCCGAATGGCTTCAACGGCAACTCGCCGTTCAGCTACAATATCGACAAGGAATGCGCGATGCTGAAGGCGGCCTTTGCATTCGGCATCATAAACTGCATCCTCTTCCCCATCACGGCGTTCTTTCTGCTGTTCATGCACAGACAGGAGAAGGATGTTGTGGTCAAGGAGACCTATAGGCGGAGTAGCCATGGCTCGAGGTACGCTCGAAGCCCACAAAAAGCTTGATGTACAGACTACTTGACTAACAGCCTCCTACAGACGAGGTCACTCACGCAGCGGCTCAGCCCATCACCATCGAAGCTCGAGGGACAGCCGAAGAGGTTATTACGTTTGAGGTTCCTACTCCGAATTTACAGTGATATGACATAGGCTGGGAGGGGGCGGTGGCAGTAAGCAAGCGATATTCACATTCTTTCTTTTCTTGTCATTTACTATGACGTTTGGTCATCTGCTCCAATATCTGAGCATTTGCAGGGCACTGGCAAGCGAATCTAGCGTGATAGCGTTCCTAGGAGTTTGCTATCTGAGGGCATTGAGGTTGAAGATATCCACGGCAGGTTGTCGGTTCGCCAAACCTAACAGGATTGGAAGGGAAAGGAAACGGGTTATGTAGGTTACTTCAGCTTCTAAGATATCCATCACATTTGCTGCATCTGCCGTACATTGCCACTCGTTTATCGGTCCAAGCGCAGTGCGCCCTTCCTATCAAAACACACCTCTGCCCATCCTCATTTACCAGTTGTCCTCAACGGTAACACGAATTGTGATGTTCAATAACTGAGGAACAGACACGAGGACGCGACCTTGGACTTGACGCGTCAGGGTTAGGCAACGTCAGTAAGCGATTGCTTTACGCAATAACGCTGCAGATTGTCGGTTCGCCAAAGCTACCAGGGTTGGGAGAGAGAGAAAACGGGCTATGTAGGTTACTTCAGCTTTCGAGATATCCATCACATTTAACGCATCTGCCAGTACATTGTCGTCCGTTACGAATCCAATTGCAGTGCTCTCTTTCTATTCAAACTCATCTCTGTCTATCCTTATTTACCCGTTGTCCTCTACGGTAACACGGACTACGATGTTCAATAACTAAGGGACAGACACGAGGACGCGACCTTGGACTTGACGCGTCAGGGTTAGGCAACGTCAGTAAGCGATCGCTTTACGCTGCACTGTGACGCGAGTCTCTCGATCCACTTCGACTCACTTCCACCCCTGTTGAACATACTTTACCCCACATGCAAACAGTCAACGGGTATCACTTCGCACACCACGTCTGCAGAACAGACAGCTCTTTAGAGCCCGTCTACGTACGTCATCAGAGGTATCAACATGGAGACCAACATCCGTGAGGCCGAATCAACCGTAAAGCAACGAGAACAAGCAGTCCGGTCGCGAGAAGAAGCACTGGTTCAGCGAGAAGAAGCAATCCGACGACGAGAGGACCTGGTTGAGCAACGAGAGGAAGCTTCTATCTACACCAAACTTGAGGCTGAAAGACTTCGCTCAGATCTCGACACCGAGCTCCAAGTCGCCAAAGAGAAGAGCAAAACACTCTCAAACCAAGCGAAGGATCAAGCTGCACGCTATCGTGTATTCGAGGAACGTGTGCAGGAAGCGGACCGGATCAAGGTGCTAATGGCTGAGCACTCGAGAAAGCTCACAGGAGCTGCAGCTGCCGCTGCAGCTGGCCCTTCGGACTTACCTTCAGCGGCGACAGAGCAGCCAGAAGCAAGTTTGCGCTCCACTATGAAGCGAGGGTTTGAAGAGATCCTCGGCCCCTCCCACGAAGAAACTCCAAGGCGTTCTCCACAGCCCCCCAAATGGACAAGAATAACATCATCGACTTCTTCTTCACGATCAGGTCGACAACCTTCCAACACGACACGACTTCAGTCATCTCCAGAGCATTCATCTCCTCAGCGTTCATCTCCAGAGCATTCATCTCTAGAGCCTCCATCATCTCCAAAGCAATCATCCAAAAAGCAACCGTTAGGAAACGCAGAGCCCGAAACGATTGATCTCGCCAAGGCAATTATTGCGCGTATGCAGCTGCCGAAAGATTGGACGGACGACGATATGAACATGATGGAAGCACGTATCATTAGCGTGATGCACGCGACAGACGAAATCAGAAACCCTCTGAATGCGCTTGATTGGTGTGCTAATCACAAAGCAAATACCTGCTGGTACCAGAGGACTCTTCGGCGAGGGTGCATCATCGAGAGCTGGCACACTGTGCACCTGGTGTCAAAAGACAAAAAGAAGTCTTTGCATCAACGTCAAATTCATAGACGGCCAGCAGGGAAAGGACTTCGACGCTGACGATAGCTGCAAACGATGGGCCGTACGAAAGCGCGGCAAGAAGATCAAGACGGAAGACTAGTGGTGAGGCAGTCCAGACTAATTTCCATCTCATCGGTTATTGCGGGAGATGGAAGGCTGGGGACACGGATAATCTGGGCGCCACACAAGGTTTCAAATCATACCACTCTGTTACAGGCCTATCGACGAACATAGCTCTGGGGCTTCTGACTCTTCCGGCGGCGAGGGCATGCGTTCTAGAAACGGGCTTGGGCGTTCAAGCCACTAACGGTTACGGCTCTGGAGGCATTGAGCGAAGATTAAAGTACTACGAAACAGGTACGTGGACTCGGCTCTATAGGAGCTTTTCCAGTGCCGTTTTCCCACGTACTAACTAGCCTCTAGGTCTCAGAAGAGCTTCTGCAGGTGGGAGGTGAAGGCATGGATGTTGAATTCGAGACGAGCATTGTTTATTCGGCAGAATAGTCTGGCACACCTTCTTAGGCCTGAAAGAAGCATTCCGTGCTGAATATCAGCTAAGTGCAACTATGCATACCTGTGACGTCCACCCATAAGAGATCACTACACCACAGCTTCCTAAATTTCACGACAGAGATCCCTCCGATGCTCGATCTCAAGGTATGTACACTCGAAGACTAATCATAATCCTACGAAATTCTCTGCTTGCGGCTCGCAATTTAGCACACTATATCTATTTGGAAGACAGCCATACGTCCCCTAGTCCGTCACTACCTCGAGCTTCCTCAACGGGCGCTATCTCTATACAATTGATCCCCTTTCTCTGCCTCCCATGCTTGTCTTTCTCCACGCCAGCATCGATCAAGTCGACGCGATGGGTTGGCCTTATGCAGACACCCCTGAAGCACACGGTTCATATGAATGAACGGTAGGGGACCATTCCCAGATAGCAAGCTGAAGTCTACAAAGTAACTCGAAGAGCAGGAAGAGCAACGCGTTCTCATTCAGAGACAAAACGCGGTAACGAATACCTTGTAAGACGCCGAGGTCAAGCTAGACAAGAGGAGACTTTGAACGAACCATTCGCGATGTGGACTATTGAGGTGGGCTAGATCGTGGGCTTGTGTGGCTTCGTGTAGGATAAATTATTATGGAGGGCGCAGTTTCATTGATGGCGCAGTGACAATTTGAGTCTTTGGTCAAAAATCGCCGATCAACGTGCGGGTGTGATGGTCCAGCATACGCCACCTGCAAGCCTTCTTGTGTTCGGCCTGCGGATTTGAGACAGCAATATTAATGTTACTTCGAGGGTCTAGACAAGAAGCAAAGCTTGGAGAGAAGGAGGCAGCCCTTAATTGTCCTCAGAAACGTTGATTCGTACACCGTCTCCGATGAATTCCACACTCGCTCTATGTTCGACATTCAAGGTATCCCAGTCTCCCCTAAACGAAACAGTTGGCAACGGGGGCGAACAACAAGTCCGTGTATATTAGGTCTAAGAGAAGATGTTCGCCTACGAAGCTGTAGCACTTTACAGACGAGCAGTGCTGTCATCAATATTTCTCATTTGAGCCGACTCCTTGAAGTGTTGATAGAACAGGGCTGCCGGTTGCCAACATTTTCGTTTCGGACGAGCCAGTCAGCGTGCTGTTCACAAAGGCTCAATGCCAAGAGGCGCCGAGGATACCTTTGCCAAAACCGGAGGTATATTGACCAATCATAGGCGTCTTTGACCTCGGTCTAAGCGAGGTATGCTCTGTCCTGGGCGGTGGTCGCGCCCATTCTCTGGTCGCGCCCATTCTCTGTTTAGAACGCCCTACCTGAACTCCGAACTGAGGATAAGATGGGGTGTCGTGTAGGAGCTATGCCATTGGCATACACCAGCAGCATCAAGAAGAGGCCAAAGCGTATGGAAAGCGAGCACACTGTAAGTCGTCGTCTTCCTCAGCCGCGTTCGCCTTTGTTTTCCCTGTTGCATGCTCTCCCCAAAGTATTTTTATCACTCCATCGCAGTTCCAAGAAATCGTTGGTCCATCATGGCCATCGACTGCAGCGATGTCCCATCTAACGTCACTTACGACTGCGCAAATCCTTGGGGGGTGAACTGTACCAGCAAGTTTCATTTCGATTTCACCAGCTTGTGGAACTATACGGAGAAAATACAAGCTGCTTGCGCCAATGATACCCGTTTATTCCTACCCCAGGGAGGCTTTGCAACCGCTCAGAATGCTTCATTGACTCAAGAATCATGCGCCGTGATTGCTGGCTCGGGTTGGACGCATTACTCCGCTCCGAATATCTGGAATCGCATCACGACGTGGAAGTTCCCACTGCTGCAGCTTGTGGCCTCCTTCCCTCGTCCTCCTCTAAATTTCACGGTCGAGTGCTTGGTGATCCTTCATCTTCTGGGTGATCCGATTGACACCATTAAGAACTTGATCCTGAAGATATCGACTTGTCAACACACAGCTACTCATTGGAAGAAGCGGTACGAGACACTGCTGAAGGCCTCGGCTCAGGATCAGAGCGAACGCTCAAGGGAGGAGAGAGATTTTAACTGGAAAGCGCTGGCAATCATCACCGATGCTTATGGAGAGTGGGACAAAGGCGGCTTGGCCCAAGCTACCTTAGACGAAGCGCTGTAGGTTCCTGACCCTTTCAAGAAGCTGTTTCATGCTTATCTAGGCGCAGAGAGCGCTTCGCGAGCAACTCTGAATCCAGGAACAACCTCACGAGAGTGATCCGGCAAACCGGACGTGCGCTCGCAGCTGATAGGTCTACTAAGTTCCTTCCTATCGTCGTAGCTCAGATCTTCTTCATCGGAGCAGTGGGAATTGCTATTTTTCGTACGGCTGCATCGGCAGGCAAAAACGGACTAAGCGATACAGTCTTCATCAATGTCGAGGCGCACAGTATTGCCTTTTCTGCGCTATACTTCTGGATCATTCCTGCCGTGTTCTTGAGTTCAATCATCGGCGTCTCCCAGACCGAGGCTGCTATCCCGCGGATATTGAGGCGTTTCCAAGTAGACTTAGATCATCTAGATCTGCCCAAGGACCATCTAGGTCAGGCTCAAAAAGTTCGAATGCCCAATGACTGTCTGGAAGACGCCCAGCGAAGGATTTTCCACGGCGGTGTATACTCCTGGCAACCGTCAAGGTGGCAACGGAAGAGCTCGTCGTCCTCGAAACGCTCTCGCCCTAGCGACCCTGCAGCAATATCGACAGGATTGAATGCGCCTGCGGGTGAGCATTCTTCAATCGTCAGTACCTTTCAGCCACGTCCGTCTGACAACAATCATGCATTGCTTCCATATCCGATCTTGCTCTTAGGTACGCTAACAGGTATGCTCGTGTCCGGCTTTGTGCCGCCCGATGGGTTCGACTGCCGCCACACTGGTGAGCTTCTTATCTGCACTGCCTGGATTCTCAGTGCTCAAGCGGACCATCTCCTGAACCGATTGTTGCCGCTAGCGGACACTCAGCCAGTAGAGAACAGGCCAGTGGACAGCCATCCAGTGGAAATCAAGCCAGTGGAGAACAAGCCGGTTAGCTCGAACAAATCAATCAGTCTGCTCTGGATTACAATAGTGAAAGACCTCCTAATCACATGCGCAACCATGGGGGGAATCGTTGCAACGCAGATCGGAACTTTCAATCGCTGTTCCTGTTATACACAGTGGGGTAGCGTCGGCCTTGCGCTGCCTGAGAGATCCGACGTAGCTACGAAGCTCTTTCACCGTCTCAACACAGTGTATCCTGCCATCACCTTCACCGGTATTGGCATCCAGCTGGTGATCGTGCCGCTGTATCTTTGCATTTGGTATAGTGATGCTCTTCGCGTGTTTTTACAGCGCGATGACCGTCGTTCTAACGCACCAGCGTGGCTCTGGAAAGCTTATCCTATGTTGCAAGCCACTCATAGCCGTTTCAAGGACGCCTTCTCGCGCTTCGGCCGATCGACGTCCCCAAGAGCCGGAACCTGGCGCTCAGAAGCGGAGCAGGGCCTAGGGGGCCTTGCGGGCGGGTCACACGGGTCACAGGAGCTGCATTCTCTTTCACGAACACCATCAGAGCAGCAAACGGATACTACAACAGGTGAGACGAGTGCAGTCCATGAGACATACCCCTCTGCGTTTCCGATCAGGCCAGTCTCCCAAACAGAATCCAGTAGTGTGGAGCAGGAGCCTCTTTTACCCTCAAGGACCAACCCGCCGCCCAGGTCTGAACCTCGGCGCCGCAACACTGAGCCCCAGTCGAGCACAAACGACGACGAACCACTTCCGAGCCTTCCGCTAGATGACGGGTTGATCCATCGGAAGCCAGTATCGACGGCATCGCCACTGCAGCATGCTCATCGAGACTCCTGATGAAAATTTCGATCTAGATATCATCTGGAGATCTATTATACTGAGGAGATCTGATGTCTGCCATGAAGTTCGAAGAAGCCTGATTGGCTATGCAACCTCTGCCACTTGATGCTGCTCACATAGAAAGCTCCCTGAGCTGACTATTGCCATCGGAACCGAATTCATTTCCCAACCAGCTGATTTGTACACCTCGATTTTGTACTTACGTCGAACGCTCAAAAAAACTCCAACTAGGCACTCATTGTCCGCGTAACTTGGATATCAAATTGCCTCAACTCTGGGCACAGTAAGGCAGCAGTCTCCAGACCCCGTGTCATTCATGATCGGCCTCTGGTGCGATGGGCTATAATGCATGTCTCTCGCAGGGGTATTGGGAGATGATAGGCTCTTGATCGACGAAATACTCGCATTGAGAGAGACAAGACACTTTCTCGGCGTTTTCGGAGCAAGGTAGGCATTCGATCATAATGTCGGGATTTCAAGCCCTAGTCTTCCTCGTTGGCTTCTCCTCTGCGACATAGCACTGATCACAAGCCCATCGTACGGCGAGATATATCGTAAATCCTTACACCTTTACGAAGGACATCAGCTTCCTACTACATTACTTGTCTCCTCGTAACGGTATCCTGAGTCTAAGATTCTATACGTTGCATTATGTCCTATCTATTAAACCAGCGACTACCACCACCTACACCAAGCTTTTTCTCAAGAGTCTTACTACTTCTAATACAACCCTTTCCTCCTTCTAGCATCCATGCTGGCCCGAGACAACGACTACATTGACCAGGACGCCCTCCTTCCCGGCGACGAGGATGGCAGCTGGTGATGAGGAGTACGTCGCATTCGCAGGGGAGCCGGTAAATAAGGATGCAGAGTCAGTTGTTTCAACGAAACGCATCCAAAATCCGCCTGCAGTTCTCACTGCGATCGGGCTAGAGCAGATCCGCCTACGAAGTCCAAGTGAGCGATACAGAGGTATGGGCACCCAGTACCCGCCACGAACCTACCAACCGCCTTCGCCGCCTAACAGATCGATATCCCCAGCCCCCAGCCTGACTATCGCCATTTTGCCACCAACGCCTACCCAACGTGCTCTGATTGGGTCCCCATCAAAGCCCGCCTATACGATCTACGCCTGAGCTACCTCCCCAGCGCTGCTCTTCTCCTACTCTTTCGTTCACGAACCTTCCCCTATCGATAACCCCCCTTCAGCTCCACTTCCTCCCGCCCCGTGAACCCCCATTGCGACCTCAAGTGTCCGAGCGCACACACCTAAGTCGTCAATTGTCCCAACCCCACAGTCACGACCCAGAAACCGAATATCGGCGGTGAGGTAGGTCCGGCTTCTGAGGTGCTGTGGGTGGCCTCCAGGAATGTTATGTCGCGGGAGATGTGCTACAATCTCAATATACTCTCTACAATCATCAGAGCCAAAAACCTCATTACCTCTGGCAGGTATGGGTGGATATAGCATAGTACTAAAGAACTACTACCAGTCAACCTTGCTTTTAAGGAGTCGAGCTATAAGGAGCATCGAATTATAAGCAGCCAATCTCGCCGAAATCCCACAATTATTAGAAAAACCCAAGGATTTTCGCTCTATAGGGACACACCGATAAACCTCTTAATTTTCTTCCCAGCACTCCTTCCCAAAAAAAAGTAGCAAGACCCAGAAATCCCACCCACACTCCCCACCCCATCTATCTCTACATCCCAAACCCCCGAGAACCAACATCCACACTCCCAACCCCAACAGCCCCTGTCCTGCCCATTCACCGAACCCTCCCAACACCATGCCTAATCTCCCTCTCTTTTGGATCTCTGCCGCGGAGCAACACCGCGCCGGCAGTCGCGCTTTTTGGCATCAAGATATCTAATATAAACTAGCTGCTTGCGCAAGACAGGTAGCTAGGTCAAAGGATATGGTAGGTGCTGTTCGCTTTGGCTGCTGAGATAGTGGGTCTCTGAGGCGCGGTTGTGGAGTGGTGGCTGTAGGGGCGCTGGGGAGGTGAGATCTTGGTGGTGGAAGGGGAGGTCAGGGTGGGGGAGGATAGGGAGCTGGAGTTGGGTTGTGGTGCGGTGCGGTGGGGGAGTGGTGGGGGAGTGGAGGGGGGCGTTGGGGAGTGGGGAGTGAGGTACGGGGCTTTTGTTCTGGGATGGAGGGGGGAATAAAGGACGGGGGGTGGGGAGGGGTGGAGGGGGTTGGAGTTTTGAAGCTTTGGGCTCTGAAGGCTCATGAGATGGTAGGCAGCGCAGGGGGTGAGCATGGTGGTGCTGAAGATATGGAGTCTCAATAGTGGAAAACTCCACATCAATGGCGTAGACAGTTGTGGAAGTGAATTGCCTACGCTGAGCACCGATGCGTCCGCTCCCTCAAATTACCTCTCTTCCTTTGTGTCTCTGCGCCCTTCCACTTCGGTCTGCTGTGTAATTTATTGACTTACAGAAGTGATCCGACTCATCGACCTCGTCGAAACGCTGCCGTGGGAATGCTGAGCGAGGCCAGCACGCCATGGTAGCACAACGGCTCATGTAAGAAGAAGGAGTGGCAGCAGAGTAGCCTGGGAAAATACAGATGTAAGGATGGAAAGATGTTGTCGAGTTTACAGTGCCCGGCTCGAGTACCAATCTTGGACATGGGCATCAAATGTTGTTCAAGCTTCGTTCTTGGTGAGCTTTGCGATTGTAGTCTCTGGTAGGGTCCTTAGGGCTGCTACGAGATCCAGAACTATCTCAAAGCGATGGCTATCATGCAAAGGTTGTTGAATCCTGCTTCAAGAGCAGGAGGTCGGGCTGTCGAAATTTCGAGGCCTGCAGATCTGTGTAGGGCGGTAGGTAAGCGTTCAAGGAGGGGAAGACTTGATGGAGTGACTGCCGGTGGAGGTGAGAATTACAAGCGATGGTTATTTGAGCATTTAGGTTGCTATCAGAAACATGAGTATGGGGGCCTTGAGGTGGTAGATGATTGGTCGAACTTATGTGCTCTCGATGAACACTTCTATCGTCCGCTGACTGCTAGGATCGGATCCGCAAGTTCGATGGATTCTCCGTGATGCTCCGTTTCAGCCGTGGAGACCGGCGAAATAGGTTTCAAGAACAATGTCGAGCCATATCCTTCGGAACGGGACAATGTGCGACGATGATCCTGTTCCGTAATCCAGTGCACCCCCTATGCACTTTTCTGGACCTCGATGTCTTCCCTTCTGAAGCAAGGTCGAGTGCGCTGTTGACAGAGCAAGATTTGCTCAGGGGAGGAGAACGTAGCAACGATATGTAGGAACCTACTGCTGGTAGAAGCATCTTCGAAGCATCTAGATACGCCCCTGTTAGTCCAGCTAGGTCGTCGAAGCTGCTTGCCTAAGAAGACCTCATATTTAGCACGAAGCAGCATAGTGTGCTACGGCATTGATACCCCTCAGGTCGTTTATAGCGCGAGCTCTTCTATCTCTCTTGCGATAAAGCTCATTCTCCAGTCATATTGAGGCGTGGTATCTTTGATTCCTCGATTCCACGGCTGAATCGAGTAAGCACTCGACCCATATTTCAGCTCTTTCATACTAGCCGCTTGAGGTCTTGATTTATCGTTTTCGGATGGCCTGCCATGCTATGTAAATCGTTCTAATCACGGGGCAATGCATTCTTCTAAAAGATACCTGACTGCTCGACGAGCCTCGCTAAGCCTGGGCTACATTAACCACTTGGAGGGTTTTAACGATCCTCTGTCGAGTTCCACAGGCTGTGTAAAGCACATTCCAGGAGAGGTAGGTTGTTCCGGATTCTGCTGGTGTTTAGTGCGAATAATCGGATGCTTTCGTAACTCTATTCTTGTCCACCGCCAAGTCGATGAGCGAGACCCGCTGTAGCCGTCTCCAAATATAGTTTCCGTTCTTCGCAGTCCTTGACAATCCAGTCCCGCAATGTATCGCTGGGGGCCCCGAGTGTCCTCGTGGGACTCCGGACAAGACAGCTGTCCCACTGATTTGCTGAAGCCACACTCTATTATGATTGACATAGAAGAGGTCACCGTACCGGAGCAGAGCTATCCGGTTGAGAATACCTCCAAGGTAGGGGAAGCGAGTCACAGGAGCTGATGCTTGGGCTAAGTTGGATGGTTGAACCAGTTGTGATTTCGGTTGATACGAATCAGAACATAAGGTGCGTCTCTTCGAAATTGTTATCTGTCTGCTGTTGGTTCCTGGGTCTGGAATGCTCCGCGATGACAGCCCAAAGCGGACCTGTATCCTGAGACTGCTAAGATGTCTGCACCTGTCCCATAAATATGGACTGAGCAAGGATCTGCGTCCATAGACAAGCTGATATCGACAGAGCGAGCAAGAAAAGACTCTTCTGCTCGATATTGTGTACCGATTCAAAAGCACTGCCAGACTTCAACGGATTTGTCAGTAAAGCCTTCAGAGGCGCATGTCTCGAAGAGGTATGGCCTTTTCTCCTGGAGAGATCCAGTCATTGAAGAATGGAATTCTGCGCTTCAAGACATTCATCGAATCCTAAAAGGGGATTACTAGATTTGCTAACAATGGATGGCGGAGATCCAAGTGTGACAAGTAGAATGGCATGGCGTGAATTAATAATCTACTGAGATATCGATCCTAATATGTGGTTGAAGGGATTCTGCTATGGTGCTACGTAGCGGTGAAAGCCACCTCGATTCGAAAGTATATGAATGCTATGCTAGGGTTGGCACCGGAGGATTGAGGAAATAACGACACAACTATTAATCGGTGGAATGTTGACGATCAATAATTCGATAGCCAGAGCGTGAAGAACCACAAAATCAGTACAAGGACGTCAAACGAGATATGAAGTGCAAATTCGTAAGAAGAGAAGCTCTCTGAAATATATGATTGGGAAGCAATGGAAGCGACTTAAAGAGGAATTTCGCCATAATCTGACCTTGCTGGATAGACCCAGAGATTGAGGACAAAAGCTATGTCAGGGTTACTGGAGTCTATCTCGTGCCTTTGAGGGCTCCTGGACCGAAATAGAGACAGTTCAAGGCCTTCACTCGTACTTACATGTAGAAGGAGAATTCAGTCTGCAGCTTGTGTGGAGCGCTTACACAGGGAAATTCCGACTTTCTACCGCTTCTTAACTGTTGGTCTTGGCGTCTTGGCTTTCCCGGAGAGCGCTCGCCAAATTAACCAATGCGCTGTTTGTGGAGATAGGTTCGCAGGCCGTACTCTAGCAAGCGAGGGTGGCCATCCATGACGCTCGCCTCCTTTATGCAGGAGACTTCGCTTCTGCAACAGCGAGGTTGGCAAGCACCATTGCGAAGATCGATTAGTGGACGATCCTAACGACACTGCAATCTCATGGGCAATGGACCGTATGAGGCCAGAATCCTAGATTAGATCTTCGAGTAAACCGTCTGTCATACTAGCCTCATGCGTCATGCTCTGTGGCTTTCTCGCTTACTCTTAGCTGAGCTGGTTCCGAAACGTCCGATGCACGGGTTAGATCCAAATTTGAAAACCCCTTCCAGAAGTAGAAGTGTCTTCGGTAACTGCCAGAAGCAGTAAGTCGTAATTTCCACCATTGGAGTCGAACCTTGTCCTGGGTTTGCTTTGGGCGACTGGTGATGAGTTAATAGAATGAGCAATGTCGGTCTTCACTCACAGACGGGCCGATTGCAAGTGGATGGAGATAACGGGCAAAGGCAAAGTGCAATAAGCCAAAGAAGGATTCGAGAGACGTCTAACCCAAACATCGGTAAGAAAGGCGAATCTTGAGCAAGCTGCTGCAATTGGCTGTAAAAGTCCGCCGTGGGGTTTGAACGATCCAACGTTGGGGGGGCGAACAGCGGACGAGTAGGGTTTCTTCCACATCCACAACGGGACCGTTCATTTCGAGCTGTAGAAGTGTCTAAGACCGGCCCGCTCAATCCTCCTTATTCCTTCCTTCCCGCCTAATATAATGTGGTGTCGCATCAGCATGTGCAGGCCTGCTTGAATGCCACTCACACCATGTTCGGTCTGTGAAAGCTGACAAGACATCTGTGAGGTGACAGAAACTCGTGCTGGCAAAGGTGTCCAAGCTCCCCCAGCCTCTTCCACAGCCCTGCATGCGCTCGCGCCCTACCAACCTGCTTCCTGCACGTATCCTGCAGGGCCCGAATATTGCGCAAAGCATCACCACGCCGCATCCGCTACTGCGGGCATGCATCCACCTGCAGTGTGACGCTGTCTCGACAGCCTGGTTCAGGCGCGTGCGGGAACGCCTAAACAGGCATCTCATCGACAGCCATGGGTTACCAGTAATTCCGATTCGAACCTGGTGTTACACAGATGGCGACGAGGGTTGCATGGCGTGCTCGATCAACTCGATGGACCAATGTTATCAATGAAGCGAGTAATGTATCTCCGAGTGAATAAGCGGGGAGGGGAAAACCCCACCTGTCCGCGGTTGGATGGCGAAGACAGAGGGGGAAGGTCTCGACTCGACGTTGGTGGTGGGCAGTAGTGTGGTGGCCGATGTGAACGATTGATTGACAACGGGGATTGCATTTGGCATGGACATTCGCTACGTACTCTAATTTGACGAAGGGTGGTTAGATAAAGTAATGACAGTGTGGATGGTGATTTTGGCCCGGATCTGGGTCTATTGAACGTTGCAGACACGTGTGTTAGCAGCGCGATATCGTGCTGATAGGCCCAGAGCTGGGAGTCCCGAGTCTCTGGCCTTGGAATTCCGCGGGGGGAGTAAAGTAAACTGGCTACTGCTTGTCATGACGTTACACGGTGCCAAGCGTTCGCTTATCTAGGGCTTCGTCTTGCACTCTGTTAGTCCCGTCTCGTAATCAGGATGCAGCGCTCTGTGAGACAGCTGGAGGCCTTGGGACTGCCGCAGCAAGTGGGCATTGCCGTGCTGGACCATTATGGGCTACCAGAGCTCTTCCTTCGTATAGAGTATATTATTGACATTATGTACTTCTCGTCAAGAGAAAATGTAAAATCTATGCGCATCCTATGCTACTTTTCCCAGCCTGCGCCAGAAGCCACTCGAGTAGCTCTCTATAGTCTTAGAGATGCGAGGAAAAGGTCCAATTCTGTAGCCTTATCGTGATGCAGTGTGAGAAGTACACTGCTCGATGACGTGATGACCACCAGGTTCACTTGTGAAAACAAAAATCCGCTTTCCAGACAGGAAAAGAAACCGCTGCACGCTCGGAACGCTCACAGATTGCCGGCCCGGGGTATCATAGCAAAAGAAACGAAACGCTGATGCTAGACGCCAAATGAACGACATGCGCTGTATACGAGGACAGAAGACAGAACTGAAGCAATTCACGAGAATAACCCGTCAGCTTCGTAGTCTTAATCAAGCCTTCCAGTCTCTATGATAATTGGTAGAATCGACAAGACTATGCTGTAGCGAAGCCCCAGTCACGGTACCCCTTGGACCAGAAGCACTTCGTTGCTCTCCGTTGTCTGCAGGTCCAGGAGGCATCGACCTGTATCCAGGAAGCTGGGGCGGTCCTGGGTTGACTGGTGGGTGAAGGCCCGTTGCAGGCGTATAGGAACTAGTCCTCCGACGAGTGTTCCTTCCACTGCGGCCATTGTCGTCCTGTCCCTGCCAATGCCCATTGCCTGAAGTCTGGGCGAGTCTGACTTGTCTTGGAGACGGCGGCCGAGGGGCGTGAGCTTGCCCAGGTCTGCTGCAGGCGACCGTACGGAAGTAATCCCTCTCCATTCGGTAGAATTCCCGTTCTTCAGCTATTTCACGGATTTGGTGCTCGAGCTTGGAAATGTTATTTGATGTCTCTCTTTCCTTTTCCTTTCGCCGCTGACGAAAGCGATGGGACGCGGTGGCGTTACGCTTACGTTTCTCGTCAGCGACTTTAGAGGCAGCTTGCACGTCAATAGGTACCTGTATAGGACCTTGATCCGTGTCGAGCGTCATTAGCTGATAGTTTTGCCCCGCTGCACTGCTGACTGGACCGTAGGATGAATTCGAGCGAGGCATACAGGAGCCTGAAGTTGGATCGGCGTATGGCTGTGTAAAGAAGGACGAAGGCTGGGTAGTGGCTATAGTAGCATGAGGAGCAGGTGGTGTATTGCTAAACCGACTATATGAGGAGTACGATGTGCTCGGGCTGTTGCTCTGAGATGCCGGAAGCTGAGGTGGTAGTCCACCACCGCTTGGTCGGCGCTCTTGTTTCAGGTGGACCTGAGAAGAAACCGCACTACCTGAATATCCTGAAGGTGATCGAGTCGAAGGCGGGTTCGTGTAAGACAAGTCTGCCAAAGGAACACCAGCAGATAGAGGAGGCAGATTCGGTATAGGGGGCTCTGTTGTGCTGACACGGTCTCGAGACGCAATGAATGGCGAGCTCTTTGCGTCAATCGTGCCGCTGGGGATACCTATCGCACCTGGCAGTGGGCCGTTCATGGTAGAAGATGGTGTACGTGGAGTTAAGATTCGACGGCCACTTTGACCAGGAAGAACTGGGTAGGCACTGACGGGTGGAGTAAAGCTTGGTAACAAAGTGTTGCCCTGGGTTTTGGAGACTAGCGATGCTGGTAAGTTCGGCGCTGTCGTGGTTGTGTTAGAAGGATGGTCGAACTGGTCATCTGATCGACGACGGCTTGTGTTGGTATTATCGTCTCCCGCAGTGGGATTCAGAAGATTTTGCATTCCCAATGGACCTGATGGCCGAGGACGTGCACCGTTTTGCAACTCTGAGGATAGTTTGAGGGCATGCTGGGGCGACGGTGGAACAGAGACCGCAGGTCGTGGGGCTTCTGCATAATTAGAATCGTTGAGCGGAGGCAATGTCCTCGAATACTGGGAAGCCGAGTTATTAATTGTATCTTTCGACGTCACACCAACATTGGGCCGAGAGGAACCTGATCTCTGCGACATAGGCAATAGTTCTCGAGATCGGTGATCCTCTCGGCCGTCCTGGCCTCTATCGTTTGCTTTCCTCCAACAGCTTTGAGTATTGGTGAGTTGCAGTTGAGACAAAGATTGTCGAACACTGGCGTTGTTTGCATGGAACTCGGCAATCTTCTCTTCGAGGATGAGAAGAGAGTAGGGACCAGGATAGTCGGGATAGGAGAACGGTCGCGGGTGGCATGGGCTGATCTGATATACAGCCAGGGCGGCGGTTAGGCAGGACGCACGACGTCCCGGGATAAAGAAGGTTGATGACAAGGACGAAGGGGAAGTGTATGTACAGAGGACAGCTAAGAAGATGACGAAAGGCAGCGGTATCACGTCGACGGGAGCATGTCGCGAGTCGCAACAAGTGGAAGGATGGGAACAGTGAGACTGAGATTCGAAGCACACAAAATGGGTGCGTGAACGGGAGGGCACAACAGTTGGCAGATAGCGAGCAGGAGGGATGAATTCCTTTAAGCGTGCATGACAGGAGGCCGACATCTACTGTTTGACCAGTAGCGGTGAAAAGGCAGAAATGACGCTTTAGCTCATAGCTGTCTGCGCTGCACATCACCCTGCCAGATCTTGGAAGCGTGCCAGGGGGCACCTGAAACTAAACAAGGCCCAAATTGCTCCCTTCGAGAGCATCGGCTTCGTGACTCTAGCTCATCGACCTAATCTTTCTTCTTGGGACGGAAGCGGGCTCGGGGAGTTCGGGACGAGTAGCTCAGCGCATGGCACCCATGACTGCCCACCTGCGCCGGGGGCTGACTAGGTATGTCACTACTCTTAGGACTCTAGTTGACAAGCTTACGTAGAAGTTAAAGTAGCTCGGCCAGACGCCAGGTCAGCCCCAGCGAACCTAGGCGCCCCCTGAGCTCCGATGCGGCATAGCGTGGAGAGCTAGCATTCATCCTCCGTACAACTGTCCTGTCAGCGACTCACTACAGCGTTGGTGTACGCTACCGCCATCTCCGACCACCGTGTCGGGCGCTCATTGATCCTCTACGTTGGCCCGCATTGTCGCTAGCAACGTGAGCGTGAAGCAGTCTTGTTGAAATCAAACTGCAGAGGGATCAACGCTTCACTGACAATCATGAGCTTTACAGAGATCTCGTCAAGCCATAGCGACAGATGACACAAAAGGCGGCCCGATCGTAAAGGTTGAGATGACACATGCCCCAATGATTTCCAAGACGCTTCGTAGATCTGAAGTCAGGACCGACCGGACATTTTAGTGTTCTGACAGGCTGGCTTTGGTGTGGTCAAAGGTTGTCGGGCCGGGGAATGCTTCAGCCAAGGCTAGCGCCGTCTCTCCTAAGGCTGTTCTGCGTCGTGCTGCCGTGCATGATGATTCCACCTAGAAGTAGACTGCCACGTTTTCACCTCTTGCGTGCTGTCGCCGATCCCAGCAGAAAGGCTGGCCGAAAACGAAGACTCAATGATGAGACGGTACAATTTCTCCTGCGCCCACTTTAAGAGTTATCCAGTGCATTACCTCGTGTCTCCCGAACGGGGTAATGCTAGGTACTATTTGGTACACGGTTCACTTGCCGGGTTAAATAAAGCTTATTAAACGTTTGATCCGCGTTTGGCTCAAGTGGTTCAACCTTGAGCCTGACTGAGATAGATACTGCCAGTGCTCTCGAATCCACAAAAGGTCGCAATAGGTTTATTTGTCGGAGGACAGAGAGCGCTACCATTTTCCGAAGGACATTGACGTCTGTGCATAACATCGTGTGTCGCCGTAGCCGAGATTCGCTTACCACTGCTGTCGAGATAGTACACGTAATAGGAAGTTATCCCCAAGGGATGTCTTGTTGGACATTTCGTGATGGTGGTCCTCGGCGGGGTGACAGGGACAAAAGCTCGCTCTAGCCACTGTGTCAAAGCAACCGCCCCTCTCCTTTTGATTTGCTGGGGACACCTGCTTCGCGAATGCCATTGGATTTTCTTACGTATTTAGGCCAGGAGATTGACAGTACCGATTCTCCTCGCAATACGGAAAGGATCTGAATTCCCTGGTTTTTAAGGGGCCAACCAAGTGAGGTCTTTAGGCGCGCCAATCGCACATGAAGCGGGCATCCATGCAGGATGCACAATGCTTGCCCGTTCTCCAACCGCCGCCGACCGTCAGCTCGGATTCCCCGCGTTTTTCTCCTGTTCGAGTACCTGGTAAGAGTTACTATTAACGAGGCTGACGACGAATCTCACTCTCGTCCACAGAGACGATCTACAATAAATCCGACGCCTAACCCGCGGAGGTCTGCGAAGCATACCGGACAGGCTCATATTTTAAATCGACAACCAGATAACGATCAGTACGATGAAGCCAAAAAGCAAAAGCGATCTTTCGGACGTCTTGTGGCTCGTGCTCATGCCCATCACCTTGCCTTAGCTTCATGCATACCCTCACCTCCATGGCGGTCATGCGTTGAACTAAAAGCAGCCACGGCCAGCTTGTAGTCGTAAAGTACTCTATCGTCCACCCGGGGCAAGAGCGAGCAAAACACTGGAGTGCCAGCGCACAGGTACAGAAATGCACTATTTGATTTCGACCATATCTCATAGGGCACAGAGAATGCTCTTCACCAACCACAGTGGCCCTTCACATCCATGGATGCCAAATGGTCTAGAGGTAGATCCAAAGCCGTCAGAGCCAACTCAGCGGCATCATTATATCTCGGGCGTTCGTTATCATCTCAAGCCAAGTTTCTCACACCACGTAGAAGGTTTGTGATCAAGGTAGCTACGTGCTTTGGTGCTCCACTTACTCTACCTCTCCCATCCTCGTCTCTCTGCCAGGCGGGTTGTCAGCGACATACTAGGTAAAGACTGGCACGTATCTCAAGTCCCGTTTGTGGTAGTGAGGATCTCACCGCCAGCTGCGGCACACTCGAATAAAGTAGGCCACAGCGGAGGTCTGCCCGGCCTTCCCGCTCTTGCTTGAATTCTTTCAAATCAATGCCATGGTCGCAGTCCTTGCGCAACATGACCATTAGTGGCTCTATTGCACATGAAGCTGCCTATACCGTATCGCTTAAGATTCTAGCAAAAGGGGCGATTGGTTTTAGGCTGTACCGGAAACACTGGCTGTATCATTTCATGTCGACACAACTCGTGTTTTTGCTCTTTTCATACTTGGTTGCCCACAAGGAATCGGCAGGATTGGAATTTCGTATGCCTATCTAGGACCTCGAAAACCAAGCCAACAGATACACGACGCTACTAGCTGTTTTTGTCAGGGGCTATCAATCACAAGTCACAGTGCAAAAATTGGAAATCGAACCTTCATACATACCAATATCATTGCTCCCCACCAGTTCCATCAATTTCTGAGCAACCTCTGCCCTATTTATGTTTCTTATTGACCCAGTCTTGGAGGAGACAGTGGTAGGACTCCAGCCTCTTGCACTAGCGCTTTTGCTCATTGCTTAATCCACTACCTGTCCAAGGTATGTCAAAGCTTCTTAAACTTGTGCAACGAGAGACCAGCTACCCCGACAGCGACTTTGAAGAGGCTCCCTGCAAATTTGACCGAGTCTGGAAACTTTTCCGGGTCCTCCTCTTCTGCGGAAGTTATGAAAAGATTTTCATTGACGAAGCCTGGACAAGATATCATGCGTGTTGGTAAGATGATCTCTCCGGTGATTTTGCCTTCCGGAGAAATTCTCAAGACCTTACCGCCTCCGCACAGAGCTACCCAAAGATTTCCTTCGACATCCATTGCGAAGCCGTCAGGCACAGCAATATCGTCATCGAGGTGGAAAAAGACGCTTCGGTTGGAGATGTCCCCTGTCGACGCATCATAGTCATATTTGAAGATATTCCTGGTTGGTGAGTCGGTGAAATACATCCTTTTGTCATCTGCACTCCACCCCATTCCATTTGGGATAGTGACCTTCTCAATCATCCGATGCAGGATCATATCAGGGTGCCCTGCATCGAGTCGGAAGAGTACGCCTTCGTCTGACGGCGCTTGCACTATAGGATCATTCATCGTTCCTACCCAGTATCGACCATGGGAATCCACGGCACCATCGTTCATGCGCATGCTAAACGAAGGAATCAGCGACTATGACGGACTGAGAGCGGGCTACATTGCTGGTACCGTTCCGCCTTGCCGGGTCCATCACTTTCATCCCAGATCTTCTTGATGTATTCGAGCTTCCCAGTGCTTCTCCGCATGATAGCATATCCGAACTTGGCCCCGACAATGACTTCATCCTCGACACCTTCAATCTCTGCTGTAGTACTACATATGTCTCAGTCTACGCTAAAGCCAGCCTCATAATCAGCCAGCCAACCTGACGGCCTCAACATCGAATGATTTGAGGGACGAGGGCCCCTTGTTGAGATCGATCACGTGCACCTTGTCCTTGACAATATCCACAAAGCGAAGGCTGTGCGAAGACTTCTCGTAGAAGGGCGCCTCTCCAAGCCCGCAATCTATCTTCAAATAAGGCTATCCAAGATGTCAGACAAACATATTCACGGGCGAACGAATTTCATGTCACGATGACATCGCAGCTTTGTGAAGGCTCACCTCTAAAACATTCCACCGCTCAACGTTTGCCATGACGCTATATTTCGAAGTAGTAGGCCTACCAGGCAACGCAATGTTTCGAGGTCGAAAAGCTCTCAAGTTTCGATCATCAATGTTTTCTAGACGCGAGATTGATAGTGTAAGGTTGAAAGCACACTTGGTTCTTGGCAATGGCGGGACTCGTCAATGATCGATATGACGCAGCCCCCAAGCCTCAGGTCCTCGCGCCAGTGGCGGTCCTGCGCTTGCCAAGAACTTCAGGCGCCTTCTAATGTGTCTCCCGCACAGTTGTCCTTACCTTCATCGCCGCCTTCGAACACACCAACAGTGATGGTTTCAACCCTAATCAGTCGTCAGCAGAGCCCCCGAAAGCCGAAGCCATCTCAACCAAAGTGTCGCACCCGTCGCAACGTGGGAAAAACGTGGCCCCCCAATGTTTTAGCCTCCATGACTTGCATTCTCCCTGATCCCTGCCCAAAAGTATGCGGAGTCGGGAACGTGGTATTGCTTCATGCGACCCTAAAGTAGTTTGCACAAGCGTTCGCGGCATCCGGGCCTGGAAACTTAGCATCCTGCTCGTGAGACGCCAACGGCTGCCAGCTCAAATACGTAATGACAAATGTCCAATGTGTGGATATGAATTCCGGCGGGGATTTTCCTAATGGCCCGTACCTTGAGCTTCGGGAAACAGAAGAAAGAGCCCAACAATACTCCTAGCCTCTAGGTGTTGATTATCGCGGCCATTGGACACTACATCGGACTGCCGGCTGTTCAAAAGGTTCTTCTAAGAGTGGACAAGCAGTGGGGGTTGACCAAGTATCCACGCTAAACATCAGTATTCGAAGAACATTCCTCGTGTATTGGCCACGCTTCATTGATGATGCAGTTAATTCCATCCTCTCAATTACAGTTCCTTTGTATCTGAAGCAGAGCGAAAACCATGCTCGCAGTCATGAGCATCTTTTCTTGAATTGCTGCGTTGGTGTTTTTCTTATTAAGTAGGGTGAGCATGCCATGTATTTCACTATTGCTAATCTTAGGGTGCCCAAGAAAGGGGATACCGATACTACTACCAGACGTTGGAAGGTAGATAACTGATAGATCCGTTTGTTCCTCTTCTTCGAATGGTATGCTGGGCTATTGCTGTCCTATCTTCAAGTCCGTCAGATTGTCCTTCTGTTTCTACCAGTGACGACATTCTCTTCTTGCCTCTACCAGGTCATCAGGGGACAAACCCTTCAGATACGTGCCAGAAGCCTCTTAATCCGGCTCGACGTATATCCACGTAGGTCGTCTGAGGTGCTGTTATTCAGTGTGTCTGGCTAGTTTCTTGTCCACGCATCGTTTTGATACGAGATCTGGTCAGGCGCACATGCAGAAGGCAATCGAAGATATGTACGTACGTTTCCATGCTAGCCAACAGGCTACTCTGGGGAGGGCCCGTCAATGAGTTTCGTGAACATAGGGCAAGGGCTTTGAGTTGCAAAAAGTATACCCATCGCACAGGTCGTCTAAGGTAGGACCAACTCTATCATCCCCACCTTTTCAGTGAAGGGACGAGGAGCATAGCTTTCTACTCGACATACATTGTTCGCACAATGAGGTTGTACCGGATCTGCATGATGAATCGCACAGTTAACAATAAGGCTTTGGCTGAGGAACACAGAGGTTGTATAGAAACATACAAAGACACATGACGCTTCTCCTAGTGCACTGATATTGTTATGAAAAACAAGCAGCTAAAAAACTCATAATGACCGCAGGAAGCAACGTTACAGATGTCTTCATGGCTCTTTATCTTAAGGTAAGCTGCTTTCGACCAGCACTGAGTTTGAATCACGTGAATCAATTGATATGCGAAATGCAGTTAGTCGGAGGCTGAATTGATCGGCATTGACCCGACGCTGCGGGCGCTCCCTCCACCGACCGACTACCGGACATAGCTTCTATTGTGCTCTCCCTTGCTAACATATAATAACTGTACCGTTCCTCCAAAATGACAGTCACCATATTCTCAAGCTTATCCTATCACCATGGCATCCTTCTTCCCACCATCAACCATGAGAGCATGGCAATACTCGAGCACCAAAGGCGGCCTCGAGAAAAACCTTAAGCTCAACGCCTCCGTTCCCATACCCACACCCCAGCCAAACCAGCACCTGGTCCAAGTCATTGCTGCAGCCCTCAACCCCATTGACTACAAACCAGCCGAGATCCCTGGTGTTGCGCGTATCGCGATTACCCTACCCGCAACGCCTGGCATCGACTTCGTGGGGTCCATCGTCAGACCAGCATCTGGCTCTGACCTCAAAGCCGGTCAACTCGTGTTTGGGGTGTCCGGTAGTACGCCTTTAGCCGGCGGCGCCCTTCGAGAATTCTCCTTCGCCGCTACGAACAGCATAGCGGCGCTGCCAGATAATGTCGCCCTTGTCGATGCAGCAACTGTCGGCGTAGCGGGCTTGACGGCATACCAGTCTATCCTACCCTACGTCAAGAGCGGCGATAAGATCTTTATTAACGGTGGCTCAGGCGGTACAGGTGTTTTTGGCATCCAGATTGCTAAGGCTGCGGGATGCCATGTAACGACGACTTGCTCGACAACGAACGTGGAGCTCTGCAGGAGCCTTGGCGCAGACAGGGTGCTGGATTACAAGAAAGGGAGCGTGGTCGAAGGTTTGTTGGCCAGTGGCTACAGATTCGATCATGCTGTCGACAACGTTGGGTTGCAGAAGGAGCTGGTATGGCGTTCTCACGAATACATGAAGCCTGGATCTACCTACGTCGTGGTAGGAGGGGGAATCTCCCTTGCGAACATTACGGACAGTCTGAAAAGGAAGCTTTTACCTGGATTCCTGGGCGGTCTCAAAGGAAACGTGGTGGGATTCTGGCCCAAACAAAAATCAGAAGATTTGCAGCAGATTGGGGAGTGGATGAAGACTGGCAGAGTCAAAGCAGTGATTGATCATAGGTTCCTATTCGAGGAGGCGCCACAGGCATTCGAGAATTTGAAGACTGGGAGGGCAAGGGGGAAGATCGTGGTCGATGTTGCTTTGGAAACGTACAAGAAGGAGGCAATCCTCTGAACAGCGCAAATCCTATACTCTGGGCCTCTGGTTCTGTTTTGTGGATTCGACGAAGTCGAAAACCCGTGAAGACGTACTCCTTCGACGCAGGCAAATTTCGTTCAGCCTCGTTCTTGCGCCTCCGACTTCGTCCACGCCGTCCAAAACCAAATTCCAGCAACTTACTTGGATTAACGACTATTCTCCTCTTACTATTGGCATTCAAGCTGTTGTTCTCGCAATATACCCGAAATATTTAGAGGAGCTCATTCAACGAGGCTTCACGGACTTGAGTCCCTGCAAGCCGAACGTTTGATCCATTGGCGGTACGCACGGCACTTCAATCAAGGAGCAGAAAACGTTTCGTTCGCTATCCTGGTTGTATAGCCAAAACACACAACATGGAGCTCAACAGTTCTACACCCTTAGGTCACTTACACACCGGGCTACTCATTTCCTGATCCGACTAAGGCGATTCTTCAATCGGGAGAGATGTCTGGGGAACTGCGTCGCTTCGACAGCCACGAAACCAGCCGCTGGAGTTGCAGCTAGTTGGTTAGTCAAAGGGAGGTTGTGTAGGGTCGTTGGCACAAGACTGGGTGAAGGCCACACAGGTAGCTAGAATGTGTATATCTTAACACATCTCTTGTTTTCCAATCTTGGATCTTTCTGTCACTTAGTAGCTTCCCCTCTAGGGGGTTTTTGACCCTTTTAGCTTTGCTCCATATATCGAAGTATGCCCATCCCATCGTTATTCCCTTAGGGACGTGAAAGATGGTCTTTGGCATAGTGAATTGTATCAACAAGCGAGCGCTTCATTGGATTTTCAAGGCCTCATAAAGTATATAGATACCCCAGCCTTAGATATCCCCGGCTTATCTTAAGGCCCACGTGGATGAATTACGACATCTCTGACCTTTCCATGTTTTCATGATTTCCAATTCCGCTAAGTGATGTGAATGCCCTACAATTGAGGGAATGCATCGGCTGGACAGGATCATAACTAGACATCAAGATTGGACACCAAGACACTCCGCTTCCGAGTTGGAAGGGCAAGTCAGTGAGCCACCCTTGCCGTGCCTTATCTCACTTTATACAACCAGCAGCCCGAGCGTGATCCTACGAGCCCACCTGCCCCTTGATCCAGCTGCTGTCCACACCCCAACCCCATTCCACAACCACCGCCGCTCAATCCCAATACTTGATACTCCCATCCAGCCCCGCCGTCACAACCTTGCTCGTCTCCCTCGGATGCCACGCCACACGCGTACACGGCCCATCCGCCGTCGCCACCATCTTATGCCACATCTTGCACGTCTTCCAGTCCCAAAAACACACATACCCACCGCTATCGCCGCTCATCACGAACTGCCCGTCCGGACTGATGCCCACATCAATCGCATACCCCGCATTATTATGGCCCCTGAAGCTCTTCTTGCGGTTCTGCCGGAAACGGTCGGTCGAGGCGTACACGACGATCTGGTTGTCGCCGCTCTGGAAGGCGACGCTCTTGTTGTTGGGGTGCGGGGCGGCGTTGGTGAGGGGGTACATGTAGGGTTCGGCGATGAACTTGATGGGCACGGGGATGTTGTACTCCCAGGCGCGGAGGGACTTGTCGTCCGAGGTGGTGATGAAGCGGCGGTTTTCGTCGCAGAAGGTGATGGTGTTGACGGGGCCGAGGTGGTGGTCGTATTCCTGCGTCATCTCGCCGGAGCGGGTGTCGAATTGCACGATTTTCTTGTCGCTCATGCCGGCGAGGAATTCGGTGGGGTTTGGAGAGGAGGGGTGGAATTGGATGACGTGCGGGATCTTGCCGGTGCTGAAGCGGGCGGTGCATTGGCCGGTTTCGGTGTCCCAGAGCTTCATCTGGCGGTCGTAGGAGGCTGTTAGGAATTGAGTGCCAGAGGGCGTGAAGGTGGCGTCGGTGACGGATTTGGTGTGTCCGGAGTAAGTGCGCAGGAGCTCGCGAGAATGGTATACGTCCCAAAGCTTGACTTTACAGTCTGCAGACGCGGAAAGGAGTAAGTGTCCGGAATTGGGGAAGAAGCGCAGGGCGCTGATAGCTTTGTTGTGTGATTTCCAGGTATGGATGTGCTTTTTGGGGACGTAATTCTTCTGCGTAGCGTCTTCACCTCGGAGATCAATATCCAGGTCTTGGGGAACGTGCATGTAGGTGCGGCCTTGGTAATCATAGAGGTCAGGACCGTGGAACTCAGTGGTTTCGGTCGTTGAGAGATCGGATGCGTAGTCGGTACTCGTCTGAGGCAGCGGATCGGCCTTGGTGGGAACAATTGCCTCTTCAACCCATTCCTCATCGCTAGCAAGCTCCTCCCCTGCGAGAGCCGCTTCGTCTTCGTAGGCCTCGTCATCGCCCTGCCATCGCGCCCAGGGACCTTTGTAGGCGCCTTCGCCATCGACTATGCCCGCCTCGCCCATTTTCTGCCGCTTTGCTCGTAGAGCTCGGGACTCCCCCTTCGACGGCCGAAGTTGTATGACATCCTTGCCGCCGTATCTTTGCACGCTAGCCATGTCCCCAACAAAGGAGCCATTGGCACTAGGGTCGGCGGTGTAGCCTTTGCTCTGGAAAGTCCGGTGCTGGGTGTTGAAGGTTGCGTCGCTAACGACGGCCTCCTGCGCATAGCCGGTGAGAACATTCTTCCTCTTGAGGGCGTTGCCTTCGTTGCTTTTGAATGGGTTCGCGGGGCCTTGCTCAGGTCGTGACAGGTCGGCGTAAGGGACGTTGTAGGTCAGGGAGGTGTCGGTGGGTTTGGCCAGCATCATCTGGAGCCGCATTGGATCCTGTAAGATGTTAGTCCTGGCGTTCGCAGTAAAAATGCGGTGAGACCAAACATCTACTGTTACGTCTGGCGCTGCTACCACTGGTGCTACCAGCGGTGCTGGCACATCTTGAGGTGTGGGAGGTGAGTCTTCATCACTAGAAACGTATTCGACGCCCAGGAGAGTCATTGTATTAAGGCCTTGGCCTAGACTCTCACAATGATCGAGAAACGAGTCGACAGACCGTAGCTGGTATTGAAGTCGAGTTGACTTGATCGGGCTGTTTTTGGCCTTGTCCGCGAATGTTTGTGACCGCTTAAAGTATGCGGTTGGTGGTGGTGGAGGTATGGACACATGTGGATTGGTGCGTTTATCTAGGCTTGGCATCGATTCTAAGGATTGAGTGCTTGATTTCATCGATTACACTATTCGACATGGGGTGTAACCCTCGAATAGCAAGACTCGTAATGGCTTCTTAGGCTCCCTATGATCTCAAGCTTATGAAAGGTATGGATTGAAGAGCTGAAAACCCTCGCCACAGTTCTATGTTTGCTATGTTATGGGAGGCAGATATCTCCATGCGTTGGGATGAAGCCCGTTACAGAATTTCTAAGATCTCGTGCTCTTCGCCTATACCTTCTAGCGAATGAGGCTTCTTTTGTACTTCGGCCTCAAGTATCAGGATGAGGTCCCACTTGTCATCCACCTCAAAGGATTTCATCATCAATAGCCGAATGTGTAACGTTCCTTTTCATCTCCATAGAATCTCGGGAATTGGAGATTAATATGTAAGCCTAAGGCTTTTCGAACGTAGTCAAGAGGAAACAGATTCTAACGAAGGCGAATATGGTGATCGAGCTCCGGAGACTGGTGACAAGGCGTCGGATGTTCCATCCGGAGTATGCGGTGGAGTATGAGAGGTGACAACGAAACGTCCAGGTGCGTACTTCTCGTCCGTGTCCTCGGAAGAAAAGAAGCAATCTTCTGGGGCTACACACTCATATCTGTCCTCCATCATTGGAATATTGTCCACTTGCTGACGCTTTTCGGCTCGGAACGTGAAAAATCGGATGCGTATAAAGTCGTCGAGCTCTGGCTGGGAAGAATCAGTATTTGACGTATGGTACTTGGTGGAAGCTGCAGTAGCGCTTTGGCACTCGGCCGAAAAATGCCACAACGAGTTAAAGATGCATTGATCGACCAGTACAGAGCCCGTAGTTGAAAATTACAAGCGTAACAAGATGACATATGATCCTCCAAACTGCGAGATAAAAAAGATCCTGAAGGAAAAGTGAAACGTTACATGACGTTGGCCCAAGGAGATTGCATCCCCCCTCTCTGCGCAGGACACGAGGTTCTCTCAGCTCTGATAGAAACATGTGCGTACCTGATATGCCGATATGTTCAGCTTCGTCCGCTTTCTTACAAAGTCATGGATCTTTTTCATTCGCTTGTCACTCAGCTTCCGGCACTTGCTGTGAAAGTCATAGGTGCCAATCTTGCTGTCGACGGCTTCAGACAGCGCAGAGTAGGTTTCCTGGCTGAGGCGATTACCTAAGTCACGGACTGACGAATCTATGACGAGCGAAGCACTCTCAGCGTCTTGAGGAACGGTGTTTTTCTCTTCGATTACATCCAGGGTTTCCAACTCTGTAGGTTCAAATCCACGGGGCGGTTTGCCCGGTGTATCTGATGAGGTAGAACAACCTAGATCAGCGTCTTCTAAGACCTTGGAGTTCGATCTTGACTCATGTTGGTCTGGCGAAGAGTCTCCAAAAGCATCGGCTTTTGCTTTGGTGCGACAATCGAGCCCAGCCTGCTGAGGTAGCTTATGATCTACAGTCAGTGGTAGCTCCATTTCTGCTGCAGTCTCGAGAGCCAGATCTTGCTCCGCCTCTGTGAGGTTAAGCCCATCGTCCGTGGCCCCAGCGAGTATTTGTTTGGCAGATCGAGAAAGAAGGTGGCCTATCGAGGAGCAATAATCCTTATCTTCTTTCAGCATAGTCGTCAGTGAATTCTTTTCTTTCTCATCGAGTTCCTTGCGCTGCCTCGCAATATCCTGCAATTCTCTCTCATGCTTCGTCTCTAGGAAGTTCTTGTTGAGCTCCATAGCCCGAATTTTCCCGTCCAGTTCCCTTTGGAGCTCCTCCAGTTGCTTTTCCCAGACTGAACCACCCAACGCGCGGGCGAATCTTGTTGCCGAACGAATCATCTCGGAAATACCCTTTGCGCTGGTGCGAATACGATGCACGGCAGCGTGCCGTAGGTCGTGGATAGACATAAGCACTTTAGCCAGTGGAATCGAAGGTTTGCTGCCTAAATGACCGAAGCAATGGGACGGGAGCTTCTTAAGGCGTTTGACTACCACGATGGTCCATGTGTTCAGTTCGATGGCTTCAGGACAGTCCCATTGCCGCTGTTCAAGCAGATCTGGCAGCCACTGCTCAGTGAAAGCATAACAACACTCCTCGAGCAGCCGCTGTGTTCGCGACAGTATCTGATACTGAGCCTTATATGGAATGTAGAGAGGGTATAGCGACGGTACCGGAACCACATCTGTTTGAGATTGAGAAGTAGCTAAGGTTCGTATCAGTACCATCATGTGGGAAGCAGAATTCAACAGACCCGGCCCACCCGTAGGTAGTATCAAGAGCACTCTATCATCGGACTCGTCCGTATGATCCTTATCTTGGTTGTTATCGAGCAGCGCAATTTGCTTCAGCTCCTTGCCTTCTGACTTCGCTGCATCAGCTTCAAGAACGCTGTGCTGCGCGGCTTGGGCCAAAGTCGTTGCGAAGAGATCAGGGAACGCCAACCGAGCTTCGACCTCCGATTCAAAGATATTTTTCCGCAGAAGCTCCTCTAAGATGTCGGCGACCTGCATCAATTTGAGTCCTTCGACTACAATCTGGCCTGATTTGAGATGCTGGGCGACGATATTCGGTATCGCCATGCGCTTGCGGATTTGGGCATTTTCGCCTTTGAAGAAAGCACGGTAGGCGATATATACTTTCTTCTGGTTCTCGCTAGTCACCCTTTTCTGATCCTCGGTCAGGATGGAGGATGTCTGTAGGAGCTGCCTCGACGCAGCCATTTCCATTCTGTGTTGTGCCCTCATAGTCAAAAACATAACTGTCATTCCTTGTTGGACAAGGAATCCTTGAAGTGCTTGCTTATTTCACGGTCATCCGCGTCGGCGCCCGGTTGCTTCGTACTTTGCTCCACCTTTCCATTGGCTAGTAAGCATTTACAAGCGAGCTGTAACCCTACGCTAGGCTTGACGCCTATGATGCACTGATCATCTAGTAATGGCTCATGAGAAATCAAGGCCATTATGTACGACTAAATACATAAGCAGGACGTGGGCCGGCTCACCTATACGTGGTGCCGGTTTAAATCTATTGTTACTACGGTTTTCAACAGCGCCAAGTATCCTCCTTCTCCTTCACCGCCCCTCGACATCGTCGAAGACAGATTTACGATAAAGCCTCCGACCTCAAAATCGCCATCAACGAACAATATACTAGCTTCTTCGAATCGTGCAACGACATACCCTCCACCAATCTATACTTGCCGATCTCTCTACTAACAGCCTATTTGCGATCTACCCCGATATCTCCGCCTCGTAGATTTGGCAAAGTTTCAGTACTCTGCTATGCCATTTCATGTACGAATTGATGGAAAGATGAAATAGAGCATTAACGCTGTGCTGTGAGAGTGTAGTTGGATGATCTTGTAATCACGCAGAGTTAAAATGTATGTCTTCAACCCAAGTGCGAGGCGAGAGTATGGCTTGGTACTCTCGAGGGTGATTCCTCTCAAGAGAACGAGTCCAGATACTTTGAAGGCCATCTGGTTGTGTGCGACTTATGTATATAGTCGCAAGTGGGCCCCGTACCACCTCAAGGTTAGTAAGAATAAACAACAAAGTTCAAGCCATAGGACTTCAAGGACCTTTTGTATGACTATATGAACAGAGAGAGATATGAGCATACCTTAATCAGTCCCTGAAGCATAAATCACTGTAGTGCATAAGAAGGCCTTTAAAAGGTCCCAAAGCGAGGATAGAGTGGAAACTCGCTCTTACATTACTAATTCTGCTGTACAGCATGCTCTCTATGACAAGTAGCAAAACCCGAAATCAAGCACCAAGAACACCTCCACCCAAGCCCAGTGTCCATTCTGCCGTATCAAAAATCACTGCTCAGCATATTCATATCTTCATCCTCCTCCATGATAACCCCACTGTCGCGGTTCCGTCCTTTGGCCTTTCCTCGCTTGACCTCGACATAGCCTTCGACGTCTTTGAAGCGCGTGGCCGTGACAGGCGTCAACAGCCCCTGATGCTCTGTCACCTCCACACCTCTGCTCTTCACATCCTTGATGTGAGTGACCTTGAGCTGGTCGGACTTCGCAGCACAGGCGGCCATCTCGGCCTGGATGGCTTCCGCGACCTTGATGCCAGCGGCCTTCTCTTCCTCGACTCTGAAAACAAGCGTGGCTTTCTCTGCTTTAAGTCTGCTCAGGTCACCCTTGGCTTCTTCGAGACTCGATGCCAGTGAGCCGATCTCTACGTTGAGGCTACCGACTTCCTGCTCTTTCTGTTCTTTGATGCTGGTCATCTCCTTTTCCATTTCGCGGATTATGGCTTGCTTATCGTTCACGGCGCTGCGAAGCTCCTGATCGAGATGCTCAAGCTCCTTGATCCTCTCGCCGCGCTCGACTGACTCGGTCTCTGCTTTTCGTCTACCGATCGTCTCAGCAGCAAGCTCACATTCCAAGTCCGCGACCGCTTCGTCCATCGTATTCTGCATTTCGGATACTGCAGCTTTGTGGCCGGATTCCATTTCGTTAACAAGCGTCTCAAGCTTTCCGACCTCGTCTCGATAAGTCTCGAGAGCATCTTGGAGCTTCTGCCTAGAGCGCTCTTTATCGGCAACGTCCGTTTCCAGAGTTGTTATCTCCCCCTGAGCTCGGTTCAGGCTCTCTTGAAAATGCTTGGAACGTTTCTCGGCATCCTCAGCTCGTGCCTTCTCATTGATGTTTTGATTATGGAGAGCTTCGGCATGGCTCTGGGCACGACTCAATTGTTGGAGCATCAGGTTGAACTGGTTTCGCATGTTGGATTCCTGGGTACTTGATGTCTTTGCTGCGTCCTCTGCTATTAGCGCTCGAGCCTTCAAGGCTTGTAGACGCTCGAGCATTGTGTCGATCAAGGGTTTGGGATCTTGGGTCTGTAGGCCAAGAGCGATGTCGCCTGGGAAAATGTACTCGAGTGACAAGCGAACGGAGCGGAAGACATCGTTCTCGGCATTCGAAGACATAGAGTGCTGAGACACCGAAGTCTGCGATGCTGCGTCGGCAGATGGGCCCCCGTCCACGTGAACGTGCGTACTATCTCTCAAGACGCCCACTTCGTCTGTGTTGATCATGTCGAAGTCGTCATCCGTGCCATCGACGTATATGGATGTATCGGGGTCCTGATGGTCAGCATTCCCACTGTCGGCATGGGTGGGCTCGGTGGTCGCTGATCGTGATCGTAGCTGTTCTCTCAAATCCGCTAGTTCAAGTTCGAGCTCCTGGACCTTCTCGGCAGTGCCTGCCTCTGCCTTGATGTTGTCGGTAGCCTCGTTTTGCAGCTGCCTAGCTGCTGCGAGCTCGTTTTGCAACTCCTGCAACTCTTGAGCCATCTCAGCCCTAGACTTCCTCTGTCTTCGCTCGGCATCAATGCTATTAGTTTCCACACTCATGTTGTTCCTCCTTAGCTGTCTTTTTGACCGTGGATTCAGTATCTGGCGAAGTGGAAAATACTGGATTTCCCCCGAAACATACGGTGTTGCTGGTGGGGACAACGAGGGAGTAGGAAGGGCGGCCGGGAGCTCGACCGGGAGTGAGTGTCGTCGTCGAGGCTTTGCGGCGAGTAGCCGAGGGGTCAATGGCGACGAAAGCCCAGAGCGCTCCACCAGTGATGTCCGCTTCAGTGCTGGAGTAAGTCCACTTGACGCAGTTGTTGTCTGAGCACTGGTTTCTGGGAATGGATCAGAGAATCGAACCCGCTTCTTCGATTTCGTGGGTGTCCTTGATGGTCCTGGAGTTGTGGGATTATCTAGCGGTGGGCTGGATTGCTCGTGCTGGTTGCTGGGGCTGGCTGGGTCCGCTAGCCCGCTACTAATGCGTCTCTTGCGGCGGACAGCTATAGGTCTGTCATCGAGGACATCCTCATCTGCTCGTTGAACGTCGTGTTTCCCCATCTTGAGATCAGTTTACTGCTATGGTGTGGGGAAGAGGTTGGGAGAGGAAGGAGTATGGGAGGTATAAGAGCTGCTTTTAAACACGAGAAAGGCTTTTCATCACGAGAACTGTGATGAAAACAATGACATTGTAAATGTCTAACACAGAAGAAACGAGAGTGTAGAGATAAACAAAGGAGACTGCGAGTGTCGTACCTAGGCTACAGCGAACACGGATCCATGTGTTGATAGCGATCGACCGGATAAACAAACAGCTTCCCCAGGCGCTAAGATAGAGCAACGCGTAGTCGCGTGTCAACGATTGGATCTCGCGTCATGAGATTATTTCCTACCCAGGCGACATAGTATGATGACCCACTATGCCCCTGCAAAAGATAGCTAGAAGTACTTTACTTCCTCTTCTCTTGTGAAACGTGTCTGCTGACTGCTCTTTCAAGGTCCCTCGACCGCTACCAGCGTCTCGGAGCCGCTGGAGGGACAGGAAGCTGATCTGGACCGAAAAGGAGCGAGGACTCATGGATTCCTTGGCGTGCATCTCCTACCGCCGATCTCGCAGCTTCCGCCGAACCGTGAAGAACAGCTCAAGCTCGACCACCTTCCGATCTTGTAGAACCGTGATCCTGGCGCTCATTCACTCCTCCAGACCTCCTCAAGCCAGAGCTCCGGTCTCCAATGCGTAACGATGGGATTCATGTTGAAGGTAGGATCAAGAAACCGGTGGGGAAGATGATGGCAACGTTCAATCAGCGAAGAGGGGCGTACCAAATCAAGCCTTACATTATAAAGCTAGTGAAATCAAGCAGCCATCTTCCAGATACTATCCCCTCTCATTCGTTGCGCACATTGTTATCACAGATTACTCTATTCACTCACTGCCCGCATGGAGTCTCGTAATCGCCTGCCGGGCTTGTAAGTTTTACTGCTAGTAACTGCTGGATCTAACCCATGCTGAAAGTCCATGCGGCTTCGTCGGCCGCTCTCTCTTCATATTTTCCCCACCCTTACTGATATTACATGTTGAATATCTCCTCCAGAAAGCGACTTCCCACCAACGATGGCCGATCCTGTCTCCTCTCGCTTTCTCTCGCAACCAGCCGAGATCCTTGCCCATATCCTCGAATTTCTCCCGCCACAGGATCTGTCGGTTCTTTCGACCACCTGCCGCCTTCTGCATACGCATGGTCAGAGCGAAGTCTTGTGGGCTCAACATGTCCGCCGTTCGGTTTCCATTCCGTTGTCTTCTCCTTCGCCGTGTTCCAGTTGGCGAGACCTTTACATTGTTCACCACCCTTTCTGGTTCATTCCTCGTTACAAGATCTGGTTTGCGGACCGCGAGAACGCCGGCAACACCATGACTGGGAGTCTCATTATCGCGCGGTTCGATCCGCGAAGAGGGTGCATTGAGGGTTATAGGCTAATGGCAGAGCGTGGAAAAAATACTTTTGAGAGTTGGGACTACAGGCCAGATGTCATCATCCACACATTCAACCCCAAGGTACATTTATGGCTCGATGACCCGATCATTAAGCTCGACATAGGCGTTGCTGGTCGAAACGCTGCTTCGCCGTTACGTATCAGGGAAGAAACGACGATGCAGAGTGCTGCAGGCGATGGTATTACGGCGAAGATTTCGCTCTGTCAGGCTATACCGCCAGCACTGCAGTATCGGAGCATGGCGCTCTGGCCGCCCGAAAGAGTGCCGGCCAGGCAGAGAGTCCGTTGTGAAAGTAGCAGTATGTTCCGCGACGCAGCCCATAAACCGAGGAATCTCGCTCAAGCAAGCGACCAGACTTTTCGCTTACGGAAGTACTTGGACTTTCGCGGTATGGAAGGGCATCTTGGGGTCCGGCTTGGTGAAGACGTGATGACATTCAGTACTTTGCTCGAAGAGTCATATACACCTACAAGGCAGAGGCCATGGCAAGGTATCTGGGTTGGTGATTATTCCGCACATGGCTGCGAATTTCTGCTTGTTTTGCAAAAAGACGTTGATCGGGGCCTACGGCCGATCCGTGCTTCGAGATGGTCTTCATTCTCGTCGGCGTCCTCCACCTCGACCACTGGCGACCATAATAGCGACGATTCGAGCCCTAGCGATAACGCTCCGGCCTCGTTATTAGACTCAATCTCAACTAACACTGATTCTTTCGCGTCTACCCCTGCCAATGAGGTACTCGATGACAACCCTGTTCCATCTTGCCGAGGCCGTCTGGAAGCCATCAAATTGACAGGCGATCCTAACGTACCGAGAGGGGAGTATACATGGATAGCCGAGGATATCGGTCCAACCGGTTTCATCCGCAACGCAAACGAACAGATGTTCAATGGCGCAAGAGTAGTTAGGTCTCTGGGTCATTGTGCAGCGAGGAACTTCAAACACGGTACAAGCCCCTTGCCATGAAAATGTCTCTCATCTGCTGACGGATGAATAGACAGATTTGTAGCGACCCAACTGATCATGATTGACCTTGATACATTGGCACAGTATTGGGAGGTCAGTTGCCCCGTCTGGAGCGAATGCCGTCTTCTTGCCATTCACTGACTGAAGCATAGGACTTTGGTCACATTTCCTTCTACAAGCGTGTCAAAATTGACGATTTCCTCGATGTATGATTCACAACGCCTATGTATGTGTGATGTAATACATAATCATTTGTCGCTCCAATCATGCCTCGAAGCGGAGACGTCTCCGAACCTGGGATTTCTCTTTCTGCTTTGTCTTTCGTCCCGAATCGCTCGGCTAGTTGGAGAGGCTCGGTTCTACAGCCGACAAGCGACGAGTGTTGGTTGCACAGTCAAAGCTTTTACATCTTTCTGACGTTTGCTACTTGTTTTGGGATGTTGATGTCACTCTGAACGGCCATTGACATAAAGACCGGTCGAAATATGGCGAAATTCAATTACGATCAGGTTGTATCTCAGGAGGCTTTGAGGTCTTTTCACTATTTACCACCCCGAAGCTACCTCGAGTGTCAAAGCATAGCATGCGACCTAGAAATGTGTTGGGCTACTACCTATGTCTTCTTCTTACGTTCCTAGTGTTTCTGACTGCTGCCGCGAGCATTCGACATGCTCAACGCAGCCTTGATGACTCTGAAATGCACGATGTCGGCGTCCTCACAAGCTCGATCGCCCCCGATGCACCTTCCATCGTATCTCACAGCCGGCTCCGCAAACGCATGGGCCTGATCCGCCTCAATAACGGCTGGCTAGGTCGTCTCCAGTCCTTCGATGCAATCCTCCCGGGCCCAGTCGCATCCACCGCCTTCGCCCTCTTCTACGAGAAGATCATGACCGACGTCCTCGAAACCTGGGCTGACTATCCACAAACCTCGCACCTACGCCTTCATATGGATGGTCTAAGACTCGATATGGCATCTACGGGGGAAATACCTATCCCATGGAATCTAGTATTCCAATTTGCCAATGCGATGCGGCAGGCGACAGAGAAAGGGGCGGCGATGGGGAGGTTTGTAGGGTTCTTTGCACATCCGACGTTGGGGATTGGAGTCGGTGTGCATGTCTGGATGGGGATTGTGCAAGTTGCCGAGGCGGCGTGAAGGGGGGTGTAGGGAATCTGGGGATCCTGACGATGGGCATATGGCTATTGGGTTGTGGAAGAGATTCTCAAGAATCCGAGATCAACTGGGTTGGCTCTTTCTGCTTGTGTGAGTTCAATGAGTACCACTTGTACCTACACCTTATAGCTCTGCTTCAGCTGCCGTTAGTACACCTGACATGAATGAAACGAGAGAATTCTAACAACATCAATTCCGTGAGCTGGCAACCAATGGTGTCTTGGAATGTGGGCCTCAACGGACAAACATATTGACGAGAAAATAACGGAATGTCCAACAAGTGAAGACTCGTGGCTGAGCATTCCATCAGAGAATATTCCCCTCCACCTCCGGAGAGAATCAAAATTTGGTCCGTAAAGATGTCATCTCAGCTTGTCAGTATTTCCGCCTCGGCCCTGCATCTTCACACTAGTGCCAAGATGAGACGCCAACGGCGCCTAAAGTACGAAGCTCATTTGTCTTCCTACGACTCTGAGTCCCATACTACGCCTTGGTAACTCTGTTGGCCTGAGCGGCGTGAAGAGATATTTCAAGATTTATCTTGCTGTACCTCGTCTTGTGCTACCTTTCCAAGGGGCTTCAACCTCAGCAGATCTCGGCACGATTCGAGTATAATCCTCCAACATGGCTGCCCAAGAGGGCGAAGAGCGCATACTCATTCAGTAAGGCCCATTATTTCCACGTGCACATATCGATGCCTCGGAGCTGACAGACAACTCTCAATGTAGGTTCGCTGACGTCCACTACTACTTCGTACCGCCTACTCCTCGACCTTCAGCCCACCGATTCGACAAGGGCTCATACCTGTACCTCTACCGGGATCGAAAACGGGGAGGAGGTCGTCTGGAGATCGCCAATTATGTGGGAAAGCCGGAACAAGATGCCTTTACTGGCTGTGAGCGTTACTCTACAGTGAGCTGAGGCTTGACAGTGGATTGATTCGTTCGCTAGTGCTAGAGTCAGCGACCATCAGGCAGTCTCACAAACATCCTACATTATGCACCATTGCCGTCGATGGTTTCCAAGCCTCAAGACATCAACCTGCGCAAAATCAGGACCATCACTGGCGACTCCCAAACACCGATCCCAGGAACGAGGGGAAGTTTCTATTTCGACTACACACTCTTGACATTTATTTCTGGAAGGTCGAAGATGCCAACACTTTCATGAGCTCGGTAAGCAGAATTCTGCAGCCAGGTCAAGTGGAAATACTCGATGTGCCTCCTGCCGCGTCTCATGAAGGCCTCACAAGCCCAGTTGTGCAGAAGCTCGAGAATGTCGCGATTCGGGACCCAGCATACCAGAACGGCCAAACCCGTAGTTCACAGCCAACTGCGCAGACTCCAAGGGCCCCATCCTCTGCAAGCTCTACCCAGGCAACTCTAGGACGGGAGACACCGAAGACAGAAAATCCAGCTGCGTTCAAGCCGATGGCATATAATCCAGCTGCTCCGCCAGCTCCGGAGCCTATCAAGCATCGGGAGAAGACTCCACCACCCCTTAATGCTGAGCATGGTACTGGGCTTTCAGCCGCTGCTCAGCATGATCATGCGCAACAGTTTTCGCCCTTACCTTCACCGATGCCGACACTGTCTCAAAGCTCTCTAAGTCGACCTTCATATGGCCATTCACCCTTATCTCAGGGTTACGGCAGTCCTCCAGCGGGACATGGGTATATAAGCTCTCTTTCTTCGCCTCCACCATCTGCAGCCTTCTCACCTCCTTCTACCGCTGCGCCAGGCCAACGAACACCCAGCGTCTCTTCCATAAAACCTCCACAACAGAGTGGGAAAACTTCAGCGAATCCATATGGTTCCACCTCCTCTACTGGCCTGCCACCTTCGCACCGGGGTAGCGTAAGCTCCCAAGCTCAGCAATCAATCATGTCATTCGCGCCACCCCCAATAGACCCTGATGCGCATCCGTATGGTCAAGACACTAAACCTTTGGAGACGCCTACAAGCGAAGTTCTGGGGAACTCCTACATTGGTGGCACTCATCAGCCTCTACAGCATTTGCAGCCGCAGTACGCGGACTACCTAGGGTCCCGCCCACAATCGCAGCAGCAGCCCATTGGCGGCTATTCTGATCACGATTACAATCAACAGCAGCATCACAAGCACTATGGGCACCATGGACAGAGTGAGGCACACGATATCCACAACCAGATCTATAGGCCTACGGAGGAGGAGGCGCAAGGACTCAAGCCTCATAGGCCGTCGGATGCTAGCAAGTCCGGTAGAGTTGACAAAGGCGTCAACCGCTTTCTTAAGAACCTTGAGAAGAACTTTGGGTGATTTTTGGTATTCGATTGAGGGCTCGGTCAGCCACTTCAAGAAGCACCAAGTCAAGCGACTGCCCATACCGTCGGGTTAGATTCGATTCGGGTTTCGGTTCGATTGGTCCAACGTGAGGTACAAGGCCTCAAATGTTTCCTATCCACCATGATATGATGTAGTCGCCGTTTCACTCATGGCTAAGGCTTGACCAGCATCTGTCTAGCACGTCAAGGAAATTGAAAGCGATTCTCTCCCGTTCGCGAGCCACCTGATTAAAATTCAACGGTGTTGAAGTGGGGTTTGTAGTATCCACGGTCAGTGGAGACAGCAGAGGGCATGTCGCTCGGATGATCAAGCTGGATTCGATGAATCCATGCGGTGGCATAGTGTACTACTTGGGGTGGGTCCTCGAACGAAATACATATTCTCTGCCTTCTTCAGACCCTTCAGCTGGTTTCTTGACCGAACAAGAGAAATGGCTGGACGGTTTGGTCTTCCAGCTATGAGCTTCCACTGATCGTCCAGTCTAACGTGGAAAGTCGTTCTTTTGGAGATGAGCTAGGAATCTGTGTACCAATTTTGGCGGCTGCATGGGATAAGCGTTGCGATTATTATTGTTGAGAGTACAGGAATTGAAGCAGATAACATACGAATATCGTACATACGAGGACAGCTGTAGGGATTTTGACTCACAATACTTTTTACCAGCTCTGTTGACATAGTGTAATGATCAATAAACAATTGAAGTGGTTTTGCGTACCCCGTCAGGTCGGACCAGTCTCACAGCCCGCCTCGCCAAGCCTCGGAAGATTTCTGACCTCCACACAGCTACGCACAACTCTGAGTACATTAATTATTGCACAGACGTATGATAGCCGTACACGATTTTCCATGTACCTACATTCGCGTTCATAGCGAATTCACGCAGCAACGGCTAGCCGTGTTGCCTACGAAAATCCCCAGAATAATTCGCCATTCACACGCCGATGACCCATATTCCTCTTCCACTCTACTTATTACCAAACAACTTCTTCCGGCCCACATGCATCAGTACCACGGCCACCTCACATATAGGTTTGCTTTGACACGGTCATGAAGAAGCCATCAGATTCCGGAAGCAAAGTCGTGGAGTGGTAAGTCGGCGTTACGGTGTCTGAGTTACGTAGATATCACATTCACTGGCTAATATCATTAGGTATGGATCACTGTCGACACGCCGTGTAGACCTGGTAGGCGATTATGCCGGCCAGGAACTGTTCGTGGTGGAGGGAGATTCGCTTCTCTTACGATGCTTTACCGACCCTAGACTGGATTTCGACGGTGAGTGCTCTTTTTGTTTACAGGTCATGCTTCAGTGCAAGAACTGGTACACAATTTCTTTGAGAAACGTATTGACGACTTTGCGATGGGCGGGACTACCAACGAAGGCCTATGGCTGAAAGACAATCCGTCAAAGCGTTTATTTCTAATATATCAAGCAACAGAGGGCTTTGGCCAGATTGAAGTGATCGATCAAGCCATCGTGATTATCTAGACCATTTCTATGTGTGTTAGGCTTCGGCAGAGCTGACCGTGCGATAACACAGGCGGTTTCCAGCTACTACACGCAGCCTTCTCGGTTGAGCAATTCCTTCAGGGCCTCATCCAGAGAAAATGCAACTTCCATATAGTATTCTTCGATCAGCACCGGACTTTGTGTGTCCCTCGGAATACCTCCGCGACGAACAAAGCCAAATATTTACTTGCACGCGCGGCCATTCTCCGCCATTTACAGGTGAATCTAGGCAAAACCCATCCTTCAATCGAAGTGCATGTCTTCCGGTCGGTCCGTAGCCCGGATTTTGTTCATTATTTGAAGAGCTCTGGTATCTATTTCCTGATGTGCCATGATGGCGCGAATGCAATTCCTACTTCAGAAGACCCATTGATCCAGAGCAAAACGAATGCCGAAAAGCACGACATCGAAACTCAAGAATCCAGCCGGAAAGTAGCATTCAGAGCGCTGATATGCGAACTCGTCCGCCAGGGCTATAACGTAGCGCTGATCAACGGCTTGGAATGGCTTGACACAAAGGTATGCTCTGCTACTTGTTTGTTCCCTCGTCGAATAGCCAGATATAATGACCAACAACGTAACATATAGATCATGACTATGGTCATGGAGGGCTCTGGTCGCTCGAAAATCGCTGGTGATACAGGCGAAGCACAGCCGTCGCCAGACCAAGACCGAGATCAATTTGAAGATGATCCCTTCCTTGGTGACTGCCTTACTACAATGGGTAAGTAACTCTCGGAGCATCTATTACCCCTCTCTGAGGTTTTCAAGAAGCTTGAAACATGTCTGAGCTGTATCCGCTCCCAAAGCATGCACCTCTGCTCATTACACTGACTGAAAGGAGGTATGCTGACTCCGAAACTTACTTAGGCTTAGAAACGACGGCAGGCCCTTCTTCTAATGGAGCTTCTGAGTGTGATGCAGACATGAAAGATGAAGTTGTTAGGGTACATTCGTCGCTTGCTCAGCGGGACCCGCGTACCAGATCGGAGAAGGATTGCCTAGGCTTAATCGTCCTAGCTAAGATATTGCGAGATGGTACTGCGACGAAGTCAAATGTTGCAGCGTTCCTGGTGCATTTCATACTAATGGAAGAGATCCAGATCTCGAAGCGGAGGCTAGACCTAATCCAAGATGCCGATGTCATATCGCCCATCGCCACCTTAATACAGAAGTTCGCAGTTTATGCAGATTACATTCTGTCAAATCAGGCTTGGGCACAGGCGATGAGCGGTACTCCGATCGTATGTGACATCGTCGATCTTGTGGACGGTCGCTTGCTTCAGCATGTCATCAAGCATAAAAAAACTGTGATGGAGGCGATGATGGCGACACCGCATCTTGCGGCGAAGCTTTCTTCCTACTGCGAACTGATCCAGACATTATCAGGTGTCGAACTCGATGCAGCAAAGAACGCACCCAGCTCGGTCGACCAGGGTAAGCCGCACACCCTCGAGGATTCCACCGCTCCCAGATTAGCAATCCTACCGTTCTCAAGTCCTATCTTCGATAAACACTTGGTCTCGATCAACATATCCGTCGACAAAGATCTGGCTCCAAAGCCAGAGTCGGCCAGAATCTTCCAAGAGGTTACGCACTGGCATAATGTCAAACGCAGGCTTGACCCAAAGGCAGCTCACACCCTATCAGCTAAGGATAAGTTCTGGGCATTGAAGCGAAACCAGTACTTCATGGCAGAAATGCTTTCTTATGCGGCAAGCTTGACGAATGCATCAGGCAAAGCGCTGGATCCCGAGATAATCACAGTCTCTGATATGAAGAAAATCGGCCAGAAGACGCAAGAAGCAGAGAAGGAGAACCTTCCCATAGCGAAAATCAGCAAAGCTCAGGGTGGAAAAGGGACGTCGAAGGGAAAGGCCGCTGGAAGCAAAGCAGTCCGTGACGAAATCGCTGCAACCAGAGCTGCCAAAGAAGAGGACAGCGTAGAGAAAATTTACAGAGCATGGGAAACAGCACGCAAGTTCTTTGATGCTGATGCTCTTCCGAGATCACGATATGTTAAAGCCAAAGCATACCTCATTAGCCTTCCATCAAATAAGCAGAAGCACGTTGAAGCGGAGGTCGAGTTTTATAAGCTCTGCGCACTGTTCGAGGTCTATCGGAATTCAGACAGCACAAAAGAGGCGAATAAGCAAACCGCAGATGGTAACAGCCTTGGTGTGGCAGCAATGCTTTGGGATTCAGTTCGAAAGCTTTCATCTCTTGACAACTTGACGAAGACAATCGTGGACAACGCTCAACAGATCGTAATGACTCTAGGCCTACCAGCTGTCGACTTTGCAGCCCCGAGCTCTACTCGACAATTGTCCTTCACGCCGAATCTGCGGGCGTCAGGAGCACCTAAAATCCCCTCGGACCTAGACCCGAAAGACTTCCAGCTATTGCACTATGGCCCGTACATGGATCGGAATCTTGACTCGGCCTCGGACCCTCGTGTTCCTTTCGAGCCTGACGGATGGCAGAGGAAGGTCTTAGATGGCCTTGATGCGGAAAAGAGCGTGTTCGTGGTCGCTCCTACTAGTGCTGGCAAAACATTCATCTCTTTCTATGCTATGGAGCAGATCCTTAGAAAAGATAATGACGGGGTTATAGTCTACGTTGCTCCCACCAAAGCGCTTGTCAACCAGATTGCCGCAGAAATTCAGGCTCGCTTTAATAAAGCGTACAAATACAGCAAATCGGTATGGGCGATACACACCCGTGACTACCGCATCAACAATCCGAGTCAATGCCAGATCTTAGTGACGGTTCCCCACATACTGCAAATCATGTTACTTTCTCCATCAAACGCTAGAACTTGGTCACCGCGTCTACGATATATCATCTTCGACGAGATCCATTCAATTGGGCAAGCGGAGGATGGAGTCGTGTGGGAGCAATTGCTTCTCCTCGCGCCCTGTCCGATAATTGCCCTGTCCGCCACTGTTGGCAACCCTGGGCAATTCAGTTCTTGGCTTTCTTCGACACAAGGCTCTTTAGGAAATGAGCTGACCATGATACAGCATCCCCATCGATACTCAGACTTACGGAAATTTGTTTATAGTCCTCCAAAGAAACTTGCCTTTCATGGCTTGTCAGAAAGCACTATCTTCGGCACTTTGGGTCTGGATGGATTGGAAGGCCTGCAATTTATGCATCCTATAGCAAGCCTGATCAATAGATCAAGAGGGATGCCCGATGACTTGAGTCTTGAGGCACGCGATTGCCTTCTCCTATGGAGAGCGATGTCTCGCCATCAGACGACGGCCTTCCCAGTTACGTCAGACCTCGATCCCAAGGTCGCGCTGCCAGCGGCTATTAGGAAGGCCGATGTCATTGAGTGGGAGACAGATCTGAAGGAGCTTTTGCGTAAGTGGATGAGCGACGATGCCTCACCCTTCGAGAAAGTCGTCGACGAGCTCAGCAACCCTGCTAGCGCACAGGCCGAAGTGTCACAGATCTCCAGTCGATACGCCATAGAAGAAGGTGCTGACGGGTTTGCCGACGTCAACGCCGATAGCTTGACAGACACAACGCTTCCATTGCTTTGCAGACTTAACGAGCGAAACGCTCTTCCCGCTATCTTCTTCAACTATGACCGGGGCGGATGCGAGGGAATATGCCTGTCGCTTTTGACGAAGCTCAAAGCAGCTGAAGATGGGTGGAAGAAGCATAGTCCAATTTGGGCCAAGAAGCTCGCTGAATGGGAGTCATGGAAGAAGACTCAAGCGAAGATGGCTGCGAAGAAACCGGCGAAACCTGCGGCGAAGAAAAAGGGAAACAAAGACCCCGATGAAGAAACGACTACGAAAGCGGACCAGGTGCAAGACACAGCAAATACTGAAGCCAATCCATTGGCGTCGTTCAATCCAGATGATCCGATCGACGGTTTTCATTTCGCGGCAAGGCATAAACAAGAGCAGTCGGAGTTATCCATTTGGTTGAGACAGCTCAGAAAAAGGGGTGTTCAGCCGTTTCTGATGGATGCTCTATCAAGAGGAATAGGCGTTCACCATGCAGGTATGAACCGAAAATATCGTCAAGTCGTGGAGATGCTGTTCAGGAAGGGCTACCTTCGTGTAGTGATCGCTACAGGAACGCTAGCACTGGGTATCAATATGCCTTGCGCCACTGTTGTCTTCTCCGGAGACAGCATCTTTCTGACAGCTTTGAACTTCCGCCAGGCCGCAGGTCGTGCAGGACGACGGGGTTTCGACCTTCTCGGAAACGTTGTGTTCCAGAACATGTCCTATGCTAAGGTCTGTCGATTGTTGAGTTCGCGGCTTCCGGATCTGAACGGCCATTTCCCAATCACTACGACCCTGGTCCTTCGACTATTCATGCTGCTCCAGGAGTCCGATGACGCTCCGTATGCTGTTAGAGCCATTAATTCGCTCCTATCGCAGCCCCGTCTGTACCTCGATGGCTCGGCGTTCCGTGAACAAGTTCTTCATCATTTGCGCTTCTCCATTGAGTATCTTCGACGCCAAAGTCTGCTGAGCGCTCAAGGAGCACCAATCAACTTTGCCGGTCTAACGAGCCACCTTTACTATACTGAGAATTCAAGCTTCGCACTGAACGCGCTGATCAAAGAAGGTTATTTTCACCGATTGTGCGCGGACATCAATGATAAGGAATCTAGCGTGCTTCGAGAGCTTATGGTAGCCATGGCACACCTTTTTGGGAGACGACCGTGTAAAGAGGCAGATCAAGAATACCTGGAGGACGTTGTCAAGAGATCGTCTTCTATAGTCTTTTTACCGAGATTGCCAGAATCAGCATCAAACATTCTGAGACGACACAACAAGGAGACGCTGGATATCTTCACCACCTACGTCGACACCTTCGTAGATCAACATATCAAAGATGAAGACTGCAGACTACCCCTCACTGAACTCGAGTTCAAAGGCACTAAGTCATCAACGAACTCTGCAATCCAAGACCTTGGGTTCCTGCCACCAACCAAAGTACGATCAGCTTTCGTCGCCCTATCAGGCCATGGCGACACATTTTCAACCATCTCAGATCTATGCCACACAGCACGTGGCGGCGTCTTCCTTGAAGAAGCGGTGATCCCGCATCTGGATGTTTACCCCGACGAAGCATCGACCCCCCTCAATGCATACCTCTACGACTTCTACATGCATGGCGACGTTGAGCCTCTAGAGAAGGCGAACGGTATTCGGAAAGCCGATGTCTGGTTCCTTCTCAACGACTTCTCGATGGTCTTGGCAACCATCACTACCAGTCTGGCAAACTTCTTGAAGCTACCGGATTCGGATATTAGTATGATTGATATCATAGGTGAAGGGGATCAGGCGAACAACAAGGAAGACGACATGTTTGCCGCGGACACGGTGGTTGGCACTGATGACGATGCGTCGAGCACCACGACACTGGTATCTGAGCGAGGGAAGGCTGTTGCGGCTGCATCTGTTACGACTAAAGCCCCTTCAACCAAGAAGAAGAAGACGCTTGACTCGTGGGACGATGAGGAAGAGGATGATAATGATGATGACGATGCCGAAACGAACGGCCTAGGAAGTGAGGGGATGGAGACTAGGACAGTTGACGAGATGGAGAGGGGCTTTCTGAACGTTTACAAAGCGTTCTCGCTTCTGAAAAAGGACTTCGATGAAAAGTTCCATGCCATGTGGGCGTAGCTGACGGGAGCGGACATTGCTCTGTCGATAGAATGGCCTCGAATAGATATGATACCCACGATAGACGTAGCAGCATAAGCATTGCAGCATAAAGATCAATAACACATAGTGTCCCGGAAGGCATCTTTGTTGCTTTTTTTATTGCGTAATGGTGGGCTCCGGCCTACCTCATTTTGCACGTGCAACTCAAGCCTGCCATTCTCGAAGCCCACAGTCAGCCTTGGTAGAGGGATGGTATCTTGTTTACTCGCTACGGACCCGAGCTGAGTGCTCGAGGGTTTTGTTTCCCGGGCGCCCCGCCTGCCCCTCCACGACAGGCTTCCTCAAAGCATTTCATTGTACTGACACCTCACCTGCCTATCTCAACACAGAGCAAAATGGTCAAACGGGATGCCAGCCATGCCGGGTCGTGGTACACTGATGACGGCCCATCACTTTCACATCAGCTTGATGGTTGGTTGGCCAAAGTGCCAGACAGCATCGACAGCGTTGGGCCCATACCGAAGCCAGGAGCTCGTGTAATCATAGCACCGTAAGTCCAGCAAGTCGAGGGCCTCATGAACCGTTCATTGAGACCAGATCTTACCAGACATGCCGGCTACGCATACTCTGGGCCGGCCGCAGCCTGGGCCTACAGATGTCTGGATCTTTCCAAAGCGTACCGCGTCCACCGCCGCCCTCGTTCCTGCCGTCGTGTGCTCACCTCTAGCTACGCAGCAAGCGTGTCTTTCTACTCGGTCCCTCCCACCACCACTACCTCTCGGGGTGCGCCCTTTCCCAATGCACCCACTACGAAACACCCTTAGGCGACCTCGTCCTTGACAAGGCCACAATAAACGAGCTTAAGGCTACCTCCCGCTTCACGACAATGTCAATCGAAGTTGACGAGGCAGAACACAGCCTCGAGATGCACCTGCCATATATCTGCAAGATGCTCTCTCGGAATTTCTCCGCCGGCTCTTTCCCTCCGCTTGTGCCTATCCTTGTTGGCAGCACGAGTCCTGAAGTCGAGAAGGAATACGGAAAGTTGCTAGCGCCTTACCTGGCCGATCCGTCCAACGTCTTCATCATCAGTAGTGACTTCTGCCACTGGGGGTCTCGTTTCAGCTACACATATTACATTACCGACGCAGATCCATCATCAGGTTACTCACTGACTCGTACATCGCGGCCACCATCGGATGATACGCCTATACATGAGAGTATCAGAACGCTGGACGAACTGACCATGAACATGATTGCGACGGGTCTGCACGATATGTTTTTGTCAACCATAGAAGAGACGGGAAATACAGTATGTGGCAGACATCCCATTGGGGTTGTCATGGCTGCAATGGAGAAGTTAGGAACAGGTAACAAGGTCGGTGAAAAGGAGAGAAAAGGGAGGTTCAAGTTTGTGAGGTACGAGAGGAGCTCGCAATGCATGAAGCTGAGTGATAGTAGCGTAAGCTACGTGAGCGCCTTTGCGGTCTTATGATGGATCCATATTGAGCGACGCATGAGCAGACTATAGAAGAGACATTGCTGTAGGCCAGGCAGATGGCGGCATTTACTGGACTCCCTACGACATGCATTCTGGACGTATCGAAACCATCCTTACATCTTGAATCACACTAGAGGTACATCTCGGATTGAAGCTTGTCCCAGCGGCTTCTTTCTGGTTTCTAGCCACAGACTCTATGCTAAGTGATTCTAGCCCCAAAATCCTGCGAACATCGCCTTTAGAGCGATACCTCGCTAGATTACCCCACAGGAGCCAGCAATCCATCAAGAGCTGTAACGTCGAAAAGGGAGCCATCCTATGTACTGTTCGGAAACCCAACAGTCTAACAGAATCGGTTGCTCAAATGTGAAATGTCGTCTTCTCGAGCCGAATGTTTCAGCGTCGAGGATGACCTGGAGCTTCCACCCCGGCATATGCCACTCATCGACCGTCTACGCCATGTCGACAGCGCAATAATCTTCAGGGCTCTGCAGCTTGACACGATTGGGCCGAAGCCTATATGCACTGCTCCACTGTGGGAGATGTCCACTGAAGGGGCAGTCGAAGTCCAGGTGGTAGGCGCAAGAGTGATTCATTACGGCCGCAACGAGAAATCATTCCGGTTGCGTCCGTCCCAGTGGTCCACATGCTGGTCGATAAGGAAAGCACGAGGCGATTCACAGCGATGCATCTCAGCTAGATATGCTACGCCCGTGGTCAGAAGGTAAGTAAGGAAGGTATCCATTGGATTCCTCCTCTGAACGGTTGAATATCCCACGCTCTCACCTGTTGTCAAAACCAAGGCCCCTTCTGCTGGTGTGCTCCCAAACTTTGAATTTCAAGGAACCACTGCGCGGGTGCCGAGAAGTCGAACCACAGGACACTGAGGACTTTACAATGGAAGTGAACGAATCTGTGGTAGCTTGCCCACTTGAAAATCTCCCGGAGGGTGAGAGAGGAAATTCAGACTATAGAAAGACTCCCTGGTCATGGTAAGTTTGTCCCATCATTCACTGAGTTATCCAGACTGATGTGGATGGCCCAATACTCCAGCTCTGAGAAATTCGATCCTTAGGTATGAAATTGCCTGCAAGCTAGCATTGCTTGTCATGAACCTGTGACTGATATAGTATAAGATTACGAACTTGAGTAAGCGTAAGAGCTTCCATACTATAATAAAGAAAGACCCATCTGGTCGCTGTCTGTGTCACGGATCCGATACTTTATTTCTTACAATCACATGCGAGATGATACATGATTGAATGCCTTAGGTGTTTGCTATTGTATTTGCGCTCCTCTGATAAGGACAGGCAGCTTGGAATATCGCTAGGCACTATGTTTTTCCAACAGAACATATCTTAATGGTCATTGGTTTACCTCCTGGAGGAATGGCGAGGTCACCAAGCGCTTTAAGTAGTCGGATTACCACAGATTTTCTATTTTACTTGCTCAGACTTGCTCAAACGCCACGAGCTCTTGGCTATTTCTGGAATAGTGGGTAAGTGAGCAAATTTCGGCCATATAGCCTACTTCACCAAGATTTTTTTGAGCGATATATTCTATCCAGCTTGGTACCCATTGACATGTTGTCTTCATCGACAATTATTGTAAGCGCAGCCAACAATATTATACAAGTGCCGTACGTCAACGTACCAGAATTATCGTCTCGATACTGCCATCTAGGTGGAGTCACGCCTTACTTCAAAATCCCACGAGCTGTATAAATTCTTACGATTCCGCGATATCAAGCATCTGAAGCGCTTCTATCGACGAATTTGATGAACTGGCAGCAGCACAACCCACCCACGGTCGGTCCGGTTCGGAAGCTGCCATGCGTGTCATGGGCATCCCTGAAATTAGAGAACTTATCATGATCAATCTCGATTCCTCGTCGATGTTCAATTTGATTTCGGCGGCACCGGCAGCACTACGTACGTTCCTTAGGAACCCTCGAGCCTTCGTGGACGCTGCAGTCGACCAATTGCCCAATGAACTACGTTACTGGGCCAGAGCGAGCTTGATGATAACAAGAGATAAAATCTGCGAAGACCCTGCGGCAAGATGCCAGAATCCGGGTTTTTGCTGGATTCACACCACATACGAATGGCCAGGCACGATCTCCTTGACATGTCTCTAGGTCACCACGTTACCATGGCCGAGTCGAACTGCCGCATTCAATAGAGCACCCTATTGGGAAATTGCAGAGGTTAGCAGCCGTCGAACAAGGTATTGATACTCTCGCCAATTCCGACATTTGGGTTTAGGTAGACATTGTTTGGCATCCTGATCCTGTTCGCTTCCGTGGACCACATACTGATCAGGATATGCTGAAGCTCGAGCTGTGGCGTTTCGAGATCTACAGTGCGCTATTCTACCGCAGCACAAGCGAGACTGTTGCTTCCTGTGAAATGATCGCGGGGTCCTTATGCTACCAGACACGTAAATTTCTGGATTATCTACGTAGCAACCTTGACTACGAAGACCTCAAGCTGTTTGACCTGGTATTTCACAGCCTCATGCGGTTCATCGGGCGTCTCCATGAAGAGAACTTGGCCAAGTACTTCGAGGCTGCCAATCTAGAAGAAGTCATCTCGGCGAACTCACAGGAACACTATTCTCTTTTCAATCGCTTCGAAGTTCTGAAAAGCACAAGATCGAAATACACCTCTTTCATAGACTATCAACTTTCGCTCGGTGTCCCCGGTGTTGCACGCATTCTCCGCTCAAAGGCAAGAAAAGATCGATCAGAAGATAATTCAACGGCCGTCGTACACAGGCCCCAAAACGCCGATTTCCTTCTTCGTAAGCTCTTCCACAGCCGGCATCGTCGGGATCGCGTCCGAGGCGCCTTCGAAGACAACTACTGTCATGAATATGAGCTTCGACGCCTGGGCGATGGGCGCCGAGGTTACCATCTTTCCCTTAAACACAAGGAATATTACTTGGATGTGGGATGGCGCGAACGCAGAGTCGACTTTGAGCAAGTGGTATTTCCGAATCAATCAAACCTGATCCACCTAGGCGGTCTGAAGCCGTTGGAGAACCAGATGCAATACCACGAGGATTTGGGAGCTATAGTACATGATGGATCTGGGTACTTTGATCACGTCGGATGAAAGGCTCTGGAGCTGGTTGACAGGATCTCTGAGGGCTCGGTGGTACATTATGTCTAAACCTATCAGGTGAGCAGAGACCTCGGATTAACCATCGTGTTGACAGAAAGGGGCTGTGATGCACCACTTCGGTGCTCTACGGTGGACTTGGTAGACATGATCTCCGCGACGAGATGTCCAGAAGGATTCAACTAGGAGAAACCGTAGCATTGTCGCAAGCGAGCTCCTTATCAAGAGCTACAATTGCGAGGTATGTTGCGACTACCGTTCTTGACCCAGGTGGGCTTTGGAGTCACCGGCTAAAGTACATTGATCCCTTTGTTTTCTATGGTGCATACATCATCATCAGTCCAATACATCTCACCCCTGCGCACAGCCCCAGAAGAAGCGTTGTACACTTCGAATACAAGCATCATATCCTGATAGCCGATACGGTTCTTCAATTGATACTGAATCTAGTATAAGCTTTCGGAATTAGCAGAGCTGGAGCCTATCGAATCATTTCGGGATACTCAAGCCGGTTCTTGTCAAGTCCAGACGAGCCAGACCGGACACAAAGTTGCCATGGTTTCTTGAGGCAGAAGAAAGAAGTATCTGTTTATCAAGGCCTAGGAGGTAAAGTATGGATTCCGGAAAACGAGCTTGCGGCGGAACTTCGGCTTTATAGACAGAGTCCCTGAGACCCTGAGCTTGAGACCCTGAGCTTGAGACCCTGAGCTAGAGACCCTGAAACCCTGAGACCCTGCTATTTTGGTGCATTCCCCTCAACAGATATTAAAGCATTGCGTTTTCCGCACATGGCATTTAGTTCTGGCTTCTTTCGAATTGAACCTGGATTCCTGCGAACATGCATGATCCGTTCATCCCCGCCCCCGACTTCATAGTCGAGGCTACCAAGCCCCTCGCCAGCGTCCTCGCATTGCAGACGATCCCTTTCCACGCCCACGAGATACTACTGGGCTTCTCTTTCTACGAGCTCGTGAGCAGAAGCATATCGCCCGCAGTATCCGCCCGCCTGTTCCCCAGGACCTACTCCAATTTGCAACGGAAAACGAAGATCGATTGGGATGTCCACTTTGTGTCCATGGTCCAATCGTGCTTCATCAACGCAGTCGCACTTTGGGTAATCTTCAAGGACCAGGAGCGCAGTCAGATGGATGCAGCATAGCGGGTATGGGGGTACTCGGGGGCGTCGGGCATGGTGCAAGGGTTCGCGGCAGGCTACTTTCTGTGGGATCTGGGGGTCAGTATCAAGGATGTGGATGTTCATGGCTGGGGGGCTTTGGTACATGCTGCGAGTGCGCTGGCGGTGACGTGTCTAGGCTTCGTGAGTCTTCGTCTCCATGAACAGTTTGGATTTTGGGGCAGTGACTGACGAGTTCAAGCGACCGTTCGTGAATTACTATGGCGTGAGCCTAATCCTCTACGAGCTCTCAACACCTTTCTTAAACATCCACTGGTTCCTGGATAAGACAGGCACGACCGGATCCACGGCTCAGCTTGTCAATGGCATCCTGCTCCTGCTGAGCTTTGGTGGCAGCCGCCTGGTTTGGGGCACCTACCAGTCTGTAAGCATGTATCGGGATATATGGACTGCCTATACCGCACCTGGTGAAAATCAGGTGCCGTCTTGGTTGGCGGTTTCGTTTGTAGTAGCCAATACCATATTGTGCACGCTCAACTTTTTCTGGTTCAGCAAGATGATCGCGGCGCTGAGGAAGAGATTCGATGCGCCCGATGCCAAAGCTGGTAGAAGGAGAGATGAAGGAAGGCCTTCTTATGGTGTTACTAATTTACAAGGACAATATCTCTCGTCAGACGCAGACGTGCTGCGAAAACGAAAACACATTATAACGAGCAGTCATTGACCTATCCACGGCCGGTAGCTACAACCAGGCCGTTGTATAATTACAGCATTGGAAAATGAGCTTTGTCGGGGCTGCCTGATAGGGCTCGAAGCCGAAGGAGGGAGTTCCTGTTGGACAACGAGTGATGATAGAAAATGCATAATGCCCTTGGATACATGGTACTACTAAATGTTATTAGCAATTATCTCTATCGGATGCATTGCCGTTTCATAAGGAATGCCTTCTATTCCCAAGCTCAGCAAGCCATTGGATCGGTCTATCTCGTATCGTATCTCATAGCATCGGCCCTCTCAGTCAACATCGTCGTCACCACCGCCTTCAAAACCTGCTTCCTTTCGGCTCTCGCCTTCCGTCTTTGCTTGCTCGGCCTTCGCCTCGGCGGCCTGCTGCGTCTTCTCCGCCGACTTCACTTCTTCTTGGTCCATCTTGTCTTTTTGCAGGAGCGTGAAGACAACGACGAAGAGAACATCGCCGGTATCTTTGTTCCTGAGGACATACCTATGGACCAGCCACGTCAGCAATGGGTCCTTTCTCGATTCTCTAGAGATACGACATCGTCGAGAGAATCATGTACAAGATCCACATACCTGAGATAATCCTCCCCCCCAAGATAGCCCGTAAGCCCCAACGAAAACCCCGGTAACTTCAGCGCGAAATCTACCACCCCACAACCCATCATCAGCCCACCATACCCCTTATCTTCCCACCGCCCCCTTCACACCAGGGCAAGAGAAGGAGAGAACCCACTATTGAAATCCAAATACGGATTAAAGAAATCCGCCTGATACACCCTCCCCCCCTCCCAAACCCACCTCTCGCCCTCTTTCAAAAACCACTTCTTCCTCTCCGCCGCCCCCTCCGGCATCCCCCTCTCCCGCCTCACCT